>Ga0302157_10005951_pt1 | contig 12759 bp, 11 predicted proteins | sample I_Bog_N3_3_FD_193502 | JGI IMG/M metagenome (GOLD analysis project Ga0302157, IMG submission 193502) | Peat permafrost microbial communities from Stordalen Mire near Abisko, Sweden - I_Bog_N3_3 | ecosystem: Environmental > Terrestrial > Soil > Wetlands > Peat | place: Sweden: Abisko, Stordalen...
TCGGGAACGGGAAGCCAGGCAACGCCGCTTCCTGCAGGGCCCAGCCGTTGTCCTTGAGCTTGCCGACGGACACGTTCTTCTTCGTGTTCTCGGCAACAAATTCGGGGACACCGCAAGTACGATGCGTGGGATACACGTCCATGCGGTATCCCTTGGTCTGCTTGACAAGCTGGACCTGTCCCGGTGAGAGCTTGTCGGCGTATTTGTCGACATTGCTCGCATCGATCGAATACAACGGCTTCTCGCCTTTGTGCTTCCAGAAGTCGACTCGCTTCTTGCCCCAGGCCCAGCCCGGCATCGCGGGTTCGGTGCCTGCGAATGCGGGGATGCTGCCGTCCTTGCTCGCTTCGGGTTCTGCGCCCGTTGCCGTCAAATCCCTGCCCAGTCGGGATGCATCGCGCGTCTGTGCGTCGCTGGTTCCAACGGCCGCGGCGACGGCCAGCGCCACCAGCAACGGACGCGTCGCAATTCCAGTCTTGACCATGGTGAACTCCTCGCGTTGATGAACAAAACGACCTCGACGGGTCGACAGGGCAGAAGGTAAGTTGAGGGGCGCTCAGGCCGTTATCGCGGAACCACAGAGCTCACGTCCATACAAACCCTAGGTACCGAAGTCAGCCTGCAAGCCTTGTTCGACACGCCGACAGGCTGCCTTCAGCGATAGGCCCTTTGGTCCACTCGTGCACCTGCGGCAACCAAAAGGCAGTACCGATCGATCCCGATTGACCGCCGCCCGATCGGCACGTAACTTGCACTTCCGATCGCTTGCACCGTCGACTACTTCGCGCCGCTCATCCGCCGCGCTGCTGCATGCACCAACAACAGTACAAAGTGGCTTCAGGTCGTGACCGACCGGATGAACCCTGGTCGCTCATGGTGCATTCGACCGACATCGACGACCACGCCGGGGCGCAGACCCAGTGGTCGCTGAGCTATGACCAGTTGTCGCGCGGCCGCTTCGCCGGAACATTGAACCTGCTTCAGTTGCCAGGCGTTCGGCTCGTGCACGAGACGACGAGTTGCGCAGTTCGCCAGAGGGGGCAGATTGGCGAAGGCCATTACGGTTTCGCGATGACGCTCGATCAGCCAGGAGAGGCCATCTTCAACGGTCAGAGGCTCGATCGCGAATCACTCATGATGGGCCGCAGCGAAGAGCTCGACATGTCGACGCCTGCCGGATTCAGCATGATCGGCATCGTCGTGGAGGGCAAGCTGCTCTCATCGCTCTGGGAGCGCATGTACCAGAAGCGCCTCGCCAATTGGCTCGAGCAGCAGATCGTCCTCCAGTTCAACCGTGCGGTTGGCGAGCTTCTGCGAGCATCCCACCTGGATGTCCTCCACCGCGTGGCCGCCAGGCCCACCCTGCTGCAGGATCACGACGTCATCCTGCAGATTCGGGACTCGATACTGATTGACTGGATAGAGGCGATTCCGGCCCGTGTGGACGCGTCCGGCCTTCGCACCGTCGATGCACGCAAGCGCGTGGTGCACAAAGCCTGCGAACTGATGCTTGCGCGCCGCGATCAGCCGATGACGATTCTTCAGTTGTGCAGCGAAATTGGCGCGAGCCCGAGCAAGCTCGAATATTGTTTCCGTGACATCCTCGGAATCACTCCATCAAAGTACCTTCGAGCTCTGCGCCTGAACGGCGTACGTCGCGATCTGAAGAGCGGCATCGCCAATGGGCTGGGTGTACAGGACATTGCGACGCGCTGGGGGTTCTGGCACCTCGGTGAGTTTTCTGCAGATTTCAAGCGCCAGTTCGGGGAATTGCCATCGGCGGCACTTCGGCGCGCGCGTGCCGAAGCAGCGTAGCGTCGACGTCGCCTGTCGCATCACAGCTGCGCGGTACGCCTAAGGCGCGTCGACATCCCACGCCGGCTCTGGCGCGAACTCAGCGGCCAAGAAATCAAGCATCGTGCGCAGCGCACCGGACATGTTCTTGCGTGACGCGTACACCGCGTGGATGCTCAGGTCACGCGGTCGCGCGTCGCGCGCAATGATCACCAGTTGGCCGCGGGCGATCAGTGGACCTGCGAGGTAAGTGGGCAGCAACACCACGCCTGCGCCACAAACTGCGGCCTGCAGCAGTGTGGTGGACTCGTTGGCGCTGATGTTGCCGCTGACTGCCACCGTCACCGGCTCGCCGTCGCGTTCGAAATGCCACAGGCTCTTGCCGTAGTAGGCGTGGGTGAGGCAGTTGTGGAAGGCGAGATCTTCTACGCGCCGAAGCGCGGCGTGCCTGCCCAGGTAATCCGGCGAGGCGCACACCACCGATCGGCAAACGCTCAAGCGTCGTGCGATGAGGTTGGGATCCAGGTCGTTGGTGATGCGGATCGCCAGATCGATGCGCTCGTCCACGAGGTTGACGGCCCTGTCCAGCACCACCAGGTCGACCGCGACGGCCGGATGGCGTTCGACGTAGCGCGCCACGGCACGCGCCAACTGCGCTTGCCCGAACGACGTGCTCACCGTGATTCGCAGCAGACCTTGCGGCGCCCCTTCCGGCGTTGCGACGGCGCCACGCAAGTCGGCCGCGAGCTCCAGCATCTGGCGGCAGCGCGGCAAGACCTCCGCGCCAGCCGCCGTCAGGCTGAGCCGGCGAGTCGTCCGGTGCAGGAGTCGTGCACCGGCCCACGCCTCGAGTTCAGCAAGGCAGCGCGAGACCGCGGGTCGCGACAGCTCGAGGCGATCGGCGGCCGCCGACTGACTGCCGCTGTCGACCACGGCCACGAACACGTGCATGGCCAGCATCTTGTCCATGATTCGACCGTTCAGCGGAATTATCTTGCGCAGATTCTAGGGTTTATTGCATGGATTCCTGCAACTACTCTGCGTGCCTGCCGATACCGGCCGTCCCAACGGAGATCCCACGATGCGTCGAATCCTGTCCCTCCCCGCCCTCGCCGCCCTCGCCGCCGGCGTCCTGTCAGCCACCCTCGCCGCCACGGCCTTGGCCGCGCAGCCGCTCAAGCTCGAGGTCTACAACCCCGGACCCCAGGCCATGTTCCCGGTCTCGTCGGTGCTGGTCACCGGCCAGAAGGAAGCGATCCTCGTCGACGCCCAGTTCGGCAAGACGCAGGCCAGCCAGCTGGTCGACAGGATCCGGGCCAGCGGCAAGACCCTCACCACCGTCTACATCAGTCACGGCGATCCGGACTATTACTTCGGCCTTGAGACGATCAAGTCCGCCTTCCCCGCCGCGCGGATCGTGGCGTCGGCCCAGACGGTAGCCCATATTCAGCTCACGCGCACCGACAAGCTGGCGTTCTGGGGCCCTAAGCTGGCCGCCGATGCGCCTCAGGCCACGATCGTGCCCGAGGTGCTTCAGGGTCATTCGCTGAGCCTCGAGGGCCGGCGCCTCGACGTCGTAGGGCTCGATGGCCCGCAACCCGAGCGCAGTTTCGTCTGGATCCCGTCGATCAAGGCGGTGATCGGCGGCGTCGTCCTGTCGAACAACGAGCACGTGTGGATGGCTGACACGCAGACGCCGAAGTCGCACGCGGACTGGCTTGCGACGCTCAAGTCGATCCAGGCCCTTCGACCCCGCGTCGTCGTGCCCGGCCACTTCCTGGCGGGCCAGTCGACACCGCTTCACGCCGCAGTGTTCACCGCAGACTACATCCGGACCTTCGATGCCGAAGCCGCCAAGGCCAAGAATTCCGCCGCACTGGTCGAGGCAATGAAAAAGCACTATCCCGAGCTGCCGGCCGACGCAGGCCTCGACATCAGCGCACAGGTCGCGAAAGGCGAAATGAAGTGGTGAGGCCTTTCCGTGGCCGTCGTTGAGCGCGGAGCCGCGACATGCCTTGCACGCCGCCTTCGCGCGAACGAACCTCGCGGCCTCCACGCAAGCTGGCGGGCGAGGTCACGGGCCGCCGGATCAATGCAACTCAGCGCGCGCCGGGCGTCACATTGCGCGATGCCCGCGTGCCGGTCCACGACCGCGATGACGGGTCATCTTCCGCGACCTCGAGGTCGGTACCCATCGGGTCCCGTCCGCGCGAGACGGCAGCGAACGAGACGATGCAAAGGCCGATGAGATACACGCCGATCAGCCACGACTTGCCGAAACTGCCGATGATCCACTGCGCGATCGTTGCGGCGAAAGCACCTCCCAGCACCGATCCGAGCGCATAGGCCACCGACGCCCCCGAATAGCGTACCTTCGCCGGGAACAGCTCGGCATAAAAAGCAGCCTGGGGGCCGTAGCTCAGACCAAGCGGGATCGTGAGGACAACCGCAGCGATCAGGAACTGTACGATGTCGCCGGTATCGATCAGGAACCACATCGGCACGGCCCACAGCGCCAGCAGCGCATACCCGACCTGGAAGGTCTTCACGCGGCCGATGCGGTCGGCGAGCAGACCGCCTACGAGCGTGAATACCAACCAACTGACCGCGGCGGCAGTGCAAGTCGCGAGCACTTGGGAGACCGGCAGGTGCAGCGCCTTCTGTCCATAGCTGATAAAGAATGCGATCAGCAGGTAGCCGGCCGCATTGTTGGCGACGAACACCAGCGCGGCGCGCACAACGGTGCTGGAATGATTCCGGAACAGTCGCCCCAGCGGCGCCGACGAGTCGCGCTTGCGCTCGTGCATGCGCACAAAAACGGGCGACTCTTCGACACTTCGGCGAATCACCGAACCGACGATGATGAGCATGATGGACAACAGGAAGGGAACGCGCCAGCCCCAGGCAGCGAACTGCTCCTTGCCCAGCGTTGCGTTCAGGAGCAGCAGCACCAGCGTGGCCAGGATCATGCCGAGTGGCACACCGATCTGCGGGAATGCGCCGAAAAATCCACGACGCTTCGCGGGAGCGTGTTCAACGGCCATCAGCGCCGCGCCGCCCCACTCGCCGCCTGCAGAAATCCCCTGCATCACGCGCAGCAGGATCAACAGCACCGGCGCCACGGCGCCAGCCTGCGCGTAGGTCGGCAGCAGGCCGATGGCAGCAGTGCTGATGCCCATCAGCACCAACGTGGCGACCAGCATGGTCTTGCGACCGACGCGATCGCCCAGGTGACCGCAAACGAGAGCGCCCAGCGGACGGAACAGGAAAGAGATGCCTATCGTCGCGAACGACAGCAACTGGGCTAGCGCCGGGTTGGTCTTGGCGATCGGGCCAAAGAACAGTGGCCCCAGCACCAGACCGGCCGCCTGGGCGTAGATGAAGTAGTCGTACCACTCAATGGCGGTGCCGACAAGGGTCGCGGCAAGCACCTTGCGGTCTTCGCGAGCTGCAACATGGGCGTTCATGGCGATTGTCTCCTGGGCCGATCGGCCTCGATATCGTGGACATGCCGCCCGGTCCGCGCTCTATGGCCGATTCTTGCTCGGGCGATCTGCATTTGGGCCGTGCTCGCCGTTTCCGACAATATTTGCCAATCCCAAACGCGTTTGCAGTATGAGATCTGAATTGGTCATTGTCAAACGCATTTGTTCATATCGATTCCCCTACCTTGCGCAAATCTGGCGCGAATGGGAAGAGGGGCCGTCGCCCTGCCGACAGGCGACTGCCCCGTTGGCGCAATGCCTGAACTCGAATGCTCAGGCGTTGCCGGGTGCGCCAAGCTCCTTGGCGACACGTTGCGCGCAGGCACGCAGTTCGAGCGCGATCTGCCCTTGCAAGCCGACGTCCAGGGTGGCCGCCGGACCGACGGCCGTGATGGCTGCGGCTATCTCGCCCTGGTGGTCGAAGATCGGCACGGCCATCGCGTTCACGCCAGGAAGCGTCTCGCCCTGCGAGCGGCACAACCCGTGTTGGCGAACCTCGCGCAGCAACGGCAGGAAGTTCGCCCAAGACGGCACTGCCGAAGGGGGCGGTACGTTGGCGATGACGGGCTCGGGATGCGCCTTCTGCCGCTGTTGCTCGGCCTTGAGCAGGCGCTTGGCGTCTTCATCCGAGTGAAAGGCGGCGAATAGGCGGCCGGTGGCCGTTCCGGTCAGCGAGAAAACCGTCCCCTGGCGCATGTTGACGTGGATGGGGGCGGGCGACTCCTCGAGTCGAACGATCGTCGCGCCACGCGATCCCCAGATCGAGACTGCCGCCGTATGGCCGATACGCCGCGTCAGCGCGGGCAACTCGGCCGCGGCCACCTGAACGGGGTTCGCCTGTTTGAGGCTGATCAGACCCAGTTGAAGGGCAAGTGGCCCAAGCAGGTAGCGCCCGGTCTCAGGATCCTGCTTCATCAGTCCGATGCGCGCGAAGCTCACCAGGTAAGCGTGAATCTTTGCAGCTGGCATGTCGGCTTCGCGCGCCAACTCCTTGAGCGCCATCGGCCGGCCGGTGTGGGCCATTGCGTGCAGCAATTGCCCGCCTACCTCGATGCTCTGGATGCCGCGCTGCCGATGGCCTTCGTTGCTGTCGCTGGGGTGGTCTGTTGAGCTCATCGGGGACAGTTTACCTAAGACAAATTTCATTTGACGCCGCGGCTCAAATGGATCACCATTGACGAACTCATTTGCAAAAGACAAATCCTTTGGAGCATCCACCCATGTCCGACGTCAAGAAGTTCGCCTCCCAGGCCGACCTGGAAGAGAAGAAGGTCACCTTCAGCCAGCTCAGCGAACATGCCTGGGCCTACACCGCCGAAGGCGATCCGAACACCGGGATCATCATCGGCGACGATGCCGTTCTCGTCGCCGACACGCAGGCGACGCCGGCCATGGCGGCCGACGTCATCCGTCGCATCCGCGAGGTCACCGACAAGCCCATCAAGTACGTCGTGCTGACCCACTATCACGCGGTGCGCGTGCTCGGCGCGAGCGCCTACGGCGCGCAGCAGATCATCGCCAGCGAAGACACGTACGACCTGATCGTGGAACGTGGCGAAGCGGACAAGGCGAGCGAGATCGGTCGCTTCCCGCGCTTGTTCAGCAATGTCGAGACGGTGCCGCCCGGCATGACCTGGCCCACGCTGACATTCAACAGGAAGCTGACGCTGTGGCTCGGCAAGGTGGAAGTGCAGCTGTTGCAGCTCGGCCGCGGCCACACTAAGGGCGACACGGTCGTCTGGCTGCCGCAGGAACGCACGCTGCTCAGCGGTGACCTGGTCGAGTTCGATGCGACGCCGTATGCGGGCGACGCCTATTTCAAGGACTGGCCGCAGACGCTTGAGAACGTGGCCGCCCTGAAGCCGCTCGCGCTGGTGCCCGGCCGCGGCCCGGCGCTGAAGGGCGAGGCGCAGGTGGGCGACGGCCTGCGATCAACGGCGGGCTTCATCGCCGACGTGCGCACCAGCGTCGAAGCGGGCGTGGCCGCGGGCAAGAACCTGAACGCGGTCTACAAGGACACGTTTGCGAAGCTCAAGCCCAAGTACGGCCATTGGGTGATCTTCGACCACTGCATGCCGTTCGACGTCACGCGCTGCTTCGACGAGGTGACCCAGTTCGCCGACCCACGCGTGTGGACGGCCGAGCGCGACCGCCAGATGTGGGAGACGCTGGAAGGCTGACCGCCCGGTCGGCGGTCCGATCGATCCGCCGGGGATGGCCGCCCCGGTACACAGACGCACCCGCACAGGTGCGCGGAGACAAGCATGCAACTCAACGAACTTGCCGGTCGCAAAGGCGAGGCGGTCGACTACCAGAAGCTGGTGTTCGACTACCAACCCAACGCTGACCAGGCCACCCTGGCGCCCGTGCGTCGGCCCGTCGCGGTCGTCGGCGCTGGACCGGTGGGCCTGTCGCTGGCCATCGACCTGGCGCAGCGCGGCATCCCCGTGGTGGTGCTGGACAACGACAACACCCTCTCCACGGGCTCGCGCGCGATCTGCTTCGCCAAGCGCACGCTGGAGATCTTCGACCGGCTTAGGTGCGGCGACCGGATGGCCGACAAAGGCGTGTCCTGGAACGTCGGCAAGGTGTTCTTCCGCAACGAGCAGATCTACAGCTTCGACCTGCTGCCCGAAGCGGGCCACGCGCGCCCGGCCTTCGTGAACCTGCAGCAGTACTACGTCGAAGGCTTCCTGGCCGAGCGCGCCGGCGAGCTGCCCTTGATCGACATGCGCTGGAAGAATGCCGTCAGCGGCGTCGAGCAGCACGATGACCATGTCCTGCTGACGATCGCCACGCCCGATGGTCCGTACCAGCTCGAGGTCGACTACGTGGCCGCTTGCGACGGCAGCCGTTCGACGACGCGCCAGCTGCTCGGCCTCGAATCAAAGGGGCGCACCTTCCGTGATCGCTTCCTGATCGCCGACGTGCGGATGAAGCACGAGGCGCCGGCCGAACGCTGGTTCTGGTTCGACCCGGAATTCCACCCCAACCAGAGCGTGCTGCTGCACCGGCAGCCGGATGGCGTCTGGCGGATCGACTTCCAGCTTGGCTGGGACGCCGACCCCGAGGAAGAGAAGAAGCCCGAGAACATCCTGCCGCGCGTCAAGGCGTTACTGGCGCACTCGGCGATGAAGGACTTCGACTTCGAGCTGGAATGGGCCAGCGTCTACACGTTCTCGTGCCTGCGCATGGACAAGTTTCGCCATGGCCGCGTGCTGTTCGCCGGCGACGCGGCCCACGGTGTGTCGCCGTTCGGGGCGCGCGGCGCCAACTCGGGCGTGCAGGATGCGGACAACCTCGCGTGGAAGCTCGCCGCCGTCCTTCAGCGGCGCGCGCCCGATGCCCTGCTGGATACCTACGGCGCCGAACGCGAGTACGCCGCCGACGAAAACATCCTCAGCTCCACCCGCGCGACCGACTTCATCACGCCCAAGAGCCTGGTGAGCCGCCTGTTCCGCGACGCCGTGCTGGACCTGGCGAAGAACCATGCCTTCGCGCGCACGCTGGTCAACAGCGGCCGCCTCTCGGTGCCCGCCACGCTGCACGGCTCGACGCTCAACACACCCGACGACGGCGCGTTCGATGGCGCCATGCTGCCCGGCGCGCCCGCGGCCGATGCGCCCGTCACGCAGCGCGACGGCCAAGCGTCCTGGCTGCTGCCGCAACTCGGCCCGGGCTTCACCGTGCTGCTGGCCGCGCCCGATGCCGGCGACCTCGCGAAGGTCGATGGCCACGGACTCGACGTCAAGGTTCTCACCGTCGATGCCGCCAAAGGCGATCTCGTCGACACGCAAGGCTTGCTCGCCAGGCGCTACGACCTGCGACCCGGCACCGTCTACCTGCTGCGCCCGGACCAGCACGTCTGCGCCCGCTGGCGCGCCACCGGAGCCGACGAAGTCGGCCGCGCGATCCGGCGTGCGCTGGGCATCGCCTGAAGGAGCCGACATGGAACTCATCACCTCGCCCCACCTCGACGCACCCGACGACTTCTACGAGGCGTTGATCGACGCGCATCGCGACCTGTCGACCGATGCCAGCCATGCGCTCAATGCCCGTCTCGTCCTGCTGCTGGCCAACCACATCGGCGCACTGGACGTGCTGCGCCAAGCACTCGCCGCCGCGCGCGGAGACATCCGATGACGTCCGCCGAATCGCGCTACCAGAGCGGCTTCGGCAACGAGTTCGCCACCGAAGCCTTGCCGGGCGCGCTACCCATCGGCCGCAACTCCCCGCAGGTGTGCCCATACGGACTCTATGCCGAACAGCTGAGCGGAACGGCGTTCACCGCGCCGCGCGCCGACAACCGGCGCAGTTGGCTCTACCGCATCCGTCCCTCGGCCCAGCACGAGCCGTTCGAGCCCCTCGCCAACGAGCGCATCGTCAGCAGCTTCGATACCCTGCCCGTCTCGCCGAACCAGCTTCGCTGGGATCCGCTGCCCCTGCCACGGGCCTCCATTGATCTGATCGAGGGACTGGTGACGATGGCGGGTAGTGGCAGCCCCCGTGCGCAGACCGGCGCGGCGACGCACCTGTATGTGGCCAACCGCTCGATGAAGGCGCGCAGCTTCTACAACGCCGACGGCGAGATGTTGTTCGTGCCGCAACTGGGCGCGCACCGCTTCGTCACGGAGCTGGGCGTGATCGATGCGCAGCCGCAGGAGATCGTCGTGATCCCGCGCGGCGTCCGCTTCCGCCTGGAACTGCCCGACGGCCCGGTGCGTGGCTACGTCTGCGAGAACTACGGCGCGCCGTTCAAGCTGCCCGACCTTGGCCCGATCGGCTCCAACGGGCTGGCCAACTCGCGTGACTTCCTCACGCCGGTCGCAGCCTACGAGGACATCGCCGGCCCGCACGAACTCGTCGCGAAATTCATGGGGGGCCTGTGGACGGCGCGCATGGACCACTCCCCGATGGACGTGGTGGCGTGGCACGGCAACTTCGCGCCGTACAAGTACGACCTGCGCCGCTTCAACGCGATCGGCTCGATCTCGTTCGACCATCCTGATCCGTCGATCTTCCTGGTGCTGCACAGCGCCTCCGACACCCCCGGCGTCAGCAACATCGATTTCGTGATCTTTCCGCCTCGCATCCTCGCGATGCAGGACACCTTCCGTCCCCCCTGGTTCCACCGCAACGTCGCCAGCGAGTTCATGGGCCTCGTGCACGGCGCCTACGACGCCAAGGCCGAAGGCTTCGCACCGGGTGGCGCCAGCCTGCACAACTGCATGAGCGGCCACGGCCCCGACACGCAGACCTTCGAGAAGGCCACGCGCGCCGACACCACGCAGGCGCATGCGATCCGCGACACGATGGCCTTCATGTTCGAAACCCGGCTCGTCTGGGCGCCGACACCGTTCGCACTCCAGTCCGCCCAGCTTCAGCACGAGTACTACCGCTGCTGGCAAGACCTGGCCAAGTACTTCGACCCGAGCCATCCATGATTCAACTCGATGATACGCACGCCCCCGACCTCACCAGTTGGGTGAGCTCCGCCAACGACCCCGCGACCGATTTCCCGATCCAGAACCTGCCCTACGGGCGGTTTCGCGTTGCCGGATCGGGCACCGCGCCTCGGGTCGGCGTCGCCATTGGCGACCAGGTGCTCGACCTGCAGGCCGCGGGCCTGGCCACGGGCCAGGACATGGCCGCGTTGATGGCGCTAGCCGCCACCGGACGTGCGGCCCTGCGTCACGCGATCTCCACGGCGCTGCGCGCCGGCAACGAAAGCGCTCACCTGCGGGCCGCACTGATCGCGCAAGCGGATGTCGAGATGGTGCTGCCGTGCGAGATCGGCGACTACACGGACTTCTACACCGGCATCCATCATGCGACGACGGTCGGCAAGCTGTTCCGACCGGACAATCCGTTGATGCCCAACTACAAATGGGTGCCCATCGGCTATCACGGTCGCAGTTCCTCGATCGGCGCGAGCGGCCAGGCCTTCCGGCGCCCACTGGGCCAGACGATGCCCGCCGGCGCGCAGGCACCGACGCTCGGACCGACGCTTAGACTGGACTACGAACTCGAGTTGGGTATCTTCATCGGCAAGCCGAACGACATGGGCGATCCGATTGCCCTCGACGAGGCCGAATCCCACGTCTTCGGGCTGGCGCTCTTCAACGATTGGAGCGCGCGCGACGTCCAGGCCTGGGAGTACCAGCCGCTCGGCCCGTTCCTCGCCAAGAACTTCGCAAGCACGCTGTCTCCGTGGATCGTCACCACGGAGGCGCTAGCACCGTTCCGACGACCGTTCACTCGCCCCGCCGGCGACCCGCAGCCCTTGCCCTACCTCGATTCGCCGGCGCATCGCCTTTCCAGCGTGTTTGACATCGAGCTCGAGGTCTGGCTCCAGACCGCGCGCATGCAGGCCGCCGGCCAGCCCGGCGAGCGGCTGTCGGTGTCGAATTTCGCGGACGCCTACTGGACCGTCGCGCAGATGGTGGCGCACCACACGGTGGGCGGATGCAACCTGCGCACCGGCGACCTGTTCGGCACCGGTACCTTGTCCGGCCCGGGCCCCGGCGGGGCGGGCTCGCTGCTCGAGCTGAGCCAGGGTGGCAAGTCGCCTGTGATGCTGGGCAACGGTGAGACACGCACCTTCCTCGAAGACGGCGATACCGTGATCCTTCGCGCTTCTTGCAACCGCCCGGGCCAGCGCCGCATCGGCTTCGGCGAGTGCCGCGGCACTGTGCTTCCCGCCCGCGCGACGGCCGCATGACGTCCAGCGCACTCACGCTTCACGGCTATTTCAGAAGCTCCGCCGCCTATCGGGTGCGCATCGCGCTGAACCTGAAGGGGCTCTCCTGGCGCCATGAGGGGGTTTTGCACCTGCTTCGCGGCGAGCAACGCGGCGCCGCCTACCGCGACCTCAATCCCCAAGGACTGGTGCCCACCCTGCAAGATTCCGATTGGGTCTTGACGCAGTCGCTGGCCATCATCGAGTACCTGGAGGAACGGCATCCCGCCCCATCGCTGCTCCCGGGGGACATCCGGACGCGTGCGCGAGCCCGTCAGATCGCCTCGGCGATCGCGTGCGACATTCACCCCCTGAACAACCTTCGCGTCTTGAAGTACCTGGAGTTGCACTCCAAGTTCGACGAGATCGCCAAGCACGGATGGATTGCGCACTGGATCGCGGAGGGATTTGTGGCGCTCGAACGTGAGCTCACCAGCATGGCCTGCGGGACCTTCTGCGTCGGGGACCAGCCGACCATCGCCGACTGCTGCCTGGTGCCCCAAGTCTTCAACGCGACCCGCTTCGGTGTCGACATGACACCGTACGAACGGATCCGCACGATCGTGCAGGCTTGCGAGGTGCTGGATGCGTTCCAGCTTGCGCATCCGTCCAAGCAGCCGGACGCCAACTGATCGGAGAGAAGCCCGGCGGCTTCGCGGATGCGCCAGGCCACACGTTCACTGCGGGCCCCGGCCCGCGCTCGGTAATCGCCATCCCACGGCCCTCTTGACGCGACCGTCA
>Ga0302157_10005967_pt1 | contig 12739 bp, 12 predicted proteins | sample I_Bog_N3_3_FD_193502 | JGI IMG/M metagenome (GOLD analysis project Ga0302157, IMG submission 193502) | Peat permafrost microbial communities from Stordalen Mire near Abisko, Sweden - I_Bog_N3_3 | ecosystem: Environmental > Terrestrial > Soil > Wetlands > Peat | place: Sweden: Abisko, Stordalen...
ATTCCCACGACTCTCCTCCAGAGGCTGGTCCAGACCGTGTGCTATGCCGCCTGACGACTCGATACCTTTGCCCCGAGGCGCCCCCTCGAATCGGTAACCCCAAGAAACGGACGACGGAAAGCCGAGCTCACAGGCTGCGCACTCCCCTGGAACGCATCGGTGGCGGTCGAAACCGTGATGTGCAAGGCTGTCCAGCTTCGTTCGGCCGGAAGCGGCGTCAAGGCCTGCGGGCGGCTGACGGAGCCAGCGCTTCCTCGCAGAAGCGGGCGCAGTCCACCACGTCACGCCAGTCGAAGCGTTCGGCTGCTTCGGCCATGGCTCCGATCAGGGCCAGCTTCGCCGCCGCCGTGAGCACCGGTCCGTGATGCTCGGCGCCGATCCGGGTCACGTTCAGCATGGCGTCTTCCGGGTCGAGATCGCGGTCGGCCATGTCGTCCACGAAATCCTGGAGGCCGGGGAAAGCGGCCGTCGCGGTCGCCATGGCCGCCTGGATCTCCTCGGTCCGCGGGTCCCGGCCTCCGGCAAACGCCTCGGCAAGCCCGCAGCATGCGCCACGGCCCTTCTCCGGGTCGTAGCCTGCTGCAAAAAACGTGTAATCCGACGTGTCAGATGATGCCATGCGTTCGCTCCTCGCCCGACAGGCTGAAGCACCTGCTGTCATGGTGCAAGACGGGCTGCCGCGTGTCCGGTGCAACCTCCGATACGATAACCGGTCGCGCGGCCATGTCCGGCACGATGGCCTCGGCGTGCGACATCGAGCGATGCACGGTACAACGCCCAGGCCCGGCCGAGCGTGCGGCAGAAGAAGAACTGCAGCACACACCGGGCAATCTGGAATGTTCCGCTTGCCACGCCGCGTTGGCGCAGGTCGAGCAGGTTGCGGCGCACCTCTTCCTCGCTGAGCTGGTCGGGCGCGCGCAGGTAGTACGCGGCCAGTTGCTTCATCGCCCGGACGTAGGCCTCCCGTGTCCCCTTGGCCAAACCGGCCGGGATCATGGCGTCGATCATCTGTGCACGCCGTGACGACATGGTGGTTTCCTTCGGTTGATGCTCCAGCGAGCGACATCGCCCGCCGACCCAAGGAATACAGCGACTCAGCTCACCCAGGCCTTGACCCGCCACGACTCGGCGTAGCCATTCCGTCCAACCCTCGCTACTCGGGCGCCCGCCCCGGCGACGGCTTCCAGTCATGCAGGTTGGCGTCGATAGCCGCCCGCTGGTCCTCGCCGAGCAGCCCCGCCGCTTGCGCGCACAAGGCCTCCGCCGCCGGGCGCTTCTCATCGTTCGCTGGATAGTTCCGGGCCGCGAGAGCGGCCCAGGTATAGGCGAGCGCCGGCGACTGCGCGCCCGCGGTGCCCTGCAAATACATTCCAGCCAGCGAGTGCATGGCGTTCGGCTGCCCGGCCTCCGCCGCCGCGCGCAGCCACGACAGCGCCTGGTTCGGGTCGCGCGCGACGCCATGGCCGGTGAGGTAGGCGTAGCCGACACCGTTCAGTCCGCGCGGCTCGCCCTGACGCGCCGCCCGCAAGTTCCACCCGAACGCCTCGGCAGGGTCGTCGGCGCCGCCGCGATGGTTGTTCAGCAGCGTTGCTAAATTGGCCTGGGCCACCGGATCGCCGCGCTGCGCCGCGTCGCGGTAGTAGCGCCGGGATTCTGCGGCGTCCTGCGGCATGCCCTGGCCGGTTTCGGCCAGGTAGCCAAGCCAGGTGGACGCTTCCCGGTGGACCGGCGCCGCCCGCCGGAACCACTCGGCCGCGGCGGCCGGATCGCGCGCTCCCTCGCGCCCCTGGATGGCGCGGACGCCAAGCTCGAAGGCCGCACCGGCGTCGCCGGCGATGGCGCGCTGCAGCAGCGCTGCGGTCGGGGCGAGCGAAGCGACCGGCACGGCAGGCTGCCGCAGCGACCCGCTCAGCAGCAGCGTCAGTCCTGCCAGCAGCGCCAATGCTCCGATTCCGAGCAGCGCTGGCCGCACGAAAGACCGCAGCAGACGGGCGCCGAAGAAACCGGCCAGCAGCGAGGCGAAGGCGCCGCCGTGCGCGCCAACCCCCGTCATGCACAGCGGCGCCACCAGAGCGAACAGCCAGAAACCGGCGATCACCCGCACGCGGCGGCTGCGGGCCATCTGCTCCGCCGCCGCCACGCGCTCAGGGTCGAAGGCGCTGTTGATCCAAGGCTGGTACGCGTGGAACTGCGCCACCAAGCTGCGCAGCGGCGGCTCCGGCGGCAGCAGCCAGGACAGGACGATGCGGCCCCACCCGAGCAGCAGGCGTGCCGCCGCCGCTTTCTGGCTGCCGAACCAGAGCCGCCGGGACGTCGCCATACGCCGCACCCCCTCAAGCCAGGCTTCGGCTGCCAGCCGTGCCTGCAGACGGTCCAGCATCGGCGTGCCGGGTCCGGAGGCCTGCACTTCGTCCCAACCAAGCCGGGTCGCCGCCGCGCGCACCGCTTCTGCCGGCAGCGACAGGTCGCGTGCCAACAGGAACAGCAGCCGGTCAGCCAGCACCATGTCATCCGCGAGCGGCAGGGTACCTTCCGCTCGCGCCGCGGCCAGCGCGGTTGCCGCGGCGATGATGTCGCGGGCCGCCAGCGCTGCAGCCACGGCTGCCCCTACCGCCGGCGCGGCTTCCTTCCCGGCCGGAGCCGCGGTTGGCAGCGGATCGGGGGGAACGGGTGAGGGCAACCCGGTAGCTTGCGCAGCCCCGGCTTCCTCGTTGTCTTCTTCCTCTTCCCGTGCTGGCGCCCGTGCCGGCTGCGCCAGCGCCGCCTCGTAGGCCGTCCGCAGGCGCAGGAAGCCGTCGCGATCGGCCTCCGGCCGCGTTTGCTTCAGCCGCGCGGCATAGGCGCGTCGGATCACGGCGGCATCGCCGGTCGGCGTGATGCCAAGCTCCTCCCAAGGCCACCCCGTCATGTGAAGAACGACCGGTCGATCTGGTCGAGCCAGGCCACCAGTTCGGCGCGGAACGCCCCGATCTCCGCCAGGTCCTGGCGTTCCAGCAGCAGCCGGAAATGATCCAGCCGGGCGGCCACCTGCGCCCGATCGTCGCCGAGGCGCTCGGCATAGACACGCTCAGCCCGCGCCAGCGCCGCTTGGTTCTCCGCCTGGTCCCGCGGGTGCACCTTGAGCTTTGCCAGCGCCGCCAACCGGTCTTCGATCTCCTGCGGCGACAGCGCACCCGGCTGGTTCTCGATCAGCAGCCGGTGCGCGGTCTCGGTCGCCGCGACCCGCGTGTCCACCTCCAGCAGGCCACTCGGGTCATAGGTGAAGCGGATTTCCGCCCCCGCCTGGCCGGCCGGCAAGGGGGGCACCGGCACGCGCAGCTGGCCGAGCTCGATATTGTCCGCCACCAGCCTTGCCTCGCCCTGGAACACGCGCACCAGGATGTTGCGCTGGCGGTCGGTGATCGTGTGAACCTCGATGGCACGGCTGGCCGGGATCACGGTGTTGCGCTCGATCACCGGCTGATACAGGCCGGTGGCCACGACCCGGCCGTCGCGCAGCGTCGCCACCTCGATGCCCAGGGTGAACGGCGCCACATCGGTCATGACGCGGTCTTCCAACGCCGCGTCACGCGCGACCAGCCCGGCCTGCACCGCGGCACCGCGGGCGACCACTTCGTCCGGGTCCACCATGGCGATCGGCAGGCGCTGGAACAGACGCGCGGCGAGGCGGCGGAACACCGGCATGCGCGTGGCGCCGCCGGCCAGCACGAGGTGCGAAATCTGATCCGGTCTCAGTCTGGCGTCGCGCAGGGCGCGCTCGACCGGGGCACGAAGCCGCGCCAGCAGCGGCGCGCCGAGTTGCTCCAGATCGTCGCGGGTCACCGTCCAGCGTAACGGCGGCTCGGCCAGCGCGAGTTCGGCGCAGTCGGTGTCGGACAGCGCCCGCTTGGCCACCTCGGCGGCGCGACGCAGCGCCGCATGCACCGGCAGGTCGCGGCTGCGCGGCGGGATGCCGCAAGCCGCGCCGACCGCGGCGATGAACCCGTCCATGATCGCGGCGGTGAAGTCCTCGCCGCCCAGGAAAGCGTCGCCGGCGGTAGCCCGCACTTCCATGATGCCCTCGAACATTTCGAGGACGGAGACGTCGAAGGTGCCCCCGCCAAGATCGAGCACCATCACATGCTGCTCCGCCACCCCGTCTTGCAGACCGTAGGCGAGCGCCGCCGCGGTGGGCTCGTTCAGCAACCGCACCACATTGAGCCCGGCGAGTTGGCCGGCAGTGCGGGTGGCCTTGCGCTGGGCGTCGCTGAAATAGGCCGGCACGGTGATCACCGCATCCCGTACCGGTGCGCCGAGATGGCGTTCGGCGTCATCCTTGAGCGATCGCAGCACGAAGGCGGAGAGGTCCTCGGCCCGAAACGTCTGCCGGCCGAGCCGGAACGCGTGACCGGTGCCCATGGCGCGCTTGAAGGCAGCGGCCGAGCGCTTCGGCTGGGTTGGCAGGCGCTCACGGGCAGCCATGCCGACGAGGACGCTCCCGTCCTCGGCAAGGCTCACCGCAGAGGGAGTCAGCACCGAGCCGAGCGCGTTGGGGATCAGCTCTGGCGCACCGCCGCGCCAGACCCCTATCAGGCTGTTGGTGGTACCAAGATCGATGCCGACGATCATCCGGACGCTCTCCCCTCTGGACCTCATGCCATGCCGGAGGTCCGACAGCCGATCGAGGCATCATTCTGCCTGCCGGGACCACAACCAAGTGGTGGTGTCAACGCATTGAACAGCGCGGTGCCGGCGACCTACGCGGCAACGGCCGTTCCGGTCGGAGGCAAGATGCCCGCACGGCACCGGGTGGCGGCCGGTCAGATCAAGCGCTTACCCAGAGGCCAAGGGGTGGGCGTCTCTGTTGGCAACAGCCCCGCTACCATGGGGCGCCGGCTTCGGCTCCGTCCAACCCGTGTTTCGCGGGTTCTGGTGCATCGCCCCGTGGGCCGAGTAGGTGGTTGCCGGCGGCAATCGGATCGGCCATCCATCGCGGAACGGGTCGGTGCCGGTGAACAGGCCGGCGAAGGCCCGCAGGTTTGCGCCGGAGGTGGCTTTCGGTACGAGCGCGGCGGAACTGTGTGCGAGGCTGAGCCATTCGCCGCTGTCGGTGCCGACAAGGCGGCGCCGCATCGCCGCGCCTTTCCGGCTGCCGTCGACGGGCAGCCGGGCGACGAGGATGCTGGCGGGAAGTTTCGCCAACGCGTCAGTGGTGTCGCGCAGTTGCGGCAACGAAACATCAGGTGACGGCACGCCTGGGTCGGTGCCGCGTTCGAACATATGGGCCAACTGGCGCACCTCATGCGCGGTCGGTGCCGGCCACGTCGTGGACAGAAAGTCAACACAGGCATTGGCGTGCAGCCTTGCGGCGGCGGTGCGGCAGATGGCGCCGGCGGCCACGCTGTTCGCCGCGGTGGAGGGGGGCAGGGAGCCGTCCAGCGCCGTGATGCGCGCCTGGACGATGCCCGCTTTGTCCGGGCGGAGTGTGGCGACGGTCAGCCAGAACGGCGCGGTCGACAGCCCCTGGCCGGCGCTGGCCTGTTCGGCCTGCAGGCGCTCGATATTGCCGAGGGTATCGTCCAGGCCCGCTCGACGCTCCTGTGCCCGCCTGGGCGATAGCCGGGCACGAACAATGCTGCAAGGCTTTGGCTGCCGACGGCGCCAGACTTGGCCGGGCGGGAAGTGCAAGCGAACCGGGACCGGGCAGGGGAGGGGCTGGCGGAATGAACGGTGGCGGCTGCGAGGAAGCCGAGTACCGAGCATGCCCGCCAGCCTGAGCGCTGAGCGACTTGTGCTGGTGAATTTCCGCGATCCGACGCGTGTTGAGGGGACGGAAGAGGGGACGCGTACGTTTGCAGAATACAGATCACTGCGAGTTCAAAGCCTTCTGCACCACACTTGGCGGAGGGAATGTCCGCCATGCTGTCCTTCTGACCGTGCCCGGCCAGTGGACTGCTTTGGCCGGCCGGCGCTGGCCACTGGCAAGGGCGTGTTCATGTGCGCCTCGGGCGGCGCAGGTGCAGGAGGTAAGTGGTGATGAGACCATCCAGCTTGTGGGGTAACCCGGACCCGCCTGATCGGTCTGGACTTACCAATTGATCTGCACGGCATTCTCGTCTCGTATCTGCTCAACCCTGGGGTTTTCGGTCACGCTGGGGCGAGCACGGACTGGCCCTGTAGCGTCATCCTGATGGCTTCATAGGCGTCGATACCGCGTCGGGCGGCGGTGCCGATGACGGAACGGATGGCGGCGAACAGGTTGGCGCCCCACACGGAGCGGAAGCAGCCAGTGACCTTGCGGTAGGTCGCGGTGTGACGCAGCGCGCGCTCGCTGCTGTTGTTGTTGTCGGCGTCGACCTCGGGATAGGCGAGGAAGGTGAACAGGTGGCTGCGCACCTTTCCGTAACGCTTTCGCAATCGCTTGCCGTGCTGGTTGGTCGGCGCCAGCACCATGATGGCATCGAGGTCGCGCTCCATCCGCTGGCGGTAGCTTCGCCGGGTGCTCTCCGCCAGATGGTGTCGCCGCCGGGCCAGGGTGAAGGCCCGCAGCAGCAGCATTTTCATGCGCGGCGCGAAGATCTTGTCGCCCGCTTCGATGGCGTACTGGCAATCGCGTAACTGGTGCGCCAGGCAGATCTGCCACTCGGTCGCGTGGCCCTGCTGCGCGCCGTAGAGATCCGACACCCAGATCATCGGCCGGTGGCCGGCCATCACCTCTTCCACCACACCGGCGCCGCGGCTGGCACGGATGACGTGGATCACCACCTCGGCGTTCTGGAACACCCAGTTCCAGCAACCGTGCCCGTCGATGCGCACACCGGTCTCGTCCGAAAAGACCGCGCGGGCGCGCCGCAGCCGCGCCAGGATGGCACCGACCTCGGCATCGAAGCCCGGCAGAGCACGCCGGAAGGCGGCGTCCAGCGCACCTTCGCTGATGGCCAGCCCGAACAACTCCAGCATCAGGCGGTTCAGCCGCCGGTAGCTGACGTGATGGACGAAGCGCAGATACAGCGCCAGCGCCACGATGTTGAGGCTGAACGGCGTGCCCGGCTCCAGCCCCTCGGGCAGCGGCGCCAGCGTGGCTTTCCTACAGCAGCAGCAATGCCCGACATATTGCTCCACCCGCGTCACCACCGGCTTGACCTTCGGCAACTCCACCTTGTCGAAGCGGGCTGCCAGCGTCTGGTCGGCTTCAGCCAGCGCGGCTCGACAATGCGCGCAGCAGACCGGGCGGGCGATCACCGTCTCGTCGGGGTTCTCCGCCAGCGCCCGGCCGCCGCCTTTGCGGCCCAGGCTGCCCTGGCGCGGGCCTTCCCGCTGCGGCTTGTCGCCACGGTTGGGCTTCTTGCCCGCCGACGGCGGCAGGCTGGAATTGTCCGGCGTCTTCGGCGGCTCGCCAAGCCGTGCCTCCAACTCCGCCACGCGCGCCGTCAATGTCTTCACCTGCGACGTCAACGCCTGCACCTGCGCCCACAGCGCCTGGATCAGGGCATCCTTGTCGTCGTGCGACAGACGAGAGAGGTCAGGGAGTTGGATCACCCAAAGCTTGAATCGCGCCGAGTCGATTCAGGTCAAGCAACTTTTTGCCAGGCAGTTCATTGCGCTCACGACCGCGGCGATGAGCAGATACCTCGTCTCGGCATCATACCTGCTGATCCGCGGCATCCTTCCCGCTTTCAGGAAGAGTTTCCGCTAGTCGCTCTGTCCGAGTTTCCCCGCTCACCTCATTCCGCTGCCACGCTCAAAGTGCGGTTACCCAATCCAGTACCCGCCCGCGGGGTACGCGCCGCATGGCCCAGGCGCGGGTGGGAATGTTGCCTTATCAACCCAAGCGCTATCGGGCAGCCAATCAACCGGCAGGGCGGGGCGGCCGCCAGACCCCACCCTGCGGCCCGCGACCAAAAAAATCACCGCCCCGGCGAATAACCGGCGCCGTGCTCCGGTCATCCCCGCAGAGCCTGCAACAACGGGGGACCACCATGAACGATGCACGCAACGACGGCGGAGCAAATTCGGGGCGGCGGAAGCTGCTGGGCTGCATGGCCTGGGTGGGCACAGGCCTGCTGTGGACGGTATCGGGCGGGGTGCCGCGCACCCTCGGCCTGCTCGGGACCGCCCGGGCCGCGCAGCCCATGCCGGGCCTCACCTTCGCCCAGATCAGCGACTCTCATATCGGCTTTTCCCGCGACCCCAACACCGACACGCCGGCCACCTTGAAGGCCGCGCTCGATCTGGTGGTAGCGCAGCGCCCGGCAATGCTGCTGCACACCGGCGACGTCTCCCACCTCTCCCGGCCGGAGCAGTTCGACATCGCCGCCCAACTGATCGGCGCCACCGGAATCGAAACCCATTACGTGCCGGGCGAGCATGATTGGCTGGAAGACAACGGTCGTCCCTTCGTCGCCCGCTTCCAGAAGGGCGCGCAACAGGGCGCCCCGGATGGCGGCTTCTACAGCTTCGATCGCGACGGCCTGCATTTCATCGGGCTGAACAACGTGGCCGACTTGAAGGCCGGCGGCCTCGGCGCGCTCGGGGCGCGGCAACTGGACTGGCTGAAATCCGACCTCGCCGGCCGCAGCGCCAGCACGCCGATCGTGGTGTTCGCGCATATCCCGCTCTGGGTGGTCTACCGCGACTGGGGCTGGGGCACCGAGGACGGCGCGCAGGCGCTCGCCCTGCTCAGGCGCTTCGGCTCAGTGACGGTGCTGAACGGCCATATCCACCAGATCATGCAGAAAGTCGAGGGCAACGTGGCCTTCCACACCGCCCGCTCCACCGCCTTCCCGCAACCCGCGCCGGGCACCGCGGCAAGCCCCGGACCGATGAAGGTGGAGCCTGGACGGTTGCGCGACATGCTCGGCGTGGCCAGCGTGACCTTAACCCGCGGCCAGTCGCGGCTAGCCGTGGTCGATACGCCGCTCGGCGCGTGAGGGGGCGCCCATGTCCGCCCTGATCGCCCGCCGGCGCGCGGCCTTGTTGCTCGCCGTGCTGCCGGTCGCCCCACTGGCCGCCGAACCGGCGGCCAACGTTACCATCGACAACTTCACGTTCACGCCAGCTTTGCTGACGGTGCCGCGCGGCACCCGTGTCATCTGGACCAACCGCGACGACATGCCGCACACGGTTGTAAGCGACGCCACGCCGCCGGCGTTCCGCTCGCATGGGATCGACACTGACGAAACATTCGACGTGATGTTCGACCGGCCGGGACGCTGGGGCTATTTCTGCGCCATGCACGCGCACATGCGGGGGGCCGTCATCGTGCAATGATGTCCCGTAACGGCAAGGCGGGGAGGCGATGGCAGGGGACGGCCCTTCGTTCGCAAAGCTGGCGCTGCCGCATCTGGACGCGGCCTACAATCTGGCGCGCTGGCTGCTGCGCGATCCGGTGGCGGCCGAGGACGTGGTGCAGGACGCCATGCTGCGCGGTTTGACCTATTTCGCCTCCTTCCGCGGCACCAACCCGCGCGCCTGGCTGCTGCAGATCGTGCGCAACGCGGCGCATGACTGGCTGGCCGCCAGCGCGCGGGCACGCGAGGTGCCGCTGGTCATCCGACATGACGAGGACGACATCGCAGTGAACGAGCCGGCCGACCCTTCCGACGACCCCGAGACTGCGCTGTCCCGCCGGCAGGACCGCGCCGCGCTGGCGATGGCGCTGGCCGCGCTGCCGGTCGAGCTACGCGAATGCCTGGTACTGCGCGAACTGGAGGAAATGTCCTACCGCGACATTGCCCAGGTGACCGGTGTGCCGGTCGGCACCGTCATGTCGCGGCTGTGGCGTGCCCGCCGGGCGCTGGTCCGGCGCACGGAGCTGCCGGCATGACCGCTTCGCCCTGCGCCGACCGGGTGCTGCTGATCCAGGCCGAACTGGACGGCGAGTTGGACGCGGCCGGGTCGGCGGCGCTGCAAACGCATCTGGAGGGCTGCGCCGGTTGCCGCGCAGTGCAGGCCGATCTGCGCGCCCTGTCCGCCGGCCTGCGCCGCGAGGCGCCCCGCCACCCGGCCCCCGAACGCCTGCGCACGGCGCTGGCGGCCCATCTGGAGCCTCCGCCGAGGCCGGCCCTGCGGGTGGTGCGTCACCCGGCGCTGGCCTTCGGCGCCGGCGCGGCGCTGGCCGCCGGGGTGGCCGCCGGGGTGGCCCTGGCGGTGCTGCCCGTTCCGCCGGCGACGCTGGACGACCAGGCGGTGGCCGACCATATCCGCGCCTTGCAGCCCGGCCACCTGACCGACGTGGAGTCGTCCGACCGGCACATGGTGCGCCCCTGGTTCGACGGCCGCATCGACTACGCCCCGCCGGTGCGCGATTTCGCCGCCGCCGGTTTCCCGCTGATCGGCGGCCGTCTGGACTATCTCGGCGGCCGGCCGGTGGCCGCCCTGGTGTACCGCCGCGACCGCCATTTGATCGATCTGTACGTCTGGCCCGCCACCGGCGAGGCCGCCCCGGTGCCGCGCACCCGCAACGGCTACGCGGTGGTGGGCTGGCGCGCTGGCGGTATGGCGTTCCTCGCGGTGTCGGACCTGGAAGCGGCGCAACTGCTGGCCTTTGCCCGGCTGTGGGAAGGGGGAGCATAAGGACCTGTGGAGCGCTTGGATGGGCGAAATCCCATATGCGATTCCCTTGTTTTGGACGTAACCGGGGCAAAACCCCGGGCGAACACAAAACGGTCGCGGTTCAATCTGGGTTCGACAGTCGAAAAATGGCGAATTTCTGCGACCACCGTTTCGCAGGCGGGCGTATGCTGCACCTGCTTACCCGGGGTTTTGCCCCGGTTACTTTTGGACGGTCTCAGCGCTTGATAGTATGCTCGTTGTATGTCATTGTCATACACGACAAGGATTTATGATGCCGAATGTTTCGCCAATCGTGAGCGTGCGTGTCAGTCCGAATGAGCGGGACCTCCTGGAGGTCGCGGCCGAGCAGGCGCGCACCAGCCTCAGCGACTTCATCCGCCGCAAGGCCATCGAGGCGGCGGAGATGGAGGTGCTCGACTACCGGATCGTGACGATACCGGCGGAGGACTGGGAGAAGTTCGAGGCGTGGGTAGAGGCTCCAGGGAAGGAGATCCCCGCGCTGCGCAAGCTCGCCGCCAGCCGGCCCGTATGGCAGGACTGACGCCGCCAAGGCCCCTTGTCGCCACGGACGACCGGAATGCCTTCGATTGCGGGCGGGAGTCGCTGAACCAGTGGTTCACCCGCCATGCCTGGCACAACCAGGAAGCCAACGTCAGCCGCACCAGCGTGATGTGCGACAGCGTGACAGGGGCGATCGCAGCCTACGTGTCGCTGAGCGCCGGGCAGATCGAGCGTGCGCACCTCCCAAAAACCGACCAGCGCAACCGCCCGGACCCGGTTCCGGTGCTGCTGCTCGGCCAACTCGCCGTTGACCGATCGCAGCAGGGCAGGGGGGTGGCCCGCTCGCTGACGCTGTTCGCGCTCACCACGGCGGTGCGCTTCTCGAAGGAGATTGGCTGCTGCGGCGTCCTTACCCATCCACTCGACGATGCTGTGCGCGCCTTCTATGAGCGGTTCGGGTTCGGGACGCTCCCGTTCGACCCGAAGCGCAGCATGATCGTGCGCATCGTCGACCTGGAACGGAACGGATTCTGATGTCGTTGAGCATTCTGCACAGGAATTGCCGGCAATGGCCGCCACGGAATCAATAAATCTGAATGTATGATTTTCAAACTCCTTCATTTCCAGGATTTGAGGAGTTGGTCGGAGATCTTTTGCAGTCGAAGCTCCGCATGAGGTTGAAGAATTTCGGGCGAGATCGTCCAAAATCAGGGCGGTTCCGGCAGCGGTGGCGATCTTCCTTCCGCGCTTCAGTGAAGGACTGCCACAAGCAGCGCAGGGGGCGACGCTTTCATGGTCAACGCGAGACGAAAAGCGGCCGTAATCCACCGTTTATTGCCGAGCCAGGTCGATATTAACCTTCCCAAAATAGATGCCATCAGATGGCGGCATATTGGGTAGTCCGTGAGCGAAAGAAACTCTGGACGATATGAGGAAGTTTCTGGAGTTGCCGGAGGTGGGAGAGAACCGCGCTGCGCATCTGGGGCAGTGAGGTGATGAGCTTCCGACCCAGGCCATGGTTCTTGAGATCGTTCCAGACATACTCGTCTGGGTTCAGTTCGGGCGAATATGGCGGCAGGATGAACAGCGCGAGTTTACCCTGCTGGTCCGCGACGAAACGCTCCACCATCTTCGCACGATGCGTTGGATGGCCGTCGGCAATCACAAAGATCGTCCCGGCGGCATTGACCAGAAGGCGCTTGAGAAACTCGATAAACACTGCCGCCGTCACGCGCCCTTTGGTGATCATAAAGCGCAGGTGCCCCCGCGCGCTCACGGCAGAGATCAGGTTGAGGCCAAAGCGAGCACCGGTGCCTGAGACGATCGGCGTCTGCCCTCGTTTGCCCCACGTCGTGCCGCTGTGATGGTCAGAACGAACGCCAGCCTCGTCGGCGAAAAAGATCTCCGCTTTTTCACGTCTGGCACGCCGTTGAATGGCAGGGTAAGTCTCTGCCAGCCAGTGCTGCACGGCTGCGGGATTCTGCTGATAGGCACGCCAAAGTGGGCGTTGCGCGCTCAACCCCAACTGCTGCAGCAGTCGCGACACCGAACTGCGGCCTAGGCGCACGCCATACCGGTCGAGAACCAGTGCCTGCACCATTGCCGCCGTCCATAGCGCGAACGGAAAGTTCAGTTGCATCGGGTTCTTGTCTACGACGGTCCGATAGATCCACCGCAGCGCTTT
>Ga0302157_10005970_pt1 | contig 12736 bp, 9 predicted proteins | sample I_Bog_N3_3_FD_193502 | JGI IMG/M metagenome (GOLD analysis project Ga0302157, IMG submission 193502) | Peat permafrost microbial communities from Stordalen Mire near Abisko, Sweden - I_Bog_N3_3 | ecosystem: Environmental > Terrestrial > Soil > Wetlands > Peat | place: Sweden: Abisko, Stordalen...
CGGCGCCGGTAAGGGTGGCTACGAAATTTCTTGCGCCCTCGAATTCAAAGTCATCGATCAGTCCCTGCACCTGCGCGGCGTCGCCCGGCAACAGGCTTGCCGAAACCCGCTTCAGTACCGGCTCGACCGCTCCCGGATCGTCGGTCTCCAACGCCGCCAACAGCTCCAGCAGCGCCGACGGCGCCACCGTTGCGCCTGCCGGACTGTCCGGCTTCCGCGGGCTGTCGCCGGCGGGTTTACGAGAGCTTTGCAGGAGTTGCCCGATCGACGCGGCGGCAACCTCCAGGGCATCTGCCAGTTGCGGGATCAGGCTCTCGACGCCGTCGCTGCGGCGTCTCTTGAAGGCGTCGGTGAGGGCGCCGGCAAAATGCGCAACCTGTGATATCGAGAGGTTGCCGGAAACGCCTTTCAGCGCGTGAGCCAGTTCGTAGGCCGCCTGCCAGTTTCCCGCGGCCTGAAAGGCCTCAAGCCGCCGCGCGGTATCGGCATATCTCGCGGCAAAACTGCCGAGCGCCGCGCGATAGCGGTCGGCATCGCTCCAACGCCGCAATCCGCCGGTGACATCGATCCCGTCCAACGGCGGCAAAGTCGGGGCCGTCGGGTGCAGCGGGACTTCCGCGGTTCGCACCGGTTCGCCGCTCCCGGCCGGAACCACCTTTTCCAGCAGCCGGAACAGTGCGGTGAAATTGACCGGCTTGACGATGAAATCGGTCATGCCCGCCTCGAAACAGTGATGGCGTTCCGCGGGCAGGACGCTCGCGGTCATGGCGATGATCGGTATCCGCGGCCCGGCCCCGTCTTCCCGGCGCCGAATCTCGCGGGTGGCGTCAAGCCCGCTCATCACCGGCATCCGGACATCCATCAGGATCACATCGAAAGCCTGGGTCCGGGCCAGATCGACCGCCTCCCGGCCGTCACGGGCCACCGTCACCCTGTGGCCCTGGGCCGCCAGCCGGACTTCTCCCAACTCGGCGTTTTCCTGAATATCGTCGACAAGCAGCACCCGGAACCGGCGCCGGGACTGGACCGGAACCTGGATCGTCACGCCGTGGTCGGGACAGCCGGCAACGCAGGAGACCAGAGCCAGCCGCAATGCGACGTGGAAGGTACTGCCGACGCCCGGCTGGCTGTCCACCCAGATGCGCCCGCCCATCATTTCCGCGAGTTGCCTGCAAATCGAGACCCCGAGCCCGGTACCACCGAACTGGCGCGTCGTCGAACTGTCGGCCTGGACAAACGGTGTGAAGATGCGTTCGGCTTGTTCAGCGGTCATGCCGATGCCGGTATCGGCGACCGTCAATTCGATCAGGCCCGGTTCCCCGGCCGCCGCCACCGAGACCTTGATGCTTCCGGTGTCCGTGAACTTGATCGCGTTGCTCACCAGATTGGTGGTAATCTGCCGGACCCGCTGGGGGTCGCCCAGATAGCAGTGGGGCAGGCCAGGCTGCGCGTAGAACCTGAGGTCGAGCCCCTTATTGCGGGCCTTGATCTGCGATATTTCCAGCACGCTGCGCAACACCATCGGCAAATTGAAAATAATCTCCGCCAGATCAAGCTTGCCGTTTTGCAATTTGGAAATATCGAGAATATCGCTAATCAGCATAAGAAGGGCTTTGGCAGAAATATAGGCCGTGGTCAGTTGCTGGCGGGCGGTATCGGACAGATCACCTTCCAGGACCAGACCGAGAAATCCCAGGACGGCATTCATCGGGGTGCGGATTTCGTGGCTCATATTGGCGAGGAACTGGCTCTTGACCGCGCTGGCCGCCTTGGTTTCGGCCAAGGCCCGCTCCAGTTTTTCATTGGTCACGCGCAGTTCGGTGTCGGCCAGCTTGAGCGGGGTCACGTCGGCGACCAGCACGAAAAAGCCGATCACCGCCTCGCCCTTGCGGTCTGGAATATAGTGGACCAGGACGTGGCCCAGGTCGCCGGACGGTTTGCGGATCGTCTGCTCGAACCGTTGGGGCACCCCGGCCAGCACACCATCGATCGCCGGAGACGCCAACCTGTGGCTGTCCTCGCCGAGGAGATCCCGGATCGAGAGCGCCGGCATCTCGTCGGGCGTGTGACCGAACCATTCGACATGGCCAGGATTGGCAAAGCGGCAACGCAGGTCGCGGTCCCAATATCCGACAATGCCCGGCAGATTATCGGTGACGGTGGTCAGGAATTTCTCGCGTTCCTGCAATTTTTCATTGATCTCGACGAGCTGGTCTGTGCGCTCCCGGACCAACTCCTCAAGATGTTCCCGCTCCTCAAGATGTTCCCGGTAGCGTTCCAGCTCGGTGGCGGCCTGTTTGCGTTCGGTCACGTCGCGGGCAATCTTGGACACGCCGATGACGCCGCCGGCGGCATCCCGGATCGGCGAAATCGTGACCGAAACATCGATCCGACGACCGTCCCGGCCCAGCCGCACCGTATCGAAATGGCGGATGGTCTCACCGCCGCCGACCCGCCGGAGGATCTCCCGCTCTTCCTGCTCCCGCCCGGGTGGGAACAGCATCACCATCGCGCGTCCGATCACCTCATCGGCCCGGTAGCCGAACAGCCTTTCCGCGCCCCGGTTCCAACTGGTGATGATGCCGTCGAGGGTCTTGCCGACGATGGCGTCGTCGGAGGACTCCACGATCGCCGCCAGCATGGCGCAGCTTTTCTGCGCCTGCTCCAGTTCCACCACCCGGAGCCGGCTTTCCTCGGCCATGGCCTCGGCCTTGGCGGTGGCGCGTGTCATGAGCGCGTCGCGCCGCAGTTTCGAACGCACCGTCACGATCCAGCCCAGCGCCGCAAAGATCGCCAGCAAGGGAGCGAGGATCAGCGCGGTCGGGAACCAGCCGCCATACCCTGCCTGAATTTCCCTGGCCATCAGTGCAAAAACGATCACCAGCCCCGCCAGCGGCAGGAATAAAGTCAGAAAATGTAGTCGTAGCGTATCGCGCGCCATCATCGCTGGAACTCCAGGAGAAGCTCCACTTGAATTATATCACCATATGAATTAAGTCAAGATATCTCTGAACGACGTCCGCGATAATTGCTTAAAATGCTTTATTATGAGTGGATTAACCATAATATGTACTTTATTGGTAAATGATACGACGCCTAATTAATAAACTTCCTTCTTGATTCCAGGGGCAGGGTGGCCATCTGCTTATTATCGATATGTTAGCGAAATATCGACGTCCTTGCGGTGTCCCGGGGCACGCCCTCCCACTCACCACTCTCCATTGATGATGGCATTCGCTCGCGATACACGACAGACGGCTCGCTTTGGTTGCGGCTGCGAGCGCGAGAAAGCACCTGAGGCCGCAGAAAGAACGAACCGCACTCTCGAGTCGCCCGGTAAAGCGACAGCGACGAAGAAACTCCTGAGAGTAAAATATTGCCGATGACTATGCGGCATCTGCCGCCCTTATTCCGATTGGACAGCCATCTCAAGGCAAAGACCGGACCCAAGGTATCGAGCGAGATAACGGGCGCCGGCGACACCGGTTTACCGGCTTTCGTCGCAAACGGTGCGCAATATCGCCGCCGACTGCGCCGCCATCATCCCGAAGAGCATGGAAATCGCGTTTGTGGGGGCCGAGGGCGCGACCAACGCCGCCGAAATCTACCAGTCCCGGGCCGACTGGCTCAACCGGGAATTGAGCAAGGCCATCGTCGGCCAGACCAGCACCTCAGAGGGCCAGCAGGGCAGCCACGCCATCGGGCGCGTCCACCGTCAGGTCCAGGACGACATCGCCCGCCACGATTGTCTGGTGATCAGCGCCACGCTCAGCCACACCATCGTCAAATGGATCGTCGACCTGAATTTCGGACCCCAGACCCGGCACCCCTGGCTGCATCTGGGTGAGGCCCCGGCCGCCGACCTGACCCAACTGGCGGGGAGCCTGGCCGCGCTGGTTCCCTTGGGCCTGGACGTGGCCACCGACGATGTGCGTGACCGGTTCGGGTTTGCCAAGCCCGACGCCGGCGCCCCGGTGCTCAAGGCGCCCCCGGGCGCGCCGCCGCTTGACCTTCCCCCGGCGGCGGGGAGCGGGGACGGCCAGTCCGGGCTGTCGGCCCTGCTCTCGGCCGAACCGCAGCCGACCGGGCCGGAGCGGCTGACCACAGCCCTGATCAGACTCAGCCGGGTCACCGAAAGGGCCTGGCTCGACGAAGCGGCGGCGCTGCTCGATGCCAGCCGGGACCTGGACGAGTTCGCCGACCGCCTGCCGGAGTTGCTGGCCCGGCTCGGGTCGGCGCGGCTGGCGGGACAGGTCGGCGATGCCCTGACCGCGGCCCATGTGGGCGGCATGGCCGACGTGGCCGACGAGGTCAGGGATGGCTGACGGCGCCGCCGATCCGTGGAGCCTGCCCCCCAAGGAGGCCATCGACTTCTTCCGCGGCAAGGTCAATGTTCCGACCCGGCGATGGGATGATCTCTCGCAGTCGGAACACGACTATGGGTTCATGGTCGCGGGCGCCCGCAAGGGCGAACTGCTCACGGACTTGCGCCAGGCGGCCGATGCCGCGTTGGCCGAGGGTCAAAGCAAGCAATGGTTCCGGGACCAGTTCTACAAGATCGCTGAACGGCACGGCTGGCAATACTACGACAAGCCCGACACGCCGCACTGGCGCGCCGATCTGGTCTACGGCACCAACCTGGGCGTGGCCTATGCCGCCGGGCGCCACGAACAGATGACCGACCCGGACGTGCTGGAAGCCTTCCCCTATTGGCGCTATGTCCACAGCGGTTCGGCCCACCCCCGCCCGGCGCACCTGGCCTGGAACGGCACGGTGTTGCCGGCCGACAGCCCCTGGTGGGCCACCCACAGTCCACCCAATGGCTATCACTGCGGCTGCCGCAAGGAGCCGGTGTCGGAGGTGGGGTTGCGGCGGCTGGGCAAGACCAGGCCCGACAGCGCGCCGACGACGGCGTCCAGCCACTACGGGATCGACCGGGGCTGGGCCTATACCCCGGGCGAGAGCCGGCTGACCCCGATGGCGCGCGAGGCCCTGGCCCAGGCCGATGCCCGCCGGGCGGACAAGTGGCAGCAACTGACGCCGGGCGACTGGCGAACGGCCGGCCGTCCCGAACGCCTGCCGCCCCGGCCGGCTCCGGCGCCCCTGGCCCCGGTTCCCGCCGATCTGGATCAGGCCCGCCAGTTTGCCATCCAGGCTTTGGACGGTGACGATAAGGTCTTCCGTGTCGATGGGATCGATTACCCGGTCGCGGTGTCGGCCACGGCCCTTGCCGGACACAAGCCCGAAGACCTCAAGCGCCTGAAATTCCTGTCCTGGTTGCCCGAGCTTCTCCAGCGGCCGCAGGAAGTCTGGGCCGGCTTCGAACGACCGACCTTGACCCCGGAGGAGGCGGTAGCGGTGCGGCGCCGACAGCAGACGCCCCCCCGCGCGCGCTTCTATCTCAGGCTGATCAGCGTGGTTGCCGAGCCGGGCCGTTCGGGGCTGCCCTTCCTGGTGGTGGCCGGCGTGAACCGCCTGGGGATAATCGAAGCCTTCACCGTCATCCCCATGGGGGACGTCAATTATCTGAACCGGCAAAGGCAAGGGACGCTCCTGCGCGCCGACGACGGGGCGCATAGCCCTCGCTCTCCAGGCGGCGGAGCGGGCTCCACGCCGCAAGCCAACGGGGCCGCCTCCCGGCTCACGAACGTGTCACCGGGAATATAGGAGACCCCCATGGCCGGTGCCAGCATCATCGTCGAAGACCAGGCCGTGCGTGAGGCGCTGGCCCGGTTGCAGACCCTGAATGCCGGCGGCAAGGCCCTGAAGTGGATCGGCACCGAAGTGGCCGCCCAGGTCCGCCATCGCATCGACACCGGCGGCCCGGGGCCGGACGGCACCGCATGGCACCCGCTCAATGCCGCCTACGCCGCGAACAAGAAGGGCGCCGGCATCCTGAAGGGCCTGGCCATGCGCGGCGGCTTGCAGGGCTCGATCGCCTGGGCGGTGGACGGCGACAGCGTCCGGATCGGCAGCAACAAAGTCTATGCCGCGATCCATCAGTTCGGCGGCACCATCCGGCCGGTACGGGCGGCGGCCCTGGTGTTTCACCTCGGCGGCAAGCTGATCCGCGCTCACGCCGTCACCATTCCGGCCCGGCCCTATCTGGGCCTGTCCGCCGACAACCGCCGCGATCTGGAAGAGCTGCTGATCAGCCAGATCGAGCGGCTGCTGTCGGCATAGGCGCCCGAATGCGGATCGCTGCAATAGAAGCCCGTGGAGTGGCCTGAAGAGGAAGGAGGTCCGAAGGTGGCGGCGATTTCTTTAAACGCGAAATTAAACGCTCCCTGTGCGACGGCGGCCTATCTGCCCGGACCGGGTCCGGGTGTCGTTGCTCTCCGGGCTCGTGGCTTATGGTGGCGTCGCCTGGATCAAAGAGTGCCATGACCACCCCTTCTGCCCCCCCCTCCCTGCTCGCCTGCCTGTCGGTCGAACTCCCTGGCGGCACCGACCTGCCCGAATGGGTCCGGCTGGTGCCGGCCGGGCAATTCGTGACGATCGATGGCCGCGGGTTCCGGGCCGACGCGGCTCTGCTCGCCTCGTCGGTCCGCCTGCCCATCGCGGTGGATTTCGACCACGCCACCGAACGCGGCCCGACCACGGGTCAGCCGGGGGCGGCCGCGGGTTGGGTCGAGGCGCTTGAGGCGCGGGACGACGGTCTCTATGGCCGGGTCGCCTGGACCAGTCTCGGCAAGACGGCGCTCCTTGACCGGCGCCATCGACCCCGATCAGGTCCCCAGCCTCCCCGAACTGGTCGCAGCACGCGCCTCAGCCTGAGCGCCCGGGGTTTTGCCCCTGTTACGTGGCAGACTGCCAACCCCTTGATTCCGATGGTGGGCGCGACAGGGATTGAACCTGTGACCCCTCCCGTGTGAAGGGAGTGCTCTCCCGCTGAGCTACGCGCCCGCCGTCCGCCGTCCGCGGTGGCAGCTTTCTACGGCTGCACCGGACCCGTTGTCAAGGGATCACCGAGCGATCGAGGAACGATTGCGCGGTCACCGCAGAGGGGTCAATGGCCGCTGTCGGCGGCCTCGCGTCCGGCGGCGAAGGCCTCGCGGTTGAGGGCGGCCAGGGCCGGTTTGCGGGCCTGGAAACGCTCGACGATTTTTGCCTCCAGCGTGGCCGCGGGGAAAGGCAGGGCGTCGGCCAGCGCGCCCAGCATGATGGTGTTGATCAACTTGCGATCCCCCAACCCGGCAGCGATCTCGCCGGCCGCAACCACCCGCACCTCGACCCCGGCCGTGGCCCCGGCGGTGCGCAACAGGCCCACCGCATCCTCGGGATAGGCATAAAGGCCGCCCGAGACCACCGGCGGCACCAGCCGCTGGCTGCTGGCCACGATCCGGCCGCCCGGCCGGAGCTGATCACACCAGCGCAGGGCCTCGGCGATCTCGAAGGCCGCGAGCAGGTCCACGGCGCCGGGCGCGATCACCGGCGACAGCACCCGCGGCCCGATCCGAACATGGGAGGTGACGACGCCGCCACGCTGGGCCATGCCCGCCACCTCGGACTTCTTGACATCGAAGCCGTGGTCGATGGCGGTCTGGGCCAGCACCTCGGCGGCGGTCATCACGCCCTGGCCGCCGATGCCGCAGACCAGGATATTGAGGGCGGGCAATGCGCTCATGACCGGGCTCCGGCTTCGGCTTCGGTTCCGGCGGCGGTCGCCATCGGCACGATGGCGCTGTGGGAACAGACGCTGACGCACATGGTGCAACCGGTGCAGGCCCGGCTGTCGATGGTGGTGAACGTCACCTCGAACGCCTCGCCGTTCAGGGTCCGCCGGTCGCGCCGGCGGACCGAAATCGCCGGGCAGCCCAGATCCATGCAACTTCCGCAACCGGTACAGCGGTCCTCCAACACCTGATGGGGCGTCCGCCGTTCGAATTCGGGGATCAGGGTGCAGGGCCGGCCGGTGATCACCACCGACGGCTCGGGCACCCTGATTTCGTCGCGGATGGTGCGGAACAGCAGCGGCAGGTCGTAGCTGTCCACCACCTTGATCCGCTCCGGTCTGACCCCGAGGGCCTCGACCAGCCGGGCAAAGTCGACCCGGGGCGCGGTGTCGCCGTGGACGTCGTGGCCGGTGCCGGGATGATTCTGGCCGCCGGTCATGCCCGTGGTCCGGTTGTCCAGAATCAGGGCGGTCACGTTACCACGGTTGTAGACGATGTTCAGCAGCCCTTGCAGCCCCATGTGCAGGAAGGTCGAATCGCCGAGCACGGCCAGCACCGCCTTGCCGGCGTCGGAGGCGCCGCCGGCCTTGTCGATGCCAAGCGCCATGCCCATCGAGGCGCCCATGGCGATGCAACTGTCCAGCGCATGCCAGGGATGGCCGGCGCCCAGGGTGTAGCAGCCGATGTCGCCCATGATCACCACCTTGCGGCGCATGGCGAACAAGGTGCTGAACACCCCAATATGGGGACAGGCGGCGCACAGGGTCGGGGGACGTGGAAACAGGCCGTCTTTGACCGCGGGGGTCCGGGCCGGCGCCCGCCCGGGCTCGGGCACGCCGATCAGCCGGCGGACCGGCGGACCCAGCACATCCGCGGTCAACTCGCCGATGCGGGGCAGGATGTCCTTGCCGTGGACCGCGAGCCCGGCGGCGCGCAACTCGTTCTCGACCAGCGGCTCGGTCTCTTCCACCACCACCAGCCGGTCGACCCGGCCGGCCAGCGCCCGGATGCGCGCCAGCGGCAGCGGATGGCTGAGACCGAGCTTGAGCAGCGACGCCTCGGGGAACGCCTCGCGCAGGTGCAGGGTGGCCGGTCCCGAGACCACGAAGCCGACCCGCCGGTCGCTCCCCGGTTCCTCGAGGGTAAGGTCGCAGGTCTCGGCGAACGCCGCCAGCCGTTTCTCTCGTTCCAGTTGCAGCGGCAGCCGGCGGCGGGCATTGGCCGGCACCATCACCCAGCGGGCGGGATCGAGGCTGAAGCCGGGAACCGCCCGTTCCTCCCGGTTGCCCAGCGCGACCAGGGACTTGACGTGGCAGACGCGGGTGGTCAGGCGCAGCAGCACCGCGGTTTCGAACTGTTCCGACAGTTCGAACGCCCGCAGGGTCATGGCGTGGGCTTCGGCGGAATCCGCCGGCTCCAGCACCGGCAGGTGGGCGAAGCGGCCCCAATAGCGGGAGTCCTGCTCGTTCTGGGACGAGGACATGCCGACATCGTCGGCCACCGCGATCACCAGCCCGCCGAGGACACCGGTCAGGGTCAGGGTCATCAGCGGATCGGCGGCGACGTTCAGCCCCACATGCTTCATGGCGCAAAAGGCCCGGGCGCCGGCCATGCTGGCCCCCAGCGCCACCTCCAGCGCGACCTTTTCGTTGACGGACCATTGGGCGTGCAGGTCGGGATAGCGGGCCAGGGTCTCCAGAATCTCGGTGGCCGGAGTCCCCGGATAGCCGGTGGCGACCCGGGTTCCGGCCTCCCAGACCGCGCGGGCGATGGCTTCGTCGCCGGACAGCAGATGGCGGGCGCCGGCATCGGCCCTGACCGCAATGCTCATTTCTGGGTTTCCCTTGCTCCGTTGCCGATTGCCGAAGGCTGGGATCCGTCCTTGGGCCGACAAGGTCCCGCCTTGCTTCCGCCTCCGGTGTCACGCCCGGTTTCCCTCAGGAACAGCGCAGATCCGGCCGCCGTTTATGCCAGTCCCCCGCCACCCTGACAACGGGATTTCGGGGCGGCTGATCCCTCGCGGTTTCCGCGGGTCCGATGCGGGCGCTCCGGTGTGGGCGTCATGCGCCCGGTTACGGCAGGTCGTTGGAAGGAAGAAATTTGTGGGCTCTGCCCACACCCGCAAAGGGCCGGGTGGCCCTTTGAACCCGGGACGTCTTCTCGGTGCGGCTGGCGGACGGCTTGCCGCGATCACTCCTTGGGGCGAAGATCGATGCAGCGCACCGCCTTGCCCACCGAGCGGTCGATGGCCCCGACATCCACCACCCGCACGGTGGCGGAGATGCCGATCATCGACTTGATGTGGTGGCCCAGGTCGCGGGCACAGGCGGCCCGGGCCTGGGCATCCTGGTGGGCGAATTCCCGCCGGGCTTCGACCACCACCTCAAGGCTGTCGAGGTGGCCCTTGCGGTGAAGCTCCAGCAGGTAATGGGCCGAGAGCCGGCGGTCGGCCAGCAGCAGTTCCTCGATCTGCGAGGGAAAGACGTTGACCCCGCGGATGATCAGCATGTCGTCGGACCGGCCGGTGATCTTTTCCATCCGTCTCATGGATCGGGCGGTGCCGGGCAGCAGGCGGGTCAGATCGCGGGTCCGGTAGCGGATCACCGGCATCGCCTCCTTGGTCAAAGAGGTGAACACCAGTTCACCGTACTCGCCGTCGGGCAGCACCGCGCCGGTCACGGGGTCGATGATTTCGGGATAGAAATGGTCTTCCCACAGATGCAGGCCGTCCTTGGTCTCGACGCATTCGCAGGCCACCCCCGGGCCCATGACCTCGGACAGGCCATAAATGTCGATGGCCTGCATGTCGAAGGTCTGCTCGATCTCCCGGCGCATGGCCTCGGTCCAGGGCTCGGCCCCGTGCAGGCCGACGCGCAGCGACGAACGGCGCGGGTCCAGCCCCAGGCGGCGGAACTCGTCGCCGATGGCCAGCATGTAGGAGGGTGTCACCATGATCAGGTCGGGCCGGAAGTCCTCGATCAGCCGGACCTGCCGTTCGGTCTGGCCGCCCGAAACCGGCACCACGGTACAGCCCAGCCGCTCGGCGCCGTAATGGGCGCCCAGGCCGCCGGTAAACAGGCCGTAACCATAGGCGACGTGGACCAGATCGCCGCGGCGTCCGCCGGCGGCGCGGATCGAGCGGGCGATCAGGTCGGCCCAGGTCTCCAGGTCCTGCCGGGTATAGCCCACCACCGTCGGCTTGCCGGTGGTGCCGCTGGAGGCGTGAATGCGGGCCACCTGCGGGCGTGGCACCGCGAACATGCCGAACGGGTAATTGGTCCTCAGGTCTTCCTTGGCGGTCAGCGGAAAGCGCGCGAGATCGTCCGGCTGCCGCAGGTCGTCGGGATGGACGCCGGCTAGGTCAAAGCTTTGCCGGTAATGGGCGACGTTGTCGTAGGCGTGGCGCACACTCCAGCGCAGCCGTTCCAGTTGAAGGGCGGTAATCTCGTCGCGACTGGCGACTTCAATCGCCTCAAGCTCTGGCCTTGCCCCCGCACCATCCGCCACGCCGTGCCCCATCCCGAAAGGACCATCCCCGATCTGGCCGCCGTTTATGCCAGTCCCGGGGCACCGTGACAACGGGATTTCCCGGCGCGGGGGGTTGCTCGCGGCCTGGAACGCGGCATCCGGCCTCGATGACGCGCGCTTCGCCAAACGGTTCACCCACGGCCTGGACATTGGCCCGGCCACCCTCGGCCGGCTGCGCAAGGCTGCGGCCGGAGCGGCCCAGGCCCGGACCTTCGGCCAGATGATCGAGGCGAGCCACCCGCTCGCCGCCGCCATCCAGGAGATCGGCGGCGACCGTTGGCCCGAGATGCTGGGGAGGTTGGAAGACCAGGCCGAAAGGGTCGGCCCGGGCGGTGGCACCGGACACTTTTCGGGGCTGGCCGCCGGCGATCGTCCGGACCACGGTTCGGAACTATGGTCGAGGCCAAGGGCCTCGGGTATGCGACGCTTCTGAGGAAGAACGAGCAGAGGACCCTTGGTCAATGGGAAGCTCAAGCCCAACGTCAGGTCTCCGCAGCCCGGGGACGCCCGCTGGTCTGGTTTTTTGCCGAAAAAAGTGCTGCGGACGCCGCCAGAGAACTCTTCAAACGGGAACATCTCAATATTGCCGTCATCTACATGCCACTACCGGGAGCCAAGCCATGACCACGTCACACGATACCGGGAAATTTAATATCGACTCCTTCTGGAATGCCGGGCGTCCAACCCGCCGCGACCGTAGGGACCGGCAGCGGACGCGGTTCCGGTGGGTGCGGTTTTGATGCGTTGACAGAACCGGGTCGGGGCTTATCCTGAACCCTATGGGTGGCGGTAACGGCGTCTCCGCATCGGTGAAACCGCAGGGGTGAACACGAGTGTCAGGGGGAGGAGCGGCGCGGTCGAATCGCGATCGGTTCGTCGGATTCGCGTTCGCCGGCGCGCATTTGCTGCTGGAAACCGACAATGCCGGGCGCATCACCTTTGCCGCCGGGGCGCGCTGCGGTCTGGTTGCCGGGGCGCTGGACCAGATGATCGACCACAGCCTGTTCGAATACTTTCCGACCGAAGAGCATGCGCTGCTGCGCATGCTGTTGCGCCGGCTGATCCAGAAAGGCAAGCTGGACGTAACTCACGTCGTCATGAAGTCGGCCGCCGCCCGACCGTTTTCGGCGTTTCTTGGCGCCTGCCGCCTGCCCAATCACCCGGACCGCTGTTTTCTCAGCGTGAGCATCCGGGGACAGCCGACCAACCGGGTGGCGGGGCGGGGTGTGCCGGATCTGGCGACCTTCGTCCCGGTTCTGGAAAGCCATCTGGCCGCCGCCAATGCCACCGAGATTTCCCAGGCGCTGTCGATGGTGCTGGTCGAGGGTCTCCAGTCGGTCAAGGGCAGCGACCGGATTCGCGAGTTGCTGGAAGCCTATTTCCTCTCAGATCGATCTCCATCGGCGGCGATTCCGCGGTCCGGCTCTCGGACGATCATTACGCGGTGCTGCATGGCGAAGAGGGCGCCCTGGAGGATATCCGGCGGAATATCAACCAGTTGCTGGCGGAGGCGCAGGCCGAGGACCTGACCG
>Ga0302157_10005976_pt1 | contig 12727 bp, 8 predicted proteins | sample I_Bog_N3_3_FD_193502 | JGI IMG/M metagenome (GOLD analysis project Ga0302157, IMG submission 193502) | Peat permafrost microbial communities from Stordalen Mire near Abisko, Sweden - I_Bog_N3_3 | ecosystem: Environmental > Terrestrial > Soil > Wetlands > Peat | place: Sweden: Abisko, Stordalen...
CGCGAACTTGTTGCCGATAGGAATGTTAATGGTGAAGCCAACACCTTTGTCGGGCGCTGAGCTGTTGAAGGCGTTTTGAAGCGCCGTTCCATAACCGGTGGATAGGCCCGATGTACATTCCGTCCCGTAGAACTGCGAACTGCAGTTCGGATTGATCGATCCAGCGATGCCCGTTCCGGTCAAATACGCGAAGACATCGACTTGCGGCAGCAGGCCATTGCGCGCGCCCTTCAGCGTGATCTCATCATTTCGGAGGGTGAGCACTGCCTGCTCAAGCTCCGGCCGCTGCTGAAAGGCTTCCTGCACCAGCGCCTCGACGGGCTGGGTCTCCTCGGGAATCTGGTCGATGCTCACACGGTCGGTGGGAATCACGGCCGCAGCCACGAGCGCTGGATCGTTGAGGTTGCGGGCGATGGCCTGCTTGATAATCTGCTGCTGATAGTTCAGCGCGAGCTGTGCGCTGATGAGGGACTGCTTGTCCAATGCCACGGACTGGTCGGCATTGAGCACATCGAGCGGCGCCATGGTGCCAATCTCCAACTGCTTGCGGTTGTCGCTGGCTACCTTGCTGCTCTGCTCGACGGCGCGCTCCTTGGCTTGCACATCTTCATACGCCTGCACGAGTCCCCAATAGATCGATTCCACCTGAGTGACGGTGTACATGATCTGCTGGCGGAACGAAGAGTCCGTAATGCGCCGGTTGTTCTGCGCCTCGTACATGAAGCGCTTATTCACCCATATGCCGGCTCCGTAGAGCAGGTGTTGCGTCACCTTGGCATTGAAGCTGGAGCTCAACTGCGGGCTGAAGAGCGTGGTGCCGTTGGTATTCGTGGCGTCGATATTGTTGAAGGCAAACTGGAATGCTGTACCTGTCACGAAACCCTGGTTGTAAGTAAAGTCATAGGTGTTCGTCCCGGTCTTTCCACCTGTAAAGAAGCTGGTGGATGGACTGGTGGCGCGATCAATCTGGATGGTCGATGAAACGGAGGGTTCCAGGGACTCAGGCTGCGGACCAGCGCCCTGCGTGGTCAGCGAAAGCCCGGCCGTGCCGGAACCCGCGCCCCCCGAGCCGACAGTCGTTCCACCTGGACCGCCGCCCGCAGTGAGTGTCGAGGAAGAACCGCCAAGGGTATTGGTAATGAGTCCGGCGGGCGCGCCCAGCGGGCCTGCCCCGGTACGGGTGCGCAGAATATCCGTATCGGCAATATCCAGGTCGTAACGGGCTATGGCAATGTCGTAGTTGTTCTCGAGCGCCAAAGCGATGGCGTCAGAGAGGCTGAGGTAGATCTTGCCGTCCTTGACCATGTCGGTGAGCCGCACCGAATTGGCAAAACTGGCCTTGGGAATGCTAGTCGGCTTAAATGTGTTGATCGGGTTTCCCAAAAGGCCGGCTGCCGGCCTGGAGAAATTACGCGCGGAACTGCGAAGGTCCAGGGGCTGGGTCAACACCGGCGCCGGAGCCGCAGGCAGATCGGAAGCCGCCTTGTCTGGAGCCGTTGCAGCCGTACCGGCCTGCTGGGCAAAACCTGAAGGCACTCCGGCCGCCAATGTCAGCATGACCGCCGCTATCGCGCGCAGCCGTTTGCCTGCCTGCCCGCGCCCTGCCTGATAGGCAAACTCGCGCGCGGTCTCGTCCTGCTGCTCGAACACACGTCTGTCGTTCAAATGCATGATTCCTCTCCACGATTTGCTGAGGCATGTGGGGTGCCATTCTTCAAGACGACCGGAGAGCCTCTCCGGACGCAAATTTGTGAAACGTCTGCGCTATTTTCGCTTCCCGCCCGGCAAGCGGGCTACTTTGCACTACGCACGCCGCACCCCGTTCGTTCCAGCAAGCCCGTTCTCTGCTTCTAAAGCTAAATCGAAGCGTGCGGGCTGGGCGTACCCGCCCGCGAAAGCTGAGTATACCCCAATGACGCTTTCCGCTCAGGGGAGGCGGCGTCAGGTAACCTAAAAGAAGCAAGGTTCGCCTGATCACACAGATTGAACCATTCCAGCAGAAAGGCCGCGGAACGGTCTAGCGTCTTTGGCGAGTTAGCCCCGCTGCGCGGGGTTGGCAAGTTGGCGAGTTGGCGGGCTCAAGCGATGGACGCAGTTTCATCTCCGCGTGGGCCGGCTAAGGCAGCAGATGACTGTTTCCTAGCAAAGCCCAGTGACAACTCTGACCCAATCCGCCGCGCACCTGGAAACCTGGAAGTTGACCCTGTCTTACGACGGCACGGACTTCCGGGGCTGGCAGGTGCAGCCCGGCGAAGCCACCGTTCAGGGAGAATTGCAGGCGGCTCTGGGTCGGGTCACCGGTGAATCTCCGCTGCCGCAAGGGTCCGGCCGGACGGACGCCGGGGTTCATGCGCTGGCCCAGGTGGCGAGCTTTGCGTTGCAGGCCCCCATTCCGGCTGAGAACCTGATGCGGGCGCTGAACCGGACTCTTCCCGCTTCGATTCGCGTACTGGAAGCGAGAACGGTACGAAGCACCTTCCATGCGCGACATTCGGCGGTCGCAAAAACCTACGAGTATAGAGTCTTTCGCGAGGCGCTCTGCCCGCCTTTTCTGGCCCGCTACGTGCTCGTGTGCCCCTGGCCCATGGACGTAGAACTTCTGCAAAGGTCCGCTGGGCTGTTTGAAGGCGAGCACGACTTCCGCAGTTTTGCCGCGACCGACCCGGACATGACAGGGCGCAGCCTCGATGCAGCGGCCACGGTGGAAACGAGACCCATGCCGAGGGCGGACTTTCAGGTTGAACCTCCGACGGCTTCAACGGTAAGGCGAGTTTTCTCCTCCTGCTGGGAAGAGCAGCAGTGCGAGGCTGGCCCTCTGCTGGTCTATCGCGTCAGGGGAAATGGCTTCCTGCACCACATGGTCCGCAACCTGGTGGGCACCATGCTTGACGTGGGCCGCGGCCAGCTCCATCTGGAGGACATTCCCAGGATCATCGCCGCCCGCGCGCGCTCCGCTGCCGGCCCAACGGCGCCTGCGAGAGGGCTATTTCTGCATTCGGTGGAGTACCCGAACACCGAAGAGCCTGCAACGAATCACTGATCTACTCAACCACAGAGCAAACTCCGGCAATTGAGGCTCCCTGCTACCCTGAAACCACCGGTATGCCCATCCGTCCCAATAATTCGGCCTTCTCGCGCGTCACGGCAGTGGCAACGCAGAGGCCGGTCCATGCCGCCTTTGCGTGGCTGCACGGCAATCCCAAGAAGATCATGGACTGGCAGATTGAACTGGTTTCGATGCCCGGTCCGCCCTTCGGTGAGCAAGCCCGCTCGGAGTGGATGGCGGCCCGATTTGACGAGGCCGGTCTGTTCCAGGTAAGCACCGACGAAGTGGGCAATGTCTTTGCTTGGCTGCCGGCGCCGGGAATCCCGCCGGAGAGCACCGGGCCGGTCGTCGTGATTTCGGCGCACCTCGACACGGTCTTCCCTGCCGGAACTCCTCTGAACCCTGTCCTGGATGGGGATCGACTGCAGGCCCCAGGCGCCTGCGACAATGGATCGGGCGTCGTTGGGATGCTAGCCATCGCGCATGCGCTGGTTGAAGCCGGGTTTGAACCGCCTGCGCAGCTCATCTTCATGGGCAATGTAGGCGAAGAGGGCGAAGGAGATCTGCGCGGCGTGCGGCAACTCTATTACCGTAGCCGCCTGGCCGGCCGCATTGCGGCGCATATTGTTTTGGATGGCCCAGGCGCGGAATCGGCGGTGACCCAGGCGTTGGGCAGCCGGCGCTTTGAGGTCACGATCAGCGGCCCCGGCGGGCACAGCTTTACCGACGCCGGCACCCCCAATCCCATCGCTGCCATGGCTTTGGCCCTTTCGGTCATTGCCGCAACGCCATTGCCCGATTCCCCGCGCACGACTCTCAACCTGGGCACCATTCACGGCGGCACGAGCGTAAACTCCATCCCGGAGAGCGCTCAGGCATCGATAGACTTCCGCTCCACGGACCCCGATCAACTGCTGCGCCTCGAAGTTGCGCTGCATCGCGCCGTCGAAGATGCCGTCGAGTATTGGAATGCTTCAGCGACCATGCGCAGCCGGGGGGTCTTGACCTTCACGGTCAAGAAAATCGGCGACCGCCCTGCCGCGCAACTGCCACCCGATTCGGCGCTGCTGGATACACTGCGCGCAGTGGACCGCCATCTTGGCCTTAAGACCGATCTTCGCCTGGGTTCGACCGATGCCAATATCCCGCTGTCGCTCGGGGTTCCGGCACTCTCAATGGGAGCAGGCGGCGATGGCGGCGGGGCTCACACGCTGGCCGAATGGTACTCCGGCAAGGATCGCGAGGCAGGCCTGAGGCGGGTGCTGCTGCTGACTTTGGCGATGGTTGATTGGGCCTCTGAGCAGTGAATTGCGATATCCGTTCCCGGCGCTCAACCGGAGAGCGACTCATTTGCCATGTCAGGTTCATCCGATGGTCTTTGCGACACTTTGCGCCGGTCCACGTCTATACCGATAGAGCGGTCCTTCTCATCGCTGAGCCTTTTAGTTGCGGTCTTTAACAGCTTCCGATGGCAGGCTTGGGAGATCCTCCGCCAGACGGGTTTGCCCGCCACTGGCTATACTGGTAGTTGCAGCAATCAACAATCCAGCTGCAAAGCTGGTCACCAAACGAGGTCATCGAACCCATGAAATTGCTCTTTGAACGGCTGCGTTCGCGCCGTCTCGCTTCAGTATTTGTGTTGCTTGCCACTCTCTCGGCTGCCATTGTGGCCGGTTCCTTCGCCGCTCACGGAGTCCGCGGGCAGGAGAAGCAGGCCGACAGCGCCGACGCCACACCTCTTAAAGTCGTCAATTCCACCGTTCCGCCCAACGAGTTCGTCAAGATCGCGCGGCAGGTTGGTCCGGCGGTCGTGAACATCAACACGCAGACCCTGCCCAAACAATCGGAAAACAAGGGCCACCGCAACCCTCACGGCCGCGTGCAGCCGACGCCGCAGAATCCTGGCGACGACGACCAGGATCAGGACCAGAATCAACAGCAGGGGCAGGGCCAAGGCAACTTCCAGGACTTCTTCAACAAGTTCTTTGGCGGCCAGATGCCGGGCGGGCCGGATGCGGAAGGCGGCGACGACGGCCAGGTTCGTGAGTCCCTTGGCTCCGGCTTCATCGTAGATCCCAAGGGCTACATCATCACCAACAATCACGTGATCGAGAAGGCCGACAAGATCTACGTCAAGCTCTCAACCGACCCTGACACTCAGGACCTTGGCCGTCCGGCGCGCGTGATCGGCTTCGATAAAGCCACCGATCTGGCGGTGATCAAGATCGACACCAGCACCCCGCTGCCCACCGTCAAGCTGGGCAACTCCGACACCGCCGAGGTGGGCGATTGGGTCGAGGCCATCGGCAGCCCCTTCGCGCTCTCTCAGACCGTCACCGCGGGCATCATCTCTGCCAAGCATCGCACCATCGATGGCGGCGCGCCGGGCCAGTTCCAGCACTTCATCCAGACCGATGCAGCCATCAATCCCGGCAACTCAGGCGGGCCGCTTCTGAATATGAATGGCGAAGTCATCGGCGTGAACACAGCCATCTACACGCAGTCGAACGGCTATCAAGGCATCGGCTTCGCTCTGCCGTCGAACACTGTGGTCGAAATCTATAACGACTTGATCAGCCCCAGCCACAAGGTGACGCGCGGATCCATCGGCATTCAGTTCCGTGAAGGCCTTTCCGGCGCGGTAAATCGCGTCTATGGGTTCAAGAACGGCGTACTGGTGCAAGTGGTGACGCCGGGCGGCCCAGCGGAAAAGGGCGGAATCAAGGTAGGCGACATCATCACCACCATCGACGGCCGCTCCATCAAGGACGGCGACGATCTGGTGAATGAAATCGCCAGCCGCAGGCCCGGCTCAACCATCCGCCTGGGCTACCTGCGCGATGGCAAGCAAGGCGACGCATCGGTCACCATCGGCGACCGCGACAAGGTCTTTGCCGATCTCGGCGGTCAGCCGGCAGAGAGCGGTAATGACGAGAAGGGCGATGCAGGCGAAGCCAAGCTGGGCATCGTCGTACGCGAAGCCTCTGCCTCAACCACCGCCAAGCTGCATACGCCAGGAGTGGTCATCCAGTCGGTGCGGTCCGGCTCATTCGGCGACTTGCAGGGACTTGCGCCCGGCCTGGTCATTGTTCGCATTAACAAACAACCCACCGCTACCAAGGATCAGTTCGATACTGTGGTGGGCAAACTGAAGACCGGCGACGATGTGGTCTTTGAAGTCATCGATCCGCGCCACCCAGACAGTGGACTCAACTATCTGGGCGGTACGCTTGAGTAGCAATCAAGAAGCGCCGGCTGCGGATTTCCCGCGGCCGGCGCTATTTCCCGCAACCGTACCGATTTTCGATCCCTCTCGATATTTTGTTGTCGCAATGCGGGACATTCCGTTAAAATTATAGGAAATCGTTGAGTAATTCCGTTTCTCAAGGTGAATCCAGCGTGTTCATTTTCCGGGCCAGCGTAGCTTTTGTCTTTTCCGTGGCGCTGATGGCGTCAACGGCTATGGCTACGCCAACTCACCGGAGCCACGCCGGCAGTCACGCGCGCGTCTCCCACAAGGCGGCCAAGAGCCACAAGCTGCACGGCCAGCAAGCTATTGATCCGGCAAGGGTTACCGAGATTCAGCAGGCACTGATTCGCGAGCACTATCTAACGCGGGAAGCAAACGGCCAGTGGGACGCCACCACCGAGGCCGCGATGCAAAAATACCAGGCCGATCAAGGCTGGCAGACCAAGCTGATGCCTGACTCGCGCGCCATCAAGAAGCTGGGCCTTGGCCCCGACTACTCCAACGCCATCAACGCCAAGAACTCCTCCTTCGGCGAGCCGCCCCCGGCAAGCACCATTCCTCCTGTGCAGTCAGCGGGATTTGCCGACGCCGCCGGGGTTAACCATTGATAGAAACTCGCCGGATACAGTTTTCCTGATCTGGTCTGAGAGTTCTGCTACTTCGGGTCCCTCCCTTGAACGCAAGAATGGCCGCCCATGGGCGGCCATTCTTGTTTGAGTACTGTTCAGCACAAGATCAGAAGTGGAACGTCGGCATCCCCGTCAGCAGGAATTCGTAGCGCGGGCGAAGCGTGTCTGGGCCGGACGTGATGGTGGCGTCCAGGTGAATCAGCGAATCGTCCTTGTCATACTTCGGCCACGGCGGCAGTCCCGGACCATTGGGGTCGCCTGTTTTGGCGAAGTTGGTCCAGTAGCCCATCATCTGCTCGCTCAGCTTGCGATCCTCGGGCCGGACGGTCTCGCCGGGCCGCGTGTCGAGCGTGCCGAAGACGTACTCGATGTCGTCGGAGTGGAAGGCGAATGTGCCAGGGTGGTACTTGCTTGGCAGAGCGGCCAGCTCGAAGTGGTAGCGATAGACCGGCGAGTCGCCCGTCTTGCGATGCGCCTCGATCCACTTCCAGGTGCCAAAGGCGATGAAGGCGTCGCTGCCGTAATCGATGGCCGCGCGCAGCGCCTGCTCATCGGTATCGCCGGGATAGAGCTTGAGGAAATCCGCGGCGCGTTCTTTGAAGAGGCCGCTCGCCATTCCCTTGTACTGGCTTGTGGTCATGCCGCGCATGCCAAAGAAGCTGCCTTCGTCGCGATTCCAGCCGGCCAAGAGCGGGAGATGAGCCTGTTTTCCGGCGGCATAGGTGTCAGGCACCGGCTCGGTCAGCAGCTTCCCGTCGATTACCGGCGGAAAGCCTTCCCTGCCCTTGGCTTTCACTCCCGCGAGGATCTTCTCGGTGGGAAGCGCACGCAGTTCCTCAAGCGACTTGACGCCCAGCCCATCCACCCAGGCCCCGTCCTTCTTTTCGCGCGCGTCCAAATTATCGGTGGGCAGCACGTCGCTGAAGGCCGCGCCGCTCTCGCCAATGGCCTTGTGAAACAATCCCTGCGCCGCAGGCGAAGCCATCAATGTGCTCACTGCAAACGAGCCTGCGCTCTCGCCAAAGATGGTCACGTTGCCCGGATCGCCCCCGAATTTCGCGATGTTGGCCTTGACCCACTGGAGCGCGGCCACCATGTCGAGCAGTCCGTAGTTCCCCGTAGCGCCGTTGGCCTCTTTGGCCAGGTCAGCCGTGGCCAGAAAGCCAAAGGGTCCCAGCCGATAGTTGATGGTGACCAGCACCACGCCCTTGGTGGGCAAAAAGTCGCCGTTGTGGCGCGGCTCGGAACTGCCGCCTCCCGCATAGCCGCCGCCGTGAATCCAGAACATCACCGGCAGCTTGCTCTTGTCCTTTGCATCGGCGGGGGCATAAACGTTCAGGGACAGGCAATCTTCGCTCTCGCCGCTGTCCTGGAAAATCATGTCGTCAAAGACGTGGCCCTGTGCGCAATGCGCGCCAAATTTGGTGGCATCGCGCTGGCCCTTCCATTTGGCCGGCGGCTGGGGCGCCTTCCAGCGCAAATCGCCGACCGGAGGGGCCGCGTAAGGCAACCCCAGGAACGCCTTGACCTTGCCCTCATTGATTGCCTTGCCTTGCGCCTTGCCCTGAGCGGTCTTTACCGTCAGTGAATCGGCGTATGCAGACGTGCCTATTCCCCATGCAAGCCCCGCAAGCGCAAGAGCGCACACCACTTTCATTCCCAATTGCATTGCAAAAACCCTCCGCTGAACACCTTATCAGGACGGGCTGGTGGTTGGCGGAGCTTCAAGATTCGCGGAGGAAGAATCAGCCATCGACAGGCGTTAGGCTCCGGTCCGAGTCGGTCGGGAGGTTCACCCCCCGAAGTAATGCCAAGCTCCCTCGAATTCCGCCAGCGACTTTGGGTGTATTCCAGGAAATGTCGGATGCTGAAAATCTCGACCGAACCTATCCGGTTCCTCGGCCAGAACCGACCCTGGCACAACGAAATATTGCACTTCCTCGCCGGGCTTGTTAAGGAGAGCGAAAACGTACCACTGTTTCGGCTCTATGTTCGCGGGCTTTATGGGGAAATAGTTCCTTCTTCGGAGAGCCTTTACCTGAATATTGAAGCTCTTCCCGGTCTGCGCATTGTGAGCGAATAGGTCAATCTGCTTCGCATTGCCAAAAGTAATAGACGTTTGTAGCCCCCGTTTCAGGAGTTCCGCAGCTACAAACAACTCACCTGCAAGGCCTGTCATCTGACCATCTACACGTTGTTTTTTTGAAGGTAACGCTTTGTTCATAGCGCTCGACCTCTCAGCGTTGCTTGATGGATGGAAGCACTTGACTGCTCTCCGTCGTCCACGGACTTGATTCGGAAACACGCCGTCCTACGCGAGGCGTAGTCGAATACTGCGCGGAAATCCGCACGCTCCAGCTCAGGATAATCGGCGAGTATCGTCTCTTCGTCCACTCCGGCCGCCAGCCAGCCCAGAACGTCCCAGACCGTAGTGCGGAGGCCGCGGATACAAGGCTGGCCCGATCGCTTCCCTGGCTCGATTGTGATGCGCTCATCCATAGCAGCCTCACAGGTGATCATACCGCCGCCAGTCAGGAAAATCATTCACCCAGCTCAGGAAATCTCCGGCCCCAGCAGGTCGGCCATGGTCTCGCGGCGGCGGATGAGCCGCGCTTTCGCGCCCTCGACCAGCACCTCTGCCGGACGAAGGCGGGTGTTGTAGTTCGAGCTTTGCGCCATGCCGTAGGCTCCGGCGTCGAGAATCGCGATGAGGTCGCCCGGCTCGATGGGAGCGAGCTTGCGGTCGTGAGCGAAGAAGTCGCCCGACTCGCAGATCGGCCCCACCACATCGACGATCCTCGACTTCCCTTCCCTTGGCCGCACGGGCACAATCTCGTGGTGAGCCTGGTAAAGCGCGGGGCGGATCAGGTCGTTCATTCCCGCGTCGGTAATCACGAAGGTCTTTTTGCCGTTGCGCTTTACCTGAAGGACGCGGGTAACCAGCGCCCCAGCCTGGGCCACAATGAAGCGCCCCGGCTCGATCATCAGGCGGCCCTCAAACCCCGCCAGAGACTTCTCTATGGCGGCGGCGTACTCCGCCACTTTGGCAGCGGCGTCAAAGCTGCCCATGTGATAGTCGATTCCCAGGCCGCCGCCGGCATCGAGTGCGGTGAGCTGAATGCCCGCGCGCTGCAATTGCCGCGCCAGCTTTGCGACACGCTCCATGGCTGCCCCAAAGGGGTCGGCTGAGCGGATCTGCGAACCGATGTGCACGCTGACGCTGTGCGCCTCAAGCCAACGGTTGCCCGCCGCTGCTTTATAGATGGCCCGAGCCGCCCGAATATCCACGCCGAACTTGTGCTCGCGCAGGCCGGTGGAAATATAGGGATGCGTCTCCGCAAAAATGTCCGGATTGACGCGCAGGGCAAAGCGCGCCTTCTTCTTGAGCCTGGCCGCACGTTTGCCCAGGAGTTCCAGTTCTGCTTGACTCTCGACATTGAATTCGAGGATGCCCAGGATGAGCGCCTGATCGATCTCCTCAGGCGTTTTGCCGGCGCCCGAGAAGACCACACGGCCCACGGCTTCAGGCGCGGCAGCCATCACCCGGGCCAGTTCACCGCCAGAGACGATATCGAAGCCCGCGCCGCGATCGGCAAGCAGCTTGAGAATAGCCAGCGCCGAGTTGGCTTTGACCGCGTAGCAGACCAGGTGCTCGCGGCTCGCGAAAGCCTTCTGAAACAGGCCCAGCCGCTCGACAATCTGGTCGGCCGAGTAAACGTAAAGCGGCGTGCCGTGGCGCCTGGCCAGGGCGTCGAGCGAAACTTTGCCGCAATGCAAGACGCTCCCTGACTTTGGGTGGTGAAAGGGCCGCGAGGAAGGAGCCGAAAGCAGGGTCAAGATGGGAGTCCAGAGAAGGGCGTTCTCTTGAGCCTACAGCATCTCGCGCAGGATTTCACAACCCGGCCGTCCTGGCGCGGGGCCGCGCCGCTTTCAGCGCGGAGCATAAAGATTGTCTTGGATACCGGAGGCTCTGAATAAGCATCCGTTACGAATCCAGCACCCCTCAGGGGCTAAAGCCCACGATGATTTTGCGGTTTACGGCACGACTGAAGTCGTGCCCTGACACAGTGCAGACATGCGCAGAGCTTCCTTAGGTTATTTCTGGTTCTGCTTGGGATCTTTAGCGGCCTTGTCTGCCGTGCCGGCCTGGGCATCGAGGCCATGGGTCGGATCTTTGTGGAAGAGCTTGCGCGATATATCCGGCCAGAACTCCTGGAAGATGGAGCCTGCGCCGCCCTCGGCGGTCACCGTCAATCCGTTGGTGATGGCCTGGCCAACGCCGGAGTTGCCGGAGGGATAGTAAAGGTTGGAGATGGCGCCGGAGATGATGTTGCCCCCCACGTTGGAGTAGTTGGGCTCCCATTTGTGGGTGTTGTCGTGCTTGCACATGACGTTGGTCGCCAGGGCGTAGAGCATCCGGTGAGTGACGGCGCCGTGGCCAAGACGGAAGTAGCGGGGATCCTGGTGGAGGATGGAAGGCAGAATGCCGTTTCCGATCATGGCGCCGTCGAAGGCGTCAAGATAAGCCGCGCCCGATCTCTTTCCGTATCCTTCGATGCCCCAGCCGAATCCGTTATCGTCTTTGCTCGTTTCGTGGTAGCCGCCTACCAGCAGCGCCGTAGCAAATGCCACTGGATCGGTGGCGGAACGAAAGGCGAGCTTCATTTTTTGGCCCGCGCTCAACGAGACAGCGTCGGCTCGGTAAGAGACGTTAAAGGAAGGCAAAACTCCTCCCACGCGCTGCTTCTCCTGCTCTTTGATTTGCTCTTCGGCCTTCTCGTGCTGACTTTGTTGCGCTACGGGCTGCTGAGCCTGCGCTTGCGAGCTGGAACCACCCTGCGCGGCAGGGATTGGGGCTGGGGTCGCAGCCGGGGCAGGCTGGGGGATGGGCTGGCTTTGTCCGGCCGGGGTTTCCTGCCCGGCCGTCTGAACGGCGGCAAGCTCAAACTGCGGCCGCGGAGCCTCAGGAAGTGCCGAAATTTCGCTGACCATCGGGCCTGAGCCGGGTTGCTGTGAAAGAAGTTGAGAGGGCGGCGCCAGAAGCGCAATGCTGGTAAAGAATATTGCAGAAGAAAGACGGAAACCTGAGCGCATCCATTCTCCAGTAGTAGGGTGGGCGCCCGCCTGGGCCAGTCCGCCTCAAAAAAGGCAGACAGAACACTGGGGGCTGCCTTCAGGGTAAATCACCCCTGCTGGGAGCCAGCCATGCGAAGGTAAGCTCCAGAGTCCGCTTGCGGGGGCTACGTTTCATTGCGGGAACACAGTTCTTCTTTGGTTAGACGCAATTCCACGCCGCGCGGACCCAGAGAATTCCGGGGGCAGCCCGAGCACTGCCGAGCTGCCCCTCAAAAGGCCTACTGGACCGACTGGCGGCTCTTGATCTCGCTGAGCAGCAACTCGACCTTATCGTGGCTTTCGAGCGCCTGAAAGCGGTCTTCGAGGGTGTCTGCCAGCAGCACCTCGCTGGCGGCGGAATTCTCGGCGGCCTTGATGCGAACGCGGCTTTGCAAGCGGCCCATGGCGTTGTCTTGCCCTGCGCCGACAGCCTGGCGGGCTTGCGTGGCGCGGCCGACCACTTTGGCGCGGCGATGCTCGGCTACAAGCATCTCGCAGTGGGCGCGAGTCTCGTTGAGCTTCTGGTCCAGCTTGTGCAGAGCCTGGCGCAGGTTGTCGGCTTCCGTCTTCTGGTCGGTAGCCTGCTCGGTGAAGCCCTCTACCAACTGGTCGTGGCTCAGGGCGCGTTCAAGCGCTGCGCGGGCCATGTCGTCGTGGCCCTTTTGCACGGCCACTTCGGCCTTGCGC
>Ga0302157_10005983_pt1 | contig 12714 bp, 12 predicted proteins | sample I_Bog_N3_3_FD_193502 | JGI IMG/M metagenome (GOLD analysis project Ga0302157, IMG submission 193502) | Peat permafrost microbial communities from Stordalen Mire near Abisko, Sweden - I_Bog_N3_3 | ecosystem: Environmental > Terrestrial > Soil > Wetlands > Peat | place: Sweden: Abisko, Stordalen...
ATGACCGTGTCGAGGGCCGGCAGCACGCTTCGGGCGTCGCGCAGCAGGGCCAGGTAGTCGGTCCCGAGGAAGTCGGTGACGGTCACCAGCGCCCGGACCCCGCCCCGGCCGAGCAGGTCGGCCGCCTCCCGCCCCTTGAAGCGGGTGTTGACGGGGACCAGCACCGCGCCGGCCTGGGCCAGGCCCAACAGGGCCACCACCCACTCGACGCTGTTGGGCCCCCAGATCCCCACGCGGTCACCCGGTTCGATGCCGGAGGCCGCCAGCGCCGCGCCGAAGGTGCGGGCCTCCTCGAACAGCTGGGCGTAGGTCAGCCCGGTGGTGCCGTCCTCGATGGCGGTCTGGAACGCGAAGCGGTCGGCGGCGGCGGCGGCGGCGGACGGAATGGTCGGACCCGGCGTGCCGGCGGACGCGTTCACCGGGGGGCGGGCCGGTCGACAGGCGCGGTCCTCGGCATGGCTCCTCCTTGTGCATCGTCCCGACCGGGGACGATTCCGACGTTGAGAATGCTCCTTTGCTATTTGGAGAGTAGCGTTTCTCACAGCCACGCGCCCGGGACCGACCCTTCCCGAGGATCCGGAACCCGGACACCGGCTCCCTGAGGTCCCGGCATCCCCTGCCTCCCTCCACGGGGTCACCCCGACCGGCACCCCCCTGGGGCGGGCTGGTCGGCACCCGATCCGAGAACGCTCTTCTTTTTTGTGTGCCATGCTGGTTTTGTCGCCTCGCCCGACCGCACACGGTGCCCGGCGACCACGCACACCAGATGGGGGAGTGAGATGACCACCACCGAGTCCGAGTTGTACTACGACCCGTACGACTTCGAGATCGACACCGACCCCTATCCGGTGTGGAAGCGCCTGCGCGACACCAAGCCGCTCTACTACAACGAGCGCTACGACTTCTTCGCCCTGAGCCGGTTCGACGACGTCGACCGGTGCTCGAGGGACTGGGAGACCTACATCTCGAGCAAGGGGACGCTGCTCGAGCTGATCAAGAGCGGCTACGAGCTGCCGCCCGGATCGATCATCTTCGAGGACCCCCCGGCCCACAACCTCCACCGGCGCCTGCTGTCCCGCGTCTTCACGCCCCGCAACATCAACGCCTTGGAGCCCAAGATCCGGGAGTTCTGTGCCCGCAGCCTCGACCCCCTGGTCGGCCAGGGGGGCTTCGACTTCATCGCCGACATCGGCGCGCAGATGCCCATGCGCACCATCGGCATGCTGCTCGGGATCCCCGAGTCCGACCAGGAGGCGATCCGTGACCGCATCGACGAGGGCCTGCGGCTCACCGACGGCGCCATGCCCGACGTCGACGCCACCTTTGCCGGGGCCGCCGAGGGGGCCGACGGGTTCGCCGAGTACATCGACTGGAGAGCCACCCATCCGTCCGACGACCTGATGACCGATCTGCTGCAGGCCGAGTTCGAGGACGAGACGGGGACGGTGCGCCGCCTGACACGCGACGAGGTGCTGGGGTACGTGAACCTGATCGCCGCGGCCGGCAATGAGACCACCACGCGCCTGATCGGGTGGACGGGCAAGGTGCTCGCCGAGCATCCCGACCAACGGGCCGAGCTGGTGGCCGACCGCTCCCTGGTGCCCAACGCCATCGAGGAGCTCCTGCGCTACGAGTCCCCGTCGCCCGTCCAGGCCCGGTACGTGACCAAGGATGTCGAGCACCACGGCGAGGCCCTCCCCGCCGGCAGCGCCGTCTTGTTGCTGACGGCGTCGGCCAACCGGGACGAGCGCAAGTTCCCCCAGGCCGACCGGTTCGACATCCACCGCACCATCGACACCCACCTGGCCTTCGGCTTCGGCATCCACTTCTGCCTCGGATCGGCACTGGCCCGGCTGGAGGGTCAGATCGCCCTGGACGAGATCCTCCAGCGCTTCCCCACGTGGGAGGTGGACTGGGACCAGGCTGTGCAGGCCCGGACCTCGACCGTGCGAGGCTGGGAGAAGCTCCCGGTCATCACCGCCTGACCCGTGCACGCCGGTTCTTCGAGAGAGGATGTCCCCCCTATGAGAGCAGTGGTCGTCGGTGCCTCGAGCGGTCTGGGCCGCTCCATCGCCACAGGACTCGGCCAGCGGGGAGCCACAGTGGCCCTGCTGGCCCGGCGGTACGACCGGCTGGTCGACGCGGCCAAGGAGTCCGGGTCGGGAGCGCTGGCCATCGCCTGCGACGTCACCGACGAGTCGTCGTGCCAGTCTGCCATCGCCGAGGCTGCGGACGGGCTGGGCGGGATCGACGCCCTCGTCTACACCCCCGGGGTGGGTCCGCTCAGCCGCATCATCGACGTCAGCGCCGAAACCTGGCGGGCCACGTTCGACACCAACGTGATCGGGGCGGCCCTGGTCACCGCGGCTGCCATGCCCCACCTCACCGAGACACGCGGGGTGGCCGCCTACCTCTCGTCGGTGAGCGCGTCGTTCACGCCGCCCTGGCCCGGCCTGGGGGCCTACGCCACCAGCAAGGCCGCACTCGAGACCCTCATCGAGTCGTGGCGCGCCGAGCACCCGGCGGTCGGCTTCACCCGGGTGATCGTGGGTGACTGCGCCGGCGGCGAGGGGCCGTCAGGCACCGAGTTCGCCAACAACTGGGACTGGGACCTGGCCGCCGAGTTCCACCCCATCTGGCAGTCCCGCAACTACCTGGCCGGCAGCCTCATGGACGTGGACGAGCTGGTCCGGGTGGTGGACACCGTGCTGCGCTGCGGCGCCACCGCCTACGTCCCGTCGGTGGCCGTCACCCCCCGGCCGCCGGTCTGAGCCCCGTCCCCGCCGGGTGGCGGGTCGGAGGGCCGGCACGGCCTAACGGTTGAGGAGCAGGTCGGCGATCACCGACGCGGCAGGAAACGAGCCGGTCACGCCCGAGCTCATGTAGCCGACGTCGGTGACCATGGTGATCCCGGTGATGGCGGCGGCGGCGTCGCTGCACAGGAACACCAGGGGGTAGGCCTGCTCCCGCGGGGTCGAGACCTCGATGCCGGCCTCGGCGCGGTAATCGGCGCCGAACCCCAGCCAGGTGTCCCGGTTGGCCCGGGCCAGCGGGGTGTCGGTCGGCCCGGGGCAGATGGCGTTGATGCGGATGCCCTGGTGCAGCAGCGAGAAGGCCCGGCTGGCCACGTAGGCGCACACCACCTGCTTGGACGACATGTAGTCCGCCGTGTGGTGGGCCTCCACCCAGGCCACGGCGGCGTCGAAGTCGGCCAGGTCCAGGAGCTCATTGATCAGGGGCAGGTTGGCCTCCCAGCCGAGCCCGGCCGCCGACGAGATGAACCCGATGGCCGATCCCCGGCCCAGCATCTCCCGGTCCAGCATCCGGTCGATCAGATGACGGTGCCCGATGAAATTGATCCGCTCGATGCCCTCGGTCCCATCGGCCACCCCGGCGCAGGCCAGCAGGGCGTCGACCCGTCCTCCGCACTCCTCGACCGCGGCATCGATGGACGCCCGATCGGCCAGGTCGACGTGCAGGGCCCGGACACCGCCGGCGGTGATCGGGGCGACGTCCATCACCACCACCTCGGCGCCGGCGTCCACGAGCACCTCGGCGGCCGCCGCGCCCATGCCGGTGGCTCCACCCACCACGACGGCTCGCTTCCCGTCGAATCGGAACGCATCAGCCAGTGACATCCTTCGACCTCCCGTTCGTTCGCGCCGCCGTCAGGCGACTCGTTGGTCGGCGCCGCCGTCAGGCGACGACGCCGCGGATCTTGAGATCGATGATGGCCTCCTCGTCGAGGCCGAGACCGGCGAGGATGCGGTCACCGTGCTCGTTGAACTCCGGGGCGCGACCCGCGGCCGGCGGCGCTTCGTCGAACTGGACGGGCGCTGCCACCAGCTTGAAGGGGGTGCCGGTGGAGGTGTGGCACTCCTGGATGTAGCCGTTGGCCACCGACTGGGGGTCGGCGGCGGCCTCGAGGGTGTCCTGCACCACCGCCCACTGACCCATGAACTCCTCCAGCCGCTCGCGCCACTCGGCCAGGGTCGCCGAGGCGAACACCTCGGTCAGGATGGCGACGGCGGCGTCGCTGTTGCCCATGAGGGACTGGTAGTCGGCGAACCGGGGGTCGGTGACCAGCTCCGGCCGCCCGACGGCCTCGCAGAGCGGCGGCCAGTACTTGGCCGGCTGGAGGCAGGTGAACGCCAGCACCCGCCCGTCCTTGGTCTCGTAGTTGCGGGACAGCGGATTGGAGCCGATCCGGTCCGCCGGCGGCGGGCTCCAGGGCACACCCAGCACGAGGGAGAGCGCCATGGCCTGTCCCATCGCCCACAGGCCGACGCCGAGGAGCGACACGTCGACCACGGTGGCCTCGCCGGTCCGCTCCCGGTGGAAGAGGGCGCCCATGATTCCCCCGGCGATGGTCATGGCTCCGATCGAGTCCCCGAAGCCCGGTGCCGGCGGGACGGGCACGAGCTCGTACTCCGGCCGCTTGGCTCCCACGGCGATGCCGGAGCGGGCCCAGAACGCCAGGGCGTCGTAGGAGCCCTTGTCGGCGTCGGGCCCACGCTCACCCTGCCCGGTGCCACGGACGTAGATGATCCCCGGGTTGTGGGCGCGGATCTCCTCGACGCCGATCTTCAGCTTCTGGCGCACACTCGGGAGCTTGTTGGTGAGGAAGACATCGGACGTGGCCGCCAGCTGATAGAGGATCTCCAGGCCGTCCGGAGACGTGAGGTCGAGGCCCAGGCTCTGCTTCCCGCGGTTGGAGTGCTCCAACAGGGCGTGCACGTCGTTGGGGACGATGGCCAGCCCCGAGGAGGCCAGGCCCCGCATGGCATCGCCCCGCTGCACGTGCTCGATCTTGATGACCTCGGCACCCCAGTCGGCCAGCAGTGCTGATGCGGCCGGCACGAAGGTGTGCTCGGCGACCTCGAGGATGCGGACGCCCTGCAGGACAGCGGTCACTCTCTACCTCCGACGATCTCGCGTCGGGCTCCGCGGTGCTGCGCTCCCCCGACCTGGTGCCGAGTCAGCTGGTCCATCGGACAGAGTCCAGCACCCCAGATGCGGCGAACGTGACTCTAGTCTGGACAGACTGGGATTCTCAACCGGTGGGACCGGACCCACGGGTCAGTCCCCCGGCCCGGGAGCCGGGGCCGGCACCCAGCGCGGCACCCGCTTCTCCATGAAGGCGGCCATGCCCTCCCTCGGCTCGTCCGAGTGCTCGAGGGCCCAGAACATTGTCTGGTAGTCGATCTCGCCATACCGCTCGTTCAGCATGCGCTTGACGTGGGCCCGGGCCGACGGTGCCGTCTGAAGCACCTCGTGGGCCGCCTCGAGCGCCGCCGGGCGCAGCCGGTCGTGGGGAACCACCCGTGACACCAGCCCGAGGCGATGCGCCTCGGCGGCATCGAACCGCCGGGCCGAAAACAGCAGGTCGCGCGCCACGGCCACGCCCACATGGGCGGGCAGGACGGCGGCGTAGGTGGCGTCGGGGATGCCGCGGAGGAGCTCGGGCACGCGGAACGTGGCCCGGTCGCTGACCACGGCGATGTCCGCCATCATGGCGATCAGCAGCCCGCCGGCCTGGCAGATCCCGTTGACGGCGGCGATGACGGGGGCCTGGCTGTCGCGGATGGCCAGGAACGGGAGGACGTCCCGGCCCACGTGGTCCGGCACCGACTCGCCCGGCTCGGAACGGCCGCCGAGGTCGCCGCCCGGTGCGAACACGTCCCCGACCCCGGTGATGATGAGCGCCGCCAGCTCGGGGTCCTGGTTGACCAGGCCCACCGCCCGCTTGATCCCGTAGTACATGGCCGGGGTGAGGGCGTTCCTGGCCTGGGGCCGGTCGATCACGCACCAGGCGATGGGCCCGTCCCGTTCGAGGCGCAGCATCGCCGTGCCGAGGTCGTCGTCCATCGGTCCTCCCTCCCCTGCTCCCCGCGTCCCCGGCCGGGCCGGGCCCGGGCTTGCTACGATAGCGAGGCTCTCAAAAAGGCACAATCATGTAATGGTTTCGGGACAATCCCGCTTTCGTCCGAGCCCAGGAGGACCCGATGGCCCGCCCCTCCACACCCGAGCACATCCACCTGCGCAGCGCCGCCATGCTCGACGTCGTGGCCGGGGAACTGGTGTCGCCCGGCAACCTCCTGATCGCCGGCGACCGCATTCTCGAGGTGGGACCGGAGTCGGTGCCCGACGGTGCCGTCGAGATCGACCTCGGCGATCTGACCCTCCTGCCCGGGCTCATGGACATGGAGGTCAACCTCCTCCTCGGAGGGCCCGACCACCGCAGCCCCCTCAACGCCGTACAGGACGATCCGGCCCTGCGCACCCTGCGTGCGGTGGCCAACGCCAGGCGGACGCTGCAGGCCGGGTTCACCACCGTCCGCAATCTCGGGCTCTTCATCCAGACCGGCGGGCTGCTCCTCGACGTCGCCCTGATGAAGGCCATCGACTTCGGTTGGTTCGAGGGCCCCCGGATCGTCCCCGCCGGCCACGCCATCACCCCCACCGGCGGCCACCTCGATCCGACCATGTTCCAAGCGCTCGCACCCCACATCATGCCGCTCACCGTGGAAGAGGGCATCGCCAACGGGATCAGCGAGGTCCGCACGGCGGTCCGTTACCAGATCAAGCACGGCGCCAAGCTGATCAAGGTGTGCGCGTCGGGCGGGGTCATGTCCCATACCGGTCCGGCCGGCGCCCAGCAGTACTCGGACGAGGAGCTGTCCGCCATCGTGGACGAGGCCCACCGCGCCGGGCTCAGGGTCGCCGCCCACGCCCACGGCGACGCCGGCATCCGTGCCGCCCTCGAGGCGGGAATCGACTGCATCGAGCACGGCTCCCTCATGTCCGACGACACCCTGGACCTCCTCATCGGCCTCGGGCGCTTTCTGGTGCCGACCACCTACCTGGCCGACGGGATGGACGTGTCCCACGCCGCGCCCGAGCTGCAGGCCAAGGCGGCCGAGGTGTTCCCCCGGGCCAAGGAGACCATCCGCAAGGCTGTCGCCCGGGGGGCTCGCATCGCCTGCGGGACCGACGCCCCGGCCATCCCCCACGGGAAGAACGCCAAGGAGCTGGTGGCGCTGGTGGACCGGGGTATGACCCCGCTGCAGGCGATCCGGGCCGCCACCGTGGTGGCCGCCGAGCTCATCGACGTCGACGATCGGGGCCGCCTCGAGGACGGCCTGCTGGCCGACATCGTGGCCGTGCCGGGAGATCCGTTGGCCGACATCGGCCTCACCGGCGACGTGCGGTTCGTGATGAAGGGCGGTCAGGTCTACCGCCGTGACGGCGGGGGCACCTGACGCCGGAGCCGGAGCCCGTCCGGCCGAGCCCTCAGGTGCCGGGGTCGGTCCCGATGCCGTGGAGGATCAGGTTCCACAGGTCCTCGGCCGAGTCGCCGTCCTCACTGCGGAGTGACATGCCGCCGATCGTCGACGAGAAGGTGTTGAACATGATGACCTCGAGGACGATGCCCACGATGGGGCCGCTGCGGAGGCCGGACCGGACCGCTCCTGCCTCGGTGGCCCCGTCCAGGACCTCCTCGAAGACCGCCACGAGTGGCGAGAACACCCGGGCCGCCTCCTTGGGGTGCTCGGTGAGCAGCTGCTGGGCGAACTCGGCCATGCCCAGGGGCGTCCGCCGCCGGCTGCCGGTGGCGCCGGACTCCGGGGTGGGCGTCCCGTCGTCGGTCGGTCGGCACAGGCGGTAGTAGGCCACCACGAACGAGTGCAGGCGCTCCAGCGGATCGTCCTCCTGGGCGATCACCTCGCGGAGCCGGTCGGTGGTGGCCCGGACCTGCTCCTCGAACAGGGCCAGGAGCAGCTCGTGCTTCCCCCCGAAGTACTGGTAGAAGCTGTGCAGGGACTGGCCGGAGCGCTCGACCACCTCCTGCACGGTGAAGTCCCGGCCAGGCCGCGAATTGAAGAGCTCCATGGCGGCGTCGAGGAATCGCTGGACCCGACCCTCGGCCCGGATGCGGGCGGAGTCGAGCGACCGCGCCACCGCCTGCTCGCGGCGGGTGGGCCCCTCGGGCTCGATGTCCTCGACGGCGAGTTCGTTCTTCGTCACCGGTGAGAGCGTACCCGAGGATGCCCACACCCCCCACGACCTGGTACTCGACCGATGGCGGCCCGCCGGTGGGCCGGGGGCTCAGGTGTTGCGGCCGCCGTTGACGCCGATGACCTGGCCGGTGATGTAGCCGGCATCCTCCCCGACGAGGAACGCGCAGGCGTTGGCGATGTCCTCCGGAGTCCCGATTCGCCGGACCGGCGTCTGCGTCTCGTGGTACTCGACGCCCTTGCCCAGCAGCCCGCGGGCCTCAGACCCCCGCAGCATGGGCGTGTCGATGAAGCCCGGCGGGATGGTGTTGACGGTGATGCCCTTGGGACCGAGCTCGAGGGCCAGCGCCTTGGTGAAGCCGATGACCCCGGCCTTGGACGCCACGTAGTGGGTCATGAGGGGCTGGCCGGAGTGGGCGCTCGACGACGAGATGGTGACGATGCGCCCCCAGCCCTCCTCGAGCATGTCCGGCACCACGGCCTGACAGCAGTCGAACGTGCCGGTGAGGTTGACCGCCAGGATGCGGTTCCACTCCTCGGCCTTGATCTTGAGGAAGGGCCCGAAGCCGTCCATGCCGGCGCTGGTGACGAGGATGGTGGGCCGCCCGAACCGCTCCCTGACCTGCGTCACCGCCTCGTCGATCCGGGGCCGGTCGGTGACGTCGACCTCCAGGCCGACCGCCGTGCCGCCCGAGGCCTCGATGGCCGCGGCGGCAGCCTCGGCCGACGCGATGTCGCGGTCGAACACGGCCACGGCACGCCCGTCGGCGCCCAGCCGCGTGGCGATGGCCAGCCCGATCCCCGAGCCTCCCCCGGTGACGATGGCCGTGCGTGTGGGGGTCATCGGACCGGGCCGCCGGTCGGGCCGGGGGTACGGCGCGTGCTTCCGGTGCTACGGGTCCAGCTGGTGCTGCGGGTGGGGACGGGGTGCACGTCGGGCGCTCCTTGAGGGCGTGGGTGGGGTGCAGGGTTAGAGGAGGGCTATCGCCGCTCCAGAATCATATTTCCACGTTCTAGCAGCCGAGACTGGGCCGCGCCGGGCGTGTACCTCCCCCGCCCCTAGCTCCGTTGCCAGTCAATGAGAACTCCGTTACCATTTGTCGACATGGCACTCTCCCAGCCCGGTACCGTGGCGCGGGCCGTGCCCCCCGACCGCAGCTTCCACCCGCTGCGGGTGGACCGTGTCGTGACGGAGACCGCCGAGGCCAGCTCCCTCGTCCTGCAGGTGCCCGAGGAGCTCCGTCCGGTGTTCGCCTACGAGTCGGGTCAGTTCTGCACGTTCCGGGTCCTGGTCGACGGCGAGGCCCATGTGCGCTGCTACTCGATGTCCTCGGCGCCGGCGGTCGACGACGAGCTGCGGGTGACGGTCAAGCGGGTGCCCGGTGGCCCGGTATCCAACTGGATCAACGACCATGTGGTGCCCGGCGCCGTCGTGGACGTCAGCCGCCCGGCGGGATTCTTCCGACTGGGGGCCGGGGACCGCGACGTCGTGGCCTTCAGTGCCGGCAGCGGCATCACGCCGGTGCTGTCCCTGGTGAAGACGGCGCTGGCCACCACCGAGCGGCGGGTGCGGCTCCTGTATGCCAATCGTGACCACGAGGCCATCATCTTCCGGGCCGAGCTCGACGAGCTGGTCGGCCGGTACGGCGACCGGTGTGTCGTCACCCACCATCTGGATGTGGAGCGGGGGCTGGTCGGGCCCGAGGCCGTCCGGGCTGTGGCCGGCGGTGGCGGGGCCGAGTACTACGTGTGCGGTCCCACCCCGTTCATGGATGTGGTGGAGGACACGCTGCTGGCCGACGGGCACGACCCGGCCCTGATCCACATCGAGCGGTTCACGCCCGGGGAGGCGGAGCCCGACGACGGCCCGGCCTCGGCCACGGCCACCCGCATCACCATCGAGTCGGGCGGGCGCACGGCGTCGACCGACCATTACCCCGGCACCACCATCCTGCAGACGGCCCGGCAGCTGGAGCTCTCACCGCCGTCCTCCTGCGAGGCCGGCAGTTGCGCCACGTGTATGGCCAAGCTGCTCGAGGGAACAGCCTCGATGCGGGCCAACAACGCCCTCACCGCCGAGGAGGTCGCCGACGGCTGGGTGCTCACCTGCCAGGCACTGCCCACCAGTCCGACCGTGCACGTCTCCTACGACTGCGAGGAGGGGTGATGGGCCACCTTCCCGTCGAGGACGCCGTCGAGCTCCACCAGCTCCTGGCCCGCTACGCCGTCGGCATGACCAAGGACGACGTCGACGCCGTCATGGAGGTGTTCACCCCGGACGGCACCTACAGCGCCTTCGGCGACACCTATGCGCTGGTCGACTTCCCGATGCTGGTGGCAGCGGCGCCCAAGGGCCTGTTTCTGGTGGGCGCCCCGGCGCTCGAGGTGGACGGGGACGAGGGCTCCGGCGAGCAGCCACTCTGCTTCGTCGACCAGACGACGCACGAGATGCGCATCGGCTACTACACCGACACCTACCGCCGCACCGCCCTCGGCTGGCGACTGCACACGCGGTCGATGACCTTCCTGCGCAAGAGCGGGGCCCGCGACTCGGGGCGGCCCCACGACCCGATGCGGCCCGCCCCCTCGACCGGCTGATGGAGCTCGACGAGTTCCGGTCCTCCCTCGACACCTGGCTCGACCGGCATGACGAGACGCTCCGGGCCACCCACGGGGCCGGCGCCACCCTGGACGACCAGCTGGCCCACCTGTCGCTGGTCAAGCGGCTCACCTACGAGGCCGGCTGGATGCGCTTCGGCTGGCCCGAGCGCGTCGGTGGGCTCGGCGGCTCTCCGCTGCTGCGCGCCTACCTGGGCGAGGCCCTGACCTCCCGCGATCTGGTCGAGCCGGGCATCTACTCGATGACCGAGGTCTTGGCACCGACCATGATCGACTTCGCCCGGCCCGAACTGGCCGCCGTCATGGTGCCCCGCCTCCTCAGCGGTGCGGAGACCTGGTGCCAGGGCTTCTCCGAGCCGGGGACCGGCAGCAACCTCGCCGCCCTGACCTGTCGGGCCACCCGGGACGGCGACGCCTGGCACGTCACGGGCCAGAAGGTCTGGACCAGCCTGGCCCAGTACGCCGACCGCTGCGTACTCCTGACCCGCACCGGGTCGGTCGACTCGGCCCACCGGGGCATCACGGCGCTCTTCGTCGACATGGACAGCCCGGGCATCGTGGTCCGGCCCATCGAGACCATGCACGGCGCACCGGAGTTCTCCGAGGTCTTCTTCGACGACGTCGTCGTCCCGGTGGACCGCACCCTCGGGCACGAGGGCCAGGGCTGGGCGGTGGCCATGGACCTCCTGCCCTACGAGCGGAGCACCGCCCTGTGGCATCGGGCCGCCTACCTCTATGCCCGGCTCCAGAGCCTGCTGCACGCCGCTCCGCCCGACAGCCTCGACCCGGTGGCGGTGGGCGAGGTGGCCCAGCTGGTCTTCGCCCTGCGGGCACGCTCGCGCGCCACCCAGCACCGGGTGGCCGCCGGCGAGCACCTCGGTCCCGAGACCTCGATCGACAAGGTGCTGGTGGCCACGGCCGAGCAGGCGGTGTTCGACCTCGTCGCCGACGGCCTGGGCCCCGACGTGGCCATGGGTGACGACCCCACCAGCGCCCGGTGGCGACGCGAGCTCCTCTACTCGCGGGCCGCCACCATCTACGGCGGCACGGCGGAGATCCAGCGGAACATCATCGCCCGACGCCTTCTCGACCTGGGATCCGAGCGCTGATGGAGGGCACCGAGCGCGAGCTCTTCGCCCGCAGCCTCCGCCATGCCCTCGAATCGGGCCGGGGTGGGGACGTCCTGGACGGATCCCTGGGTGGGCTGGGGTGGCACGAGGCGCTGGTCGAGGACCCCCGGACGGCGGTCTCGGTCCTGTTCGAGCTGCAAGGCGCCGCCGGGGCCCACTCGTCGGCCCTCCCCGCCGTCCTCGGGTACGGGCTCGGCATGGCGCCCCCGGCCACAGCCGGGCTGGTGCTGCCGCGGCCCGGGCACGCCGGCCCGCCGGGCACCGTGGACCGCGGCCGGCTCACCGTGCACGGACTGGCCGGGACAGTCCGCGAACGGGAGGGGACGGTGGTTGTGGTGGCGGGCACCGGCGACGGTGACGCCGTCGCCGACGTGTCGGTCGACGACCTCGACCTCCGGAAGATTGACGGACTGGCACCCCACCTCGGCCTGGTCGAGGTGGTCGGCACCGATGTGCCCTACACCGTGTGGGACGAACTGCCCGACGGGCGGTGGGAGCGCGGGGTGGCACTGGCCCGGCTGGCAGTGGGTCACCAGCTGGTGGGGACCTCGAGGAGGATGTTGGAACTGGCCCGGCGGCACGCACTCGAGCGGATCCAATTCGATCGTCCGATCGGTTCGTTCCAGGCGGTCCGCCACCGGCTGGCCGACGCACTGATAGCCATCGAGGGGGCCGACGCGGCCCTGCAGTCGGCGTGGGACGACGGCTCCATCGAGTCCGCGGCCGTGGCCAAGGCGCTGGCCGGACGGGGGGCTCGGACGACCGCCCGCCACTGCCAGCAGGTGCTCGCCGGCATCGGCTTCACCACCGAGCACCCCTTCCACTGCTCGCTCCGTGACACCCTGGTGCTCGATCAGCTGTTCGGGACGGCCAACTCGCTCACCCGGGAGTTCGGTCGCCGGCTGCTGGCCACCCGGCAGCTGCCACCGCTGCCGCCTCTCTGACCG
>Ga0302157_10005990_pt1 | contig 12703 bp, 10 predicted proteins | sample I_Bog_N3_3_FD_193502 | JGI IMG/M metagenome (GOLD analysis project Ga0302157, IMG submission 193502) | Peat permafrost microbial communities from Stordalen Mire near Abisko, Sweden - I_Bog_N3_3 | ecosystem: Environmental > Terrestrial > Soil > Wetlands > Peat | place: Sweden: Abisko, Stordalen...
CATGTTCGGCGGCCGCAGTTCGGGTTACGCCGCTTTCTTCTACCCGCCGCTGTTCCTGCTGGTCTGTCTGCCTCTGGCATTGCTGCCCTATTTCGCCGCGCTGGTGGTCTGGCAGCTCGTGACCGGTGCAGCCTGGTTGCGGGTCGTCCAGAGGCTGCTGGGCTGGCGCGCGGTCGTCCCGGTGCTGGCCTACCCCGCCGTGCTGTTGAATTTGGAGCACGGGCAGAACGGTTTCCTCACCGCCGCGTTGTTCGGTGCTGGCGCGCTGGCGTTGCAACGGCGGCCGGCTCTGGCGGGGATCTGCTTCGGTTGCCTGGCGATCAAGCCGCAGCTTCTGGTCCTGCTGCCGGTCCTGTTGCTGCTGCGGCGCGCCTGGAGAACGATCGGCGCAGCGATCGTTACGGTGTCGGCGCTGTCGGCGCTGTCGCTCGCGCTGTTCGGCACCGCGGCCTGGACCGGCTGGCTCGCGGTCGCCCCCCTTGCTCGGGCCACGTTGGAGCAGGGGCTGGTCGATCCCGGCAAGATGCAGAGCGTGTTTGCCGCAATCCAGGTGCTGGGCGGCGGCGTGACGGCCGGCTACGTGGCGCAAGCGGCGATGGCGGTGTGTGTCGCTGCCGCGCTGGTCTGGGCGCAGTTCCAGCGGGCGGATGCGATGGCGATGGCCATGTTGACGGCCTGCGGTTCGGTGCTCGCGACGCCCTTCGTGCTGGACTACGATCTCTGTTTGCTCGCATTGCCTATGGCCTGGTTGCTGCGCCAGGGCTGCCGCGACGGGTTCCAGCCCTGGGAGAAGCTGGGTCTGGCCGCCGGATTCGGGCTGCCGCTGCTGTCGCGCGTGCTGGCGGTGCGGATCGGGATCCCGATCGCGCCGGTCGTGCTGCTGGCGGTGTTCGGGTTGGTGCTGCGGCGCAGCGTGCAGCCGTCCGGGGTCGCAGCCTATGCGCCGGGAATGACCGGCCCGCCGGCGGGCACCGCGACCGGCGGCGGCGGGTCGATTGCGGTGCCATAGACCTCCACTTCGTCCAGGTGCAGGTAGCCGGTGCCGCGCAGCCGCAGCAACAGGAAGCGGCAGGCGAGATCGGGCGGCGCGGTGACCACCAGCGGAGCACCGTCGAGACCGAAGGGCGCCTCAGCCGGGTTCGACCACAGCACGTGCCACGCCAAGCCATCGGCGCTGACCAGCACGTCCAGTTCGTTCGCCCGCACGATCACCACGGGGGAATCGCGGCGGTTGTAGATGTGGACGGCCTCGATCCGGTGCTGCGCAAGCAGATCGACGATCCACCACGGCCGCAACTCGTAGTCGGTATGGAAGCCATAGGTCCCGGTCCGCACGCCATTGTTACCGCCGCCGGCGGTGCGGCTGAGCGCGGGTTCGGCCTGGTCCGGCAGGAACACCGAACTTTGCCAGGATGGTTTGTGCAGCGCCACGTTCTCGCCTGGCGCCACGCGGTCCGCTCCGTCACGCAGGGCCCCGGCAGTGTGACGGTGCCACAAGGCCGCCAGATAAATGTCGTAAACCTGGTTGCGGTCTGCCAGAAGGGCCTTGTGCTGGCCGGTTTCAAACAGCGCGCGCCACGTTTCGTCTTCCCCGAAGCCGCCGCGCTGCCAGCGGCGCATGAAATCCGCCTCCGAGCGGAACTGGAAATGGGCGATGTAAGCCCGGTTCAGGATCGCGTCCGAGAATCCGGCGCGGCTGATGAACCGCGTCGCGCTGTCGGGAAAACTGGCGGCGTAGCCTTGCACCGACTCCAGCAGCACATCATGACACCGCAACCCCGGCAGTCCGGCGTTATCCAGGAAGTGATGGAACGCCCAGCGCCCCCCGGCACATCGTTGCGCGATCGCCGCAGTGTCGATGGCGGACGACCGGCACAGCAGTTTGGTGTGGATATCCGGCCCGAGCGCACGCCGCAGACAGGTGGTCAGCGTGGGCCCGTCCTCGCGCCGGAGCCGGCCGCTGTTGCCGTACAGCACCCAGTTGAAATACAGGCAATCGGTCTGCGCTTCATAACCCCGCATGAAGCGGCCGATATTGTCGATCCCCTTCAGGACGAAGAATTCGTCGATATCGAGGAAGCAGAACCATGTCGTCTCCGGCTTGAAGGTCCGCAGGAAGTGCAGATACATTGCGGTCTGCTCGCCGGGACGGCCCCAGTGCAGGAACGTCACAAACGGATCGCTGCCGTACGTGTACGGCGCGACCGCTCGGAACAACGGGGTCGGGTCGTCGTCATTGGCATAGAGATAGATGTGACTGAAGCCGATCGATTTGTGATACTCGACCCATTCCTGGATGGTCGTTTCTTCCCACCGTGCGCAGGCCACCAGCGCGAAGGCGTGTCGCGTGGGCGGCGGACCGGCCCTGCGTTTGCCGCCCGCCAGGCGCCGCACCCAATCCAGGATGGCATTCATGCGATGACCGCGCCGCTGCTGAACCGTGACCACCCACCGATATGGCCCCGCGGGCGCGAAGGCAATGCGCCGCCCGACCGGTGCAACCTTGCCCACCCCCCTGCCCCCGGTCTAGAAGCCCGCACCCTATTCATTCAGCAGACGGACCATCCCATGAAACAGCAGGCGAACCTGATCCGCGCCGGCCAGGTGATCGAGCACGAAGGCCGCCGCTGGACCGTGCTCAAGCAGCAGATCATCACCCCCGGCAAGGGCGGCGCCTTCATCCAGGTGGAGATGCGCGACCTGAAATCCGGCAACAAGACCAACGAGCGCTGGCGCACCGCCGACACGGTCGAGCGGCTGACGACCGAGGAGAAGGAGTTCACCTACTCCTACGCCGACGGCACCAACCTGGTGTTGATGGACCCGGAGACCTACGAGGAAACCCACGTCCCCGCGGAACTGATGGGGGATGCGGCGCCTTTCCTGCAGGACCAGATGAACCTGACGGTCGATCTGGTCGAAGGCGAGCCGGTGGCGATCCACCTGCCGCCGATGGTCACCCTGGAGGTGGTCGAGGCCGATCCGGTGGTGAAGGGGCAGACCGCGTCGTCGTCCTACAAGCCGGCGAAGCTGTCGAACGGGGTGAAGACCTCGGTGCCGCCCTTCATCGAATCGGGTGAGCGGATCGTCGTCCGCACCGAGGACGGCAGCTACGTGGAACGCGCCAAGGCGTAAGACGGCCGGGGGGGCAACGTCGCGCGGACCCGCTCTTGCCCCGACTGGGCAAGGGCCGTCTTGTTGCGTCAACCTCGCCTCCACCACCCTAGGGGATCAAGCCCATGGCCTTCCGCCTTTCCCCGCATCTGACCGTGATGGCCAATGCGGCGCAGAAAGCCTCCAAGCGGCTGCTGCGCGACTTCGCCGAGGTCGAGCAGTTGCAGGTCTCCATCAAGGGGCCGTCCGATTTCGTCTCGCAAGCCGATATCAGAGCGGAGCAGACCCTCAAGGAGGAGCTGAACAAGGCGCGGCCGGGGTACGCCTTCCTGATGGAGGAGTCGGGCGCGTCGGGGTCCGACAACTGGAGCTGGCGCTGGGTGGTCGATCCGCTGGACGGCACCACCAACTTCCTGCACGGCATGCCGCACTGGGCGATCAGCATCGCTCTGGAACGCCGGCTGCCCGATGGCGGGTCGGAGATCGCCGCCGGCCTGATCTATGCGCCCGCGGTGGATGAGATGTTCTGGGCGGAAAAAGGCTCCGGCGCCTTCGTCAACGAACGCCGCCTGCGCGTCTCCGCGCGTCGGGACCTCAGCGAGGCGGTGTTCGCCACCGGCATCCCCTTCGGTGCCGTCTCCGCCCAGCGCCGCTACGCCTTCAGCCGCACCTTGGCCGGGCTGATGCCGCATGTGGCGGGTATCCGCCGCTTCGGCGCGGCGGCGCTGGACCTCGCCTGGGTCGCCGCGGGGCGTTTCGATGGCTACTGGGAACTGGGGATCAAGCCGTGGGACATCGCGGCGGGCATGATCCTGGTGCGCGAAGCCGGCGGCTATGCCACCGACGCGGGCGAGGCCGACCCGCGCGATACTGGCAACATCGTCGCTGGGAACCCCCATCTGCACGCGAAGCTGCGAGTGGCGGTCAACGAGGGGATGCATCCAACCCCGGCGGCCTGATCGGCGCCGGGCGGGGGGTTTCCGGGCGGGGGGTTTATTGAGCGGTTCGGCATAGTCCGCTAGGGTGACCTGACATGCGCAACACACTCCTCCTGCTCGCCGCGCTGCTCTGCCCAGCCGGTGCGGCCTGCGCGCAGGTTACCGTCGATCTGCACGCACTCGACGCCTTGCCGATCGGCAGCGGAGTCCTGGCCGCGCCCGCGCCCTATCTGCCGGGACCCAGGCCTGCGCCGCGGCCCGGTGCGCCGCCGCCCGTGACCCGGGTTGTCGCGCCCCCTCCGGCCGCGCCAGCGGTGCCGCTGCCGGCGCTGCCAGCCGCGACGCCGGTCACCGCCGAGATGACGCCGATCGCGCCACCGCCGGCCGCTGCCGTCCCGCCACCGCCGGTGTCGGCGACTGCCTCAACCGAGGCCAGGCCGGTGGCCGGCGGGCTGCAACTGACATTTGGACCAACCGAGACCGAACTCAGTGCCGCCAGCGCCGAGACGATCAAAGCGTTCGTCGGGACCGATACCGCGGGCACGACGACCTTCAACGTGCTTGCCTATGCCGCCGGTTCGGCGAATGATCCGTCGGCGGCCCGCCGGCTGTCCCTCTCGCGCGGCCTTGCGGTGCGCAGCGCGCTGATGGCCGACGGTGTGTCGTCCAGCCGGATCTATGTGCGCGCCATGGGCAGCCAGCCCGGCGGCGGCCCCGACGACCGGGTGGACGTCAACCGGCTTGGTGCCAACGCCGCGTCGGCGAAGGCGCAATGACCCGCCCGGGGGCGTACCTGATTCGCATGGCGCTGTTTCTGGTGGCAGTGGCCGCCGTCGCCAGCCTGCTGTCGCCGGTGCTGATCACCGCCTTCAAAAACAACCCCGTGCTGAACGGTCTGATCCTGACCGTGCTGGCGCTGGGCATCGCCTGGAACCTGCGCCAGGTGCTGCGCCTGTCGCCCGAGGTGACCTGGCTCGAGACCTACCAGACCGCCCGCTCGCGTCTGTCGGTGCTGCCGTCGCCCAAGCTGCTGGCGCCGATGGCCAGTATGCTCGCCAGCCGCGACAGCCGGGGCCGGTCGGAGCAGGCCCGCATGACCTTGTCCGCCACCGCGATGCGCAGCCTGCTGGACGGGATCGCCTCTCGGCTGGACGAAAGCCGGGAACTTTCCCGGTACATGACGGGATTGCTGATTTTTCTCGGGCTTCTCGGCACCTTCTGGGGCCTTTTGAAGACGATCGGCGCGGTGTCGGAGGTTGTCGGCGGCATGACCATCGGGTCCGGCGACGTGCAGGTGATGTTCGAGCAGCTCAAGTCCGGCCTGGTGAAGCCGCTGGTCGGCATGGGGACGGCGTTTTCCGCCAGCCTTTACGGGCTGGCCGGCGCCTTGGTGCTGGGGTTCCTGGATCTGACCGCGGGGCAGGCGCAAAATCGGTTCTTCAATGAACTGGAGGAATGGCTGGCCGGCCTCACCCGCCTGTCCTCCGGTGCGCTGGCGGAAGGTGACGGGTCGGTGCCGATCTATGTCCAGTCGCTGCTGGAACAGACCGCCGAGAACATGGAAGGCCTGCAAAACATCCTGACCCGCGGTGAGGAAAGCCGAGCGGATGTGAACCAGGCGATTTTGACTTTGAACGATCGGATTGGTTTGCTGACCGACACCATGCGCGCCAGCCAGCAACTGATGCTGCGGATCGCCGAGACCCAGGCGTCGCTGGCGCCGGCGTTGCAACGTCTGAGTGATATGCGCGGCGGCGACGACGTTTCGCACGCGCATCTTCGCAATATTGAACTTCATCTGCAACGGCTGCTGGCCGAAACGGAAAAGGGGCGGGCGCAGACCACGTCGGACCTGCGCAACGACCTGCGGGTGCTGACCCGAACGGTCGCCGCCCTGGCCGAAGGGCCGCGGTAGAAGCCGATGGCACTGCGCCCCCGACGCGCCGGCGGCAATGGGCTGGACGCCTGGCCAGGCTACGTGGACGCACTGTCCACGTTGCTGATGGTGATCATTTTCGTGCTGCTGGTCTTCGTACTGGCGCAGGCGTTCCTGTCGGTTGCCTTGTCGGGACGCAGCAAGGAACTGGATCGGGCGAACCAGCAACTGGCACAACTGGCGGACGCTTTGTCGCTGGAGCGCGGGCGGGCCGCCAGCCTTGAGGTGTCGGTGGCACAATTGGGCAAGCAGTTGTCAGCCGCGGCTGCCGCCCGCGACAGCCTGACGAACCAGTTGGCCATGTTGCAGCAGCAGAACCAGCGCCTGAGCGCGGAGCACGACAAGCTGGCGCAGCAGGCGTCCGATGCGGCCCTGGGGATGCAGGCCGCGACCCTGGCCAATCAGCGGCTGCAAACGCAACTGACCGACACGACGGCACGCGCCGATGCCGCCGCCGCGCAATTGGCCGAGGCACAGGCGCAACTCGCAGAGCTGAACAAGACCGTGCAGGTCGATAAGGAGACGATCCAGGCGAAACTGTCCGACCTGGCGACGATGGCCGAGCAAACAAGAGCTCTGACGGCCCTGCGTGATGAGCTGGAGGCGCAGGTTCGCGATGCCGCCGCCCGCACGATGACCGAGGCGCAGCAGCGCGCGGCGGTGCAGGCGCAGCTCGCGGACGAGAAGAAGCTGGGTGACAGTGCGCGGGCCCAGCTCGCATTATTGAATCAGCAGATCGATCAATTGAAGGCGCAGCTTGCCTCGGTGTCGAAGGCGCTCGATCTGGCGGAAACGCAGGGGCGCGACAAAGACACGCAGATCGTCAACCTGGGCCAGAAGCTGAACGCGGCGCTGGCGGCCAAGGTCGAGGAATTGCAGCAATACCGCAGCGAATTCTTCGGCAAGCTGCGGGCGCTGCTGGCGAACCGGTCTGGCATCCAGGTCGTCGGGGACCGGTTCGTGTTCCAGAGCGAGGTGTTGTTTCCAGTCGGCAGCGCGGAACTGACCCAGGCGGGGGTGGGGCAGATGACTACCTTGGCGATCACCATCAAAGAAGTCGCGGCGGAGATCCCGCCCGATGTGAACTGGATCCTGCGGGTAGACGGGCACACCGACCCGCAGCCGTTGAAGGGCGGCGCCTTTGCCTCGAACTGGGAGCTGTCGGCGGCGCGCGCGATCACCGTGGTGAAACTGCTGATCGCGGATGGCGTGCCGGCGGAGCATCTGGCGGCGACAGGGTTCGGCCAGTACCAGCCGATCGTGGCGGGGGATGCGCCAGAGGATTACGCGAAGGACCGGCGGATCGAGCTGCGGCTGACCGATCGCTAGGCCGGTCGCGCCGACGCCAAGTCGGGCCTGGACGGCGCGCGCTTCCGATGACGGGCGCCGCCCTGTCGCCATGGCCGGCCATGACGGTGGGAGCAGTGCCCACCTGGGAAAGGTCGTTCTCCCGCCACGGCCCGTGGCGGCCATGATCGCCCGCATCGCCTGCTGCGGGTCCATCACCGGACGCTCCGCGGCGGCCGTGGCGCGTTCGGGTGTCGGCGCTTCTCCGCTTTGCATGGGGTTGACTTGCACGGCGGCTTTGGCGGGCGCTCTGCCTGGCATCGGTTCGAGGATCTTCCCCGGCTCCGCCCGGAATGCTTTCATCAGTTGCGAGGACAGCCGCGACAGCGCGATCCCCTGCGCGATCAGCCTGGTCTGCAACACCAGCGGCATTTCGGGAATCATGGCCCGCCGGACGCACGCCCCTGAGGTGTGATGGGCGATGACCGCGCGCATCGCCAGCGCCAATTCCGTGGCGTTTTGCGGCAGGTATTCCTGGAACATTGTCGCGGCCGCCGCTTTTTCCGCGGTCAGGTCCTCCTTTAGGCGGTTGGGGTCCTGGCCGGGCGACTCGAAGATGGTGCTGATGGCATAGTGAACGATCTCGGGGGCGATCTGGGGCATGGGGCGGCGTCCAGTTGTTAGAGAATTCTCGGATTTTAGTTATATATAACAACTTATCGAAGCAAGGACGGAATGGTGAACCGGTTGGCGGCGCCATGTGGCCCTGGCGCCAGGACTGGAGCACAAGGATGGTGGTCGCCCGTTATCGTCATGGTCAGGCTTGTGCCGCCGACGTATCGCGGCGCATGACGATCAACGACACCTCCGTGCCGCACCAGAGCCTGTTCTGACCCTTATGGGGCGCTACCGCCTGCCGCACTCAAAGCCGTGTGAGGATCAACGCAAAGGCGTATCCCACCGTCGCAGCCCGGACCGCGGTGCGGTCACCCGGGAAAATGCGGCTGTCGCTCGCAACTGGCGCACCGCGTTGTGCCAGGCCGAAGCACACCAGTCCCACCGGCTTCCCGGCGCTTCCCCCGCCGGGCCCGGCGATGCCGGTCACCGATACCGCGATGCCGGCGCGGGAGCGTGCCAGCGCGCCTTCGGCCATGGCTCGGGCCACCGCTTCGCTGACGACGCCGTGACGGGCAATCAGCTCCATCGGCACGCCGAGCATCTCGTGCTTGGCTTCGTTGGAGTAGGTGACGAAGCCCCGGTCCACCACGTCGGAGGACCCGGCGATGGCGGTCAGCGCCGCGGCAATCAGCCCACCGGTGCAGCTTTCGGCCGTGGCGAGCTTCACGCCCTTCGCTCGGCATGCAGACAGCAGGGCTTCGGCTTCGTGCAGCAACGTGTCATCGATCATCGGGCCGGCCTCGGTCGCGGACATCCTGTCACGGCAGAGTCCCACAGGACGCCGAAGCGCGTCCAGTCAGGATGCGCTGGCTCCCACAGTATCGCCGCGCAGAGATTTGTTATGACCGGTCGCGGTCGCCGACATCGTGGCTCCACACCATCCCGGTCCGGTCGCACCGAAAGTTCACTTCGAGCCCACGCTTGGAACGCGGACGGTCCGACCGGGCGTCACCCGCAAGGGCGGCCGTCTGGAGCATAAATCATTATTTTCCCGCCGCCCGCCAGTCGGTGCTTTATCAGACTAAAGCCGCGGGGTCTGGCAATTGGACAACGCGCGCCAATTCGCCGCGGCGCTGGCGGTGTGGCGAGACGGGCAAGCATAGCGGTGATCATAACCTTCCCGTTCAGGGCGCAGAGCATGCCAGCGACCTGGACGGAACACGCCACGTGTCAGTTACGACTTGACCGCACCTTCGATTCGGGTGTTATTGGGGATGGAACGATGCCGTGGGTGGTTCTCTGCTGCGCCTCTCAGGAACGGTGCCATGACAGGCCGTGCGACCCACATGAACTCAGGCCGATGACGCGACGTGACCAGGATCCTGTGCCGGCTGCCCAGGGGGGCGTGCTTGCGGCCCAAAGCGGCGTGCATCAGCCTCGTAGCGACCACCCGGTGCCGCACGTCGTGGGAGCATTCACCCCGCCCGGACAACCGCCGGACCCGGTACTGGTGCGGCGCATCCGGCAAGCCTATCGCGCGGCGCAGGGAACATGGCGTGGTCCCGGGGAGTCGCTGTGGGCCGCGATTGGCGCGCGTCATCGTGCCATCCATGACGCGCTGCTTGCCGACGATGGCAGCCTCGATACGATCCTCCGCGATCCCGGCCGGTCCGACCTGCTCTACGGATTCCACAGCCTGTTCGCCAGCCGTACCGACGAACTGCGCGCCGCCAGTGATGGGCAGCGGCAGGCGGTGGTCGAGGCACTCGCGCGGGAGATGCTGCGGCTGTGCGAGGCATTGGGCGTGCGCCCGCTCGGCGATCCGGAGGCACCAGCCGGGCCTGCCGACGTACCACCGGCTGACCTGGAGGCGGTGCTCAGCAGGCTGGATGATGCGTTCGGAATCCGTGTAGAGTTTCCCAATCCCTATCCGGATGAATTTGGCGTCATGACATCTCGCGGTATCATATCGTACCGTGCGGTGCATGCGCTTTACCAGACGTTCCGGATGCGTCAACTGACGCGTGCTCACGGCCCGCGGATACTGGAGATCGGCGCCGGTCTGGGTCGTACGGCCTATTATGCGTACCGACTGGGCTTGCGGGACTATACCATCGTCGACCTGCCGATGGCGAACGTTGCCCAGGCCAGCTTCCTGGGACAGACACTGGGCGCCACGGCGATCACGCTGTCCGCCGAGGCGCCCAATGCTGGCCGCATACGCATCCTGACCCCCGAGTGGCTGCGCCAATCGGAAGAAGCGTTCGACGTGGTGCTGAATGTCGATTCAATGACCGAAATGGACCGCGGGTTCGCCGAGGAATATGCCAGTTACATCCAGGCGCGCGCTACGTGCTTCGTGTCGATCAATCGCGAGACCAACCCGTTCCGCGTATGCGAGCTCGCTGGGCTCGGCCAGATGTTTGTCCAGCGATTCCCATACTGGATGCGCGATGGCTACGCCGAGGAAATTTACCTCAACCTGCCTCGACGGGGTTGATTTCAATCGCTGGCGGAAATCACGATAACGTAACACGCGGCGAGACAAGCCGCTTCAACCGCTTGCCTGGTGCGAATATTCGCATGGGGACGGAATCGGTCTTGCCGTACCGAATCCAACCTGCAAATGCCGCCGCCCAGGGCGCGAGTGCAGCGCTTCCATGAACGGAATTTCATAGCGGCGTGACCCCTTCCTCGTCACGCCGCCGCGGCTCGAACGGATTGGAACCATGGATGAACACAGATGCATTGAGGCACTGGAACATCGGAGGTATCTTCGAAAGATTCAACGTTTGCCCGATGGCCGATCCCGCTTTGAACGTATCCGTGTCCATCCGTGGTTGCAATTTCCTTTTGGTCCACACCGGTTTCGACATGAGGGGGAAACACGATATGTCCCGTACACGCCACTGCATATGGGCAGTTCCATGGAATTGGTGTGGTATTACGATATGCCATCCATTTTGCGGAGCCACCAGGCAGCAGCGATGGCCGGTTGCCGACCCGGGCAAGATCGCGGCTCGCGGCATCGATTTCGTGTGCCCTCCCGTCACACCGGCACTGGTCCCCACTCATGACCCAGGCCTGTGTCCAGTCACTTGCGGCGCGGAAGATCGAGACCGCGGGGATGGATCGAAAAAGCAAGCGCGTAACACGGATTGCATGGAGAAGGGTAGCAACGCGCTTCGCGCTGAGTGAATTCTTCTTTCTTTCCATGCAATCCGTGGCTTTGCTTCCTGTCCGTTTAATCCGTGTTAAAAATATACTTTCTTGCAGCAGCAATCGCATCGCCCCACCACGAACGTCCAGACGATGCCATCCTGACGGCCTTAGTCATATCTCTCTGACGGAATTGGGGTGGCAGCGCGTGGACGACTGACCCCGCAATTTGAACGACTCGAGGTACTAGTATAGCAATTCCGAGGAACGACTTCTATGACGAGGCTGGCAGCCCGCCGGCCGACTCGGCTAAGCCGCGTTCGGATAGGCTCGGTTTCATGGAATCGATGTGCTAAAGCAACTCCAACGTGACTGGAAACCAGCAGGTTCAGTCGGTCTCTGTCGTCATCGCCAGGCTTGACGAATGGGGTGTGATTTTTCAGTCCGCTGTAATAATATTCTAAGCCACCCGCGCCGTCTTGTCGGTCCCGCGCCAGCGACCCGCAACCGTCGCAAGACAAAATCCAGCAAACAACACAACAAAGAAAACCAGCAGTCCGTTCGGGTTCCACACATCCATCGCCGCGCCGCCGAGTGCCGGCCCCACCAGGCCGCCGAGCCCGTAGGCAATGATCATCGCGGCGTTGACGGACACCAGATCGTGCCCGCGAAACCGGTCCCCCGCCATGCTCAGCGCCACCGGGTAGATCGCCGAGGCAACCCCGCCCCAGACCGCCAGCAGCACCAGGATCGGCGGGACCGGAGTCGCAATCCAGACCAACACCGCGGCACCCAGCAGGCCGCCGGCGCCGCACACACGCAAGGTCAGCGGTCGCGAGGTCTTGTCCGACAGCAAACCGATCGGCCATTGCAGCACAAACGACCCGATGAACACCGACGACAAGGTTGCCGCCGCCAGGTTGGTGTCGAAGCCCAGCCGCAGCGCCCAGATCGGCAGCAGCGCCATCAGGGTCGCCTCATGCAGCCCGAACAGCCCCACCGCCAGCAGGATCAAGGGGGCTCGGCGCACCATGGCCAGCGGATGCCGGCCCCGTTCCCGCCCGAAATCCAGGGTCCGGTTGCCGGTTCCCAGCAGCGGCAGCGCCGCGGTGGCAATGATCGCGGCGTTCACCAGGAACGGAGTCCAACCCGCCAGGCCGGTCATCGTCAGGACCAGCGGGCCAATGGCGAACCCGGCCGCCAGAGCCGCCGCATACACGCCCAGCACGCGGCCCCGCCCGGTGTCGCCGGCGAGCAGATTGATCCAGGCCTCGCTCGACGTGAAGATGCCCGACCCGAACAGGCCCGCGGCAGCCCGCAACACCAGCCAGGCGGGGAAACTGTCGAACAGCTTCAGCATCGGGCAGATCGCGGCCTCCACGGCGAAGCACAGCAGCAGGAAATTGCGGATGCCCAGCACGCGAACGGCGCGCGGTGTCAGCAGCGGCCCGACCAGAACACCGATGAAGGCCGCCGCGGCATTCAGGCCATTCCAGGTCGGACCGACACCGCGCTGATCCAGCAACAGCGACAGCAACGGCGCCTCCTGGCCGATGCTCAGGCCGAACCCGGTGACCGATGCGATGGCGGCGGCCAGGCTCCAGGCGCGCCGCGCCGATCCGCTTGCCGGGCTCAGCTCCACCCGCGCGCA
>Ga0302157_10005993_pt1 | contig 12702 bp, 13 predicted proteins | sample I_Bog_N3_3_FD_193502 | JGI IMG/M metagenome (GOLD analysis project Ga0302157, IMG submission 193502) | Peat permafrost microbial communities from Stordalen Mire near Abisko, Sweden - I_Bog_N3_3 | ecosystem: Environmental > Terrestrial > Soil > Wetlands > Peat | place: Sweden: Abisko, Stordalen...
GGGTGGGACCGGGGCGGTTGGGAGGCGCGTCGGGGGTGGTCGCGTCGGGCATGGGCGTATCAGGACATGTTTCCTTCGGCGCGTCAAGGATTGTTTTCAAATGTTTTGCCAGCAGTTCCCGTTTTGCCCGAGCGGAGCCGCCTTTTCGTCATGGCCAGCCCCTGCGCCGGCCATGAAGGTGGGGGGGCCGGCCATGACGGTGGGGGGCCGGCCATGACGATGCTGCAACGCCTTCGCGCCAAAATGAGAACCGCTGGTATCTTGTCCCGTCGCGCAACTCTGGCACAGAATGACGTGTGGACGGCGGCCGCGGAGAAAGCGCGCTCGGTCCCGATCTTTTTTCGCGTGAACTGATACGATTGCAGGCACTGTCAACCATTCATTAGGGATTGGCCGGTAGAACAGAGGGGCAACCTCGAATCAGGTCCCCGTGATGATGACCGACAGCGCTCTTGCAAACACACGCGCGACCACGACTCGTGGCGAGGCGTTACCCTGGCTGCCTCGCCCCGCGACGTTCTGGAACAAGGCCGCCACACGTATGGCATTGGCGAACGCGGTCGACCATCTTCGACGCTGCCGGGCCTGCGCGATGTCCGATCAGGTGATCCAGGACCGGATGATTTCGCTGGTGCGGCAGGCCTGGCCGGTGCGCGAGCGGGCCAGCATCGCCGCGGAACTGGCACCCGGAGTGCCGTCCTGGTGGCTGGGACCCGAGGATATCGATCTGCTCATCGCGAATGCGCTGATCAAACGCGCGCAGGCCAAACCCGGCCGGCCGGCTGCTCCCCCGGTCGCGCCGCGCCAACCCTGGCACGGCCAAGCCGTCCCGGCCCCGTTCAGCCGACCAAGGCCCGCAGCTTGGCCCGAACCTGCCCAAGCTCTGCATCCGTGACCCGCCCCGTCCGCTCGGCCTGGCGCGCGCGCCAGTCAAGGTTCTTCACCTGGTCTGCCAGCGCGACGCTCGCGCGGCGACCCGCGATCGGCACCTCAAGCGGTATCGTCGTTTGCGCAACGACCCGAACCGCCTGGAACCATGCTCACCTGGGTGTGCCGGAACAATCCGGAGTACCTCGATCTGGCGGAGGATCCGCTGACGCTGAGGCCCGCCTGAGGCGGCCGCCAGTTGGATTTTCTGGCCACTCCAGTCTCGACATGGGGAGGCCCATCACGGATTTCTTCGGGCTCCCGCGAATGACCGTAGGTCGCTACACGTAATGGCGTCTACCAGTGCATCGACCTGGGCTTTCAGATCGTCGCCTTTCGGCACCACGACGAAGGCATTCAGCAGGGGCTCGCCGCCGGGCACGGGGCCTTTGCTGCATTCGATCCCGGCAACCTTGGCAGGCTGATTGCGCGCGCGACACCTAAATCGCCGCAGGCGGGGCTGCCAGGTCATAGTAAACACATTCTGCGCACGCCCCTTTGTCGGATGCGCGCGGACGCGCAGATCACCCGCACCAGTGTTGGTAAAATGGATCTCGTAACAATTGGTAGCGTTTGCAGGCGGCTCGTCAAGCCTTCCGGTCAGCGCAACGACCAGGTCGCGCGCATGCCCCTGAAGCGAGTCATAGATCAGCTTCATCCGGCCCTCCAGCACTTACCAAAATACGATAGTCCACCGAACCGCATGCGCCAACATTGTCAATCCACCCGAGCGGCCCATCACCCAGGCTTCCGGAACCCGGTCGCCACCACGTAAAGCTCGCTCGAATCCTTCCGGCTGGCCGGCGGCTTGGCGTGCCGCACCGTCGCGAAATCCCGCTTCAGCGCCTCCAGCATCGCCCGCTCCGACCCGCCCTGGAACACTTTCGCGACGAAAGCCCCGCCCTCCACCAGCACCGCCGCCGCGAAGGCCGCCGCCAGTTCGGCCAGCGCCATGATCCGCAGGTGGTCCGTCGCCGCATGCCCGGTGGTGTTCGGCGCCATGTCCGACAGCACCAGGTCCGCCCCACCCCCCAGCGCCGCAGCCAGGCGCGCCGGCATGTCCGGATCGTTGAAGTCGCCTTGCAGCAGGATGGCGCCCGACACCGGCTCGACCGGCAGCAGGTCCACCCCCACCACCGAGGCGGCCCCGCGCCGCACCGCGACCTGGGTCCAGCCGCCCGGCGCCGCGCCCAGATCCAACACGCGGGCGCCCTTGCCGATCAAATGAAACCGGTCGTCCAGCTCCAGCAGCTTGAAGGCCGCGCGCGACCGCCAGCCCTGCTGCTTCGCCGCCACCACGTAGGGGTCGTTCAATTGCCGAACCAGCCAGCGCTGCGACGCGCCGGTCCGGCTTTTCGCCGTGCGCAAGGGGACCGACAGCGCCCGCCCCGAGGCGCCGGGACCGGACGGCGCACCACGCTTGGTCATTTGCCGGAATACGCGTCCCGCCGGCGCCCATCCACGCGGAATTGCCGAGGCCGGTCGCCGCGGATCATCCGCAGCAGCATGCCCTCCCGCAGGCCGCGGTCCGCCACGATGACCTGCTGCGCCGGCCAGACCTGGTTGATCGCCGCGAAGACGGCGCAGCCCGGCAGCACGAAATCGACCCGGTCCGGCCCGACGCAGGGGTGCAGCAACAGGCCCTCCCGCCCCAGCCCGCGCAGAAACGCCAGTGCCGCCGCCGCATCCTGGCTGGACAAGGCCAGCCCATCCACCGCCGGCCGGCGGTAGCGGTCCAGCTTCAGCGCCACCCCCGCCAGGGTCGTGACCGTGCCGCTGGTCCCCAGCAGCAACACCCCGCCGCCGCGAATTTCCCGCGCGATGCAATGCACCCGCTCGAACGCCATGAGACGCGCCGCGATATCGTCCACCATCGCCAGGAAGCCGTCCTCGGTGAAACCGGCGTGCCCCCACCGCTCGCTCAGGGTGACGACCCCCAGCGGCAGTGAGTCATACCCGATCAACGCCGGCCGTTCCGCCGTCAGCCGCACCCAGGCGAGTTCCGTGGACCCCCCGCCAATATCGAACAGCAGCGCGCGCCGCCCCTCCCCCGCCAGCAGCGGCGCACAGGATTCCAGCGCCAGTTCGGCCTCCTCCCGGGTCGAGATGACACTGATGTCGAGCCCCGTCTCCTGGCGCGCCCGTTGCAGGAATTCCTCGCCGTTCTCGGCCCGCCGGCACGCCTCCGTCGCGATGGCGCGGATCTGTCGGATCGGCCGCTTTTCCAACCGGCTGGTGCAGGCCAGCAGCGCCTCGATCGCGCGGTCCATGGCGGGCGGGCTGAGACGGCCGGTATGGTGCAGCCCCTCCCCCAGGCGGACGATGCGGGAGAAGCTGTCGATCACCCGGAACCCATCACCGTTGGGCGTGGCCACCAGCATCCGGCAATTATTGGTACCGAGGTCAAGCGCGGCGAAGGCCTGGCCGGCAAACCGGCGTGCCTGATCCGGCCGCGGGGCGGCGGGTTCGAGCTCCGAGGGGGCCAGCCGCTGCATCATCATTATATTGTCAACCGCGCGTGCCCCAGGGAGCAAGCTCCGAATGCACCCGTGCACCCGGCTTGCCGAGATTTCACGCGGTGAAACAGTCGCCGGCGCGTTTTCGGTTGCAAGCCGCCCTGTCAGTCCAATCCACGGTCGTGAGACACGCGCCATCCCGCACCGCCGGCTTGCTTCACCTCCCGCACCGCCGCGTTGGCCCGGCGCAGCAAGGCGACCGCGTCCTGGCCGCTGCCGGGCAATCGTGTGGCAATGCCGACCGAGACGGTCTGGCAGGTCACGGGGTCGCGGCCGTCCCAGTCGGCCATCGACAGCCGCCGTTGGCCGAATGTGTCGGCCCGTTCCGCCGCGGTCATGTGATCGACGCCATCCATCCAGACCGCGAACTCATCCGGCCCGACGCGCGCCACGATATCGGCCGGGCGCACCATCGCCCGCACCAGGATCGCCACCCGCGACAGCATCCGGTCGCCCAGCGGCTTGCCGAACAACTGGTTCAGCCGCTCCAGCCCGTCCAGGTCGATAATCATCATGGTGCCGTTGGCACTGTCGAGGTCCAGCCGCTCGATGCGCCGGTCCACCTCGTCCAGGAAATAGATCCGGTTGGGCAGGCCGGTCAGCCGGTCGAGGCCGATATGGTCGGGTTCGGTCTCCAGCATCGCCCGCACCAGACCGCCGGTCGCGGCGGCGAGCACGTGACTGGCCGCCGTCCAGGCCCGTTCACCGGGCCTGCGCCATAGTACCAGTCCGCCGAACCGGCGCACCGGCAAGGTCCAGGGATAGACCAGCAGCGGGCGCCGTTCCGGTGCCATGCCGTGCGACGGCCGCGATCGCTCCCGGTACAGCAGCGCGCCGGCGGCTTGCAGGACCACCGAACCGCCCAGGCCGCATTCATGCAGCATCAGCGGCCCCGCGGCCTCATTCGTCAGGTCCAACACCGCCACGCCTTCCAGCGCCGCCGCCTTCCGCAGCTCGGCCAGGCCCATGGCGATCATGGCCGCCGCGGGGGGGAAGTCCATCCGCCCACTCCAGGTTATCCGAGGGCCATAACGGTGCACCTTGCATCCCACGACGGGCGAATCGCCCGCGGCGACGTTGTTTCGCCAAGGGATGCACGTTGCCGGCCGCGTTGGCAACCGCCGAACGGGCGGCTATCGGGTGCTGGCGTAGGACAGGGCGGCGAGGGGAACCGGCGCCTCGCTGAGGATGCGGCCGTCCTCGATCTGGACGATCCGGTCCGCGAATGACACGATCCGCGGATCGTGCGTGACGACCAGCACGCCGCGGGACTGGTATTTGGCAATTTGCGCCAGGATATCCATCACGATGTGGCCGTTCTCGCCGTCCAGCGCGCCGGTGGGTTCATCGGCCAGGATCACGGGCGGATTTCCCACGGTGGCGCGCGCGATCGCCACGCGCTGCTGCTCACCGCCGCTGAGTTCGTACGGGTAGGCATTCTGCTTTCGGGCGAGGCCGACGGCCTGCAACGCGTCTTTCGCCTTGGGGATCGCGGTCTCGGCCGGCTCCCCCCGGACATCCAAGGCCAGCCGGACGTTGTCCAGCGCCGACAAGGTCGGGAACAGGCGGTAGGATTGGAAAATGAACCCGATGTGATCGCGCCGGAGTTTCGCCAGCACGCCCGGCCCCGCGCCGGCGGTGGACCGGCCGAGGATCCGGACGGTGCCTTCCGTTGGCGTCAGCATGCAGCCGAGGATCGACAGCAGGGTGGTCTTGCCGCTGCCCGACGGCCCCATCAGCAAGGTCAGTTCACCGCCGGCGAGCGCCAGGCTGACACCTTTCAGGGCCTGCACCTGTCCCGCCCCCTTGCCGAGGCGCTGCATGATATCGATCGCCTCGATCAGGGGCGGGGTCATGAGCGGAAGGCCATGGCGGGATCGATGCGCAACACCTGCACGATCGCGGCGATCGCCGATGCGATGCACATCAGGACCGTGAGGACGAACAGGCCCAGGGTCAGGATCGGCGTCATGACGATCGGCAAGGCGGTATCGGCGGTCGTCACGACGATGACCAGGGCGATGCCGGCGGCGAGGGCGAAGCCGATGACGGCACTCAGCAGCGCCTGGAGGATGATGACCTTGTGGATATACAAGCTGGACGATCCGATGGCGCGCAAGGTCACGAACTCGCTGAGGTGGTCCTTGGTGCTGGAATACAGCGTCTGGGCAACGATGACCGTGCCCACGATCGTGCCGAGCAGCGCGCCGGCGAAGAGTGCTGCGCCCGCGCCGGTGCCGAAGAGCCAGAATTCGCGGCTGCGGCTGCGGAATTCGTCGGGGGTCAGGACTTCGACCTTGGACAGTCTGGCCAGCAGTTGCTTGCGGATGGTGGCGATATCGGCCCCGGGTGCCACATGCACCAGAAAATAGGAGACCCGGTCAGGTGTCGAGGCCATATATCCCTGTGCCCGTTCCAGCGACGTGAACACATAAGGCGTGGTCGTGAAGGAGCGGATGCCGTTGGTTATGGCTGCCACCTCGACTTTCTGCTCACGGATCTGGGTGCTGTCGCCGATTTGCGTGACTCCCAGCCGGCTGAAATAGGTCCTGTCGATGGCGACCGCATGGGGTTCGGCGAGCGTTGCGAGGTCGCCTTTGACGAGATTCCAGGGATGCAACCCCGGGGTCGTTTCATTTGATCCGATGACGAACACCGGTGTCGATCCGCCGCCGGGTACTGCCCATTGGGTAAATCCAATCAGCACCGGGATCGCGCCGGTGACCCCGTGCACCGATAGCGCCTGTGCTTTGTCCTGCTCATCCAGCAATGACGGGTCTTCAAAGCATTTGGTGCCCAGGGGCACGATCCACAGGTCGGCGGAGGCGTGGTCGATCATCGTGGTTACCATGCGTTCGAAACTGAGAAACAGGCCCATTTGAATGGTAACGAGGACGATGGAGAAGACAATGCCGACGATCGTGGCAACGAAGCGGACGCGGTCCTGCAGCAGGTTGCGTGACGCGAGTTTGACGATCAGCGGCATCAGCGTCTGACCACGGACCGGTCGGCGCCAATCAGGCGGGCGCCGAGGGGAACGGATTGCAGCGCGGCGGTTGCGGCCCAGGCCAGCAGGACCGTGCCGCCAAAGACGAACATGGCCTTGGCGATCGCAAACACCGCGACACCCAGCAAGGCGTATTGCAACCAGACCACGAAAATGTAATGCAGCAGGTACAGGCCGAAGGATTTCTGTGACAGGTCATCCAGAATTCGCGACCGGTGCACGCCGAAGCGCAGGCAGGCGGCCATGACGCACAAGCATCCGCTGGCGCAGGCGAGCGCAAAGCTGACACCGACGGCGCTCTGCAACGCGATGGAGTCCGCCATCGTGTCGTTCATCCCCAGCGCGGTCAGACCCATCCAGAGCACGAAGGCCGCGAGAGCGCCGGCCAGCCAGACGGCCCAGCGGCGTGCCAACATCCCATCCTGTGCCAGCAGGCCGCGTTCGTAGCCGTAGGCGCCAACGCCGAGACCCGCGAGGTAAAACACAGCATAATGCAGCGGACGGCTCAATTGGAACGCGAGGGGGCCGTGGTTGGACCAGTCCCAGGGCGTAAAGATCAGCGCCAGCGGCACATAGGCCAGCGCGGACGCCGTGGCCAGGGCGAGGAAAAACCGGCCGGGGCGATTGCCGGCGGATGCGGAAAGCCGGCCCAGGCGCTCGATCCATTGGGGTGCGAAGCGGTGCAGCCCCGCGGCGACAGCGGTCAAAGCGAGAAGTTGCCACAGGAACCACATTGGCCCGTTGGGCCAGAAGGGCAGCGCCAGGTAATGCCTTGCGTAACCCAGCAGGGTTGGATCGACCGCGGTCACCCGGTAGACCGGGTACAGTGCGAGCGGCATTACGACCGTCAGGGCAAAGACGAATGGCACGCCGAGCCGGAGGCAGCGGTCGGCCAGGAATTTGCCGGTTTGCTTGCGCCGCAGACCCGGCCAGGTGAACAGCGCCGAGAGGAAGAACATCAACGACATCAGATAGACGTCCTGCCAGGCGCAGAAGATGTCGAAGCCGAACCAGCGATGACTATCGACGATGGGAAAGGCGCGCCATTTATAAGGCGAATCGTCAAATGGAAATGCCGTCACGGTCAGTGAGCCGAGATAGGCCAGCACCGAATGGAAGGCCAGTACGACCAGAATCACCAGCGCCCGCAAATTGCTGAGTGCGAGACTCGTGGCGGCAGGTTCGATCCTGGCCGGCGACGCAGGCCCCGAAGCGCTGGCGATGCCACCGGCAGGCTCACGCGCGAGCACCCCGATCAACGATCCCGGGATGCCATGATCAAATCGCCAGGACCGGATGTAAGGCATTGGGCCAACCTATTGTATCCCCAAGGGTCCCAAATAATGCGGCAGGGCCGGCTGCGTTACCCTCGGAAAATACCTATGACGGATGGCAGGGCGACGTTTGCGGTATCACCGTACCCGGCGGTCACTGGAGGCCTGCCCGAATTCGGATCTTGTCATTCTACCGAAATCGCGCGAAAGTGATGAGACTTCGGAAGCAGCCCGTTATGCGTGCTGCCGCGCTTAGCGAACATCTGCGTTCTGGCGTTGAAATCACACAGCAAAGGCCATTTCATGAGAGATTCCAGAAAGCGGCGACGCATCGTCCCGTTGGTTGGCATGGCGGTCCTGGGGCTTGCCCTGGCTGGCATCGCGGCCAAAAATCTCGCCGCGGCGCCGGAAAGTGCCAACCCGAGTTGCATGAATTCGACGAATTCGATCAAGCAGCTCGCGGTGATCGACAATTCCAGCGACGGGATTTTCCAGTGTCTCAGCGTTTCGCTGGACGGCGACACGATCAGGGCGTTGCGGATCGAAACGCATAAAATCGGCGCAAATGATCAGGGGTCCGATCCGGATCAGATCAAAATCGAGGAATTCTCCAAAGCCGTGGTCGAAAGTCCGCGTGGTGCGGTGCTGGACGGCGTGCCAGGCCATGATGCCATCATTTTGCGCGGTCATCTGGCCGCGCCGCAGGGCCGTTCAGAACTCGTGACGTCCTACCTCTATAACGGGTTTACCGGCGAATATCGCCATTGCCAGATCACGCTGAACCGAACCCCCGACAAGGGGTGGCGCCTGATCAATCAGCGCGATCAGGTCGTTTCACACATCGTGGTGAAGACCCGGCAAATGCCGCTTCTCGGCACGTTCGGTATCGCCAACCTGGAAGGCGCCTGCACTTAAAGGCCGGCCCTCGATCGCGCTCGCCCTGAAGCGGCACGCGGTCTGCGGGGGCCGGGCCGGCAGTCTGATCTGGACCGGCGGCCCCGATCGGCGTTTGATGGGTGCCACGAACGCCGGCAACGGCGCAAGACCGAAACCACCCCCAGGAGAACGCCCATGTCCGACACCGCCATCGCGCTCGACTTCCTCGCCGGCGTCCGCGTCGTCGATTTCACCCAGTTCGAAGCCGGCCCGTCCTGCACCGAGGCGCTCGCCTGGCTGGGCGCCGAGGTGGTGAAGATCGAGAACCCCCGCACCGGCGATCCCGGCCGCCGCCTGCGGCCCGGCCATCCCGACGACGACCCGTATTACTTCCACATGTTCAATGCGAACAAGAAATCGATCACCCTCAACCTGAAATCGCCGAAGGGTCTGGCGCTGGTCAAGGACCTGCTGCGCAAGGCCGATATCTGCGTCGAGAACATGGCACCCGGCACGATCGAGCGGCTGGGCCTGGGCTATGAGGATGTGAAAGCCTTCAATCCCGGCATCATCTATTGCCAGATCAAGGGTTTCGGCACGGGCAGCCCGTATGAGAAGAATCTGGCCTTCGACATGATCGCGCAGGCGACCGGCGGCACCATCAGCGTCACCGGCGAGCGTGGCCGCCAGCCGGTCAAACCCGGCCTGTCGCTGGGCGATACTGGTACCGGAATGACCATGGCGATCAGCATCCTGGGTGCGTTGCGCAAGCGCGACAAGACCGGCGAGGGCCACCGGCTGCAGGTGGCGATGCAGGATGCGATGTTGCATTACATGCGCACCAACTTTTCCACCCAGGCGCGCTCGGGCCGCGCGGTGGAGCGCGACGGCACGCGCTCGGGTGGCGGCAGCAACGCACCGTCCGGGCTGTACCCCTGCGCGCCCGGCGGGGCGAACGATTACGTCTGGATCATGACCAGCCGCGCGAATCCGGAACATTGGTCGCGGCTGTGCAAGGTAATGGGGCGGGAGGAGCTGATCGACGATCCGCGTTTCGCCACGCCGGCCTTACGGGTCAAGAACGATGCCGAACTGGATCCGATCATCCGCGAATGGACCAGCACGCGCACGAAGCATGAAGCGATGGCACAGGTCGGCGGCGCCGGCATCCCGGCCGGTGCGGTGCTGGACACGATGGAGTTGCAGAACGACCCCAGCTTCGTTGCGCGCGGGATCATGCAAACGATGCAGCATCCGGTGCATGCGCCGTTCAAGATGCCGGCCTGGCCGGTGCGGGTGGATGGCAAGCCGCCGCGGGTGGAGGCCTCACCGATGCTGGGACAGCACACGGCGGACGTGCTGACGGGTTGGCTGGGGTTGAGTGCCGCGGATGTGGAGGGGTTGAAGGGCGAGGGGGTGGTTTGAAAGATCGTTCCGGGACGGGGCGCGATCGTTGCGCGCCGTCCCGGCGGCGGCATTCGGTTGCGGACAGGCCCGGGCCACGGGATGCCTCTGGCCATGGGACCGCCGTTGCCGATAGCCTCTCGCCAGACGGGCCGCGGCGCCCCAACAGAGGATGACCAGCCATCATGAAAGCAACTGCGGTTCTGTCCGCGTTCGCCAGCCGGACGCGGCTTGCCGACATCAGCGCCGAGGCGATTGCCGCCACCAAGCGCCACATCCTGGATTGCACCGGGGTCGCGCTGGCTGCGACCGTCGAACCGGCGGGGCGCATCGTGCTCGACATCACGCGCGAGCAGGGCGGCATTCCGAAAGCCTCCGTTCTTGGGACGGATGTGCGCACCTCGGTTGTTGCCGCCGCCTGGGCGAATGGTGCGCTGGCGCACCTGCTGGACTTCGACGACACCGGCTTTTCCCACCCGACCGCCTGCATCCTGCCCGCGGTGCTCGCCATGGCCGAGGAAACCGGTGCGACCGGTGCCGCCGTGGTGACCGCCGTCTGCGTCGGGTTGGAGGTGTTCGAGCGGATGTCGTCCGCCGGCCGCCAGCACGAGCACGTGTTTCGCGCGCGCGGTTTCCACCCCACGTCGCTGTACGGGTGTTCCGCGGCGGCGGCCGGCGCCGGCAGCATCGTTGGCCTCAATCCGGCCCAGATGGGCGTGGCGCTCGGGTTGGCCGCGGCCAATGCCGGTGGGCTGACGCAACATTTTGGCACCTGGGGCAAGGGCATCCACGCCGGCAACGCCGCTCGGGCGGGCGTGACGGCGGTGTTGCTGGCGCGCAAGGATTATGTCGCGGATGCCGAGGGGCTGGAGGGGGACTACGGTTTCTACTCGGCGTTTCATGGCGACGGGAACTACGATCTTGGCAAGATCGAGCCGGGGCTGGGCACGCATTGGTCGATCGTCGATCCCGGTTTGACGGTCAAACGGTATCCGTGCTGCGGCGGCAATCTGCGGGCGCTCGATTCGGCGGAGGGCCTGTTGCGGGAACACGATATCCGGATCGAGGACGTGGAACGGCTGACGGTGGATGTGCATCCCGATTTGCTCGACATCGTGCGGTTCCATAAGCCGACGCAGGGGTTTCGCGGCAAGTTCTCGATCGATTACGTGCTGGCGGCGATGCTGCTGGACGGGCGGGTCGATTTGGATTCGTTCTCGGACGAATACTGCAACGCACCGCGGATGCGGGCGGCGTTGGACAAGGTGCAGGTGAATGCGCACCCGGAATGGCCGCATGATGCGGCGTCGCGCCGCCGGTCTCCGGTGACCATTACGATGAAGGACGGGCGGACGTTTACGAAGTTCGTGGAGAAAGTGCGCGGCAGTCCGGGGAATCCGATGACGCGGGATGAGCTGGTGGGGAAATACCGAGCTTGTGCGTCTCGGGTGTTGAGGGGTGAGGGGTTGGAGCGGTCTGTCGCGGCGCTGGAGAGTCTGGAGACCTTGCCGGCGGTGGGGGATTTGGTTGGCACGTTGCGTGGGTGATTGGCGAAGCGTGGCGGAAGGGGCTTGCAATTATCGTCCTGTGTGCTATAGTCCATAGCGTTGGGGTATGAGTGAGGATTTTCAAGACGAAGTGGCTCAGCCGTTATGCGCGACGGGAGCGCATCGCCGACGACAGCCTGAGAGAGGCTATCGCGCGGGCGGAACGCGGCCTGATTGACGCCGACCTCGGAGGCGGCGTCATCAAGCAGCGGGTCGCCCGAGCCGGGCAAGGCCGCTCGGGTGGGCATCGCATGCTGGTCGCTTATCGCGCCGGGGCGCGGGCGGTCTTCCTGTTCGGCTTCGCCAAGAATGAGAGGGAGAACATCGGCCCCGACGAACTGCTGACCCTGCGCGAGATCGGCGCAGACTGGCTGGCGGCGGATGCACAACAGATCGCGCGTGCCTTGCAGGAGGACGCTTTGCAGGAGGTGACCCATGACGGGACGGACGAAAACTAGCCGGTTGACCGAGGCCTTGCTGGAGACCGCCGACGACATGCGGCGCGTCGGCGTGATGAACGCGGCGACGCATGAGAAGATCACGCTGCGTCACCTTGGGGACAAGGCGGGCGGGGTGACAGAGCCCATCACCGGCGACGAAATCCGCTCGCTGCGTGAAGGTGCGCGACTCAGCCAGGCGGTGTTCGCCCGGTTTCTCAATCTGACCACAGGCTATGTCTCGCAGTTGGAGCGTGGCGCGAAACTGCCGACCGGCCCCGCGCTGGTGTTGCTGAACGTTATCCGGCGCAAGGGGATTGATGGCATCCTGTAGGTCGCCATTGTGAAGCAGGTCGGGGATGCCCGAGTGCCGATACGCGGAATACGCATGGTCAACGCTCAGATCAAGATGAAGGCTCTCGTCGTATCGCGACTAATGATGGGCGATATCCCGACCTGGCAGGCTTTCGAAAGCGAACGGGAAACCGCCAGCAAGATACTAAATCGTGCAACCGCACGCAGTGTCTCATCTCAAATTGGACGAAGCTACCGCGATCTGTCAGTTGAGACAGAAAGATTTATCGAAGCGAATTTCGTTGGTTGTAAATACCAAGACCTCGCACGACTTTGCGAAGAGGTGAGGCCTGGCATCGGTTTGTCGTGTCGTCTGGACGAGTTTGAAAGGGCATTTTTTCCGTTAGCCAATCCAGTGAA
>Ga0302157_10005998_pt1 | contig 12699 bp, 18 predicted proteins | sample I_Bog_N3_3_FD_193502 | JGI IMG/M metagenome (GOLD analysis project Ga0302157, IMG submission 193502) | Peat permafrost microbial communities from Stordalen Mire near Abisko, Sweden - I_Bog_N3_3 | ecosystem: Environmental > Terrestrial > Soil > Wetlands > Peat | place: Sweden: Abisko, Stordalen...
CTGTTTCTCGTTCGTGGCGGTCGCTGTGGCGGGAGTCGCCGTCGTCGCCTACGTCATCAGCCGGAGGCATGGGCGGAAACGAGCGCCCGGGAGCGAGAACGACGCTACGCCAGGAGATGACCGGTCCACGGACCGAATGGAAACAGCAGGAACTCCCAAATAGTGGCTCGGTATCAGAGAGGAGGCCTTGTTACTGTGGCATCGATGGTGGCTGCGGAGGACAGACCAAAGGAATCGCTCGTCGCACGGAAGCAGCGGCGGCTCCGACAAGAACTCGCGCTGACCGCGTTGGAGCTGTTCACGGAACAGGGATACGACAAGACCACGGTCGAAGAGATCGTCGACCGGGTCGAGGTCTCGATGAGCTCCTTCTACCGGTTCTTCCCGTCCAAGAGCGACCTGATCCTCGAGCTGCACCACATCGGATCGAGGGATCTCATCCGAGTCCTGGCTGAACGACCCCCCGAGGAGAGCTTGGTCGAGGCACTGGAGGCAGCGGTTGCCCAGCAGCAAGAGGAGCTGCAACAGGACCTTGTCGCCCTCCGCCACTTCTTGGAGCTCCTGGCCGAAAACCCTGAGCTTCGGGGCCGGCTCCTGGCTGAGCAGTACGGACTCCGGGACGCTATGGCCGAAGCCGTGGCGCCACGACTCGGCGTGTCACCCGAGGACCTTCGTTGTCAGGTGGTGGCCATGGCCATCTTGTCGACGACGCATCTGGCCCTCGACCTCTGGAGCGTCGGCAACGACGACGTGCAGCCAGTCGACGTCATACGTTCTGCCTTCCGGGCCTTGGAGCCCCTGTTCGCAGAGCCGGGCTGACCTATCGGGTGGGCTCGTCATCTGACCCGCCGTGCCCGTTCGAACAGCTGTTCCGCATGTTCGACTGCCTTCACGACCTGGGCGATCCCGTCGGCGCCGCCTGCCACGTTCCGAAGCTCTCGCACCGGAGATGAGTGAATTGCGATCTGGGTGCCGCCAGCATGCCTCGACAGCGGCCGCCCACGGGAGCAAGGTCGAGAGCCGGAGCGGCCACGGCCTGGCACTTGCGACCGGGTCCTCCGCTCTGCTCGCCCGGGCACCGATCCAACTCGGCACGAGGAGCCGGCGAGAACGTAAGTGCAACTCACGGGAAACGTGGTCAACAATGCTGAGCCTTGAAATCGAACAGCTCCCACTTCCCATCCGAAGGTGGCGACATCGAGACTCGCACAGCCCACGAGTTGTCGGGCGACTACGACGTCTGGGAGAGAGGAGCGTCGACAGCCGAGTTGATCGTCCGCATCAGAGCAAACATGTCGTCGTTGAACCACTCGCGGGTGATCTTGCCCTCGGCCAGGTAGTACGTGGCGATGCCCTTGTAGCTGACCGGACGACCAGAGCCAGGGATGCCGAAGAGCTCACCGGTGTGGGTACCGTGGCTGCTGGTCCGCAGGAACACGATGTCGCCTTGGCCGACCACATCCTCGACATCGATCACCAGATCGGACATTCCCGCGTAGAAGGTCTTGAGCAGCGCCACCAGGGCGTCGAGGCCCACCACCTCTTCAACGTCACTCCCCTGGTTGACAATGACGTCGTGCGCCCAGTCATCGGAGAGGCGGTCGAACGCCCGGGCGTTCGCCAGTTCGATCCAATGGGCCGCGGTGGCCTTGTTTTCGATGACGGTCTCGACGCGCGCCTCCGTCATGGTGTGGCTCGGGGCGCTGACCGGCGTCACGGGATCGGTCACGCGGAGCTGGCGGGTCAGGGCGGCCCAGTCGTCCACCGTCCACACCTCGACGATCTTCCCGTCCTCGATCCGATGGATGCCGGCTCCCCCGAACTCGACACTCCGACCGGTGTTGGGTATCCCCAGGAACTCACCGTTCTGACGGCCCCGGGAGGTGTAGCGGGCCCCCACCCGGTCGCCGTCGACCGCGAGGTCGTCGATCGTCACAACAAGGTCGCTGAAGGCGCTGAAGCCGGCCAGTAGGCCACCCAGGGCCTCGAGACCATGAACGGCCTCGCCACTGCCGTAGTGAGTGACGACATCAGGGGCGAGGACCTCGCCCAAGGCCTCGAGGTCGCCGGCGTTGATCGCATCGACACGGCGGCGGACCAGCTCTTCATTGGTCATGTCAGGCTCTCCAGATTCTTTTGACGGTCGTGTTGGTGAGAGGGATTGGTCGATCGGTCAGCTGAGGGCAGGCGTGACGGCTGGCACACTCATGCCCGACCCGAGCTCGGCTCGCACCACCGGCGCCACCTCGGTGCCGAGTAGTTCGATGGCCCGCATCAGATCGGCGTGGCCGACGCTGCCGATGGCCAGCTGCACGAGTGTGCGCTGGTGGCCGAAGATCTCATGCTGGAGGAGGATCTTCTCGACCACCTGTTCCGGGGATCCGACGATGTAGGGCCCGTCGGGGAGGATCTTCCGGTCGAACTCGGCCCTCGAGGTCGGACCGAATCCCCGCTCACGGCCGACGCGGTCCATCACCTCGGCGTCACCCGGGAAGTAGATGTCACCGGCCGCCTGGGTGGTGGCGGCCACGAAGCCGTGCTGGGTGATGGCCACGGGCAGCTGGGGGTGCCCGGAGTCATCGAGCACCCTTCGGTAGAGGTCGACGGCCGGGGCGAAGTGGGCCGGCGATCCGCCCACGATCCCCAGGGCCAGGGGAAGTCCGAGGCGCCCGGCCCGGACGAACGAGTTGGGACTGCCACCCACGGCCAACCACACCGGGATGGGCTGTTGCACCGGGACGGGATGAACCATCACGTCCACCAGCGGGGCGCGGTGCCTGCCCGCCCAGGTCACCGGCCGACCGCTGCGCAGGGCCAGGAGCAGCTCGATCTTCTCGGCGAACAGTTCGTCGTAGTCGGCGAGGTCGTAGCCGAACAACCCGAAGGTCTCGGTGAAGGCACCCCGGCCGGCCATGATCTCGGCCCGACCACCGGAGATCGAGTCGAGCATGGAGAACTGCTCCATGACCCGGAGGGGGTCCTCAGAGCTGAGGACGGTCACCGAGCTGGTGAGCCGGATGCGTGACGTCCGACTGGCGGCAGCGGCCAGCAGGATGGGAGGTGCCGGAGCAGCGAAGTCGGGGCGGTGATGTTCGCCGATCCCGAACACGTCCAGGCCCACCTGGTCGGCCAGCTCGATCTCCTCCACCAACTCAGGGAGGCGCTGCGCGGCGTCGACACCACCCGGGTCAGGGCTGACATCCGCGAAGGTGAATACTCCGATTTCCATGATGTACTCCTCTTGTCCTGCTCACTCACGGGTCGGCGGTGAGCCGGCCTCGGGTGAGGCCTTCAGGTTCGACCCACCGGGAGACAATGTCCTTCATTGCCTCGAGGTCGGCCTGGGTGCCGCTGGTGTCGGTTGTAGTGGAGAGTGCCATGGTTGAAGTTCCTTTCCGAGGGTCGAGATCGAGAGCCTCGATCGGAAGCGCTCAGGCGCCCGCTGCAGTGAGCTGCTGCATGAAGCTTCCGAGATCGGAGTCCGACCAGTGTTCGGCGATCTTCTCGTCCGCGATGCGGTCGAATGCCGTTCCCGTCAGTGTGGCTTTGGCGCCGCTCGGAGCAACTCCGAAGAACTCGCCGGACTGGGTGCCGGTCATGGCGAACCGGGTGGCCACGCGGTCACCCTGGACGATCTGGTCGAGCACTTCGACATGGAGGTCGGTGAACGCGGCCAGCAGGCCCTGGTCGGCAGCCAGCCACCCCGCCCGGTCGTAGGCGCCGCCGAAGGCGTGATTGATCAGATCATGAGAGACGTACTGCTCATAGGTCCGGTCGAGGTCCCGGTCGTTGTAGCCCTCGTAGAAGTTCCGAACGACTTCGTCTGCGGTCATGGTCATAGCTGTCACTCCTTGCTGTCTGAGCCACTAAGTGGTGGCTCTTCTCCACTTTCTACCCCACTCGGGCCATTGTCAAGTGGTAATTACCTACCACTTTCTGTGCCTATAAGTGGTGGCTTTACACCAGTTAAGCCGGTAGACTGCCACGATGGCCCCGACCCAGATCGAGAAGGAGCGTTCGCTACGTGCTGACGCCGAACAGAACCGCGAGCGGATCGTCGAGGCCGCTCGCGAGCTGTTCGCCGAGCGCGGTATCGACGTGACCAGGGAGGAAATCGCCCGACGGGCGGGTGTAGGGATGGCCACCCTCAAGCGCCGATATCCGACGCGAGCCGACCTCGTCGCCGGTGCCTTCGAGGAGAAGATGTGGCTGTTCGCCACCGGGGCCCGGAAGGCACTGAAAGACCCGGATCCGTGGCATGGATTCTGTCGCTACGTGTCGTCGCTCTGCGCCATGCAGACCAGCGACCGGGGGTTCAGCGACGTGTTGACCATGACCTTTCCGTCGGTGGCCAGATTCGAGGCCGCCCGCGTGCAGGCCTACGAGTCCTTTTCGGAGTTGATGAAGCGAGCCCAGGAAGCCGGTGCGCTGCGCGAAGACTTCGTCGCCGAGGATCTGATCATCCTCCTGATGGCCAGTGCCGGCGTCGTGGCCGCCACGGGGACGGCTGCGCCCCGGTCCGCTCCTCGGCTGATCGGCTACCTCCTCCAGGCGTTTGCGTCACCGGGGGGTGGGCCGCTGCCCCCTCCGCCGTCCTCCCGTCAGATCTACAAGGCAGTGACACGGTTGGAAGGTGCAGCCGGCTAAAACCCACTCCTCGGCAAGGAGTCGAAAAGGGGAAACGTTGGCAACCGGCCTGATGGGGTCGACCACTTCGTTCGTCTGCTGGGCCCCCAGATCATCCGTCCACAGCTCTGAGAACAACACAGAGGTTGGCTGCGAAATTCGCCTCGACGGGCTCCCAGCCGCGCTCGATGAGATCACGCAGCACCCAGCGGAACTCTTGGTGGCCTCGGGCCCGCGATCAGTCGGTTTGCTGACCGGGGTGGATCGGTGGCCAGTCGGCGGGCCACCAGTCTCCCTGCGGATCAGTGGTTTGCCCCACCTCGATGATGTAGCCGTCGGGGTCTCGGATGTAGCAACGGATCTCGTACGTGTGCTGCTTCGGTGGTGTCAGGAATTGCGCGCCCCTGGCGCTCCATTCGGTGTAGGCGGCGTGGATGTCTTCGACCCGAATATTGAGGAAACTACTGACCCGGTCATGGTCACGTGGTGTCTCCAGGGTGACCGTGGGCTTGTCGTCGGTGGGACCTCCACCCGAGTTGATGATGATCCACGTGTTGGCGAGTGCGATATTGGTCGGCTCCGGGCCGAAGACCATCGTGCCGCCGAGTACCTCGGTGTAAAAACGACGCGACCGCTCAACGTCATCGGAGACGATGAAGTGGGTCACCACCATTCGCTGTGCGAGCTGCGTGGGTTCGGCCACTGGGCACCTCCACTCATTGGGCATCATGCCCACCTGCGACGGGCGCTGAAGCCTCCAGTCAATCAGGCCACCATGCATCCGTCGAGCGCCGCTTCCCGGGCCCGTCGGGTCAGAGTGGGTGCGTCCAAAGGGTCGTACCCGGCACAGGTGACCGAGCGTCCGAGGAGGTGCCAGGCCTGGGGCTCAGGACCCAGACCTCCTCAGCTCCGAGAAACTAGATGGGCCAGGCTGACCAGTCACCCTCTGGGTCTGTGGTTTGCCCTACCTCGATGATGTAGCCGTCGGGATCTCGGATATAGCAACGGATCTCGTACTGGTGCTGCTTCGGCGGCGTCAGGAAATGAGCACCCCGGGCGCTCCATTGCGCATAGACGGCCCCAATGTCTTTGACCCGGATATTGAGGAAGCTGCTGACCCGGTCGGGGTCGCGCGGCGTCTCCAGGGTGACCGTGGGCTTGTCGTCGGTTGGACCTCCTCCGACGTTGATGATGATCCAGCTGTTGGCCAGCGCCACATAGGTCACGTCTCCGGAGAAGACCACTCGGCCGCCGAGGACTTCGCTGTAGAAGCGCCTCGAGCGATCGACATCGTCCGAGACGATGAAATGAGCCAGCAGGATTCCCTCCGCCGGCAGTTCGAATGCGGCCATCTGGAACCTCCGTTGATTGGGTTTCATGCTCCGCCTGTGACCGGGAATCCAGCCCTTAGTGGGATGACGATCGGGTGTTCAGCACCGGTGACGGCAGAGTACTCCCGCGCTCCCTGGGAGCGGGCGGTACGGACACACTCGGATTGCCCTCGACATAAAAGCGCCAATCGAGGTCTTGTCCCACTGAAAGTCCCACTCGACCACCCCTGGCGTAGGGAAGGGCAACATGGTCGTCGAGGATCCGGACCTTTCCGAAGACAAGATCCGTATCGTTGTCCGCCCGGGTCAGGCCGAACGCCTTGCAGAGGCGACCGGGCCCGCTGCAAAGCCGACTGTCCGGAACGTTGGGAAAGCCCCGGTTGGCCCGCATCAGCGCAACCCCGGTGAGCGGCTCCAACGCCCGAATGAGGACGCCGGATCCGACGCCAACCGGCGCGCACACCGCATTGGCCAGGTAGTTGACCCCGTACGAGAGGTATACCTCGAGGCGCCCGGGGGGACCGAACAGTGTGGCGTTACCCCGTCGAGGTCCTGCGAATCCATGGCTGGCTGGCTCGCTCTCGTCGTATGCCTCCACCTCGACGATCCGCCCGCGTAGCGCTCCGTACGAGAAGATCTTTCCAATGAGGGTCCCGGCGACCAACTCGGCGGGTCGCTCGTAGAACGACCGCTCGAGCCTACGGGGCCGGACTGCCATCACTCCCCCGCCGCCAGATGGCCGACACCTACAGGCCACCCCGCTTGATCCCGGTGGTCCTGCCCTCGGTGAATCGGATCGGTTCATCGAGGGTGTCGACCAGAAACATGTCTCGATCCCCGCCGTCCCAGGCCTCGCGGAGTCCTGGTGCGCCCAGATCGAAGTCGGGACGGGTCTTTTGAAGCACGCCGCGTAGATCCAGGTGCAGCTCGTGCATCGTCGGTCGACCCCAATACCAGTACCCGTTGTAGACACTGAAGATCCGAAGCCCCGGCTCGAGGACAAAGGTGTGAGGGATCATGGGATTGTGAGGATCGGTGAACTCCTCGATGCCGAGGTCCTGCTGCACCGTTCTGTCGGGGTCACCCAGAAAGGGCCACGGGGCGCCCAGCGAGTCGCGGAACTCGTTGAGGTTGAGTGGGTTGTCCGTGGAGATGACCACCAGCCGCGTGTAGGCCACGCGGAACTCCGGGTAACTCTCCACCAGATTCCGCAGGAAGCGATGCTCCTTGGGGTCGTAGGACCCCCGCGACAGATGGAGGACCATCGGGTTGCCGCCCTGGAGATCGGAGAGTCTTTGGAGGGCCCCGCCCTGGTCTTCGAGTTGGTAGTCAGGAAAGCTCGCCCCGACGACGATGTCTTTTCGCATCCTACTTCTCTCTTTCATCCGTGAGCCCCTGGCGTGGGTCGGCCCACAGGAGCGGAGATGTCGCTGACACCGCGGGCCTACGTGGGGATCAGCGGGTCACCGCCCCGGAGCTCGCGCAGCCGGGGCTCCGTGTCGATGTGATTCGGCAGGGGGTAGCCGGAGAAGATGCCCGCGGGTCTGATGTCGGTTCGCATAGATCACCGCCTCTTCCGCCGCTTCGAGGGCCTCCACTGCCGACGGAGCCGAACCCATCCTGATCAGCGACGGGTGGGCTTCCCGTCTCGTCACAGTATCCCGTCGACACCGCCGCGTCATCCCCCGATGCTCCCCTCTGGCCGTCCATTCGGGGGGCCAGATCGGTAGCGTGGGCGACGTCCACGAGGGCCCGCCACAATGGGCGGCACCCGAGGCCTCACCGGAGCAGCCAGATTCCGATCCCGCGGACGTGCGAAGGAGCTCACATGAGCACGACCCCAATAGCCGACTATGCGCTCCTTTCCGATCGGCACAGTGCTGCACTTGTGAGTCGGAACGGGTCGATCGACTGCGGGACGGACGGATCGAGCCGGAGCGTCTTCGAGCGGGCGGCCGCGTTCGTCAACGACGTCGGTCTGCTCGCCGAGCAGGCCGACCCGGTCAGCAGAGAGCTCCTCGGCTATTTCCCCCAGGCCTTCAGTCACATCGGGCTTGTCAACGCGGCATGGGCCATATCCGAGTCCGAACGCCGACCGAGATCACCCGACGGGGCGCCAGACACCTCATCGGCCTGAAGCAGGCACGGGCATCGGATATCGGCCGCCACCTGCTCGGGCCCCGGGCCTGGACTTCGAAGGCGAGCGGCGCGAGAGTGATCCCAGAACGGGCTCCCGTTGGCGGTGCAGCGGCCGTCGGAGCCGGCGGAGAGGAGCTGCGGGCATGGACATGAGGCTCGAAGTGGTGGTGATCCCGGTGTCCGATGTGGACCGGGCCAAGGCCTTCTACCAGTCGCTGGGATGGCGTCTCGACGCCGATTTTCCGGGTGAGGGAGGCTTCCGGGTCGTGCAGCTGACACCGCCGGGCTCGGCCTGCTCGATCATCTTCGGCAGCGGGATCACCTCGGCCCCACCGGGTTCGGCCGAGGGTCTACAGCTCGTCGTGAGCGATATCGAGGCGGCCCGGTCCGAGCTGACCGAGCGGGGTGTCGAGGTGAGCGAGGTGTTCCACGACGCCGGTGGGGTGTTCCACCACGCCGGCACCGAGGCCCGCGCTCCGGGCCACGCACCGGAGCACAAGTCCTACGGGTCGTTCGTCTCGTTCAGCGATCCGGACGGTAACGGCTGGTTCATTCAAGAGGTCACGACCCGTCTCCCGGGGCGGTGAGCACCCCGTTGCCGGCCACCTTCGAGTCTGCCGACGACCTGGCCGCCGCCCTCCGACGGGCCGAAGAGGCTCACGGCCGCCACGAACAAGAGATCGGGCATCCCGACCCGGACTGGCCGGCCTGGTACGCGCAGTACATGATCGACGAGCAGTCCGGGCCTTCGGATCAGGCTGGCGCGGAAACGACCACATGAGCGACTACGACGTCATCGTCCTGGGCGCCGGCTCGCCGGGCGAGCACTGCGCCGGCGAGTTGGCCGACGGTGGACTGCGGGTGGCCGTCGTCGAACGCCAACGGGCTGGCGGCGAGTGCTCCTATTGGGCATGTATCCCCTCCAAGACGCTGCTGCGCCCCGGCGAGGCGGCCCAGGAGGCGCGCCAAGCGGCGGCCACTGCCGAGGTGGATGTGAAGGCGGCTCTGGCCTATCGGGATTTCATGGTCTCGAACTACTCCGATGCCGGCCAGCAGCGCTGGCTGGCGGCCAAGGGCATCGACCTGCTGCGGGGCAGAGGTCGGTTGGCGGGGGCGGGTGTGGTCGAGGTGGACGGCGTGCGCTACACGGCAGAGCACATCGTCGTGGCCACCGGCTCGGATCCGGTGGTGCCACCTGTGCCGGGCCTGGCCGAGGTGGAGGGTGTCTGGTCCAACCGCGAGATCACGGGCATGAAGGCCGTGCCACGGCGCCTCTTGATACTGGGTGGTGGGCCGGTCGGCACCGAGATGGCCCAGGCCGTACGACGCCTGGGCGGCGAGGTGGTCCTGATCGAAGGGGCCGACCACGTGCTCGCCCACGAGCCGGTCCCGCTGGGCCAGGCCCTGGGAGAGGTGCTGCGGAGTGACGGCGTCGAACTGATCCTGAGTGTCCAGGCGACGGCGGCCCGGCGGGACGGCGATGAGTACGTGCTCACACTGGGTGACGGCCGCGAGTTGCGCGGCGACCACCTGCTGGTGGCCACCGGGCGGCGTCCCCGAGTGGACGGGATCGGCCTCGACACCGTCGGCATCCAGGCTGACCGGCACGGGATCCCGGTCGACGCCAACCTACGTGCCGGCGACGGTCTGTGGGCCGTCGGTGATGTCACCGGTGTGCGGCTTCTCACCCACGTGGGGAAGTACCAGGGCGAGGTCGTGGCGGCCAACATCCTCGGCGAACCCCGTGAGGCCAGCTACGAGGCCATTCCCGCCGTCGTGTACACGGACCCCCAAGCGGCCTCGGTAGGCGCCACGGATGCACCGTTCAGCGCCACCACCCCTTTGTCCGAGGTGGCCAAGACCGCCACGTATACCCACGACTATGCACAATCACAGGGCTTCTTGACGCTCCTCAGCGATGGTGACGTCGTGACCGGCGCCTATGGCCTGGGACCCGAAGCGGGCGAATGGCTCCAGCAAGCCACGTTGGCCATCCGGGCCAAGGTTCCACTCGAGGTGTTGCGGGACACCATCCAGCCGTTCCCCACCTTCTCCGAGATCTACGTCGCCACCCTCAAAGCGCTCCGCCAGCAGATCCGTGCCGGCGCGCCAGCTGGCCGGGCGCCGTGAACCGTCGGTCGTGCCGTCGTCGGGGCAGCCCGTGCCGACAACGACAACGACATCGCCGGCGCTGAGCAGGTCGTCCCTGGAGCATGAGCGAGGGGGCCCGGGAGGAGGTGGAACCGTTGGAGTATCTCGTCACCATGACCACCCACGTTCCGGATGGGACATCGGAAGCGGACGTCCACGCAGTCCGCGCCCGCGAGGCGGCACGTTCTCGTCAACTGGCCATGCAGGGGCACCTCCTGCGGTTGTGGCGTCCACCGTTGCAGCCGGGCGAGTGGCGCACGCTCGGCCTGTTCACTGCCGACGGAGACAGCGAACTCGAGGAGGTCCTCGCCTCGATGCCGCTTCGGGTATGGCGCACCGATGAGGTCACTCCTCTCTCGCCTCACCCCAATGACCCACACCCGAGCGACCGGCCCGGAACACCAGCGCCCGGACCCGGCGAGAGCGAGTTTCTGACCACGTTCAGCCCGGCCGTTCGGGACGAGGCCGCCCCCGGGACCGTTGATGCCGACCGGGGCCAAGCAGATCGGGCCCACGAGCTCGCCCGGCAGGGATGCCTGGAGCGACTCTGGACGCTCCCCGGTCAGGCAGGCACCCTGGGGTTGTGGTGGGCTCCCGACGCGGCCGGCATGGACGGAATCGTGGCGTCGTTACCGCTTCCCTCCGGGACGAGCGTGCAGACGATACCGCTCACCCCGCATCCCAGCGACCCGGCGCTCGCCCGCGGCTGACGATAGCCAGCGTCATGAGTGAACCAGACCAGAAGGTCGCCGTCGTCACGGGAGGCTCCCAGGGCATCGGCGCCGGTCTCGTCGCCGAGTACCGACGACGGGGCTGGGCGGTCGTGGCCACATCCCGGACGATCGAGCCCGATGGGGACCCGGGAGTACTCACCGTCGACGGCGACATCTCAGAGGCCGTCACGGCCGACCGGATCATCAGCGGGGCGCTGGAGCGCTTCGGCCGCATCGACAGTCTCGTCAACAATGCCGGGGTGTATATCTCCAAGCCGTTCACCGACTACACCACCGACGACTACGTCACGGTCGTCGGTGTCAATCTCACCGGCTTCTTCATGCTGACCCAGCGCGCCATCGTCGAGATGCTGAAGCTGGGAGGGGGACACATCGTCAACATCACCACAACCCTCGCCGACTACGCCAACACCAGCGCTCCCTCTGTCTTGACATCGCTTACCAAAGGCGGCATCGCCTCTGCCACCAAGTCACTGGCCGTCGAGTACGCCTCCCGCGGCATCCGGGTGAACGCCGTCTCACCAGGCATCATCCAGACGCCGGTGCATCCTGTGGAGAGCTACGCCGACCTCGGCTCCCAGCTCCCCCCGGTTGGGCACGTGGGCCAGGTCCGTGACATCGTCGACGGCATCCTCTACCTGGAGTCATCGCCGTTCATTACCGGCGAGGTCCTACACATCGACGGTGGCCAGATCGCAGGCCACTGACCGCCGTCCCCCGATGCCGCGGGTCGTCGAGGATGCCCGTGCCTCCCGTTGCCAACCACGAGTGGCCTCAGCATGGCGTGAACTCGCACGGCTGAACAGCCTGTAGTTACAACGTTGCCTACCGGCGATTCTTCAGCACCGTTACCTGAACGTGTGGATCGGTAGCCCAAGCTCCCACGTATGATCCCGATGGAGCGGGATCGAGACTGGCCCGGCCGGCAATCTCAGGAGGCGGAACAAGGATCCGATGACGGTTCGCCGTCCGACCCGTGAGCGTGGCGACTCGGTCGTGCCCACCCGTCACACTCGACCGTCACCGCAGGTCCGCCGGAGCACCACGTCAGACCGGATTCCGCCATGCCCGGCCGATCAGTGACGGACCGCCACGACGTGGCTCCCATTGCTGCGGATGTTCTGCCAGGTGGCAACCGGTATCACCACGGCCCCGCCCAACAGGGACAGGGACCAGAAGACGCCGAGGAAGACAATGGAAAGGGCCCCGGCCGTGGCCAGCACCAGGCTGATCAGGATCGACCACTCGAACGACACCCTCTCGGCCCTGCCCCAGTGATCGAGTGCTCTCTTCCCACGGTCGACTGTCACCACGGCATGGCTCCCTTGCTGGCGCTCGCTCCCAGTCTGCACCGGCCGCCCCTGTCGCGCTAGGGGCGGAAGTCCCGAAGCGCTGCGCCCGCTCCATTCACTCCGTGAACCCGACCGAGGCGTGACTGGCGTCACAGAACGGCTTGTTGGCCGAGGCCCCGCAGCGACAGAGTGTCACCCGGTTGCGGACTTCATAGGCGTCACCATCGGACGACACCACGGTGATGCCTCCACGTACCCAGATGGGTCCCGCCAGTCCTTCTGCCGGATCAGCGACGATGCCGATGGACGGAGTGAACTCCGGTTCGATGTCCGAGTTGGTCTGCTGGTCCCGCACCACCAGGCGCCCCGAAGGACAGAGCCCCGCCTCCCGAGCGGTCATCGCGGCAGCTTCGGTTCCCTCTTGTT
>Ga0302157_10006001_pt1 | contig 12695 bp, 8 predicted proteins | sample I_Bog_N3_3_FD_193502 | JGI IMG/M metagenome (GOLD analysis project Ga0302157, IMG submission 193502) | Peat permafrost microbial communities from Stordalen Mire near Abisko, Sweden - I_Bog_N3_3 | ecosystem: Environmental > Terrestrial > Soil > Wetlands > Peat | place: Sweden: Abisko, Stordalen...
GTCTTCGTCATATGGCCACATGAGCGGCCTCCTTTAATTTGGTCAACAATGCTGCCCCTTCTGACCGCACCATAGTCCGATCGATCTGGGGATGGAGGAGTTTTTTCCGCATCGCAGCATTGAGTCAGGTGCATGACAGGGCGGATTCCCTGGAATTTTGCCCGTCACTCACCATCTTCCTCTTCCTGATATATTGCAATGCAACATAAGTTCAAGCCCTTGCCGGAAGTCGGCACAAAGCCTAGCTTGAAGAGATGACCTTTGGTGGACCTTGCCCCATGACCTCGCCCTCGCTTTATGCCGGCAGACTGACTCTTTTGCGCCAGGAACTGGCTTTGCGCGGGCTGGACGGCTTTCTGGTGCCGCGCAGCGACGAGCATCAAGGGGAATATGTTCCGCCCCATGCCATGCGGCTGGCCTGGATCAGCGGCTTCACCGGCTCGGCCGGGCTGGTGGTGGTCCTGACCAGACAGGCGGCCCTGTTCGTCGATGGGCGCTATACCCTTCAGGCCGAGACCGAGGTGGATAGCGCTCTGTTCAGCCGCCACCATCTGACCGACGAGCCGCCCAGCGAATGGCTGGCCAAAAACCTGCCTGCCGGAGCCAAGCTGGGCTTCGATCCCTGGCTGCATACGCCAAAGGGCGTCGAAAAACTGCGGGCCGCCTGCGCCAAGGCCGGAGCGGAGCTGGTGGCCCTGGACTGCAATCCCCTGGACGCCGTCTGGCTGGACCAGCCCGAGCCGCCTTTGGCTCCCGTAGTGCCCCATGCCTCGGACTTCGCCGGTCAGTCTTCCGCCGAAAAGCGCTCCACCGTCGCCCGCAATCTCATCGAGGAAAAGCAGGACGCCGCCTTCCTGTCGTCCCCCGATTCCGTGGCTTGGCTGCTGAATATCCGTGGCGAGGATGTGGAGTTCTCGCCCCTGCCGCTCTGCTTCGCCATCGCCCATCGTGACGGCTCGCTGGATCTGTTCATCGACCCCCGCAAGCGTTCAGCGGAGTTGGAAACTCATCTGGGCCCCGAAGTCCGCCTGCATCGTCCCATGGACATGGGCACGGTGCTGGACGGCCTGAAGGGGCGCTTGGTGCGCCTGGACGGCGACAGCACCCCGGCCTGGGTCGAAGATCGCCTGAAGGTCGCTGGAGCCAAGCCGGTCTCGGGCAACGACCCCTGCGCCCTGCCCAAGGCCTGCAAGAACAAGGTGGAGCTGGACGGAGCCCGTCAGGCCCATCTGCGCGATGGTGTCGCCCTGGTGCGCTTCCTGTCTTGGCTGGACCGCCATGCTCTGGCTTGCAGCGAATGTTCCGCCGCCGATCGGCTGGAGGAATTCCGCCGCCAGAACGCCCTTTATCGCGGCCCCAGCTTCCCCACCATCGCCGGAGCCGGCCCCAACGGCGCCATCGTCCATTATCGCGCCAGCGCCGAAAGCGACCGCAAGCTGGAGGCCGGGCAATTGTTCCTGCTGGATTCCGGCGGGCAATATCTGGACGGCACCACTGACGTCACCCGCACCATCGCTATCGGCGAGGTGGGCGAGGAAGAACGCCACCGCTTCACCCTGGTGCTGAAGGGCCATATCGCCATCGCCACCGCCCGCTTCCCCAGCGGCACCACCGGCAGCCAGTTGGATGTGCTGGCAAGACAGGCTTTATGGAACGAGGGATTGGATTATGACCATGGCACCGGCCATGGGGTCGGCAGCTATCTGTCGGTCCATGAAGGACCGCAGCGGATTTCCAAGGTGGGCAACTCCCAGTCCCTGAAGCCGGGCATGGTGATTTCCAACGAGCCCGGCTACTACAAGGCTGGAGCCTATGGCATCCGCATCGAGAATCTGCTGGCGGTGAAGGACCTGCCGGCCATGGGCGAACGCCAATTGCTGGGGTTCGAGACCCTGACCCTGGCCCCCATCGACCGCCGCCTGATCGATGCTTCGCTGCTGACCAAGGCCGAGACCAGTTGGCTGGATGCCTACCACCGGCTGGTCGAGGAACGCATCGCCCCCTTGGTGGATGGCGACAGTTCCGACTGGCTGATGCGGGTGACTAGGCCGATTGGGGCAGCACCACAGTAAAACGGCTGCCAAGCCCCGGCTCTGAGCTGACGGTGATGAAACCGCCGTGATGTTCGGCGACCTTCCGGCAAACCGCCAGACCGATGCCAGTGCCGTCATAGGCGCTTTCCGTGTGCAGACGCTGGAAGATGCCGAAGATGCGATCGAAATAGGCCGGTTCGATGCCGATACCGTTGTCATTCACGGCAATCTGCCATTTCCCCTCTTTCCCATCGCAGGAAACCTCGACCACCGGCGGGCGGTTGGGAGAATGATATTTCAAGCCATTGCCGATCAGGTTCTGGAACAGGCGCACCAGCTCCTCGCGGTTCCCCCACAGCATGGGCGCTTCGGCCGGCAGAAGGATCTTACCGCCGCAATCCTCCAAAGCCGGGCCGAGATTACGGGCGGCTTCGTCCAGAACCTCGGCGATAGAGACCTGTTCCATAGGCCGTTCCTGACGGCCGATGCGGGAATAGTCCAGCAAATCGACGATCAACCGGTCCATGCGCTTGGCGCCTTGAGTGGCGAAGCCGATGAATTCGTGGGCCTCGGCATCCAACTGATCGGCATAGCGACGTTCCAGCAACGAGACATAGCTGGCGACCATGCGCAGAGGTTGGCGCAGATCGTGGCTGGCCACATAGGCGAACTGCTCAAGATCGGCATTCGACCCGGCCAAAAGGCGATTGCTTTCGGCCAAATCCCCGACCGCCGACTGGCGCTCCCGTTCGCGGCGGGTCAGCAGAAGATGAGCATTGTGCAAAGCCGCCGCCACCTCGTCGGCCTCTTTCAGGCCGCTGGCCTGGGTCAGCGGTTCCTCGTCACGACCCAGGGCCTCGGCTGCGGCCACCAGGGACTGAATCGAACTGGCGATACTGCCGGCAATACCCATGGCCAGAGCCAGCCCAACAATCGACAGGGCTCCACCGCCCAGGACCGACCACATCATCCATTGACGCAACTCGGCATTCAGCAGTTCCAGCGGCACGACCAGCACGATGGCAAAGTTGGTTTCCGGTGACCGCTGGGCCACAAAAACCGAAGGTTCCCCTTCAAAACTCGGCCCCTCGACGATTCCGCCTCCATGTTCCTCAAGCAGCTTGAGCACGCGGGGCGTGGACAGCTTGCCGACGAACTGTTCCGAATTCAGCGTCCGCGCGGCTAAAATTCCCTTGCTGTCCAGCACTGCCCCGATCCAGTGGTCCGGCAAGCGGCCCATGGACAGCACCTTGTCCAAGGTCGTGGTGGGGATCACCGCCGCCAGATCGTACAAAACCTCATGCTCTCCCACTACGGGGACATCCACACCCACATAGGGCTTGCCGCTGATGGAGCCAATGAACAGGTCGCTATAAAATGGCTGAGAGTCGTGAAACACCTTTTCCACCGCCTGAGCATTGTTGCGCCGGGGCAGAGGATAGCCATAAGGCAGAAAGGTGTTCACCAGCTGCTGACCAGCTCGGTCCGCCAACAAGATATTGGAATCCTGGGGATAACCGCTCAATAGCAGCCGGGACTGCTGATAAAACCCGGCGAAATCCTTTTGACGCAGACTGGGGGACGTGGCCAGGGCTTCCAAGGCGGCGCGCACGCCGACCATCTGGCGATCAATGCTTAAGCCCATCATATGGGCCGTACCCAGCATCTGACGTTCCACCTGAGAGCGCTTGGCCTGATAACTGTGGTACGTCAGATACCCGCTTCCAGCCCAAACCGGAAGGACGCAAGCCAGAACCAAAACCGCCAGTCGCATACGGATCGAGGTCAAGAAACCCACCGGTTACAAAACTATTACCTTTGAAATAATAGCATACCAATAAAGGCCTGAATACCCATCCATGAAATAATGTGATCCGCCTTTAGGCGGGGGCTACTCCTCGTCGGCCCAATTTGGGGATGCGACCTTGCGCTCCACCGGGCCTTTGACCAGCTTTTCCAGATGGCCGAGGTTCTTCTCGGTGACTGCCGCCATGCGGGCCGCCCCCATGGCGCGATAAATCTCCAGCGCCGCCTGAAAAGCCTCTCGCGCCTCATCCTTATGTTCGGCGGTGCGGTTGTGCTTGTCCAAGAGGAACAGCGCCGTGCCTAAGGAATTCTGTCCGGCGGCAAAGGCCACCGGAGCTTTGTCGCGGTTGCGCATCTCCAGCGAGGCGCGGCAGGCCTCGACGGCTCGTTGCAGCACGTCGGGATTACGCATCTGATCGCCATAGATTTGCAGCACCTGGGCCAGATTGCCCATGACGTCTGCCCAACGCTGAGGCTGCTCGGCCTTGGTGAAGACCGTCATGGCCGCCTGCAGGGCCGCCAGGGATTCCTTCAGCAGTTCCGACTGGCCGGTCAGCAGGTCCAGTTTATAGAGGGCAAGGCCTAAGCGGTTCTGCGCCCCGGCCCATTCCTGGGGATAGGCGCCCTTGAACAGGCAATCCACCGCCGCCCGATATTCCGCCACCGCCTGTTCCAGCAAAGGCGCATCCTTGCGGCGATCACCGGCGGCCTGCAAGGCTCCGCCGATATGCTTACGCAGCACAGCTTCTTCAATGCCATGGGCGACTTCGTTGGACAGACGCATGAAGGCGGCGCGGTAGCATTCGGCGGCGCGGTCATAAAGCTCGGCATCCACATCCCAGGCGGCCATGGTGGCCAGACCGTGGGCATAGGTCACCAGGGCGGTGCGCTGCTGCTCCAGGTTCCAGGCCACCGGCAGGCCGTCGGGGAGAGAGGGCAAATGCTGCATGGCCATAGGCAGATAGAGCTTCTGCAACACCTTCTGCCCCTCGTTCATGGGCTCGATGGCGGCCAGCACGGCGGCATGGAACAACTCTCCCACCGGATGCTCCAGATTGCCCGCCAGTTCCAGCGACAGGAAGGGACCGAAGGTGCCGGGGCGGTCTTCGTCGGCCAAACCGGTAGGGGTGAACCACAGGCTGTAGCCGTCTTCATGGACATCGCCCCAGACCAGCAGGTCCAAACCGTCCTCGTGGGCCAGCACTTGTCTGGCCCGCATGGTGGCGGCCATGGCCTGAAGCTGATCGGCCCCCGGCTCGATCTGCAGGCTTTGACCGATCAGGCGAGTTTCCACCCCCTGGCGACCCTCCAGCAGGGTGGAGAGGGCGCGGGTCCAGGCTCCCTCAAAGTCGTTATTGACCATGCAAAGGCCGATCTGGAAGGCCGGCACCGGGCCGTCGCCATCCATCAGGGAATTCTCTTTGCGGCGGCGGATCAGCGAAACCACCGCCTCCATCAGGCCCATGCGCTTGGCCTCGGAGGGAGGAATGGCCTCGGAGGCGCGGGCGGCGGCGGCGGCGGTCGCGGCGGCCTTGGCGGCGGCAGAGGTCGCGGCTCCGGCCAGGATCGAGCCGCCCAGACGGGCGATCATCTCGTCGGCGGCGCGCAGGCGTTCCACCAGGGTGGCGATGATGCGCAAAGCCGCTTCCGGCTCGTCGGCGATCCAGGTGCGGAATTGTTCCTTGGGGATAACCTTGACGCGGGTCTTCTCGACGGCCTTGGCGGAGGCATTGCGCGGGCTGTCGTCAAAGGGGCCCATCTCGCCGAACAGTTCCTGCGCCCCCAGCAGAGCCAAGGGCACCTGGCCGTTCAGCCCGGCCTTGGTCAGCTCGACCCGGCCCGAGACCACCACATAGACGCAGTCCGCCGCCTCTCCCTCGCGGAAGATGACGTCATCCCGATTGAATGATTTCTCGCGCAGCTTCAACGGCCCATCCCCAATGCTTAGGCGCATTAAGGTACGGCAGGATGAAGAGGATCGCTAGGGGTTAGCTACCCCTGCAGAAACTCCAGCCGGGGATCGGTCTTGCGGACCACCGTCTCGATGATCTCGAAGTCAGAGAGCCCCAGCCGATTGAACGGGTCCTCGGCCAGTCGGGTCAGCAGGTCTTTGCGAGTTATGTTGCAAGCCATGATGACGCCGCCGGTGCGAGGGTTTTGCGGCCCGGCCAGGATGAAGACGCCATCGTTGAAGCCCTTGTCCAGCCAACCGCGGTGATCCGCCAGAGCGGAATCGATCTGGGCCAGGGGGACCTTATAACGGATCACGATCACGAACATGGCGAAGCTCCAAAGCATCCGGCACGGCCGGGACGAATCCGGCCATGCCTTTGACTGTAACAGTTCAGCCCGTCAATTCCTTGACGGGTTCGGCCTGGGCCGATCCTAGACCGAGAAATACTTCGCCTGAGGATGCAGCAGTACAATGGCCGAGGTGCTCTGCTCCGGCTCCAGTTGGAATTCCTCGGACAGGGTGATCCCGACCCGGTCGGCCCCCAGCAGGGACAGCAGCTTGTCCTGGTCCTCGATATGCGGGCAAGCGGGATAGCCGAAGCTATAGCGCGAGCCGCGATAATTCTGCTTCAGCACGCCCTCGATGTCGCGGCTGTCCTCGGCGGCGAAGCCAAGCTCGCTGCGGATACGGGTATGGACATATTCGGCCAGGGCCTCGGTCATCTCGACGCCCAGGCCATGCAGATAGAGGTAATCCTTATAGCGGTTCTCGGCGAACCACTGGCGGGCCACCTCGCTGGCGTTATGGCCCATGGTCACCACCTGCAGGCCCATGACGTCGCGGCTTCCCGTCGAGACATCGCGGACGAAGTCGGCGATGCACAAGCCACCTTCCGTCCCCTGGCGTGGGAAGGGGAAACGAGCCACTTCCCTAGTCTGATCGATGGGATCGAACAGGATGACGCTGTCGCCGTCCGAGGCGCAGGGCCAATAGCCATAAACGGCCTTGGGCTGCAAAATGCCTTCCTTGTCGCAACGCTTCAGCAGATCGACGGCCATCGGCTTCAGCTCTTTGTGAGCCCAGGCCTTCCATTCCTCGATGGTCCGCCCGGCCTTCTTGAAGCCCCACTGGAACTGATAGAGCATGGTCTCGTTGAGGTACGTGACCAGGGTCTGCAAGGGCACATGGTCGATGACCTTCGGCCCCCAGAAGGGCGGGGTCGGCACATCATAGCCCTGGGACAACTCGGCCCGACGCAGACGGACTTCCTCCACATCCACCGGACGGGTGGCGGGCTGAGCGGCCTGCCCCAAGGTACGGCGCTCGTTGGAGGGACGCGACAGGCGCTTGGCCTTCACCTCGGCCATATAATCGTCGAAGCTGCCGGCGGCCACCTTGGCCATCAGGTCCAACCCGTCGAAGGCGTCGCGGGCATAACCGACCCGGCCAGGGCCATAGGCGGCGACGCAATCTTCATCCACATATTTGCGGGTCAGGGCGGCACCGCCCAGCAGCACGGGAATATCCAGACCCTCGCGGGTCATCTCTTCCAGGTTCTCGCGCATCACCACCGTGGATTTGACCAGCAGACCCGACATGCCGACGGCGTCGGGCTTATGCTCCTTGACGGCGGCCATGATGGCGTTGATGGGCTGCTTGATGCCCAGATTGACCACCTTGTAGCCGTTGTTGGTCAGGATGATGTCCACCAGATTCTTGCCGATGTCGTGGACGTCGCCCTTCACCGTGGCCAGGACGATGGTGCCCTTTTGCTGGCCGTCGGCCTTTTCCAGATAGGGCTCCAGATAGGCCACGGCGGCTTTCATGGTCTCGGCGGATTGCAGCACGAAGGGAAGCTGCATCTTGCCCGAACCGAACAGCTCGCCCACCACCTTCATGCCGTCCAGCAGCAGGTTGTTGATGATGTCCAGCGGCTTCCAGGTCTTCAGAGCCTCGGCCAGATCATCGTCCAGGCCGGTGCGGTCGCCGTCGATGATGCGCTGCTTCAGACGCTGGTCCACAGCCTCGAAGCGGACCTTGGCCACCTTGGCCTCTCCGGTCTTGCCTTCGAACAGGGCGATGAAGGCCTGCAGAGGGTCATAGCCCTCGGCGCGGCGGTCGAAGATCATGTCCTCGGCGGCCTTGACCTCTTCGGCCGGAATGGTGTGCAAGGGCAGGATCTTGCTGACATGAACGATGGCGCCGGTCATGCCGTACTTCAGGGCGTGATCCAGGAACACCGAGTTCAGCACCGTGCGCGCCGCCGCCTTCAGGCCGAAGGAGACGTTGGACAAGCCCAGAATGATCTGACACTCGGGCAGTTCTTCGCGGATGCGCTTGATGGCGTCCAGGGTATGCTTGGCCAGCAGACGGTCGTCTTCATTGCCGGTGCAGATGGTGAAGGTCAGAGGATCGAACAACAGGTCCGAGGCGGCCAAGCCATGCTTATTGACGGCGAAGTCATAGAGCCGGTGGGCCATGGCCACCTTGCTCTCCACATCCTTGGCCATCCCCTCTTCGTCGATGGTGAGGGCAATCACCGCCGCACCGAACTTCTTGGCCAGACGCAGACGATCGGCGGCGGCGTCCTCGCCGTTCTCGAAGTTGATGGAATTAAGGATGGCCTTGCCGCCATAAAGCTTCAGAGCCGTCTCAAGCACCGGCAGTTCGGTGCTATCGATCACCAGCGGGGCATTGACCGAGCCACGCATGCGCGACACCACCTCGGTCATATCCCTGATCTCGTCACGGCCGACGAAGGCGGTGCAGACGTCCAGGGTATGGCTGCCTTCCTTGACCTGCTCGCGGCCCATGGCCACGGTGCCGTCCCAGTCCTGACGCTCCTGACATTCGCGGAACTTCTTCGAGCCGTTGGCGTTGCAACGCTCGCCGATGGAGAGAAAGGCGTTTTCCTGGCGCAGAGCCACCTGACCATAGAGGGAAGCCACCGACGGCAGCCAATGCACGCTGCGCTTGGCGACGGCGGGGCGAACGTCCGAGCCGCCGCGACGGCGCAGCATCTCGTCGATGGCGCGGATATGGTCGGGGGTGGTGCCGCAGCAGCCGCCCATCATATTAACGTGATCGTCATCCAGGAAGCGTTCCTGCCAGACGGCCAGATCATGGGGCGACAGGGGGTAATGGGTCTTGCCGTCGCGCAGCTCAGGCAGGCCGGCGTTGGGCAGCACGGAAATCAGGCCCGGCCAATTGGCCGACAGCCAGCGCACATGCTCGCTCATCTCCTGCGGCCCGGTGGCGCAATTCAGCCCCATCAGCGGCACGTCCAGGGAATGGATCACCGTGGCGGCGGCGGCGATGTCGGCGCCCACCAGCAAGGTGCCGGTGGTCTCGACCGTCACCTGGACGAAGACGGGAGTATCCACGTTGGCCTCGGCCCGAGCGATCTTGACGGCATTGACCGCCGCTTTGATCTGCAAGGGGTCCTGACAGGTCTCCACCAAAATGGCGTCGGCGCCGCCGGCGATCAGGCCGCGAGCCTGGACCAGGAACGAGGCCTCCAGCCGATCATAGCCAACATGCCCCAGGCTCGGCAGCTTGGTGCCCGGCCCCACTGAACCCAGTACATAGCGCTTGCGGCCATCGGCTTTATAGGGCTCGGCGGCCTCGCGGGCCAATTCCACGGCGCGCTTGTTGATCTCATAAGCCAGATCGCCGATGCCGAACTCACCCAGAGTCAGGTCTGACGCGCCGAAGGTGTTGGTCTCGACCATATCCGCGCCCGCCGCGTAATAGCGGCCATGAATTTCCCGCACCAGATCGGGGCGCGACAGCACCAGGATGTCGGTGCAATTCTCGTGACCCTGAAAGTCGTCCAGGGTCAGGCTCATGCCCTGAATCTGCGAGCCGAAACCGCCGTCGCAAAGCAGGACGCGCTGGGAGAGATGGTCGAGGATATTGGTCATCTTATTGCTTTCAGTAACTTAACGCTGAGGCCGAACGCCCAGGATATGGCAGATGGCGAAGGTCAAATCCGCCCGGTTCAGGGTGTAGAAGTGAAGATCACTCACCCCACCCGCCACCAGGGCCCGGCATTGTTCGGCGGCAACGGTGGCGGCGACCAGACGGCGGGTGTCGGGATCATCGTCCAGGCCTTCGAACAGATCGGCCATCCAGGCGGGAACGCTGGTGCCGCAGGCTGCCGAGAACTTCTGGACCTGTCCGAAGTTGGTCACCGGAAGAATGCCCGGCACCAGCGGCACGGTGATACCGGCTGCCGCCGCCCGGTCACGGAAGCGGAAGAAAACATCGACGTCGAAGAAATACTGGCTGATGGCGCGGGTGGCCCCTGCGTCCACCTTGCGCTTCAGATTGTCCAGGTCGGCTTCGGCCGAGGTCGCTTCGGGATGCATCTCAGGATAGGCGGCGACGCTGATTTCGAAGTCGGCGACCTTCTTCAGGCCCTTCACCAGATCGGCGGCATAGGCATAGCCCTGGGGATGGGGCGCATATTTCGTTCCCTCCGGCGCATCGCCGCGCAGGGCGACGATATGACGGATGCCCTCGTCCCAATAGCGCCGGGCGATGTCGTCCACCTCGCCCTGGGGCGAGCCGACACAGGTCAGATGGGCCGCCGCCTTCAGGCCGGTCTCGCGGGCGATGCGGGTCACCGTCTCATGGGTGCGCTCGCGGGTGCCGCCGCCGGCGCCATAGGTCACCGAGACGAACTGCGGCCCCAAGGGCTCAAGGCGCTTGACGCAATCCCACAGGGAGTCTTGCATCTTCTCGGTCTTGGGCGGGAAGAACTCGAAGGATACCGCCAGCTGGCCCGCCGGCCTGGCCACGGGAAGAACGGGGGCGGGCTTGATCTCGATGCTCACGGGGCAATCTCCGAAATGTTTTGGGTCTTGGGCGGGCGGCGTTCCGCCAGCCAGAGTGTGACGGTCAGTGGACCACCGGGCAAGCGCAGGATGTTGGTGATATCCAGTCCGGCGCTCTCGCACCAGCCGGCCACTTCCACATCGGAAAATCCAAGGCGGCGATGGTTATGCTCGACCCGCAAGGACTCCAACTCGTGAGGGGCGAAGTCCACCAGGGCCATCAACCCGCCAGCCCGCAGCACCCGCCCGGCCTCGGCCACCGCCAGCGCCGGATTATCGGCGAAATGCAGCACCTGATGGATCACCACGGCGTCAAAAGACGCGGCATCAAAGGGCAAATCATACATGTCGCCTTGGCGCACACCGCAATGGCGCAGTCCGGCGGCCTCCAACTTGGCGCGGGCCACCGCCAGCATCTCACGGGAAGCATCGATGCCCTCGGCCCGGCGCACGCCCGGCCCCAGCAATTCCAGCAGCCGCCCGGTGCCGGTACCGACGTCCAAGAGGTCCGTCACCCTCCGCCCGGCCAAGACGCCGCGCAAGGCAGCCTCGACCTCGGCCTCGTCGATATGAAGGCTCCGCAGCTCGGCCCAGCGCCCGGCATTGTCGCCGAAGTAAGAGGCCGCCGCCTCGGCCCTGGCCTGCTTGATGGCAACCAGACGGGCATTGTCACGGGACAATTGGGCATCATTTTCGGGGATCAGGGCCAAGGTCCGCCGCGCCAGCTCGCCACCGGCGCCGGAACGCGACATGCGGTAAAAGACCCAAGAACCCTCGCGGAAGCGCTCCAGCAATCCACCCTCGCACATCAGCTTCAGGTGCCGCGATACCCGGGGCTGGCTTTGGCCCAGCACCGAGACCAGCTCCGAGACGGTCAGCTCGCCTTGAGCGCAAAGGGACAACAGCCGAAGCCTTGTCGGCTCCGCCGCCGCCCTCAGGGCCGCCAGCACGTGCTCCATCCCGATGCCTCCGCTAAATTGCAAATCGATATAAACATATCCTTATGTTGACATAAACATTTTTTCTCTGCCCTCAGACAAAAAGAGTCGCCCTGACTCCTCTGGTCATTTGGCCTAGGCTGTGTTAACCACATTGTAAATATGTCCCGCCATGCTTGGCAGAGGCGGCAGTAGCCCTGTCCCTGGGACCAACACATGACTTTTACATGGGATGAGCCATGCCTTTGAATCTGATCGGGAAATTTGCCCTGCGTCTGGGCGCCGCCGCTACCGTCGTCCTGATGGTGGGCTGCGCGACCCCGCCGCCCGACGATGATCCGGAGGCCAAGGCTGACTTCCAGCAGCTGAACGATCCGCTGGAACCCACCAATCGCGCCATCTTCTCCTTCAACGAAGGCGTGGATCAGGTCATCCTGAAGCCGGTCGCCCAGGGCTATCGCGCCGTGGTGCCGCCCTTTGGCCGCGACCGCGTCGCCGACTTCCTCGACAACCTGAAGTCGCCGCTTTATCTGGCCAACGACGTCTTGCAGGGCAACGGCCAGAACGCCGGCATCACCGTCGGCCGCTTCGTGCTGAACACCACCTTTGGCGTGCTGGGCGTCATGGATGTCGCCGACCCCATGGGCCTGCCCGGCCACCAAAGCGACTTCGGCCAGACCATGGGCGTCTGGGGCATCGGCGAAGGCCCCTATCTGGTGCTGCCCTTCTTCGGCCCGTCCAACCCCCGCGACGCCACCGGCATCGCCGTGGAGTGGTTCGCCGACCCGGTGGACATCTATCTGGACAACGAGCACATGAAGTGGCTGGACTGGACCCGTACCGGCGTCACAGTCATTTCCTTGCGCGAACAATATCTTGACGTTCTTGACGACGTGAAGCGTACCTCGCTGGACTATTATTCGGCCATGCGCAGCCTCTATCGTCAGCGCCGCGCCGCCCAGATCAACGCCGGCAAGGACCCGGGCAAATACACCCCCCCGGCCAAATCGGTGATGATTCAGGACAAGTCCCCCCAGAAGGCCCAGTCGGCCGAATAAGCTTGAGAGAATAAGGTAAAGGCCGACCATGCCCATCCTACGCCGAACCCTGATCAAGGCAGCCTTTG
>Ga0302157_10006008_pt1 | contig 12682 bp, 13 predicted proteins | sample I_Bog_N3_3_FD_193502 | JGI IMG/M metagenome (GOLD analysis project Ga0302157, IMG submission 193502) | Peat permafrost microbial communities from Stordalen Mire near Abisko, Sweden - I_Bog_N3_3 | ecosystem: Environmental > Terrestrial > Soil > Wetlands > Peat | place: Sweden: Abisko, Stordalen...
AGTCACCTTCGGGTGCCTCGCGTTTTTTTTTGGTCTTACGCCGATCTCGGGGGAACGCTGCGCGAAATGGGAACCGCCGGCTCGCCATCCGCGGCGAAGGCGTCCTTTCTTCGGCAGCCCCGCGCGAAGCGATCAAGCCGCAGGCGAATGGTCTTCGAGCAAGTCGCGCAGCGCGCCCAGGGAGGGCTCGTAGCGTCTCCACCGCTCCACCGAATCCTGGTTGATCGGCTGGCGCGCCTGCCATTTGCTCGGGGTCCTGACGACACCTGGTTTGAGATGCGGTTGCAGGCAGGCGTCGCTCCACGGCAGTCCGCATGCTTCGACGATTCGCCGGATCACCGGCTCCGGATCGCGCGTGAGGCTCTCGTAGTCGACTTCGAGGTAGCGGTGCGCCGGCAGCGCGCGCCGCCAATGGCGGGTCAGGCGCTCGTAGCTGCGGAAATAGGCCACGAGCTTGGCGCCGCCGGTCGGAAACGCCAGGTCGGGATGGAACATCGTCTGATGGATCGACAAGGCGGTGTCGATGGGTGCGCGCCGGCAATGAACGATGACGGCGTTCGGGAGTGCGAGATGGATGGCTCCCGCCCAAAGGAAATTGAACGGCATCTTGTCGGTCACGCGCGAGGAGTTCCGACCGATGCTGCGCAGGAATTGAAGATACTGGGTCGCCGCCTGAGGCAGGAAGTTGGCGTCCCTCGCTGCCGCGTCGTCCAGATGCCAGGTGGCGCCGCGCTCGCTCCAGAAGGGCAGCTCGCCGCCCGCGAACACGTCTGGATGGCTGGAGATGATCTGTTCGACCAGTGTGGTTCCGGATCTCGGCATGCCCACGATCAGGATCGGCATGGAAGCGTCGTTGCCTGGTCCGGGCGCCTGCGCCATGGCTTCCGGACTGCAGCGGTCGATGATGCGGTCGACCACATGGTCGAAGCCGGCGGTGTCGAACGATACCGATCCGGGCCGGAGCGCGTCGGCTGCATCGAAGTGCCGCATCGCCAGCGCGTAGTCGCCGAGATCGTCCGCGACCTTTCCCATGGCCAGGTGAAGGCGCTGACGCTGGATTGCCGCCAATCCCGGCGTGGCGAACGCCGTCTCCATTTGCGCCATCAGCCCCTGATCGGCCTTCGTCACCCGGCGGCAACGCACGAGGTCGTAGTAGCTTCCTGCCAGCAGCGGCGCCATCTGCACCGCGCGCGCGAAGCAGTCGCGGGCTTCGTCGAAGCGGCCCCAGTCCGCGAGCAGGTGGCCGAGGAGATCGTGCGCGATGGCGTTGTCCGGATCCACCGCCGCGGCCTCTTGCAGAATGCGTTCGGCATCCTCGTCGCGATTCGTCGTGAGCAGCGCTCGAGCGGCGCCGAGTCGCCCGAACCGCGTCGTCGGGCCCGACTCGTCCGCCCGTCGGAATCGAGCGATGGCGTCGTCCATGCGGCCCAGCGTGTGTGCGAGCGCGCCGGAGCGAAACCACGCCTCGGCGAGCGACGGCTGGACTCCGGTGGCCCGGTCGTAGGCTGTCATCGCCGAGCGGGCATCGCCCAGCCTCTCGTAGGCGACGCCCAGGCTGAGCCAGACATCCGCAAGGGTCGCATCGAGCATGAGCGCGCCCCGCAAGCTGGCGATCGCATTCGCGATCTCACCGGTCTCCAGCCACGCCAGGCCCATGTCGCGCTGGATCGCGGGATCCGTCGGTCGCAGCGCGGCGGCCTCGCGCAGCGGCGAGACCGCATCGGCCGGCCGACCCGCCTGGAACGCGTGCGCCGCCTGCGCGAGCAGCGACTTGATCAGATCTTTCTCGCCGGAGTCGACGGGCACGTTCATGGCACAACCTTCCTCGTCGTTGGAGCGGCCGTGCAAGACGTCACGCCGCGGTTCGGACGCCATGTTAGCGGCTTGCCGCGGCGTTCTTCGAGAATCGGCGACGAACCCTTTTTCCCCGCGCCGGTCGATCGCGGCATGAAAAAATGGCCTGCCTGCCCGACAGGCGCGCCGTCTCCCGAATTGCCGGCACGCCTTGCGCCGGCCTGCAGAAGGCTCAGCGCGGAGCGAGTCGGATCGCCCCGTCCAGGCGGATCACCTCGCCGTTGAGCATCTCGTTGGTGATGATCTGGTGCACCAGCTTCGCGTAGTCGGCCGGGGTGCCCAGGCGGCTGGGGAAGGGCACGTTCGCGGCGAGGGCGTCCTGAACGTCCTGCGGCATGCCGAACAGCATCGGCGTGCCGAAGATGCCCGGGGCGATCGTCATGTTGCGGATGCCCGTCTTGGCGAGATCGCGCGCGATCGGCAGCGTCATGCCCACCACGCCGCCCTTGCTGGCCGCGTACGCGGCCTGGCCGATCTGGCCGTCGTAGGCGGCCACGCTGGCGGTGCTGATCAGCACGCCTCGTTCGCCGGTGGACTCGGGCTCGTTGGCGCTCATCGCCTCCGCCGCCAGGCGGATCATGTTGAAGCTGCCGACCAGGTTGATCGTGACGACCTTGGAGAACAGGTCCAGCGCGTGCGCGCCCGTCTTGCCGACGGTGCGCGACGCGGGGGCGATGCCGGCGCAGTTGACCAGGCCCATCAGCTTGCCCAGGCCCTTGGCGGCGTCCACCACGCGGCGGCCGTCGGCGTCCTGCGTGACGTCGCAGCGCACGAAGACCTGGCCCAGTTCGGTGGCGATCGCCTGGCCGCGCTCTTCCTGCAGATCGGCCAGCACCACCCTGGCGCCGTTGGCCACCAGCATGCGTGCCGTGCCTTCGCCGAGGCCCGAGGCCGCGCCGGTGACGATGAATACCTTGCCCGAGATTTCCATGCTTGCTCCTGTGCCGTACCGGGCGCTGTGCGGCGGCGGATCGGCTAGATTGACGTTGACGTAAACGTCAATTGTCGCTGGAAAGCGGCGCCAGTCAAAGGCATGCCGCGCCGCGGCAGCGGACAAAGCAAAGCCCGCGTCGTTGCCGACGCGGGCTTGTGTCGTGCCGGAACCGCGCGCTCAGTTGGCCAGGGCGGCGAGCGCGCGTTGCGTGATGTCGTCGACGCTGCCGGTGCCGCTGATCTTGCGGCAGCGCGGCGCCTGTGCGTCGCCGGTGGCGGCCCACTGCGCGTAGTAGGCGACGAGCGGCTCGGTCTGCTCGTGGTACGTGGCCAGGCGCTTGCGCACGACGTCCTCCTTGTCGTCCGGACGCTGCGTGAGCGGTTCGCCGGTGACGTCGTCCTGGCCTTCCACCTTGGGCGGATTGTTGTGGATGTGGTACGTGCGGCCAGAGGCCGCATGCACGCGACGGCCGCTCATGCGGTCGATGATCGCCGAGTCCGGCACGTCGATCTCGAGCACGAGGTCGAGCTTCACGCCGGCGGCCTTCACCGCGTCGGCTTGCGGAATGGTGCGCGGGAAGCCGTCGAACAGGAAGCCGTTGGCACAGTCGGGCTGGGCGATGCGTTCCTTCACCAGGTCGATGATCAGGCTGTCGCTCACCAGGCCACCGGCATCCATCACCTGCTTTGCGGCCACGCCCAACGGGGTGCCGGCCTTCACGGCGGCGCGCAGCATGTCGCCGGTGGAGATCTGGGGAATGCCGTATTTCTGGCAGATGAACGCCGCTTGCGTTCCCTTGCCGGCGCCGGGAGCGCCCAGAAGAATCAATCTCATCGCTTGCCTCTAGAGTCGGAAATTCTTTATGGTGGCGGGCCTGTCGTCGCTTCGGAAATGCTGCCGTGGATCGCAGGCTGCCAGTGGTGCCGGGTTTGCTCGGCAGAATATCATGCGCACCCTTGCGGAGCCTTACTGCACCAGGCTGGATCCACGCGGTTTGGCCGCCTCTTTTCGCGGTGCGCCGGCGTCGACCGTCAGTCGGTGGCCCCGGCCAGCAGTGCGCGCACGCGCGCCAGATCTTCGACGGTGTCGACCCCACCGGGTGGGGCATGCGGCGCGATATGCACCACGATGCGCTCGCCGTGCCACAGCACGCGCAATTGTTCGAGCGACTCCAGCCGCTCGAGCGGCGCCATGGCCAGCGTGGGGAACGTTCGCAGGTAGCCGGCGCGATAGGCGTACAGGCCGATATGGCGCAGTGCGCCGAGGTCCTGCGCTCCGGCCAGCGGCAGCGCGGGATGGCCTGCGCAAGATGCGTCGCGCCACCACGGCAGCGGCGCGCGGCTGAAGTACAGCGCACGGAACTTCGCGTCGAGCACCACCTTGACGACGTTCGGGTTCGCGAAGTCGGCCAACTCGGTGATCGCGTGCGCGGCGGTGGCGACCACGGCTTGGCCGTCGGTCTCCAGCAGGTCCGCGCACTGGCGGATCAGCGCGGGATCGATCAGCGGTTCGTCGCCCTGCACGTTGACGACGATGTCGCCGCCGTCCAGGCCCAGCAGCGTGCAGGCCTCCGCCAGGCGATCGCTGCCGCTGGCGTGGTCGACGCGTGTCAGGACGGCGTCGACGCCGTGTCGCTGGCAGGCCTCGAGCACGCGGACGTCGTCGGCCGCCACCACCACGCGCAACGCGCCCGAGCGCGCGGCCTGGCGCGCGACGCGCACCACCATCGGCACGCCGCCGATGTCGGCCAGCGGCTTGTCGGGCAGTCGGGTCGACGCCATGCGCGCCGGAACGAGGACGGTGAAGGTCACGGCTTGTCAGGGCACCAGGTGCGGCGCGGGGCTGGCGGCGGTGGCGAGCGGTCGTGCCTCGCTCTCCAGCATCACCGGAATGCCGTCGTGGATGGGGAACGCCAGCTTGTCGGCCGCGCACTCGAGTTCGACGAGCCGGCCGTCGGTGTCGCGACCGGCTTCCAGCGGGCCCTTGCAGAGCGGGCACACGAGCATGGCGATGAGTCGGTGGTCGAGGGTCATGGTGAGGAACCGGAGTGTGTGAGGGCGGGTGGGGCATGCGCCGGCAGCGTCGCGCGCAATGCGTCGGCGAGGGCGTCCGGCAAGCCGAAGTCTAACGTGGCGACCCACACCCGGGTGGATGCGAGCGGGCGGCCGATCAGCTTGACGGCATCCTTCTCGGTCACGATCACATCGGCGGTTCCCGCGGGCCAGGGCAGCGGGTCGAAATCCGAATGGTCGGCGAGCGGCAGTCGCGCGATAGCGAGGCCTTCGGTCTCCAGCATCGCGAAGAAGCGCTCCGGGTCGCCGATGCCGGCGGCGGCCAGCAACGGTTGCGACCGCAGCGCGATGAACGAGTCGCGCGTGGCGCGTTCCCCACGTGACCACGCGTCGAGCGACAGGATGCCGCCCAGCGCACGCGTGGCCTCCCAGCAGCGCGCGGGCGGCGCCGGCAGCGCGAGCGCCGGCGGTGCCGGCCAGTGGCCGTTGACGAGAATGAAACGGGGTGGGGCATGCGGGACGGACGCCCGGATCTCGGCCGCGCGCTCGCGCAAGGGCCCGGCGGGCAGCGGCCAGCCATTGCCGATGCCGCGGTCGTCGAACACCACCAGCTCGACATCGCGCGCCAGAGCGTGATGCTGCAGGCCGTCGTCGGCGATCACGATATCGATCTCGGGATGCGCCGCGAGCAGCCGCAGCGCAGCGTCGCGGCGGTTGCGAGCGACGGCGATCGGCGCCCGCGTGCGGCGCATCATCAGCAGCGGCTCGTCGCCGAAGGCCTGCGGCGTGGCGGCGGCGGCCGGCGTCGTCGAGTCGAGCAACAGCGCCGCCGCGTCGGCGCGACCGTGGCCCCGGCTGACGATTCCCGGATGCCAACCCCAGGCCCGCAGCAGGTCCACCAGCGCGATCACGGTGGGCGTCTTGCCGGCGCCGCCGACGATCACGTTGCCGACCACGATCACCGGCACGGGCAACGGAGCCGGGCGGGCCGTCGAGCGGCGGTGCGCCGCGACGGCGCCGACCGCGCACGCCAGCGGCGCGAGCAGCGCCGTCAGCGGGGTGAGGGCAGGGCGCCACCAATGGCGCTGGAGGAGTCGTGCGAACGCGGCGAGCATGAGCACTTGTTCCTCCGCGTTGCGGCGGAGGACGCCGGATCAGGGCGCTGCGGCCGCGCTGTCGCCGGTCTGGGCCGCGAAGGTCATGCGCGAGAGGCCGGCGCGCCGCGCGGCGTCCATCACGTTGATCACCGCCTGGTGGGTGGACATCGCGTCCGCCGAGATGATCAGGAACGGCTCCTTGCGCGACTCGGCTGCGGTGCGCAACGCGTTGGTCAGCGCATCCACGTTGCGGCCGTCCACGGCCTGGTGGTCGACGGTGTAGCGGCCGTCGGCCGCCACGGCCACGATGATCTCCGCCGGGCGATCGCGCGCAGCGTCCGCGTTGGCGCTCGGCAGCGTGACCTGCAACTCGGTGAACTTCGAGTACGTGGTCGACAGCATCAGGAAGATCAGGATCACCAGCAGCACGTCGATGAACGGGATGAGGTTGATCTCCGGATCTTCCGCACGCGGCTTGCGGAAGTTCATTTCGTCTGGCCCGGCTGGCGACCCGTCGTCAGGCGCAGGAGCTGTGTCAGCAGCTGCTCTGACGATTGTTCCAGCGTGTGCAGGTAGTCGTCGACGCGGCCGCGGAAGTAGCGGTAGAACATCAGCGACGGAATGGCCACCATCAGGCCGGCGGCCGTGTTGTACAGCGCGGTGGAGATGCCATGCGCCAGCTCGGCCGGATTGGTGTTGCCGCCGCCTTGCGAGCCGAAGATCTCGATCATGCCGACCACGGTGCCGAACAGGCCCAGCAGCGGGGCGGCCGCGGCGATGGAGCCCAGGGCGTTGAGGTAGCGGTCCATCCGGTGTGCGGCCTCGCGGCCGGCGCCTTCGAAGGTCTGGCGAAGCTGCACTTCACCGGCCCGCGGATCGACCGCGAGCAGCTTCAGGCCCGAGGCGAGCACGCTGCCCAGCAGCGAGTTCTCGGCGAGCTTGGCGACGACGTCGGCCGTGGGCAGGCCGTTGCGCGTGACGGCGATGACCTCGCCCAGCAGGTAGCCCGGCGCGACCCGGGCGGTGCGCAGTGCCATGAAGCGCTCCACGATGAGTGCCACCGCGGCAATCGAGCAAAGAATCAGCGGCCAGATCGGCCAGCCGGCCTCTTGTACGATCTTGAGCAAATCAACCCCTTCGACATGTGACTGGAAGCGTCCTCGGCACCCGTGCGGCTCGCGCCGTCCGTGTCACCGAAACGCAAGCGCGGATTATGGCTTGAGAAGGCGTGCTCCAATTCCGCGGAAGCGTTGTCCTCGGTCGAAGATGTATGAAACACGACGTGACGCCGTCGACTGCGGCGGGCACGGCGACGCGACAGATTGACCGGTTCCAAGACCATCCACACGATCTGTGGAAAACTTTGTGGGTAACTTGGCCTGACCGGCCCGGAACCCGCCAATTCTGGTGCTCCGGATTGAGTTGCTCAAAAAGTAGGCAATAAAAAAGTGATGAAAATCAATCACTTGCGTGATAGTGACAGTGCCGTGACGGGGTTATGTACCTCTCGACACACTCCTCAAAATTGTGGAGTACTAGGGTTTGTCCCCTCGATTTATGCTAAGGAGAGGTGTTGATGGCGGACCCATTTGCAGTGCCGGGATTCGGGCCCCCGGCGGGCGCCAGGCCGCTTGCACCGCCAGCCCCCGCCAGGCCGTCTGCGTGGGGCGTGTCGGCGCTGTTGCTGGCCGCCGGCGATGCGCTGTCGGCGCGCTTCGGTGCGGTGACGGTGCGCGGCGAGCTGAGCGGCGCCACGCGCGCCGGCAGCGGTCATTGCTACTTCACGTTGAAGGACGCCTCCGGCGGCGCGGGCGCGCTGCGTTGCGCGATGTTCAAGCGCGCGGCCGCGCTCAGCAACGTGCCGCTGCAGGACGGCCTGCAGGTGGAATTGCGCGGACGGCTCGCGGTCTACGAGGCGCGCGGCGAACTGCAGATGGTCGTGGAGTCGATGCAGCGGCTCGGCGCCGGGCAGTTGTACGAGGAATTCCTGCGACTGCGCGCGCGCCTCGCGGCCGAGGGCCTGTTCGACCCCGAGCGCAAGCGGCCGCTGCCGCCGTTCGTGCGCACCGTCGGCGTGGTCACGTCGACCGCCGGCGCGGCGCTGCACGACGTGGCGGCCACGCTCGCGCGCCGCGCACCGCACGTTCAGCTGATCGTCTACCCGAGCGTCGTGCAAGGCGCCGATGCCCCCGCGGCGCTGGTCGCCGCGCTGGCCCAGGTGGAGCGGCGCAACGAAGTCGATGCGGTGCTCGTATGCCGTGGCGGTGGCTCGTTGGAGGACCTGTGGGCGTTCAACGACGAGCGCGTCGTGCGCGCGATCGACGCGATGTCGCGGCCGGTCGTCAGTGGCGTCGGCCACGAAACCGACGTCACGCTGGTCGACCTGGTGGCGGATCTGCGCGCCGCCACGCCCACTGCGGCGGCCGAGGCCGTGGCCATCGAGCGCGCCGTCGTGCTGGACGCGCTGACGGCATCGGCGCGGCGCCTGGGCGCACGCGTCGAGCAGCGCCTTCAGGCGCACGCGCAGCGGCTCGATACCGCGGCGGCCCGCCTGGCCCGGCCCGCGCAGGCCCTGGCAGCCTGGCGCCAGCGCGTCCAGCGCCTGGAGGCCCGCCACGAAGCTGCGTTGCGCGCGCGCTGGCAGGCGCTCGCGCGCACGCAGGAGGCACTCGGGGCTCAGCTGGCGCGTGCCGGCGAGCGCGCGCTCAACGTCCGGCGCGAACGTCATCAGTCGCTCGGTGCACGTTTCGTGCGTGCCGCCGAGCGCACGCTGAGCCGCCGTGGCGACACGCTGCGCCGGCATGAGCAGGCGCTGTCCAACCTGGATCCGCAGCGCGTGCTCGAGCGCGGCTACACCCTGCTGGAGTCCCGCGACGGCCGGGCGCTGGTGTCGGCGGCCGCGCTGCAGGCCGGGCAAGGCGTGGTCGCCTTGCTGCATGACGGCCGGGCCGACTTGCGCGTGGAAATAGTCCATCCGGCCTCGGTCGCGCCGATGAGCGGCCAGCCCGCAACGGCGCTGGACAATGCCCTGTCGGATGAATCCGGGATATAGCCCCGGATCGTCGCTTGCCCCGCTCGCGGTGCCTACAATCGCCCCAGAGCGCGCGCCCCCAGCCCGGTCGCGTGCCCCTCGGATCCAAACAAGCCACAAAGGACAAACCCCATGGAACACACGCTGCCGCCGCTGCCGTACTCGCATGACGCCCTCGCTCCGAGCATGAGCCGCGAAACGCTGGAGTACCACCACGACAAGCATCACAACGCTTACGTGACGGCGCTGAACAATCTGCAGAAGGGCACCGAGTTCGAAGCGCTGTCGTTGGAAGAGATCATCAAGAAGGCGTCCGGCCCGATCTACAACAACGCCGCCCAGATCTGGAACCACACGTTCTTCTGGAGTTGCATGAAGCCCGCGGGCGGCGGCGAACCCAAGGGCGCGCTGGCCCAGGCGATCGACGCGAAGTGGGGCACGTTCGCCGCCTTCAAGGAAGCGTTCCAGAAGTCGGCCGTCGGCAATTTCGGCTCCGGTTGGACGTGGCTCGTGAAGAAGGCCGACGGCAGCGTCGACATCGTCAACATGGGTCCCGCCGGCACCCCGCTGACCACCGCCGACAAGGCACTGTTCACGGTCGACGTGTGGGAGCACGCGTACTACATCGACCACCGCAACCTGCGTCCGAAGTTCGTCGAGACCTTCCTGACCTCGCTCGCGAACTGGGATTTCGCCGAAGCCAACTTCGCCTGATCGACGGGCGTCGCGTTTCATCGACAAGGCGGCCAGGGGCCGCCTTTTTCAATTCTCGATGCGATGCACCGAAAGCGCCCATGCATCCCACGTTTCGGGGCAGCGTGCACGGGTTTGGCCTGACAACGGCGGCGCGCGTGCAGATCCGCCGCCAGCGATCCGATCCACCGTTGTTCATTCGGTGAAATGTGGTTGATCCCGATAGGGCGGCGAGCTGTTTTTGGAGTATCTTTGCGGCCGTTGAGGTCATCCACTCGTCACACTCAACTTTCCCCCAACCGGAGGTTTGCACATGCAAGTGAAACTGAACATGATCGTCGCCGCGGCCGCTGTGCTGTGCGCCGGCGCGGTACAAGCCCAGGACATCACCGTCCGCATCGGCCAGGTCGGTCCCGTCTCGGGCTCCCAGGCCCACTATGGCAAGGACGAACAAAATGGCGCGCGCATGGCCATCGAGGACCTGAACAAGGCAAACGTCATGATCGGCGGCAAGCATGCCAAGTTCGAGCTTGACGCCGAAGACGACGCGGCCGATCCGAAGCAAGGAACCGCCGCCGCCACCAAGCTGTGCGACCAGAAGGTCAACGGCATCGTCGGCCACCTGAATTCCGGCACCACGATCCCTGCGTCCAAGATCTACAACGCCTGCGGCCTGCCGCAGATCAGCCCGTCCGCCACCAATCCGGCGTACACGCAGCAAGGGTTCAAGACCGCCTTCCGCCTGCTGGCCAACGACAACGCGCTGGGTTCCGGGCTGGCGCTGTACGCTGCCGACGCGCTGAAGCTGAAGCGCATCGCCGTCATCGACGACCGCACGGCCTACGGCCAGGGCGTCGCCGAAGTGTTCAAGAAGGCTGCGGCTGCCCGCGGCATCGAGATCGTCAGCGAGCAGTACACCAACGACAAGGCCACCGACTTCATGTCGATCCTGACGTCCATCAAGTCGAAGAACCCGGACGGCATCTTCTACGGTGGCATGGACCCGCAAGCAGGCCCGATGCTGCGCCAGATCGAGACGCTGGGCATGACCAACGTCAAGTTCTTCGGCGGCGACGGCATCTGCACCGAAAAGCTGATCGAGCTGTCCGGCGGCGCCAAGACGCTCAACAACGTGGTGTGCGCGCAAGGCGGCGTCTCCATCGCCAAGATGCCGGGTGGCATCGAGTGGAAGAAGCGCTACGACACCGAGTTCCCGGGCGACTTCCAGGTCTATTCGCCGTACACGTACGACGCCGTGATGGTGCTGGTCGATGCGATGAAGCGCGCCGGCTCGGCCGACCCGAAGGTCTACCTGCCGTTCGTTTCGAAGACGGACTACAAGGGCGTGACGACGACGGTGCAGTTCGAACCCGATGGCGAACTGAAGAACCCGGCCATGACGTTCTACGCCTACAAGGACGGCAAGCAGATCGCCCTGAACTGAGCGACCTGGCCCATTGCCGGCACGTGCTCGACGCGTGCACCACGAAGAGCGCCTGCGGGCGCTCTTTTTTTTCGGGATACGAAACCCCGGTAGGGTATTTTTGTTTCCGGCGTGTCGGGTGTGGTCAGGATTGGCGCGGGAATTGCGTAAACGTCCCGGGATATCAAAATACCGCGAACAGGTGATTCCACGGAGGTGCTCTTTCGGACAGCCGGATACCATCGCCCTACAAACTTCTTTACAGGGAACCAAGAATGCGTGTTTTCTTCATCGCGTCCACCGTACTCGCTCTCGCCGGGTGCGCGGCGCAGGAACCCGTCGTCAACGCCCCGACCGCCCCTGTGGTGGTCGCCAACGGGAACACGGATGTGACGCCCAAGTCCAAGCTCTACTGCCACAAGGAGTCGGCGATCGGCTCCAGCATGATCCACACGGTCTGCGAGACCGAGCAGTCCGAGGCCGATCGTCTCGCCACGCAGGACCGGCTGCGCAACACGCTGCCCAACAACAGCATTGCCCATCCGGCCGCCGGCTCGCCCTGACCCGCCCAGGCAGCGCACCGTCGCGATGACGGCGTCGGCCTCCTGTCGAGCGTCGGCAGCCGACGCGGTCGCCTTGTGGGGTGGAAGCAAGCGGGGGCCGCGCGGTGCGCGGCCTCGTTCATTGCCGTTCTGGCAATAGTCAATTGACGGCAACCGGCCTTGTGCGGCCGCGTTCCGGCGCGATGTCTGGCGTATGCCCTCGATGCCCGAGGGCGTTCATCACATCACCCAGGAACACGATCATGAAGTCCACCGCACTCATCACCGCCACGGCCGTCGTCGCCGCGATCTTCTCGCTGTCCGCCCAGGCCCAGACCGGGCGTCCGTCCTCGGTGGAAGTGCAGTCCGCGGCCGATGCGCCGCGTGTGGCGGCCAACGACCAGGAACTCGGCTCCTACGCGCACTACCTGATGCTCAACGGGGCGACACGCGACGACGCCGTTGCTGCCGCGCGCAACATCGACCATCCGACTGGCCGCAAGCTCGTCGCGAGCCAGGATCGTGCACGTCCGGCCGCAGCGTCGACGGCGCGCCAGTGAGCGTCCGACGGCGTCCGGTCAGGGCAAGGATGCGGGCGGCCAACTGAAGCAAGGCAGGCCTTCTACACTACGGCGCTCGCATGTCGACGGTCGGCACCCCGCCGCGGTCGACCGCGTCGAAGGAACCCGACCTTGAACCTGAATCCGCAGCGCTTCCTGACTTGCCCCCGCCTGCTGTGCAATGCCGCCGCCGTGCTGGCGCTGCTGGCGGCCGCCGCGCCTGCTGCGCATGCCCAGACGGCCGGCGCCGCGTCTGCGCCTGCCGCCGCGGCGTCCGAATCCGCTGCATCGCACGCGCTGACGCATGCCGAAACGATGCGGCGCACGCACCTGGTCCGCTTGCAGGAACACATCGAGAGGCCCGAGGAGGACCTGCACCGCACGTGCCGCTTCGAGAGCGACATCGCGACGCTGCCGCCCGAGGGCGTGGTGGCGCTGACGTTCGACGACGGCCCCGAGCCTGGCCACACCGAGGCGATCCTGGCCGTGCTCGCGCGCCACCAGGTGCCCGCCACGTTCTTCCTGATTGCGGAAAA
>Ga0302157_10006010_pt1 | contig 12680 bp, 13 predicted proteins | sample I_Bog_N3_3_FD_193502 | JGI IMG/M metagenome (GOLD analysis project Ga0302157, IMG submission 193502) | Peat permafrost microbial communities from Stordalen Mire near Abisko, Sweden - I_Bog_N3_3 | ecosystem: Environmental > Terrestrial > Soil > Wetlands > Peat | place: Sweden: Abisko, Stordalen...
GCTGGACCACGGGCTCGATCACCCCAGGGCAGGACGGGCTCCCCTCCGCACCCGAGGGCTTAACCTTACGCCCTCGGGTGCCTGTTGAGATACAAGGGCAGAGCCCTGGCCTTCCTTCCCTACGCTTCCGAAGGCGCCGCCGCGATCGGGATTTCCCGGCTGTCGCCGCCTGGCTGGTCGCCCACGCCCGGCGGCTGGTTGTCGCCGTCCTCGGGTTCGCCTTCGCCGTTGTAGTCCTGGTTTTGCGGGCGGCGTTGTGGCTGGCCGTTCTGTTGGGGCGGGGCTTGCTGGGTGGCTTGGTTGATGGCGTTCAGGATGCGGAAATAGTGTTCCGCGTGCTGGAAGTAGCTTTCCGCCATCACCCGGTCGCCGCTGCCGGTGGCGTCGCGGCCGAGTTGGAGGTATTTTTCGAACAACTGCTGGGCGGTCCCGCGGATGCGCAGGTCCGGCCCGTTGCTGTCGAACACGTGGTTGCGGTTGAGCGGAATGCCGCCCCCGCTTTGGTGGCGAACCGGAACACCGCCGCCCCCACCGCCGCCGCCGCTTCCGCCGCCCCCACCGCCAGGGCGGTGGTTACGTCCGCGCATCCGTTTCATGTTCATGCGTTTGCCAATGCGCTTTCCTGTTCGCATGCCGGGTGGCGTCGGCCCAATTGGGCGACGTGTTCCCAGCCCCATGTCGCGGGACGCAAACAGCCTGTTGCTGCTGGCGCCCAGCGCCACAACCCGTCCCCGGGTCGTTCCTTACCGCTGGCTTCGCGCGGCTCTCCCGCCCGGCACGCGGCCCGATGATGGACCAATACCAAAGCGAACGGTCCCGCCCCCGGGTCTTTCCCCGGGCGGCCAGTTGCCGCGCGCCGCTACGCTAGCGGTCCCGGCCCGGCATGCCAATCAATTTTTTCGGTCTTGTGCCCGGAACAGCACCACGGCACGCGCAATTCCGGCCAGATCGTCATGCAGGACTGGCTGGCGGAAACCGGCGAGCCGGGCCAGCGCCACCACCGCGGCGGCCTGCCCGGCGCCGAGTTCCAGCACCGCCACGCCGCCGGGCGCGAGCAAGCCGGGCAAGGCCGCCAGCAGGGCGCGGTAGGCATCCAGCCCGTCCGCCCCGCCATCGAGGGCGGCGCGCGGTTCGTGGCGGGCGACCTCGGGCATCAGGCCGGCGATGGCGTCCGATTCGATATAGGGTGGGTTGGACAACACCAGGTCGAACCGGCCGACGAGCGGCGCCGCCCAGTCGGCGCAGAGCATGGCGCAGCGGCCGGCCAGATGGTTCGCCTGGGCGTTGCGCGCGGCCAGCCCGGCGGCTTCCGGCGCGCGGTCCACCCCCACCCCGAAGGCGGCGGGGTATTCGGTCAGCGCCGCCAGCAGCAGGCAGCCGGTGCCGGTGCCGAGATCGAGGATGCGCCGCACCGTATCCCGCTCGGGGCGGGCGGCCAGGGCGACGGTGATCAGGGTTTCGCTGTCGGGGCGCGGGATCAGGGTGGCGGGGGAAACCTCCAGATCCAGCGTCCAGAACCCCTGGCGGCCGGTGAGGAAGGCCATCGGCTCGCGGGCGGCGCGGCGGGCGACCAAAGCGCGGAACAGGGCGATGTCGCCGGCCGCGTGCTCCAGCAGCCAGCGGGCTTCCCGGCGGGGGGCCTCGATGCCGGCTTCGCGCAAAGCGGCGGTGGCATCGGCCAGAAGGGGTTCCCGGTAAAGCGACCGCCTACTCCTCGGCCGCCAGACGCGCCGCCTGGTCCTCGGCGGTGAGGGCGTCGATGAATTCGTCCAGCTCGCCGGCCATGACGCGGTCGATTTTGTACAGAGTCAGGTTGATGCGGTGGTCCGACACCCGGCCCTGGGGGAAGTTGTAGGTGCGGATACGCTCGCTGCGGTCGCCGGTGCCCACCTGCGACCGGCGATCGGCCGCCCTGGTGGCGTGCAGCTGGGCGCGCTGCTGCTCATACAGCCGCGCCCGCAGGATTTTCATCGCCTTGGCGCGGTTCTTGTGCTGGCTCTTTTCCTCCTGCATCGCCACGACGATGCCGGTGGGAAGATGGGTGATGCGCACCGCGCTCTCGGTCTTGTTCACGTGCTGGCCGCCGGCCCCGGAGGCGCGATACACGTCGATACGCAGATCGCCTTCGTCGACCTGCACGTCCACTTCCTCGGCCTCGGGCAGCACCGCCACCGTCACCGTCGAGGTATGGATGCGGCCCTGGTTTTCGGTGGCCGGCACGCGCTGCACCCGGTGCACACCGGATTCGTATTTCAGCCGGGCAAACACGTTGGTGCCGTTGATCTCGGCCGAGGCGCCCTTGAGGCCGCCGAGTTCGGATTCGTCGTATTCCAGCAGCTCGAAGCGCCAACCGCGCAGGGCGGCGTATTTCCGGTACATGTCGAACAGTTCGGCGCCGAATAGTCCTGCCTCATCACCACCGGCCGCCGGGCGCACTTCCAGGATGGCCGAGCGCGCATCCGCCTCGTCCCTGGGCAGCAGGGCGATGCGCAGCGCCTGTTGCAACTCCGGGATGCGGTGTTTCAGCCCGGCCAGTTCCGCCTCGGCCAGATCGCGCATTTCCGGGTCGGCGAGCATCGCCTCGGCCTCGGCGGCAGCGCGTTCGGCGGCGCGCAGTTCCTCCACCCGCGCCACCACCGGCTCCAACTCCGACAATTCCCGGCTGGCCTTGACGAAGGCGTCGCCGGACAGCCCTTCCTCCGACAGCAGGGCGCTGAGTTCCGCCGCGCGGTCGGCGATGCGGTCGAGCTTGAGGGAAAAACTCATCGCAATGCCGTGGGCAACTCCGCGAGGGCGATTTCGGCCTGGGTGCCGGTGGCGAGGTTTTTCACCTGGGCGACGCCACGGGCGACTTCCGCCTCGCCGATGATGATGGCGGCGCGGGCGCCGATGCGGTTGGCGCGTTCCAGGCGGCGCTTGAGGTTGCCGCGATAGGCCATTTCGGCGCGGATGCCGGCCTGGCGCAGCGCCTGCAACACCGCCAGCGCCGGCGCCTCGGCCGCCTCGCCCACCGGCACCACCGCCACCGGGCGGGGCGGCGCCGGCAGATCGGTCAGCAGCATGGACAGGCGCTCGACCCCGGCCGCCCAGCCCACCGCGGGGGTGGCCGGGCCGCCCATTTCGGCGACCAGACCGTCATAGCGCCCGCCGGCCATCACCGTGCCCTGGGCGCCGAGGCGCGAGGTGACGAACTCGAAGGCGGTGTGGCCGTAATAGTCGAGGCCACGGACGATGCGGGGATTCTCGACGAACGGCACGCCGAAGGCGGTCAGATGGGTTTTCAGGCTGGCATAGAATTCGGCCGCCGCCGGCGTCAGATGGGCCTGGATGGTGGGGGCGCCGGCGACGATGCGGCGGTCGCCCTCGTCCTTGGAATCGAGGATGCGCAAAGGGTTGCGCTCCAGGCGGGTGAGGCTGTCGTTCGACAGGGCGGCCTGGTGGGCGGCGAAGTATTGCACCAGGGCGGCGCGGTAGGCATCGCGGCTGTCGCGGTCGCCCAGGGTGTTCAGTTCCAGCACCACGTCGTGGGCGATGCCCAGCGCGTGCAGGATGGCCCAGCCGCAGGCGATGATCTCGGCGTCGGCCAGCGGCTCGGCGGGGCCGATGAGTTCGGCGCCGATCTGGTGGAACTGGCGGTAGCGGCCCTTCTGCGGGCGCTCGTAGCGGAACATCGGGCCGGCGTAGAACACCTTCTGCGGCAGCGACTGGGTCAGGCCGTTGGTGACCAGGGCGCGGCAGATGCCGGCGGTGCCCTCGGGGCGCAAAGTGAGGCTGTCGCCGCCGCGGTCGTCGAAGCTGTACATCTCCTTCATCACCACGTCGGAGGTGTCGCCGAGGCTGCGGGCGAAGACGCGGGTGTCCTCGAAGATGGGGGTGGCCCATTCCTCCAGGCCATAGAGGGCCGCCACGCGGCGCGCGGTGTCGATGACGTGCAGGTGGCGGCGGTGGTCGTCGCCGATGAGGTCGCGGGTGCCGCGGACGGGCTGGAGCGTTTCAGTCACGGGGGGTGGCTTTGCAGTGGAGCGAAGCGGTGGGTGCTAGCGGGCGGGAGGGCGCGTGTCCACCTCCGGGCGTGGGTGGCGGTTTTTGCCGGCGGCTTTGGGAGGGGTTGGAAGGCGCGGATGGGCGGCAGCGGCTTGCAAGTCCGTATCCGTTCGGATACGAGATTGGGCATGAATATGCTTGGTCCGGTCGTCAGATTTTGATGCGTGGTTATCGGGGCTTGCGGACCCCAAGGCCAAAGCCAGGGTTCTGGCGCGTCTGCGCAGTGCGACGTTCGGCAACTTCGGCGTTTCCGAGATGCGCATCCATGTCGGGCCAGGCTATCGGGTGTATTTCGTGCGTATTGGAACGACCGTTTATGTGTTGCTGACCGGCGGCGACAAGTTGTCGCAAAAACAGGACATCGCGCGTGCGAAGAAGATGGCTCAGGAGTTGAAGGAGACGGAATTGTGACTGCGACATACGCCCCTTTTGATGCGTCGGATTATCTCGACAATGACGCCGTCATTGCCGAATATCTTTCCGCCGCTGTTGAAGACCCCAACCCGGACGTGTTTCTGGCCGCCCTCGGCGACGTTGCCAAGGCGCGCGGCATGGCGCAGATCGCCAAGGACGCGGGGCTTGGCCGCGAGATCCTTTACAAGGCCCTGAACGCCGGCGCGCATCCTCGCTACGAAACCGTCAGTGCCGTGCTGCGCGCGCTTGGGATGAAATTCGCGGTTGTCGCCGACCAGCCTCAACCGCGATGATCGCTGATGATCTGCTTGTGTGCTCGAGTCGCTACGGATGGCCAGGGCGTTGACGCTCAACTTCGGGCTGCTGGCGCGTGTCAGGTGTTCCGGGAGGTGGCGAGTGGGGCCAAGGCCGACCGCAAGGCCGGGTTCCTCTTCCTTGGCGAAACAGGGGCGGACACGACGACCGCGCACGGGCGGCTTATGCTGGCCGGGTTAGCGGAGTTCGAGCGGGAGTTGATCCGCGTCCGGACAGGCGAAGGCCGCGTCCGCGCCGTGGCGCGTGGTGTGAAGTTGGGGCGTAAACCGAAGCTCACGCCCCACCAGAGAAAAAGGACTCTGCGCCGCCGCGAGAACGGCGAACCAGTGCGCAAGATCGCCAGGAGCCACAACGTTCACAACAGCACGATTTCGAGGCTTGCATGAACAATTCGAGATTTCAGCTAGAGCGGGTTCAAGGGACGCTTATGTAGATGTGTCAGGCGACCACAACATCTAGCTCATTGGGTCCGGCTGCTGCGCCGGGGCATCAATCTAGAAATCACGTGGTTTAGGCAGAGCTTTTCGTAATTCGTAATTCGCAACGGTGGCGCGAACCTCGGCCCAGATCTTCACTATATATGGTAGCTAACTGACACATCTACATAAGCGTCGTTCAAGGCGCTCCGGTTTCTACCGATGAAATATTATATGACATTTGTAGAGTTGCAGATCAATCAAGAACGAAGATTGTTTCTCAGAAAATGTATTCTGAATTTGGGAAATATGACCCAACAACTGCATCAAGACGTTTTGGAACTTGGAATAAAGCGGTTATCGCTGCGGGACTGGAGGTTGCTAATGAGATCAACATTTCGGACGAGCGACTATTCGAGAATCTGATGACCTTATGGGAGCATTTCGGACGGCAGCCACGCCAGGCTGAACTGGCTTTCCCTCCCTCGGCCATCTCGTGGGGAGCATACAGGCGACGATTTCGTTCTTGGTCGGATGCGCTAAAGCATTTTGTTGAATTCGCCAATGCTCAAGATATGCGGCCTCCAAATTCTAACGATGTAGCACCCGGTCGTATAACAGCTCGTGATCCTTCTCTCAGGTTGCGCTTCCGCGTGATAAAGCGTGATAACTTTTCATGCCGCGCATGTGGTGCAAGCCCCGCGTTGACACCAGGTCTATTGTTGCACGTCGATCACGTTGAACCGTGGAGCCGTGGAGGCAAGACGGTTGAAGAAAACCTACAGACACTGTGCGAGGCATGTAATCTCGGAAAGAGTAATGCGCTCTAGGTTTGATCGTTCATCTTGATAGTTGCGCTTCGGAACCATTTGTTAGGGCTCGATAGTGCCATTACTGAAGGCAAGGACCTTGTCCATTCCTATGTAGGATGATGTTCTTTATAAAACAACTCGATGAGACGCGGCTCTGCACCCCCAGAACCATCGCCCCAAACACGGCGCATCCGGCCCAGCTCCCGCGGTGGATCACTGCCCGCCGCCGAAGCCGGAACAAAAACCGTTACTCCGCCGCTTTCGCCACCGTCTCCCCTGCCGCAATCAAAGCCGCCTTCTGCTCGACCAGTTCCACGATATGCTCGACCAGCCGGTCGGATTCCACCGTGTGGTCGGTCTTGCCGGCCAGGAACACCATGTGCCGGCCAGCGCCGCCGCCGGTGATGCCGATGTCGGTCATCAGCGCCTCGCCGGGGCCGTTCACCACGCAGCCCAGAATCGACAGGGTCAGCGGGGTGCCGATATGGGCCAGACGTTGCTCCAGCTTTTCCACCGTCTTCACCACGTCGAAGCCCTGCCGCGCACAGGACGGGCAGGAGACGATCTTCACGCCGCGATGGCGCAGGCCGAGAGCCTTCAATATCTCCCAGCCGACATGCACCTCCTCCTCCGGCTCGGCCGACAGCGACACGCGGATGGTGTCGCCGACGCCGTCCCACAGCAGCCGGCCGAGGCCGATCGCGCTTTTCACCGTGCCGGTGCGCCGGCCGCCCGCCTCGGTGATGCCGATATGCAGGGGATGGTCCGACACCGCGGCGAGTTGCTTGTAGGCGGCCACCGCGAGGAACACGTCGGACGCCTTCACGCTGATCTTGAACTCGTGGAAATCGTGGTCCTGCAATATTTTGGCGTGTTCCAGCGCGCTTTCCACCAGCGCATCGGGGTTCGGCTCCCCGTACTTCTCCAGCAGGTGCTTTTCCAGGCTGCCGGCGTTGACGCCTATGCGGATGGAGCAGCCATGGTCGCGCGCCGCCTTCACCACGTCGCGCACCCGCTCGGCGCTGCCGATATTGCCCGGGTTGATGCGCAGGCAGGCGGCGCCGGCCTCGGCCGCCTCGATGGCGCGGCGGTAGTGGAAATGGATGTCGGCGACGATCGGCACGCTGACGCCGCGCACGATCTCGCGCAGGGCGGTGGTGCTCTCCTGGTCGGGGCAGGAGACGCGGACGATGTCCACCCCGGCGGCCTCGGCGCGCTTGATCTGGGCGATGGTGGCGGCGGCGTCCGAGGTCAGGGTGTTGGTCATGGTCTGCACGGTGACCGGCGCATCGCCGCCCACCGCCACGGAACCCACATGAATCTGGCGCGACCGGCGGCGCTCGATATGCTGATACGGACGGTAGCTCATGGAAAAGCGCTCCAGCGTGGAGAATGTTGCCGGGTAACATGCCCGTTCGGCGGCGGCGGCGCAAACGCGCAGCGGTGAAAGCCGATCCTGGCTGGGTTGCGGCCCGGCTGGCCGGGTGGATCAGGGGCAGCCGCAGCCGGCGGCATCACCGCGGTCGCCGCGCACGACGTGATGGTCGATCCATTCGGCCACCATGCGGCGGGCTTCGTTCAGCGAGGCCTCCGGGTGATGGATGCGGTACAGCGTGGTGCAGGCGCGGAAGGCGTCGATGTCACGGGTGCCGAATGCCCGCAATTCGCGGTAGGCGACAACCACCGCACGCTCGCAGTTGCGGCCGGTCTGGCTCGTCTCACGTCCCATGCCGGTTCCGCGCTCCCCGCCGCGCCGTGCGGCCCGGCGCAGTATGGCGGATGCGAGGGGGCGGCGGCAATTCGTTGCCTGCCTCCCACGGGGCGCTTCTGCCGGGGGCGCCGGTCATTCCAGCGGAAAGCGCCGCCAGATTTCGGCGGCGATGCGGTCGGCCTCGTCCAGGCAGGGGCGCGGCCAGGGGGAAAGATCGTCGCCGAGCGGGCGGATATGGCCGGCCCGGTGCAGCGTGGCGATCAGCCGGCGATGGGCCGCGCCGGCAAGCTCGGGCAGGGCCACAAAAACCGGCGCCGTGGTGGCGCAGGCCTCGCTGATCATCGACACCGAATCGGCGGTCGCCACGATCACATCCGCGCTCGCCAGGAAGCCCTGATAGGGGTTCTCGCCCGGTTCGCCCCAGCGGTACAGCACGTGCATCGTGCGGGCGAGGCCGGCCGCCAGGGCGTCGGTGGCCTCGGCGCCGGTGCGGCGGCTGGTGGTGGCCAGCACGGAGCCGCCGCGCTCGGCGGTCAGCCGCGCCACCGCGGTGCCCAGGCGGTGCGCCAGCGCCGGCACCATGTCGGTGCCGCGCACCGGTCCGCCAACCAGCAGCGCCACCCGCGGATGCGGCAGATGCGCCAGCCGCTCGCGCCAGGCCGCCGCCGCCTGGCGCAGCATCAGCGGCGAGACGCGGTGCGGGGCGCCGAGCACCGGCAGGATGTTGGGCGCCAGTGGCGGGTTGTCGTGCTGGGAAATGACCAGCAGGTCGAATTGCGGATAGCGCAGGATGCCGCCGACGCCGGGGCGCATGCAGTGCACGATGCGGCTGCCATGGCGCTGCTTCAGCCACAAGGCCACCGCCGCCGACCGGCTGCCGGCCGAGATCACCAGCGCCGGCCCGGACTCGTCGGCCAGCAGCAACGGCCCCGCCGCGGTCGCGCGGGTCATGCCGGTGCGGGAGGGCACCGCCAGGCCGAGCAGCGAGCCTCGGCGCGCCAGCCCGGCGACATGCGCCATCCAGTTCCAGGTCAGCGGAATGCGGCGGAACGGCACGCCGAGCCGCTCGGCGATGCCGATCGCCTGCGCCGCGGTGCCGGCGCGCGGGTCGTCGAGCACCCACACCTGTTCGGCGGATGGCTCCAGCGGGTCCTGCTCCTCGTGGTCGCTCACGCCGATGGACGCCCGGGCGCGGGACGGTTAAGGGGAAGGCGCGGCAGGGGATCGATGATGGCGAAACAGGACATGACCGGGGCTTACAGGACCAATTGGGATCAGGACGCCGCGCTGACCACAGCGCGCATCCTGCTGGAGATCAAGGCCGTCAATTTTCGCCCCGAGGAACCCTATACCTTCACGTCGGGCTGGAAGTCGCCCGTCTATATCGACTGCCGCCGGATCATCTACTTTCCCCGCGCCCGCGCCAAGATCTGCGAGCTGGGGGTCGAAAAAATCGGCCGGCACATCGGCTACGAAAGCATCGATGTGGTCGCCGGCGGGGAAACCGCCGGCATTCCCTTCGCCGCCTGGATCGCCGACCGCATGCTGGTCCCGATGGCCTATGTGCGCAAGAAGCCGAAAGGGTTCGGCAGGAATGCGCTGATCGAGGGCGGCGAGCCGGAAGGCAAGCGGACTCTGCTGGTGGAGGACCTCACCACCGATGGCGCCAGCAAAATCCAGTTCTGCCAGGCTCTGCGCGAGGCCGGCGCGATCGTCCATCACACCTTCGTGGTGTTCTTCTACGGCGTGTTCCCCGGCAGCTTCGAGGCGCTCGGCGGCATGGACATCCAACTGCACCATTTATGCACCTGGTGGGACGTGCTGGAGGCATGCCGCGACCGGCCGTATTTCTCCGACACCGCGCTGGCCGAGGTGCGCCGGTTCCTGGAAAATCCGGTCGCGTGGTCGGGCGCGCATGGCGGCGTGGCCTCCGCCGAGGAAGCGGCTTCCCGCAAGGCACGCGCGGAGTAGGAACCGGATATGCGGGTCGGGCCGGCGGGGTTCCGCCGGCGGCGGGAACGGGCCTAGACTGCTTCGTCGTCCCTTGCCCGAAAGACCCGCCATGACCCCGCCCCGCCCGAATTCCGCCGCCGCCCGCGATATCGCCAACCTGCTGCACCCGTACACCGACTTGCAGGCGCATCTGGAGGTCGGTCCGCTGGTGATCAGCCGCGGCGAGGGCGTGCGGGTGTGGGACGAGAACGGCCGGAGCTATATCGAGAGCCTCGCCGGGCTGTGGTGCGCCAGCCTTGGTTTCTCCAACGAGCGGCTGGTGGCGGCGGCGACCGCGCAGATGCGCAAGCTGCCTTTCTACCATTCCTTCGCCGCCAAGTCGCACACGCCGATGATCGACCTCGCGGAAATGCTGATCCAGCGCGCCCCGGTGCCGATGAGCCGGGTGCTGTTCGCCAATTCCGGCAGCGAGGCGAACGACTCGGCGATCAAGATGGTCTGGTATTTTAACAATGCCATCGGCCGGCCAAAGAAGAAGAAGATCATCGGCCGGATCAAGGGCTACCACGGCATCACCCTGGCCGCCGCCAGCCTGACCGGGCTGCCGGCCAACCACCGCAGCTTCGACGTACCGCTGCCGGGGTTTTTCCACACGGTCTGCCCGGATTTCTACCACGGCGGCGCCCCCGGCGAGACCGAGGAGCAGTTCGCCAGCCGCTGCGCCGAGGAACTGGAGAAACTGATCCTGGCCGAGGACCCGGACACGGTGGCGGCGATGTGGGCCGAGCCGATCATGGGAGCCGGCGGCGTCATCATCCCGCCGCGCGGCTACTACGAGAAGATTCAGGCGGTGCTGCGCAAATACGACATCCTGTTCGTCGCCGACGAGGTGATCTGCGGGTTCTGGCGCACCGGCAACTACTGGGGCAGCCAAACCTTCGGGCTTGAACCCGACATCCTCACCTGCGCCAAGGCGCTTTCCGCGTCCTATCTGCCGATTTCGGCGGTGCTGGTGAATGACCGCATCTTCCAGGGGCTGGCGCAGGAGAGCCACGCGATCGGCACGTTCGGCCATGGTTTCACCTATTCCGGCCATCCGGTGGCGGCGGCGGTGGCGGTCGAGACGCTGAAGATTTACGACGAAATCGATATCGGCGGGCATGTGCGCGAGGTCGGCCCGCATTTGCAGGCCGAGTTGCGCCGCCGCTTCGCCGGCCACGAACTGGTGGGCGATGTACGCGGCGTCGGGCTGGTCGGCGGGGTGGAACTGGTCGCCGACAAGGACCGGCGGGCGAATTTCGCCCCGGCGGCGAAGATCGGCGCGCGGCTGACGAAGCTGTGCGAGGCGAACGGCGTGATCGCCCGCACCCTGCCCGGCGACGTGCTGGCAATCAGCCCGCCGCTGATCATCACCGTGGCGGAAATCGACGAGATGCTGGATGGCGTGGCGAAGGCGCTGGACGAGTTGGCGGCGCAGTTGCGGCGGGAGCGGGTCGCCGTCACCGGCTGAGCCGCCGTCAGCCCCCGGCGGTCGGCGCCGGGGTACGGTGCGGATTTTCCAGTTGCACAGCTTCTCGTGGCGGGGTATCCCGTGGGTAAAAGTCCCACGGAGTGATTGCACATGACGTTTTTCCCGCCCTCCGGGATCGACGGCAACCCCGGTACGTTGCCCAGGCCCGCTACCGACAGGAACGTGAAGGAAGGTATTCCGCAGCCCCTCGGGGCGGAGCGGCCGAACACAGGGGTCAGTGGCCCTTCGGTTCGGGCCGGCAAGGCCCCGGCCACGCCGCGCTACAGCCGCCGCCTGTCCGACAAGATCCTGATCGCCTTCCACCACGCCTGCGACCAGGGCGATTTCACTGTCGCCGAGCAGCTTCTGCACATCCTGGAGACCGGCCTCATCCACCAGGCGTCTCCGGCCGACCCCAACCGGCGGCGCCACATCGAGAGCCTGGTGGCCGCGCATGAGCGGCTGTGGCACCTGCGCCATCCTGACACCGATGGAACATGGGCGCCCGTGGACGGCGACAGCGACCCGGCGTGGGATTACGGGAGCGCCAGCTGAGGGGGACGGCCGCATCTGCCTGCCGATCTTGCCGGACGCAGGAATCCCCTCGGTTTTGCTGTTGATCGGTCGGAGTGGGATGGCGATGGCGTGGCCTTCCACGCGCCGTTGCCGCGACGCCGCGGATCACCAGGTCATACGCAGGCCGCCCGAGATCGATTGCGCGGTGCCGCCTGAAGCCAGGGAGGCCGTGTAGGCGACATAGAGCGAAACCGGCGTGTCGAAAGCATGATCCAACGCCAGCGACGCACCGAGGATCGCGGCGTTGCGGCCGAAATGCGCGCCGATGACGGTGAAGCCGCTGCCGGGGGCAGACAGGAAAGCCGCACTGGTCCGGGCGGCGGTGTCGGCGAATTCATGGCTCCAGCCCAGCGTGGCGGAAGGACGCAGCACCATGCGCTCGCCGAGCGCCATATGTGTCTGCGCCGACGCCGCCAGCAGCGACCGAAGGCTGGTCGCCGAGCCAGAATCCACTGAAAGGCTCGCGGGACCGGGGGATTCCAGAACCGCCCCCTGCCCGATACGGTCGTAAGCCAGCGTCGCGGCCAACTGCACCTGGCCGTCGGGAATGGGGACAACCACGCCACCGCGTGCCGCCGCGCCGACCATCCAGCCGCTCGTGTCGGCATTGGTGCCGGCGCCCAGGGCCGGCACGGCCCTGCGGGCGGTGAGATCGGTCCCGCCGCCGCCGGCCATGCCATCGGCGAAAAATGCCCCGCTCCGCGCTCCGCCGTAAAGATTGATCTGCAGCACATCCAGCGTCCCGGATTCGGCCGCGCGGTTGGAAATCGATCCCCGCGTATAGGCAACACTGGTGCCGACAACCCAGCGGTTCTAAATGCGATGGAGTCGCATTCTGACGTCGCTCAACCCAGGTCGGCGTCCCGGCAACCGCGAGTTGCGAACCGCGAGCCGGCGGCGAAGCGAGTCCGATATGTCACACATTGTGG
>Ga0302157_10006013_pt1 | contig 12678 bp, 9 predicted proteins | sample I_Bog_N3_3_FD_193502 | JGI IMG/M metagenome (GOLD analysis project Ga0302157, IMG submission 193502) | Peat permafrost microbial communities from Stordalen Mire near Abisko, Sweden - I_Bog_N3_3 | ecosystem: Environmental > Terrestrial > Soil > Wetlands > Peat | place: Sweden: Abisko, Stordalen...
TGTGGAGCGATTCAACGATAATAGCGTTAATGGAATCGTTGTCCCTGGCATGCAAGGCTTGGACGCGCGAACGCAATTGTATTGATTGGAAGTGTCGATGTCGTCGCTCAAGGCAAAACTAGCAATCCTGGCTGCCGGCCTGATGCTGACAGGCTGCATGCAATCTACGACCTTCGAGGCAACCAACCAGGCGGCGTTCAAGCCGCACGACAAGGAATTACTTGCCAAGATCCGCTATGAAAATACCCCGGTTCCCGAACCGTTCCGTCGCGCCATTGTCGATTATCATCGCAAGGAAGCGCCGGGTACCATCATGGTCGATTCCGACAATCATTACCTCTATTACGTGCTGAACGACGGCAAGGCGATCCGCTACGGTATCACCGTCGGCGAAGAAGCCATGGCCTGGTCGGGCATTGCCAAGGTCGGCAGCATGACCGAGTGGCCGGCCTGGCATCCGACCTCGGGCGAAATCGAACGACTTGGCGTGCCCACATTTGTCGCGCCAGGTCCTGACAATCCGATGGGGTCGCGCGCGCTCTACCTCTATTCGGGCGGCAAGGATACCTTGTTCCGGATCCACGGTACTAATCAGCCCGAATATATCGGCTCCTCGATTTCGTCCGGTTGTATCCGCATGACCAACGAGGACGTGATCGATCTGTATAATCGGGTCAAGCTGGGCACCATCGTGGTCGTGCTCGAGCCGCATCACGGCGACTCGCCGTATAATCCGCAGGTGGCGCTCCAGGGGGGAAGCTACCCATCGATGACGATGCGGTAACCCTGGCACGCAGATTGGATGAAAGTAGGAAGCGCCGGTTTACCGGCGCTTTTTCATTCCGGGCTGGCTTGCAGGGGACTCGACTTCATCGGGTTCCGGCTCGCTATGCCCCGATTGGGCGGCATCGGATTCGGGCGATTCAGCGCGGGGCGGAGCCTGCTCCGGCCGGTCCGCCGGCAACAGCGGCGCGATCTGGGGCAGCGGATCCCACACGTTCCACTGGCAGATCTTGAGCTTGTTCTGCCGCTCCATCAGGTCGAGATGGACGTGCTCCTCGTGAAACCAGTCCGAACCTGGCCCCAGCACCGTCGAAAATCGCGCGCAGACCGATTGCAGCACCTGCTCGCGCAGCTGCCGCGGCACCGTGCGGTCGGTCAGCGCGATCGACCTGCCATTGGCGAGCTTCAAGGCGCGAACGTCGAGCGCGTTGGCCCGTCCGTGCTCGGACAGCCTGGCGCCGACCACGCGGTTGCGGCTGCGGCACTCGAACGAGTCGAAATTGTCGAGGTCGCTGATCTCGCTACCGAGGCTCGCCGCCAGCGGCGCCATGTCGCTGCGGATCCAGTCTGCCACCGCGGCCGCCATGCTGCAGCGCAGGATCGCCGCCGGCGTCACCGTCACCACGTGCTGGTCCGGCAGCAGCACGGCCTCCAGCCGAACCAGATCCTCTCCGCCACAGCCGCCCGCGCCGTGGATGTCGGGGATGCTGGGAGCGATGGCGATCTGTTCTGACAGCGCCAGCCGGCAGGCCGAAGCCGCGGGTGGCGCGGGCACGGCCTGTCCGGCAGGCTTGTCCGGCTCGGCGGGCGTTTGACGTTCCGATAAGGGCTCAGCGGCGGGCGCCGCGGGCGCATCGGCCGGCCGCGGTTTCGGCAACGGCACCGCTGCGGGAGCCACGCGGCGCAAATGGATCTGCTGCTGCGCCAATGTCGCGCGAAAGCCGCGGTGCGGGCGAAGCTCGAGCGCGTCGGGCACCGCGGCGGCGGTCGGCGCCGCAAGCATCAACAGCACCGAGGCGGTAACCATTGCCGCTTTGCCGCAGCCGAGGTCGCCACAAGGCCATTTGCGGCGTGCCGGCTCCGGGCTAAACTTCATGGTAATTCCAACACCCGCGGCAAGCGATATTGAAATCTGGAGGAGCGTCCGTATGCGTGGATTGATGCAAGACTGGCCTTTGCTGTGTCATCGAATTATCGAGCACGCCGCGGTGATCCATGGCACGCAGGAGGTGGTGACGCGATCGGTCGAAGGCCCCATCCATCGCACCAATTACGCCGAAATCAGGGACCGCGCCCTGAAGGTCTCGCAGCGCCTCGATGGCTGCGGCATAAAGCTCGGCGATCGGATCGCCACCATCGCCTGGAACACCTGGCGCCACCTCGAGGCCTGGTACGGTATCATGGGCATCGGCGCGATCTGCCATACCGTCAATCCACGGCTGTTTCCGGAGCAGATCGGCTGGATCATCAACCATGCCGAAGATCGCGTGGTGATGACCGACATCACTTTTGTGCCGATGCTGGAAAAGATCGCCGACCGGCTGCCAAGCGTGGAGCGTTATGTCGTGTTCACCGACAGCGCGCACATGCCGCAGACCACGCTGAAGAACGCGGTGGCCTATGAGGACTGGATCGCGGATGCCGACGGCGATTTCGTCTGGAAGACGTTTGACGAAAATACCGCCGCCGCGATGTGCTACACGTCGGGCACCACGGGCGACCCCAAGGGCGTGCTGTATTCGCACCGCTCCAATGTGCTGCACGCGCTGATGGCCAACACCGGCGACTCGCTCGGCACCTGCGCCAGCGACACCATGCTGCCGGTGGTTCCGCTGTTTCATGCCAATAGCTGGGGCATCGCCTTCTCGGCGCCATCGATGGGCACCAAGCTGGTGCTTCCCGGCGCGAAACTGGACGGCGCCTCGGTCTACGAACTGATGGACAGCGAGAAGGTGACGCATACCGCCGGCGTGCCGACAGTATGGCTGATGCTGCTCAATCATATCGCCGCCCACGATCTGAAATTGCCCTATCTGCGGATGGTGGTGTGCGGCGGCTCGGCGATGCCGCGCTCAATGATCAAGGCCTTCCTCGACATGGGCGTGCACGCAAGGCATGCCTGGGGCATGACCGAGATGAGCCCGATCGGCACGCTGGCCGCGCTGAAGCCGCCGTTTTCCGAACTGACCGGCGAGGCCAGGCTGGATATTCTCCAGACCCAGGGCTATCCCCCGTTCGGCGTGCAGATGAAGATCACCGACGATGCCGGCAAGCGCCTGCCCTGGGACGGCAAGACCTTCGGCCGGCTGAAGGTGAGCGGCCCCTCGATCTCGAAGGCCTATTTCCGGGTCGACACCACGATCCTCGACGAGGAAGGCTATTTCGATACCGGTGACGTCGCGACCATCGACCCGCATGGCTATATGCGCATCACCGACCGCTCGAAGGATGTGATCAAGTCCGGGGGCGAATGGATCTCGTCGATCGAACTGGAGAACCTGGCGGTCGGCCATCCCGCGGTCGCCGAAGCCGCCGTGATCGGCGTCCATCACCCGAAATGGGACGAGCGCCCGCTGCTGATCGTGCAGCTCAAGCCGGGCCGGAATGCAAGCCGCGAAGAGATCCTGGGCTACATGGAAGGCAAGATCGCGAAATGGTGGATGCCCGACGACATCGTGTTCGTCGATGGCATTCCGCACACCGCGACCGGCAAGATCCTCAAAACCGCGCTGCGCGACCAGTTCAAGTCCTACAGCTTCCCGAACGCGGCCGCCTAGCCAGCAACCTTCGCCGAGACGCCTGGTGCCATGCGCGGCCGTTCCGCGCATGACATTCGAGGGCGGCGTCAATTGCAAGGTCGCCCCTTGAATTTGCCGCTGGTCCGTGGTCTCAAACGGAACAGTTTGCAGCCCGGCGGCCGTTGCCCGGCAAAGAAACCAACCGACAGATCCGAACCCATGGCCCGCAGGTTTTCCGCTCCCTATCAGTCGGAGCCCATGTCCCGTCTTGCCTCATGGGCGCGCAACCTGGCGGTGTTCTCGGTGGTGGCGGTGGTGGTCTCCATCGTCATCGTCCGCTTCGGATTTCTCGAAATGAAACCGGCGCTGGCGACCTTTTTCGGCGCGCTGGGCTCGCGCGGTATGAGCCGCGTCCTGCTGGCGCTGTTGATCGACGCGATCGTGCTGGCCTATCCGGCTTATCTCGGACTGCAATACCGCAAGCTGCCGGCCATCCATGACATCACCACCGATCCGATCGATCCGCCCCGCTTCGAGGCGCTGGCCCGGCTGCGCACCGGCGATGGCACCAACACCGCCGTCTATGCCGGGCTCTATTCCGCCGAACAGCAGCGCATCTTCTACCCCGATATCGAAACGGTGGAACTCGATCTTTCGGCGCAACGGGCCTTCGACCTCACGCGGCAGCTGATATCCCGGCGCAAATGGCTGGTCATCGATGAGCACGCGCCGCAACCGCCGCGCCTGGCCGGCCGCATCGAGGCGGTGGCGCGGACGCCGATCATGGGTTTTCGCGAAGACGTGGCGATCCGCATCACATCCGACGGCGACGGCTCACGGGTCGATATTCGCTCCGCATCGCGCTATTTCGAGAGTGATCTCGGCAGCAACGCCGCGCGCGTGACCAAGCTGATCGATGACCTCAACAACGCCGCCGACAACGCCAGCCAACAGCCGGCCAGGAAACCGCCGCAGGTGCCAAAGGCGCCGGCGAAGGTCGTCAAGAAGTGAAGAGCGAGTAGCGAGTAGAAAAGACGGGAGCGAATAGCGAAGAAATTGATCCGACCAGGCTGCCCCCTATTCGCCACTCGCTATTCGCCAATAACCTAACCATTCGCTACTTCGCCAGACGATAGGTCCCGCCAAGCACCGGGTCGCCGTTGGTCGCAACGATGCCGCGCGCGACCAGATCTTCCAGATGCGCCAGCACCGAATAGCCGGCGGCCGCGGTCAGCCGCGGGTCGATGCCGATATAGATCGCCCGCACCAGGGTTTGAATATCCGCAGAGCTCTTGGCCAGTCGATGCAGGATCGAGGCTTCGCGGGCCTGGCGATGCCTGATCAGGAACCGGACATAGCGCGGGCCTTCGGGAATTTCGGGGCCGTGGCCGGAAAAATACAGCGCCTCGTCGCGCTTCGAGAGCCGCTCCAGCGAGGCCATATAGTCGATCATCGAGCCATCCGGCGGTGCCACGATCGAGGTCGACCAGCCCATCACATGGTCGCCGGCAAACAGGATGCTGCGATCCGGCCAGGCGAACGCCAAATGGTTGGCGGTATGCCCGGGCGTTGCCACGGCCTCGATGGTCCAACCGGCGCCGTCGATGGTCTCGCCGTCGCGCAACGTCACATCGGGTCTGAAGTCACGATCGGCCCCGGATTCGGAATCGATCTTCTCGCTCTCATAGCGCGGCCGCGCGGCGCGATGCGGCCCCTCGGCATAGACCGTGGCGCCGGTCGAAGCCTTGATCCGCGCGGTGTTTGGCGAATGGTCGCGATGGGTATGGGTGACCAGGATATGCGTCACGGTCTCATGGCGGACGGCGTCGAGCAGCGCCGCCGCATGGGCCTCGTTGTCCGGACCGGGATCGATGATCGCGACCTTGCCGTCGCCGACGATGTAACTGACCGTGCCGGTAAAGGTGAAAGGGCTCGGATTGTTGCAGAGAATGCGCCGCACCCCCGGAACAACCTGTTCGACCACAGCCGGTCGCAGCGGGAAATCGCGGTTGAATGGAACGTCGTCAGCGTCGGCCATGGGATCAGCAAGATCTAGGATCAGCAAGAAATGGGATCAGGAAAACGCCTGGATGCCGGTAATGGCGCGGCCGAGGATCAGCGCGTGGACATCGTGGGTGCCTTCATAGGTGTTGACGGTTTCCAGGTTCGCGGTGTGGCGCATCACGTGATATTCGATCTGGATGCCGTTGCCGCCATGCATGTCGCGTGACATCCGCGCGATATCGAGGGCCTTGCCGCAATTGTTGCGCTTGACGATCGAAATCATCTCCGGCGCCATCTTGCCCTCATCCATCAGGCGTCCGACCCGCAAGCTTGCCTGCAGGCCGAGCGCGATCTCGGTCTGCATGTCGGCGAGCTTCTTCTGCACCAGCTGGGTGGCCGCGAGCGGCCGGCCGAACTGCTTGCGATCGAGGGTGTATTGCCGGGCGCGCTGCATGCAGTCTTCGGCGGCTCCCATCACGCCCCAGGAGATGCCATAGCGGGCCCGGTTGAGGCAGCCGAACGGTCCCTTCAGGCCGGAGACGTTGGGCAACAGCGCGCTCTCCGGCACTTCAACGCCCTCCATCACGATCTCGCCGGTGACGGACGCGCGCAGGCTCAGCTTGCCGCCGATCTTCGGCGCCGACAGCCCTTTCATGCCCTTTTCGAGAATGAAGCCCCTGATCTGGTTGTTGTGCTCGACCGATTTCGCCCACACCACGAACACGTCGGCGATCGGGGCGTTGGAAATCCACATCTTGGTTCCGGTCAGCCGGTAGCCGTCCGCGGTCTTCTCGGCGCGGGTCTTCATGCCGCCGGGATCGGAGCCGGCATCCGGCTCGGTCAGCCCGAAGCAGCCGACCCATTCGCCGGTGGCAAGCTTGGGAAGATATTTCTTGCGCTGGTTCTCGTCGCCATAGGCATAGATCGGATGCATCACCAGCGAGGACTGCACCGAATTCATCGAGCGGTAGCCGGAATCGACGCGCTCGATCTCCCGCGCCACCAGCCCATAGGCGACATAGCTCGCGTTGGCGCAGCCATATTCCTCCGGCAGCGTGATGCCGACCAGCCCGAGTTCGCCCATCTCGTGAAAGATTTCGCGATCGACCTTTTCTTCGAGATAGGCCTTGGTGACGCGCGGCAACAGCTTGTCCTGGGCATAGGCGCGCGCGGTATCGCGGATCATGCGCTCATCCTCGGTGAGCTGCTCGTCGAGCATGAAGGGATCGTCCCACTGGAAATGAACTGGGGACGGCTTGTCCTTGGCCTGAGGGCGCACGCTCATGAATAGTCCTTTCGTATTCCTGCCGCCGGCGACACGTTAAATCTTTGGTGTTCAGCCTTCAAGCTGTTCATTGGCCACGATCTCGATGCCGAAGCCGGAGAGGCCCTTGTAGTCGTGCACCGATGAGGTCAGGTTCCGGATCGAACTGACGCCGAGATCGCGCAGGATCTGCGCACCGACGCCGACTTCCCGCCATTGCCGGTTGCGGTCGGCTTCCGCAGAGGTTTCTTCCGGCAGCGGTGTGACGGGAACTCCCGCGGCGCCATCGCGCAGATAGACCAGCACGCCTCGGCCGGCGTTTTTGAAATGGTCGAGCACCGCCGCCATGCGCTTCGGACCGGTGAATATATCGCGCACGATATTGGGCTTGTGAAACCGGGTGAGCACGTTCCTGCCGTCGCCGATCCCGTTATAGACAAAGGCGGCATGGGCGATCGAATCGAACGGCGATCGATAGGCATAGCCCTGCAGCGGCCCGATCGGGCTCTCCGTGGTAAAGGTCGAGACCCGCTCGATCAGTTTCTCGCGCGCCTGCCGGTAGGCGATCATGTCGGCGATTGTGACATGCTTGAGCTTGTGATGCGCGGCGAACCGGACCACCTGCTCGCCCTTCATCACGCTACCATCATCGTTCATCAATTCGCTGATCACGCCCACCGGCCGCAGCCCACTCAGCTTGCAGAGATCGACCGCGGCCTCGGTATGGCCGGAGCGAAACAACACCCCGCCATCCCGCGCGATCAGCGGAAACACATGGCCGGGCCTGGCGAAATCGCTGGCGCCGGCGTTCGGATTGGCCAGCGCCCGGCAGCAGGAGGCGCGTTCCTCCGCCGAGATTCCGGTGCCGCCGTCGGGCTTGTAGTCGATCGACACCGTAAAGGCGGTGGTATGGTTGGATTCATTATGCGCAACCATCGGATCGAGCCGCAGCCTTCGCGCATCCTCGGTTGTGATCGGCGCGCACACGATGCCCGAGGTATGCCGGATGATGAAGGCCATCTTTTCCACGGTACACAGCGATGCCGCGACGATCAGATCGCCCTCGCCCTCACGGTCGTCATCATCGGTCACGACGACCAATTCGCCATTGGCAAAGGCTTGCAGAACTTCCTGGATCGGATCGGCCATGTCAGTGCGGTCTCGCGTTGCGTGCGGCGACCATTAGCCGGACTCGCGCGCCCGCGCCAGCTTGATTAGGGTGGGGAGAATAGTCCTGGCGATATGGGGGCACCCTCTGGAATAGGTTTCCAGGCGCCGGCTCGCGCCAACGGCGATCGGCCATGGGCGACACGATCAGGCCATTTGCTCAAGGTGGCCCCAACGAGACTAAGGGAGACGCCGCCAATGACGACCGCAAGCTTCGATTTCGCACCCCTGATGGCGGCGGGACTGCCTGCGTCGGCCTCGAAATGGACGGGGCTTGCGACCTACAATTTCGTCGGCGGCAACAACGACCCGGACCAGGTTCCGGTCGATGGCCTGATCGAGGCGGTCAGCGCGGTGCTGCGGCGCGAGGGCCGCACGCTTGCGACCTACGGTCTTGCCAGCGGGCCGCAAGGCTATCGCCCGTTGCGCGAATTCCTGGCCACCAAGCTTCGCCGCGACGCCGGCATCGATTGCGGCGCCGACGACATGCTGATCGTGTCCGGATCGCTGCAGGCGCTCGACCTCGTCAACCAGACGCTGCTGGAGCGGGGCGATACCGTGATCGTCGAACAGGACACCTATCAGGGCGCGCTGACCCGGCTGGCGCGGCTCGGGGTCAACGCAATTGGCATCCCGCTCGACCATGAGGGCATGCGGATGGACGCACTGGCAGCCGTACTGGCCGATCTCACCCGCCGCGGGATTGGCCCGAAATACATCTACACCATCCCGACCGTGCAGAACCCGACCGGCACCATCATGCCCGAGCGGCGCCGCTCCAAATTATTGGCGCTCGCCCGACAACAGGGCGTGCCGATCGTCGAGGACGACTGCTATGCCGATTTGGTCTGGAGTGGAAGGCGGCCAAAGGCGCTGCACGCGATGAGCGGGAACGGCGACGTTATCCATATCGGCTCATTCTCCAAGTCGATCGCGCCAGCCTTGCGGGTCGGCTACATCGTCGCGCCCTGGGCCGCGCTGTCGCAAATGCTGGCGCTGAAGACCGACGCCGGCTCCGGCGCGCTGGAACAGATGGCGCTGGCGGAGTTTTGCACGACGCATTTCTTCGATCATGTGCCGAAGCTTGCCCGCGGATTGCGTGCCAAGCTTGAGACGCTGATGGACGCGCTCAACGCGCAATTCGGCACCGCGGCCGAATTCGAGGATCCCAAGGGCGGTATTTTTCTCTGGGTCAAGCTGCCGGACCAGGTGGATGCGCTCAAGCTCTACCCGGCCGCGCTGGCGGCAGGCGTCGCGATCAATCCCGGGCCGGAATGGTCCACCGACAAGACCCATGCCAAAAGCCGGCTCCGGTTGTGCTTTGCCAGCCCTTCGCCGCACGAGATTCGCGAAGGCATCGCCGTGCTTGCCGAGATCTGCCGGCTTGAATTCGGCGTGCCGGCGCGCAGCGCCAATGTGCAGCGGTCGTCAGCCTGATGAACCCCAGTCGGTGAACCCGACATTGGCCTGACAAAGGCCAGGGATCTGCGGCGTGCAAACGGTTAACCCGCTGTTGAGACTATTTCACAAATGCTCCGCACCTTGCACAGAAAGCCGCGCATGGAGCCGTTTTAAAACCGGCGATCGGCATCCAGCTAAGGAAAAATGAGGAATTTCATAAGCAATCTAACGGTCTCATTCGGGAACGATTAACGTGATTGATCCTGCCTACACCGCCGCCGCTCCGGCGCCAGAACAACGCACCCAGTTGTTCGAGCAACTGATCAGCAATCTTTCGCTCGGCATTGTCATTTTCGACCATCGGCGCGAGATTGTGTTCTGCAATGAACGCTATGTGACGTTGTACGGCTACACGCCCGAGCAGGTCCGGCCCGGGAAGCCGATCGCGGACCTGCTGCGACACCAGCTCGGCCTGGGCCTGAAAACCGCCTTGTCGCCCGAAGAATACGTCCGGATGCGCGTCGAAGGCCCGGTCCTGGCCGCGACCACCGTCAACGAGTTCGCCGACGGCACGGTGATTGCCCATACCGTGCAACCGCTGCCGGGCGGCGGTGGACTGGCCACCCATCAGGACATGACCGAGGTCCGCAGCCAAAGCGAGCGGCTGGATATGCAATATGAGCTCGGCAGGCTGCAGGAAAACCGATTGCGGATCCGCAATCTGCAATTCGATACCGCGATCAATAACATGTCGCAGGGGCTCTGCTTCTTCGACGCGCAGCAGCGGCTGATCGTCTGCAACGACCGCTATCTCGACATGTACGGCCTGTCGCGCGACCGTGTCGGTCCGGGGACTACGCTCGCTGAGATCGTCGAAATGCGTTTCGCAGCCGGCAGCTTTCCCGCCATGACGCGCGAGGAATATCTGACATGGCGCAACCGGATCAAGATATCCACCGAACCCACCGACACGGTCATCGAATTGCGCGACGGCCGGATCTTTGCGATTCGCCACCGGCCGATGCCGGATTCGGGCTGGGTCGCGACCCACGAAGACATCACCGAACAGCGCCGATCCGAGGTCGAGATCAAGCACATGGCGCATCATGACGCGCTCACCGATCTGGCCAACCGGGTGCTTCTCAACCAGCGGCTGGCAGAGGCGCAGGCGCTCGACCGTCGCCATCAGACCAGGGCACTGCACCACCTTGATCTCGACCAGTTCAAGGCGGTCAACGACACCATCGGCCATCCCGCCGGCGACCAGCTCCTGCGCGAGGTGGCCGACCGGCTGCGCGGGCTGGTCCGCGAGGTCGATACCATCGCCCGGATGGGCGGCGATGAATTCGCGATTCTGCAGGTCGGTATCCATGACGAAGCAGACGCCAAGGCGCTGGCGCAGCGCGTCATCGATGCCATCAGCGCGCCCTACGAGATCAATGGCCACCGCGTCATCATTGGCGTCAGCATCGGCATCGCGATCGGTCCAGGCGACGGCTGCAGCCCCGACGAATTGCTGCGCAATGCGGATCTCGCGCTCTATCGGGCGAAGGACCAGGGACGCGGTACCTTCCGGCTGTTCGAGACCGGCATGGATCTGGAGATGCAGGCGCGCCGCGTCCTGGAAAGCGACCTGCGCAAGGCGCTGCCCGCCGGCCAGTTCGAGCTCTATTATCAGCCGATCGTCAACCTGTCGAACAACGAAATCAGTGGCTTCGAAGCCCTGATTCGCTGGAACCACCCCGAGCGGGGATTGGTTTCTCCGGGTACGTTCATTCCTCTCGCCGAGGATCTCGGCCTGATCGTGCCGATCGGGGAATGGGTCATGCAACGGGCCTGCCTGACCGCGGCAAGCTGGCCCGATGGCCTTCTGGTCGCGGTCAATGTCTCGGCGCTGCAATTCCGCAACCCGGGCTTCCCGCAAATGGTGGTCGCGGCGCTCAGGGGCGCGGGCCTTCCCCCCGACCGGCTCGAGCTCGAAATCACCGAGAGCGTTCTGCTGCAGGATAGCGACGAGACGCTGGCGGTGCTGCACCAGTTGCGATCCCTGGGCGTCCGGATCGCGATGGACGATTTCGGCACCGGGTATTCCTCGCTGACCTATCTGCAGCGTTTTCCGTTCGACAAGATCAAGATCGACCGTTGCTTCGTCAAGAACATGCTCGACAATGCCGGCTCGCTCAACATCGTGCGCGCAGTCGCAGCATTGGCGACCGGGATGGGCATGACCACGACCGCGGAAGGCATCGAAAACCAGGCCCAGCTCGATGGCGTCATCGCCGTCGGCTGCACCGAGATGCAGGGCTTCAAGTTCAGTCCGCCGCTGCCGGTCGCCGAGATCGAGCGCCGGTTCCTGGCAGTCCGCAGACAGCCGCCGGCCGAAGACCGGATCGTCGCCTGACGCCAGGCCCTCAAGATTGAGCTCGGGACGGCTGCCGATGATCTTGTTCGATCGTTGGCAACGCGGCGCTACCGCACCGCGAAGGGCGATTGATAGGGCCGGCCAAACGGTACGCCGTTGATCACGGTCTGCACCGGTTTCAGCGAGAGCCTGCCTTCGCGCTTGTTGTTGCGGGTATCCAGGAACGTGACCGGCCCTTCCGCCAGCTCCATGATCGCGACGTCGGCCGGCGCGCCAATCTGCAGCGTGCCGATCTTCGGTGCGCGATTGATGATCTTGGCCGGCGCAATGGTCGTCATCGTCACCACCTGTTCCAGCGAATAACCCATCGCCAGGAACTTGCCCATCACGTTCGGCAGATAGGGCACGCCCGGCGTATTGCCCGAAAACACATGGATATCGGAGGAGATGGTATCCGGGCTGCAGCCGGCCGGGATCGCCACTTCCGCCACGGTAAAATCAAAACTGCCGCCGCCATGGCCGACATCGAAGATCACGCCGCGCTGCTTGGCGGCCAGCGCCGCCGGCAGCAACTGGCCGTTCTGCACGATGTTGGTGAAGGCGCCTGCCATGTTCGGTGCGCCGGAATAGGCATGGGTCAGCACATCGCCGGGCCGCAGCAGATCGAGAATATCCGACATCAGCTGCGAGGTCTCGACGCCACCGATATGCACCATCATCCGGGCCGGCCAGCCGCACATCTCGCAGGCCTGGATGCCGCGCCTCAGCGGCTCGAGGCCGTGCTTGTAGATCACGTTTTCCGACATCCGCACCTTGACCCCGATCAGGAAATCCGGATTTTCGGCGAGCGCCATGGCGCAGCCTTCGACCTGCGCGTTGTCGATATTGTAGAGTTCGGCGACCGGAAAAGCCGACAGCCCGTTATTGGCGATATGGACGAACGCATAGATCCGCGCCCA
>Ga0302157_10006016_pt1 | contig 12676 bp, 12 predicted proteins | sample I_Bog_N3_3_FD_193502 | JGI IMG/M metagenome (GOLD analysis project Ga0302157, IMG submission 193502) | Peat permafrost microbial communities from Stordalen Mire near Abisko, Sweden - I_Bog_N3_3 | ecosystem: Environmental > Terrestrial > Soil > Wetlands > Peat | place: Sweden: Abisko, Stordalen...
ATCACCGGCGGCATGCAGGGACCGCAGGATGCGTCGTTCCCGGCGATGAACGATTCGATCCAGCAGATCGTCGGCGTCATCAGGCATGATCCGGCGGTCGCCAATGTGATCGCGTTTACCGGCGGCGGCGGCGCCACCAACACCGGCTTCATCTACATTGCGCTGAAGCCGCTGGAGCAGCGCAAGGTCGGTGCAGCGCAGGTTATCGGCCGGCTTCGACCCCAGCTCAACCGCTTGCCGGCGGCTGCGGCATTCCTGCAGGCGGCGCAGGATTTGCGCATCGGTGGTCGCGGCGGCAATGCGATGTACCAGTACACGCTGCAGGCGGATAACTCCCAGGATCTGTACCAATGGGGACCGATCCTGCTGAAGGAGATGAAGCGGCTGCCGGGTTTTCAGGACCTGAGTTCGGACCAGCAGAACGGCGGCTTGGACGAGCTACTGACCTACGACCGCACCACTGCTGCGAGGCTCGGCGTCAGCGCGCAGTCGCTCGATTCCAATCTCTACAGCGCCTTCGGACAATCCGAAGTGTCGGTGATCTACACGCAGTTGAACCAGTACTACGTGGTACTGGAAGCTGCCCCGCGGTACTGGCAGAGTCCGGAAGGACTCAAGGACATCTACTTGCAGTCGGCCGCCGGCAAGAGCATACCGCTGCTGGCACTGGCGCAGGCGCATGCCACCACGACGGCGCTGGCGGTGAACCACACCGGCCTGTTTCCATCGGTGACCGTATCCTTCAACCTGGCGCCGGATGTCTCGCTCAGCCAGGCGACGCTAGCCATCGACCAGATGCAGCGGCGCCTCGGCACCCCGTCGTCGATCCAGGGATTCTTTGCCGGCACGCTGCTGGCCTACCAGCAGTCACTGAGCAGCGAGCCGGTGCTGATACTGGCGGCGCTGCTGTCGGTGTACATCGTGCTGGGTGTGCTGTACGAGAGCCTGGTGCACCCGCTGACCATCATCTCCAGCCTGCCGCCGGCCAGCGTCGGCGCGATGCTGGCAATGCTGCTGTTCGGGCAGGACCTGAATGTGATCTCCATCATCGGCATCGTGCTGCTGATCGGTATCGTCAAGAAGAACGCGATCATGATGATCGACTTCGCGCTGCAGGCGGAACGCCAGGAGGGCAAGGGCACGATGGAGTCGATATTCGAGGCCTGCATGCTGCGCTTTCGCCCGATCCTGATGACCACGATGGCGGCGCTGTTTGGAGCCGTGCCGCTCGCCTTCGGCACCGGCACCGGCTCGGAGCTGCGGCGGCCGCTGGGCATCGCGATCATTGGCGGACTGCTGGTCAGCCAGCTGCTGACGCTCTACACCACCCCGGTGGTGTACCTGTACATGGACCGCGCCAGCGTCTGGTGGGCGCGGCGCAGTCGCAAGCCCGGAGCCGAGCCGCTGCCCGCAGCGCTGCCGGCGAGCGGCGATTGAAGGAGAACGGCATGCGCACATTGATCAACGCATCGGCGGCGCCACTGTCAGGATCACTGGCAGCGCTGATGCTGCTGTCCGGCTGCACCGTCGGACCCAGCTACCACCCGCCAGCGGACGCCGCGCCCGCAAGCTACAAGGAACTGCCGGCAGCCGGCTCGACGGCCGACTCCACGGCCGGCTCCACGGCCGGCTCCACGGCCGGCTCCACGGCCGGCTCCACGGCCGGCTCCGCGGCCGGCTCCGCGGCCATCGGCGCCGCAGCCGCCGACGCCACCACTGCAATGGCCACTCCCGGCTGGAAGCGGGCGCAGCCGCAGGACGATGCGATACGCGGCAACTGGTGGGAGCTGTTCGGCGACCCGCAATTGAACGCGCTTGAACTCAAGGTCAATGTATCGAACCAGACCATCGCCGCATCGTTCGCCGCCTTCCAGCAGGCCCGGGCGCTGGTGAGCGAGGCGCGCTCGCAGTATTACCCGACGCTCAGCGTGTCGCCGGGCGTCACCCGCAGCCGCCAGCCGTCCGGCCTTTCCGCGTCGAGCGCCACCACGTTGAGCGCCACTACCGGAGGCCAGGTGAGTTCCAAGGGCAGCACGTATACCGAGTATTCGTTGCCGTTCGATGCGTCCTGGACACCGGATCTGTGGGGTCGGGTCCGCAACACGGTCAAGGGCGATATCGCTTCCGCGCAGGCGAGTGGCGCGGACCTTGCGAACACGCGCCTGACCGCGCAGGCGGAACTGGCGGTCGACTACTATGAGCTGCGCGCGCAGGATGCGCTGGTGCAACTGCTCGGTGCCACCGTCGCCGCCTACCAGCAATCGCTCACGCTCACCCAGGCGCTGTACCAGACCGGCATCGACGACGACGAAGCGGTCGCGCAGGCGCAGGTGCAGCTGCAGCTGACGCAGGCACAGGCCACCAACCTCGCCATCGCGCGCGCCCAGTACGAGCATGCGATCGCGCTGCTGGTCGGCCAGCCGGCATCGACGTTCTCGATAGCCGCCGAGCCTGGACCGCTGACCGTGGCGCTGCCGGCGGTTCCCGTGAGCATCCCCTCGCAGCTGCTCGAGCGGCGCCCCGACATCGCTGCCAGCGAGCGCCTGATGGCGCAGGCCAATGCGCAGATCGGCGTCGCGACCAGTGCCTATTATCCCACCCTGACGCTGAGCGCCGCGGGCGGCTTCGAGAGTTCGTCGTTGTCCAAATGGCTCACCTGGCCCTACCGCTTCTGGTCGGTGGGCTCGACGTTGTCCGAGACGCTGTTCGACGCCGGATTGCGCCGCGCCACGGTGCGGCAGTACCAGGCGGCGTACGACCAGACCGTGGCAAACTACCGACAGACCGTGTTGACCGCATTCGGGCAGGTGGAAGACAACCTGGCCGCGCTGCGGATACTGGCGAGCGAAATCCAGCAGCAGGACCAGGCGGTGGATTCGGCCCAGCGGCTGCTCGGCATCGCGACCGATCGTTACCGCCTCGGCCTCGATCCCTATCTCGATGTCATTACCGCCCAGACGACATTGCTGAGCGCCCAGCAGACCGCGGTCACTCTGCGCCTGCAGCAGCTGACCGCCGACGTTCAGCTGATCGAGGCGCTGGGCGGCGGCTGGGATGGCTCGCAGCTACCGGCATCGAAGGACGTCGCATCCACATCGCCGCTTCATCCGTGACCGCGTCCACGACCACATCCATGGCCCGCGCCGTCGATGGCTCGTGCCATCCATGGCTCGCGCCTCACACTACCAGAAGCGCCATCCCGGATACGACCACGACGGTCGCGGATCGGCATCGCTGCCGTCGAAGTCATCGTGGCGTATATGCTCGGAGCGCATCGTCCAGCGGTTCAATGTCCCCGCGTCGAGCTCGGATCCGTACAGCGAATACGGCCGGCCGCGCAGCGCGGCGATGAACGGATCGGACGACACCATATCCCAGGCATCGGTGTCGTACAGGTAGTACCCCGCCTTGCCGAATACCTCGATCGGTGTGCGAACCCGGTCGCTGTCGGGGGTCGTGGGGAGCGACTCGATCTTGACGCGGTAGATATCGTTGGCGCCGATAACACGCGCCGAGTCATCGGTGGCTGCGCCGGCGTCAGCCCCGCGGGCATCGGCAGGCGTCAGCGCCGCTGCCAATAGCAGCGACAGCATTGCCGCGGACACGGTGGATTGACTCATGTGGCAGACTCCTGGAAGTCTGCGACCGGCTTCATGTGGGATTGGCTGCAAGCGTAGCGCCGCCGGCAGCGGTCGGTCTGTGCGCTGCACCACATGCCGGCCTCACGTTATCGGCCTGAATCACAGTCCCTGAAGAAAGCGAAATCCGGCAATATGCAGCATCAGACCGATCACACATGTCAAGGCAAATGAGCCCAACGATAGTGCCCGAAACCAGAACACGACCCGCGCATCGGCATGTGACTCCGCGACCGGCAGGGCGGGTGGAATCGACAGATACTTTCTAAATCGCCGGTTCAACAGCGTAATGACCAGCACTGCGATCGTTCCGGCGATAAGTTGGCCCCAATGTCTGTGTTGGATGCGTGTCCCCTCGCCTGAGACCGCATAAATGATAACTATCAGCACGGCCGTAGCCGCTGCGAATGGGAAAGCCAGATAGCCTGCCAGTCGGTTGCTGGCAATGCGCCACGATCGTTCCAGGTCCGAGTCGCCCGTCTTGCGGCGAGTCCGCGCGAAGAAGATCTCAAAGATTTTGTCCAAGACTTCAGCCGCGCCAGTCGCCATTGATGATCGCCACCGTCGCGGCAGCTAGTGCAGGAACTCGCCTGCCTCTTGGCCATAAGCGCCCGAGCATCCCCCAAGCGCGGGCGATGGACGCGCGACCGCGCAACGCAATACGCTTGAACACGAGGACCTTGCAGATCTCATTTGCGGCTCCTCAGTAACTTGTTGCTGCTGACAACGCAAGATCATTTCCCACTTTCTTGCGGATATTCATTTCCGCAGTCGACGTTTAAAGTGTCCCTGGCCGCTAACATACAAGAATGACCCCTACCATTACAGCGTTTGAACGCTCGCCCGATCGCGGCAGGGGACTGGCGCGTGACATGCGCGTCCGCTGGGCGCTTGAAGAGGTCGGGCAGCCTTACGAGGTCCGGCTTGTCTCGTTCAGTGGGATGAAGGAGCCCGCACATCGCCGCCTGAGTCCGTTCGGACAGATCCCGACGTATCAGGAAGGCGATCTCGACCTTTGCTGCGCAGGCTGAACGGATCGGGCATGCTCGAGAAATATCCGAACCTCTTGGCCTACGTCGCCCGTGGCGAATCGCGGCCCGCGTTCAGGCGTGCTTTCGAGGCGCAGTTGGCGGTTTTCACCGCCAACGCACCGGTTCAGGGTTGAAAAAACGGCAGACCCGCCAGGCTGGCCCACGCCTGCTCCCCATCCAGGTCCTGCGGCGTTTCGACCGTCCAGTTATAGCTCGCCGGAAAGGAATCGAAATACACCAGGGCTGCGATTCGCGCATCGCTGTTCAGGTAGAACGCGCCGCCCGGCTGCAGTGCGGCGCCGGCATCATCGAAGTACTTTTGCTGCGTAAACCCGTCGGTCGCGTTATTGACCTCGCCGGTCTCGGCAATCATCAGGGGCTTGCCGAAACTGCTGTAATGCGACCAGAACGTGGACCAGATGCCGACAAACCCGCGCACCGGTTGCGTCGTCTTGTCATAGGTGTCGCCGGCAATCCAGTCGACGCTGGCGCTGCCGGGGTAGAACGTGTCGATCGGAACCGTCTGGAAATCGGTAGTGCTCACGGCGGGACACCACACCCAGGTGACGTTGGCCACTCCCTGCGCTGCAAACACCTGCACCAGGTGCTGGAAGTAGGCGATGTACTCGGCAGCCTGCGCAGGCACATTGCCCACGTTCGCCGCCGTGTAGCAGTTATTACCGTTGGGATTACCGCTCGGGTCGTTGACGTTCAGGTTGAACTCCCACGACGGCCGGATGAAGACATTCGTTCCCACCGTCTTGACCGCCAGTGCCGCAGGGATGACGACGCTGGTGTCATAGGACCCGTCGGCGATCGCCTGAAAAGTCGTCCCTTGCGCGCTGCTGCAGCCCCACGAGATCAGCGGGAAGCGGCCGTGGGCGACGTCGTCCTGGATGGCAGCGTTGCCCGCGGCAGACGACAGCTGCGTGCCCGCATTGAATCCCCAGTACGACGTGTGAATGGCGAGCCGGTGACCCAGGACGGTTTCCAGCGCTGCCATCGCGACCGGCTGGCTGCCGAGCGCCGGATTCGCCCACGCCCCGAGGTAGGCGCCGTCGGCGGGAGGCGCAATTGAGTTTCGTGTCACCGTCAGCACGGTCGACCCGACAATGCTGCCGGAGGTGGCGCTGATCTGTGTCGTTCCAGCACTGAGCGTGCTCGCAAGCCCGGCAGAGGCGCCGACGTTGCTGATCGAGGCAACGCCGGCGGCGGACGAACTCCAGAGCACCGTGGTCGTCAGATTCTGGCTGCTGCTGTCGCTGTACGCGCCGGTGGCCGTGAACTGCTCTGTGACACCGGTGGTCACGGTGGGGCTCCCCGGCGTGACGGTGATCGACACCAGCTGTGGTGCGGCGGGTGACGACGGTGAACTGGACCCGCCGCCGCCGCAGCCGGTCAATGCCAACACAAGTGCCCAACCAGTAACGACAACGGGCAGCGAGCGGAAAGCGGTGATGCGCGGTGCGCCTGGATGCAGTACGAGCGGAATCACATCGACTGCTCCCAGATGGCGGTGCCCACACGGCGGCGCTAGCGCGCGTCCAATGGCATCGCGGTCGCGCCACCGCCAGTGAATCGGGTGTACCTGCAGTTAGAAACGCTGCAAGCCGCGCTTCGTTGACTACCAGCTGCACTCCACGCGAACCCTGCGCGTTGCGTCTCGAATCCGGCGAGGCGCCACCCTAGGGCAGCACATCCTTGGTCGACAAGCCGGTAGACGTCGATACCAGTTAGGATTGGCCGCCACCATCGCCTTCGACGTTACCCGAAGGACCAAATATCACGACCCCCGGAATGACGCTGCCTCCCCCGAATGACACGATGACGTAGCCGTAGGCATTTGCAGTGATCGAGGTGACGGTCGGTGCGTTGGAGAAGCCGCCGATCGTCTGCATCTCCAGGCTCCCCTTGGTCAGCCTCACCGCCTGTGTCGATTGATCCGTTCCGATGAACACAAACCCGGAATTGGCGGCCATGGAACAGCGTACGCCACTGCCACCGACCAGCGGCAGGGTGACCTTGTTGGTCAATTTGATCGTGGCCGAGTCTTAGGAGCCACCGTTGATCGTGTCGGTTTTCAGATACCGATAGAGCATGACCTCGTTACCGTTGCCGCCCCCGGCTACGTCGACGATATAGATACCTCGTTGCACGCTGTCACCTAGCGTGGAGGGAATGCCTTCCAATATGGCGCCGACGAAGCCGAACGGCCCGAAGGATCCAGAGCTGTAACAACCTTCGCTTTGCGGAAGTGAACCGCACACGACGAACGAGACGCTCGAAGAATCGCTGTCGAATACAGACTGAGTGTAGAGGCCGGCATCCGGTGGTGCCGCGAGAGTCGTCGAGGGCAGCGCGATGGCCGGGAGCAAACCCAGCAGGCAAACGATGGCCAAACGATGGCGTTGCGGTTGAGCTTATACATAACGTCCCTGTTCTGATGATTTATTCGAAGAGTGTAGCCCTCCCCTGCGCAGTCAGAAGTTGTCTGCTTCCGCTTCAGATTCCGCCGAAGTTGTACTGCCGAGATCTTTCCGGGGTCTCGCATAGAGGTCACGGCGGCGGCGCAAATCCCGGCTGCCACAGCATCGCCCCGCCCTCGATGCCGGCATCGTTCGACACCACGCTGGCGTTGTCTGGCAGACGGAAGGTGATGCGCGAGGCATTGCCGCCGCCGATGAACAGGTGATCGTAGTTCAGGAGCGAGTGCAGGATCTCGATGGTGTGCGCGACGTGCCGGTTCCAGCGCTTGCGGCCAAGCTTCTTCAGCGCAAGGTTACCGACGTAGTCGTTGTAGGTGCCGCTCTTGTGGATCGGATGCTGCGCCAGCTCCAGGTGCGGCATCAGCTGGCCGTCGCGAAACAGCGCGGTGCCGGCGCCGGTGCCCAGCGTCAGCACCAGTTCCAGGCCCTTGCCGCGGATCACCGCCAGTCCCTGCATCTCGGCGTCGTTGATCAGCCGCGCCGGCGCATGCAGCCGCTGGGCCAGCACGGACGCCAGTTCGAAATTCGCCCACACGCGCGTGCCCCAGTGCGGCGCGGTGATCACCCGGCCATTGCGCACCACGCCCGGGAAGCCGATTGCGATGTGGTTATACGGCGGCAGCGGCTTGACCAGGCGCAGCAGCGCGCGAACCATGACTTTCGGCGTGCACGCGTCTGGCGTTTTCAGCTTGAGCCGATCGGTCAGCATGCGCCCGTGGCCGTCGATCACCGCCGCCTTAAGGAACGATCCGCCGATGTCGATGCCCAGCACCCGCAAGGCCGCCGCTGAGCGGCGACCGACGCTAGTCGGTGGGCTGCGCGGCGCGCGGCGCGCTGGGCTGCGCGGCGATCGGCGGGGCGACGGGCGCGCACCCGCGCGTGCGCTCATCGCTGGCTGGCCGCCGCCGGATCACGCCGCATGAGTTTCGCGCTCTTGGAGGCGAGACATTCGAGCAGATCTTCCCAGGATTTGGTGAAGGAGCTTGCGCCCTCGCGTTGCAGCCGGGCGGCGAGCGGCGCCTGTTCGATCCCGGCGCGCGCGAATTCGGCCAGCAGCGCATCCGCATCGCCGCCATCGACCGGCATCGCGGTACCGACCTTTCCGTGGTCGGCGTACGCGAGCAGCGTCGGCTCGGGCATGGTATTGACCGTGTTCGGCGCAGCGAGGGCCTCTATATAGAGAGTATCGGGCGCCTTGGGATCCTTGGTGCCGGTGCTGGCCCAGAGTACGCGCTGCGGTTGGGCGCCCGCGGCCGCGAGCTTGCGCCAGCGATCGGATTCGAGCAGCTGCCGGTAGGCGCGGTAGATGCGCCTGGCGACCGCGATGCCGAGCCGGTTATGCAGGGGCGCCGCGACCTTGTCCTGCACCGCCGCGTCCCAGCGGCTGACAAATATCGACGCCACCGACTGTATCTTCGGGTCCAGCCCCGCCGCCACCCGGCGTTCGATGCCGCGCAGGTAGGCCTCGGCGGCCGCCAGGTACTGCTCGCACGAGAACAGCAGCGTGACGTTGACAGGCACCCCGGCGAAGATCGTCTCCTCGATCGCGGTCAAGCCGGCGTCGGTCCCCGGAATCTTGATATACAGGTTCGGCCGCTGCGCGCGCCGGTGCAGCCCGGCCGCCGCCTTGATGGTACCGGCGCTGTCATCCGCCAGCAGCGGCGACACCTCCAGCGATACCCAGCCATCGATGCCGGCGCTGGCGTCGTGCAGCGGCCGAAACAGATCCGCCGCCCGGGTCAGATCCTCGAGCGCTAATTCGAAGAACAAATCCTCTCCGGTCTTGCCGCTGGCCGCCTTCTGCTCGATGGCGTCATCGTAGAAAGTGGAGTCTTTGATCGCCTTGTCGAATATCGTAGGATTGGAGGTCAACCCGGTGACCGACAGCTCGCGGATGTAGCGCGCCAGCGTGCCGCTGGTCAGCAGTCCGCGGGTAATGTTGTCGAGCCACAGACTCTGCCCCAGCTCATGCAACTGCTGCGTTGCTTTCATGAACACACTCCTAAACCCAAGCTGCGCTCAATGCATGTGAAAGTAGGTGCCGCCCATCAGCCCTACCAGTCCAATCAATATGAGATAGAAGGCGACGATATAGTTCAGCAGTCGCGGAACGATAAGGATCAGTATGCCCGCGATCAGCGATATCACCGGCCCGATGCTCAGGCTGACATTCATATTTAGATAACCCCTGCAAATTTTGCAAAAACGCAATCATGTCATCCACTGCCTATATTGGCCGTTCAGGGGCCTGCGCCGCAATTGCCGTCATGGCGCGTTGCACGGCGGCGACCGCTGACACGAACCAGGCGTTAACTGAGCGCAACGCGGCTACGCAAACGGATTGTGAAGACGCGCGCCAGTCGGCGCAAAGTGCTCCGTATTCCGTGTCACCACTGTAAGATCATGAATGAGCGCAGTGGCCGCAACCTGCTTTTCCAGCGGATTCTCAGGATTCGGTACCCGTAGCCGTCCCCGGACGTGGGCCGTCTCCTCGTCAAAAGACAAAGTCGACCATTGATAGCATTACTGCAACAGGCCGCGCAAAGGATCGACGATGAACCTGTCTGACACGCGCGCCATCATCACCGGTGGCGCCTCAGGTCTCGGCCTGGCGGCAGCGGTGCGCATCGTAGCCGGTGGCGGACAGGTGGTGCTGCTGGATATCAACCAGGCGCAGGGGACGGCCGCGGTAGCCGCACTGGGCGGCCAGGCGTCGTTCATCGCCACCGATGTCACGCGCGAGAGCGAGGTCGACGCGGCCATCGAGCAGGCGTGCGCGCGCATGGGACGCATCAGCGCCGCCATCACTTGCGCCGGGATAGCGACCGCTGCCCGCCTGGTCGGCAAGCAAGGCGCCATGCCGGGGGATTTCTTCCGCAAAGTGATCGAGGTCAATCTGGTCGGCACCGTGCTGGTATGCAAGAGCGCGGCGCAGGCGATGCAGCGCAATACCCCCGGCGCCGACGGCGAGCGCGGCGTCATCGTGATGACCGCGTCGGTCGCCGCGTTCGACGGGCAGATCGGCCAGGTGGCCTACGCGGCCTCCAAGGGCGGCGTGGTCGCGATGACGCTGCCGATGGCGCGCGAACTGGCGTCCACCGGCATCCGGGTAGTCACCGTCGCGCCAGGGGTATTCCTGACGCCGATGCTCGCCGGCATGTCGCCCGAGGTGCAGCAGTCGCTCGGCAGCCAGGTACCGTTTCCACCGCGACTCGGCCGGCCGGACGAATATGCCTCGCTCATCGCGGAGATCCTGCAGAACCAGATGCTCAATGGCGAGACCATCCGACTTGATGGTGCGATCCGCATGCAGCCACGCTGATTGATACGCCGGACGCGCCGCCCTGTGCCACACCCACCCTAACGCGGCACAGTTGGGCTACGATGTGCTGCCATGCATCACTGCACCATCGCGCGGCTGGCCGCGATCGCCAGCACCCTGATCGTCACATTGATCACGTCGACCGGCATCGCGGCCCAGGCGCCGCCAGCACCGGCAGCACCGGCAGCAGCGCCAGCACCGGCAGCACCGGCAGCACCGGCAGCACCGTTTGCTGCCCCGCCGGCGCCGCCGACCGACCCTGCAGTCGTTGCCACGATGGCGCGCATCCGCGATGCCGCGATGGGCAGCGACTGGAGCTGGCAGCGGCTGACCGAGCTGACTGACCGCATCGGTCCGCGGCTGTCCGGATCGCCGCAACTGGACGCCGCCATCGTCCAGGTTGCCGCAGCCATGCGCGCACTGGGCGCGGACGTGCGCCTGCAACCGGCCAAGGTAACGCACTGGGTGCGGGGCGAGGAGCACGCGGAGCTCACCGATTACCCCGGCCGGCCGCCTGGGATCACGCAGACGCTGCACCTGACCGCGCTCGGCGGCTCGAGCGCCACGCCCGCCGGCGGCCTGAACGCGCGCGTCGTGGTGGTACACGATTTCAATGAACTGCAGGCGCGCTCCGCGGAGGTGCGCGGCAACATCGTATTGTTCGAAGCGCGCTTCGACCAGCGTCTGGCCGACAACGGCGAGGCGGGGGCTGCCTATCGCCAGGCCGGACAGTACCGTTTCGCAGGTCCTTCCGCCGCCGCAGCGCTCGGAGCCGCCGCAGCGCTGGTGCGCTCCGTCGGTGGCGCCGATTACCGGCTGCCGCATACCGGGGAGACGTTCTGGAAGCCCAAGCAGGCGCCGATCCCGGCAGCCGCGCTCAGCGCCGAAGATGCCGACCTGGTTGATCGCCTGAGCGCGAGCGGTTCGGTGACCATGAAGCTGCTGCTGACCGCCAGGACGCTGCCGGATGCCGACAGCGCCGATGTCATCGCCGACTGGCCCGGCAGCGAGCATCCGGAAGAGGTCGTCGTGGTCTCCGGTCACCTCGACTCCTGGGACCTTGCCACCGGCGCCACCGATGACGGCGTCGGCGTGATGGCCGCGGCAGGCGTCATCCAGGTGTTGCAGCAGCTCAACGTGCATGCGCGGCGCAGCATCCGCTTCATCGCCTGGGCCGACGAGGAGAGCGGAAAGGGCGGCGGCGACCGCGCCTATTTCGATTCGGTGCAGCAGGACATCGCGACCCAGAGCGCCGCGATCGAAAGCGATGAAGGGGCCGGCCGTGCGCTTGGCATCAACGCCAGCGTGACGCCAGACTCACTCGCGCTGCTGCAGCCGGTGCTCGCTGCACTGGCGCCGATTGGCGCCACGGCGCTCGAGCACCATGACGGACCGCTCGGTGCCGACATCGCGCCGCTGCAGGACGCGGGGACTCCGGGCTTCTCGCCGCTGGTGGACGCGCGGCATTACTTTGACTATCACCATACCGCTGCCGACACGCTCGACAAGGTCGATCCGCAGAATCTCAAGAGCCAGGTCGCCACCATGGCGGTGCTGGCCTACTACCTGGCGCAGTTGCCGGAACCGCTGCCGCGCGTCCCGGCGCACCCGCCCTCCTCGCCTTAGATGGGGTAGCCGCATGCGCGCATGGCGACCGTTCCTGGCCGCGCTCGGCGGGGCGCTCGCGTTGATGTCGTTGCTGTCGGGATGCACCACGGTCGCCTTCGGCGTGGCGAACCTGCCGACGTATTTTTCAGGCATCCAGCGCCAGGCCGGCATCGCTTTCGGCGCCGACCCGCGCCAGCGGCTCGACGTTTATCGACCAGCCGCATCAGCAGCGCCAGCCACGCCGACAGCGGCAAGACCGGTCATCGTGTTCTGGTATGGCGGCAGCTGGGACGACGGCAAGCGCCAGGACTATCGCTTCGTTGGCGTGGCACTGGCACGCCTGGGCTATGTGACGGTGATTCCCGACTATCGCCTGTACCCACAGGTGCGCTTCCCCCTGTTCCTGGATGACGGCGCGCAGGCCGTGGCATGGGTGCAGCAGCATGCGGCGGAATACGGCGGCGATCCGCGGCGCCTGGTATTGATGGGTCACTCCGCCGGCGCATACATGGCGGCGATGCTGGCGCTCAATCGCCACTACCTGGACTCAGCCGGTGCCGATCCCAGTCGGATCATTGCCCTGGTCGGCCT
>Ga0302157_10006018_pt1 | contig 12673 bp, 12 predicted proteins | sample I_Bog_N3_3_FD_193502 | JGI IMG/M metagenome (GOLD analysis project Ga0302157, IMG submission 193502) | Peat permafrost microbial communities from Stordalen Mire near Abisko, Sweden - I_Bog_N3_3 | ecosystem: Environmental > Terrestrial > Soil > Wetlands > Peat | place: Sweden: Abisko, Stordalen...
GCCCATCTGCCAACGAGGGCATCGAGAGGAACACCATGACCACCACCTACGACCCGGCCCACCCCCGCTACTTCGACGAGGGCGATCTCCGCCACGAGCTCGGTCGGGTCTACGACCTGTGCCACGGCTGCCGCCTGTGCTTCAACCTCTGCCCGTCGTTCCCGACCCTGTTCGACACCATCGATGCCCGGGACGGCAACGTGGGGGCGATGACCCCGGCCGAGCAGGACCAGGTGGTCGACGAGTGCTACCAGTGCAAGCTCTGTTATCTCAAGTGCCCCTACGTACCGCCCCACGAGTGGGAGCTCGACTTCCCGCGGCTGATGATGCGGGCCCACGCGGTGCGCCACGCCGGGGGGACATCATTGAAGGAGCGGCTGACCGATCAGTTCCTCGGCCGTACCGACCTGCTGGGCACGGTGTCCTCGGCGGCGGCCCCCATCGTCAACGTCATGACCGGCACCCCCGGCTCGCGGTCACGGCGCCTGATGGAGAAGACGGTGGGACTGGCCTCGGGTCGGCTCCTCCCTCCCTATGCCCGCCAACGCTTCTCCACCTGGTTCCGACGGCGGAACGCGGCCGGGGCCGCTGCCCCGGTGCCCGCCACCGGCCGGCAGGGCGAGGTCTCGGTGTTCCCCACCTGTTTCATCGAGTACATGGCGCCCGACATCGGCAAGGACCTGGTGAAGGTCTACGAGCGCAACGGGGTGGGGTGTTCGATGCCGGAGGGCGCCCGGTGTTGCGGCGCCCCGTGGCTCCACCAGGGGAACATCAAGGAGTTCACCAAGGCCGCCGAGCAGAACGTGGCGGCGCTGGTCGGAGAGGTCCGGGCCGGCAAGGAGGTGGTGGTGGCCCAGCCCACCTGCGCCTACGTGCTCCGGAAGGACTATCCCCTGTACCTGGCCCACACCGACCTGGCCTCCGACGCCGAGCTGGTGGCTGCCCACGTGGCCGATCCTGCCGAGTACCTGGTGGGTCTGCACAAGCGGGAAGGCACGTCCCTCAACACCGAATTCCCCGGGCGTGACGCCGGCCAGGTCCCCGATCAGGTCACCTACCACGTGGCCTGCCACCTGCAGGCCCAGCAGGTGGGCCTGAAGAGTCGTGACCTGCTGAAGGTGGCCGGGATCAAGGCCACCCTGGTGCAGCGGTGCTCCGGCATCGACGGCACCTGGGGCTACCGACAGGAGAACTACGAGCTGGCCCGCCAGGTCGCCGCCCCCCTCAAGCGGGAGGTGGAGGCGGCCGACAACGAGGTGGTGTGTGGTGACTGCCACCTGGCCAACGGCGCCATCGAGCAGGAGACCGGCCGCCGTCCTGTCCATCCGATGCAGCTGATGGCCCGCGCCTACGGCATCCCCTCCGAAGCGACCCCCCGGTGAGCGGCGAACGGCTGTTGACGCTGGACGACATCGCCGACCAGCGCGCCTACGAGCGTCAACGCCACGAGTTCCGTCGGCAGGTGATCGCCGTCAAGAAGCTCCGTCGGGTGTCGGTCGGACCGGTGATCACCCTGACCTTCGAGAACCACCTCACCATGCGATTCCAGGTTCAGGAGATGGCCCGGGCCGAGAAGATGGTCAGCGACCAGCAGATCCAGCATGAGCTCGACGTCTACAACCGGCTGCTCCCCGCCCGTGGCGAGCTGTCGGCCACCCTGTTTCTGGAGTTGACCTCCGAGGAGCAGCTGCGGCATTGGCTGCCCCGCCTGGTAGGGATCGAGGGGGCGGTGGAGATCCGGATCGGCGAAGGGGACACCGAGGTGGCAGTTCGCTCGATGCCCGAGGCCGACCATCAGGCCCAGCTGACCCGAGCGTCGGTGACCGCTGCCGTCCACTACGTGCGATTCCGGCTCACCGACGACCAGGTGGGCGCCTTCGGGGTGGGTCCGGCAAGGCTGGCCGTCACTCATCCGGAGTATCCCGACGGCCTGCCCGGGGTGACCCTCACCGACGAGGTCCGGGGCGAGCTCGGGACCGATCTGGCCGGCGGGTAGTTCCGCGGCCAGCCCTCCGTGCACCGCCGAGCCGTCCGCCACCGTTACCAGGTGGCCGGCTCGATGAAGTCGGCGGCCGGCCGGTCGAGCCACTGCACGATCCGCATCGCCACGTCCATGCTGGTGGCGAACCTGGCAGTCCGTAAACCGGTGAGCTGGTTCGGACTGCAGCCGAGCACGGCGGCAAGGGCGGGCCAGGTCAGTCCGTCCCATCGGCGTCGCTCGTCCATGGCGGCGTAGAGGCGCGGCAGCGACCAGCGCGGCCGACGGTGGCTCACGGCATCCGGCAAGGCGAATCGGACGTCGTCGTGGGTAGCTCCCCGGAGGAAGCTTTCGGGAGATCGTCCGAGCCATCGCAGCATGAAGAGGGCGTGCTGGCACGACGTTCCGGATCTGGTGCCCAGGTTGCTCAGGGTGGAGGGGCTGATCGGATGATCGTTCCGTCGATCGTTCAACTCGGACGACTGGTCCCAGATCTGGTCGGCCACCGCCCGCCAGCTGAGTCGCAGCGCGGTCCGTTGGGCGTCGAGTGCCGCGAAAAGGGCGCCGGTGTCGAACGGTTGTATACCCCGGTCCATCGTGTTCGCCCTGCCCTCTGCCGTCGACGCCCACCACAGTGTGACCGCGGCCACCGTTGCGGTACCAGCCAACCGGCCACGACCGTCCGCCGGATCCGGCAGACTGTGGCCATCGGGGCGGGATGTACCCGGTCTGCCGCCCCCGAGTCGTAAGAAGGAGCACACCGTGAGCGACCCCAACGAGCCCGAGCGCACCAAGCACCCCGACGCCGTGCCGGTGGAGGGTGGTGGGATCTTCCAGTCACGGGCGGACGGGCAGCTCCACTTCACTCCGGAGTCGGTCGGAAGCACCGATCCCATCGCCGCCCCGGTCGACGCCACCCCCCTCGATGAGGACGAACCGGAGGGCACCGTCCCCTCCAGTCCGCTCCGGGCCATGAAGGACCGACGCCACGAGCAGTGGCTGCAGTTCGGGCATGTCGACCGCATCCGGCAGCGGGTGGGCTCCGGCGACGCCGCCGTCTACGTCATCGACGACGGCAAGCACCACTGCATGATCGGCCGCCGGGTGGGGGCCACCCGGGACGGGGTGATCTACAGCCTGGTGGCCCGGGTCGACCACGCCACCTACGAGGCGCTGGCGTCGGGGGCGGTATCAGGGGCCGACACCTTCGGACGCAGCCACGAGGCCGGGCTGGTGGCCACCGTCGAAGGAGGGGGTGTATCCAACCTCTTCGATGTCGAGCACTACGCCCACCCTGACGAGATCCCACCGGAGTACCTGCCGCCGCAGGCCTTCATCGACTTCGCCGAGGACCTGCCCCTGGCCGAGCACTGACGGCAGGGCGGGGCCCGACCCCGCCGGAAGTCAGTGGATCAGGATGGCGACGGTGAAGATGGTGGCGTCGTAGAGGAAGTGGGCGGCGATCGGCCGGTTGAGGCGGCCGTGCTTCTGGAACGACCGGGTCACCAGCCAGCCCAGCGGGATGGTGAGGAGGAATCCCAGCCCGTAGTAGATGTGGTAGCTGGTCCGCAGCGCCAGGCTGAGGGCGAAGGCCGGCCAGGGTGCCCAACCCAATTGACCCAGCCGGGTGAGCAGGTAGCCGTTGACCAGCACCTCTTCGGTGACGGCGGTGACGGCGGCGATCAGGATGCCGTAGAGCACGTAGATGGCAGGGACATGATTGACCTGCACGTGATTGATCAGGTCGGAGTGCTTCCCGAAGATGACGATCAGTGGAATGGAGGCCACGATCTCGACGCCGTAGCCCCACAGTGCCAGGCCGGCTCCGGGCAGGATGTCCCTCATGAAGCTGGGCCATCCGAGGCCCAGGCTGGACGGCGACTGACCGGATCGGGCCAGGAGGTACAGGGCCAGCGGCACGATCGCCCCGACCGGCAGGTAGCTGATGATCCCGAGGATGAGGTTGACGGTGGAGTGTCCGTGCACCACCACCGCGAAATCCGACTGGTTGCCCTGCCCGTAGAGCGATTGGACGAAGAGGAGGAGTGCCGACACCACCCCCGGGACCAGAAACGCCAGCATCACGAAGCGGGTCTCCCACACCAGGTGGCGGCGGGTGGTCGGCTCGAACTTGAGTGGCGGGGTGATCAGGTCTTCGCCGAACGAGGACGGCGACGGTGGCCCGCCGCCACCCACCCAGATGGGTGGTGGACCGGAGGGGATCGGTGCTCCCGGTGGTGGGGGTGGGGGTGCCCACTGGCCCACCGGCGGTCCGGCGGTCGGTACGGCGGTCGGTACCCAGAACGCCCATCCGGGCGGGCTGGGCGGCCATTCCGGCGGCGGCATCCAGCCCGGCGGCGGCATCCACCCGGGGGGCGGGACCGGCCAACCCGGCGGCGACTGCCAGATCCACGGTGACGTCATCGGGGCCGAAGGCTAGTGGTCGGAAATCGACGACGTCGTTCGATCGGTCGGCTCCTGCAAGGTCTCCGGCAACCTCCGGGTTCGACTCGATGCAAGTGCGACCGGTGAAGGTGGCGAGGCCGGCCACCGTGGTCGGCCCCCGACCGGGCGAACCTCACGGAGGCACCACCATGACCACCACCACCAACAGCACCATTGCCGGCAACCTGACACGGGACCCGGAGATCCGGTACACCCGGGACGGACAGGCCACCACCACCCTCGGGGTGGCCGTCAATCGGCGCTGGCTCAACCGGGAGACCAACGAGTGGGAAGAGGCGACCTCCTTCTTCGATGTGGTGTGCTGGCGGGAGCTGGCTGAGAACACCGCCCTCAGCCTCACCAAGGGGGCCAGGGTGGTCGTTTCCGGCCGGCTGGAGCAGCGGAGCTGGGAGACCGAGGAGGGCGACCGCCGGTTCAAGGTGGAGATCGTGGCCGACGAGATCGGGGCCAGCCTGCGGTTCGCCACCGCCGACCTCCATCGGGTCGAGCGTCGCCAGGTGGTCGGCGACGACACCGATGCCGGTGCCGATGCCGCCTCCGACGAGCTCGACGCCGCCCTCGGCGCCGACGCCTGACGGCCGGCCGGGTACGACACCATGACGATCCTCGATCCATCCGCCCCGGCGGTCGGCCATCACCGGCCGCCGGGGCGCCCGGCACCCCCCGCCCGGCCCCTGGCCTTCGGCACCACGGTTCTGCTGTCCAAGGCCGAGGTATTCGGGGCCTGCCAGGCGTTGGCCGACGCCGACCGTCTCCTCCTCCGATGCGGCGCGTCGCAGGAGGCCGCCGCCCTGGGTGATCTCTTCGAACTGCTCGAGCACCGCCTGGCGCAGGCGCCGACCAATCAGGTCTCGGGGCCTGCCTCGGCGTCTTCGTCCGGTCGGTAGTCGAGCGACAGTGAGTTGACGCAGTACCGCAGCCCGGTCGGGTTCGGTCCATCCGGAAACACATGCCCCAGGTGCCCACCGCACCGGGCGCAGGTGATCTCCGTCCTGACTCTTCCCCAGCTGCGGTCGGCATGTTCGTGGATGACGCCTTGATCCAGCGCCCGATAGAAGCTCGGCCAACCTGAACCGGACTCGAACTTGGTATCGGAGGGGAAGAGCTCGGCCCCACACCCGGCGCAGGTGAAGACGCCGGTTCCCTCCACGTGGAGCAGCTCGCCGGACCAGGCGGGCTCGGTACCGCCCCGACGGAGTACGGCATACCGTTCGGGGCTGAGTCGGGCCTTCCACTCGCGGTCGCTCAGCTCCACCCTGTCGGCCGCGGTCCGGGTGATGTCGTCGGTCATGGCGCCTCCTCCTCAGGTGTGGCGAGCCCGTCGGGCGTCCCATCGTGGGTGCAACACCTCTCGGCTCGGAAGGTAGAACGCCCACGTGGCAGTGGCTGTTCCCCTCGGGAGGGCCAAGGTGCCTTTGCTATCGTCGCACCGGCGATCGGCGGAACCGGCAGGTGCGGCCCGCCGGACTTGGCACCCCCCGAACCGCACAGGAACCTATGGACCTACGAGACCGACCAGAGGATGAGGCCTTCCGCAAGGAGGTGCGCACCTGGTTGACCGACCACGTGGTCGGCGAGTTCGCCGCCCTCGACGGCCGGGGCGGTTCCGGTGACGAGACCTACGGGTTCGAGACCCGGCTGGCGTGGGAACGGGTCATGGCCGCCGACGGCTGGACGTGTCTGGGATGGCCCGTCGAGTGGGGTGGACGGGGAGCCTCCATCGCTCATCAGGTCATCTTCAATGAGGAGTACGTGAAGGCAAAGGCCCCCGGGAGGGTGAGCATCCTGGGGGAAGGGCTGATCGGGCCGACCATCCTCCACTACGGCACTGACGAGCAGAAGGCCCGCTTTCTGCCGCCCATCGTGGCCGGCACCGAACTGTGGTGTCAGGGCTATTCGGAACCCAACGCCGGGAGCGACCTGGCCAATGTCCAGACCAAGGCGGTGCTGGACGGAGACCAGTGGTCGGTGACCGGCCAGAAGGTGTGGACATCGCTGGCCCACCAGTCGGACTGGTGCTTCGTGGTCTGCCGGACCGAGCCGGGCTCGCTGCGGCACAAGGGCCTTTCCTACCTGCTGGTGCCGATGGACCAACCGGGGGTGGAGGTCCGACCCATCACCCAGCTGACCGGTACGTCGGAGTTCAACGAGGTCTTCTTCGACGGTGCCCGCACCGATCAGGCCAACGTGCTGGGGGAGGTCGGCGACGGCTGGCGGGTGGCGCTGGCCACCCTGGCCTTCGAGCGGGGTGTAGCCCTCCTCGGCCACCAGGTCTCCTTCCGCCGGGAGCTCGACCACCTGGTGGAAGTGGCCCAGTCCAACGGCCGGGCGGATGACCCGGTGATTCGCCAACGGCTGGCCGGTGCCTTCGCCGAGCTGGAGATCCTCCGGTTCAACACCCTCCGCAGCTTGTCGGCCATCGACGGGCCGGTGGCCCCACCGGAGGCCTCCATCATCAAGCTGTTCTGGGCCAGCTGGCACCGATCGTTGGGGGAGCTGGCCATGGACGTCCTCGGCATGGCCGGCACCGTGGTCGCCACGCCGCCCTACGAGCTCGATGCCTTCCAGCGCACCTTCCTCTTCAGTCGCTCGGAGACGATTTACGGCGGCTCCAACGAGATCCAGAAGAACATCATCGGTGAGCGGGTACTGGGCCTGCCTCCCGAACCGAAGGGAGCCCCCCGTTGACCGACGCCACCACCCCACCGCAGGCGCCCACCCCCCCGGACGGGCACGGCCTGCTGGAGGGGAAGATCGTGGTGGTGACGGCCGCCGCCGGTACCGGCATCGGATTCGCCACCGCCAAGCGTTGCGTGGAGGAGGGCGCCACCGTGGTGGTCTCCGACACCCACGAGCGACGCCTCGGCGAGGCGGCCGACACCTTGGCCGAGCTGGCCGGCACCCGCCCATTGGCGGTGCCGTGCAACGTCACCGACGAGGCACAGGTGCAGCACCTCTACGACGCCACCGTCGAGCACCACGGCCACTTCGATGTGGCGGTGAACAACGCCGGGCTGGGAGGCCAGGTGGACATCGTGGACATGACCGACGAGCAGTGGTCACTGGTCCTCGACATCACGCTGACCGGCACCTTCCGCTGCACCCGTGCCGCCCTCCGGCATTTCTATGCCCGGGGTCAGGGCGGGGTCATCGTCAACAACGCCTCGGTGCTGGGCTGGCGGGCCCAGGCCGGCCAGGCCCACTATGCGGCGGCCAAGGCCGGGGTGATGGCCTTGACCAGGTGCAGTGCGGTGGAGGCGGCTCCCCACAACGTGCGCATCAACGCCGTGTCACCCAGCCTGGCCCTCCACCCGTTCCTCTCCAAGGTGATGCCGGAGGACGAGTTGGCCGAACTGTCGGGGCGCGAGGCCCTCGGACGGGGCGCCGAGGTGTGGGAGATCGCCACCATCATCGCCTTTCTGGCCAGCGACTACGCCACCTTCATGACCGGCGAAGTGGTGTCGGCATCGAGCCAGCACCCCTGACCGGTCCCGCCGTGTACGAGCTTCGAACGGTGGGAGGCGTGCCGGGCCCCGCTGACGGTGGCGCCTACGACAGGGCGTAGACCACCGTGACGTCGGCAGTGGACTGCTGGGTCCCCGCTTCGATGGGCACTGGAGTGGACGGGCCGCTGCTGGCCGGCAGTCCGGCCGCCGCATTGGTGGCGTACGGCTGATCGGTGGAGTCGGTGATGGAGCAGACGCCGTGGATGGACGCATCGGCGGCGGTGGCCATGGCCTTGGCGTGGGCGGCGGCGGTGTGGATGGCGGCGGCCCGGGCCTGCCCGTCGATGTCACCGGTGTTGCTGACGGCGAACGACAGGCCGTTGATGCGTACGGCGTTCCCCACCGCTCCGGCGGCGGCGTCGATGATGGCACCGGCATCGGCCAGGTTGCGGAAGGTGACCTCCAAGGTGTTGTCCACCTGGTAGCCGGTGATGGCCCCGTCGGTGGCGTAGTCGGGATTGATGGAGAAGTCGGTGGTGGTGATGTCGGCCGGCGCCACGCCCGCTCCCCTCAGGATGGTGGTCAGCGATCCCGACTGGGTGTTGGATGCGGCGAGGGCGGCCGTGGCGGTGGGGGCGGACTCGGAGACACCGATGGAGATGGTGAGCTCATCCGGTGGGCTGGAGGCCTGGCCAGAGGCCTGCACGGTGAGTCGTGGAGACGAGGATCCGCAGGCCGGATGGGAGGTCGTGGAGGCCGCTGCCGCCCCGCCGCTGGCCGTCAGCCCCGCCCCGGCACCAACCAGGGCGATGATCATCGCCAGCTTCCACCCAGTGGTGGACGTCATCCATGGTGAGGGGAATCGGCGGGTGGCTGGCTGGCGCATGGTGGCTCCTGATCGGTGGTGGCTGGACACGGGCCCACGACGGCCCCTCCCTCTTCCACGAACCGGCCGGGGGGAAGGTTGACGGCACGGTGGCGAATGCCCGCCGGAAGGGGGTTGCCAGGCCCCGACGAACTGTTCGCCCCCCGGCTGCCGAACCGGGGGATTGCACTACTCTGACGGTGTGTCAGACATCATCGATCCTCGCGGGGACCTGCAGTGGGGGACCATCCCCGGCCTGGTCGAGGACGCCGCCGCCCGATTCGGCGGCACCGAGGCATTGGTCGACGCCCACGGTCCCGATGGAACCACCACCCGCCTGACCTTCGACCAGCTGGCCGAAGGGGTGGCCGCCGCCACTCGGGCCGTGCTGGCCAACGGCATCGAGCGCGGCGACCGGGTGGCTGTCTGGGCTCCCAACTGCGCCGAGTGGGTGATCGCGGCGCTGGGAGCGGTAGGGGCCGGGGCCCTGCTGGTGCCGCTCAATACCCGCTACAAAGGGGCGGAGGCGGCCTACATCCTCCGCCAATCGGGGGCTCGGATCCTCTTCACCGTCCAAGGCTTCTTGGGCGTCGACTATCCGGCCATGCTGGCCGAGGCGGTGTCGGCGGGATCCGCCGTCCCCGACCTCGAGCGGGTGGTGGTACTCCGCACAGGTGACGGGAGTTCGCCGGTGGCCTCGGTGGCCGGCGATCAGGTTGTCGACTGGCAGGTCTTCCTCCACGAGGGTGCCGCCGTCCCGGCCGATATCGCCGCCGGCCGCACCGCGTCGATCACCAGCGGGGACATGAGTGACCTGGTCTTCACCTCCGGCACCACCGGCCATCCCAAGGGGGCCATGGCCACCCATGGGCAGACGCTGCGCACCTTCGCCACCTGGGCCGAGGTGGTCGGCCTACGGGCCGGCGACCGCTACCTGATCGTCAATCCGTTCTTCCATACCTTCGGCTACAAGGCCGGCGTCCTGGCCTGCCTGATGACCGGGGCCACCATGGTGGCCGAGCCGGTCTTCGACGTCGATGTGCTGATGGAGCGGATCGCCGCCGAGCGGATCACCGTGCTCCCCGGCCCACCCACCATCTTCCGGACCATCCTCGACCGACCCGATCGCAAGTCGTTCGACCTCAGCTCCCTCCGGCTGGTGGTCACCGGTGCCGCGCCGGTACCGGTGGAGTTGGTGGAGCAGCTGTGGTCCGACCTCGGGGTGGAGACGGTGCTGACCGCCTACGGGTTGACCGAGGCGACCGGGACGGTCACCATGTGCCGCCGCGGTGACCCCGCCGAGGTCATCTCCGGTACTTCGGGACGGGCCATTCCCGACGTCGAGGTGCGGATCGTCGATACGGACGGCAAAGAACTGCCCCGCGGCGAGAGCGGCGAGATCGTGGTCCGGGGCTACAACGTCATGCACGGTTACTTCAACGACATCGAGTCTTCCGACGAGGCCATCGACGCCGACGGTTGGCTCCACACCGGCGACATCGGGGTGATGGACGACGATGGCAACATCGACATCACCGACCGGCTGAAGGACATGTACGTCTCCGGTGGGTTCAATGTCTATCCGGCCGAGGTGGAGGCCCTGCTCCGCCAGTATCCCGGCGTCGCCCAGGTGGCGGTGGTCGGGGTGCCCGACGAGAGGATGGGCGAGGTGGGCTGCGCCTTCGTGGTGCCCGCGCCGGGGGCCGATTCCGACAAGCTGGTCGAACAGGTGACCGGATGGGCGCGGGAGCGCCTGGCCAACTTCAAGGCGCCCCGATCGGTGGAGATCGTGGAGGTCCTGCCCACCAACGCCAGTGGGAAGGTGCTGAAGCGCGAGCTCCGCCAACGGGTGGCCGATCGGTCCATCCGCTAGCGGCAACTGACCGACCCGACAACCATTCGACCGATTACGACTGACTGAGAGAGAGGGGAGCAACGTGCGCGGCATCGTCTTCACCGGAAGCGAAGCAGAGGTCACCGACCAACTGGAGGTCGGGGATCCCGGTCCCACCGAGGTCCGCGTGGCCATCGGTGCCGCCGGCGTCTGTCACAGCGACCTGTCGGTCATCAACGGCACCATCCCGTGGAAGTCTCCGTCGGTCCTCGGCCACGAGGGTGCCGGCGTGGTGGAGGCGGTGGGCTCCGAGGTGCGCTCCGTCAAGCCCGGCGATCATGTGGTGCTGGCCACCTTGGCCAGCTGCGGCACCTGCCGAGCCTGCAGCACCGGCCATCCCACCTGGTGCATCCGGACCCTGGGGAACGTCTCGCAGCCGTTCACCTACAAGGGGGAGCCGGCCTCCAACTTTGCCGGCACCTCCGTCTTCACCGAGTCGACCATCGTCAAAGAGGTCCAGGCCGTCAAGATCTCCAAGGACGTCCCCATGACTTCGGCGTGCCTCATCGGCTGCGGGGTGTTGACCGGGGTGGGGGCAGTCCTCAACCGGGCCAAGGTGGCCACCGGTGACACCGCGGCGGTCTTCGGGGTGGGAGGTGTGGGGCTCAACGTCATCCAGGGCCTGCGCCTGGCCGGCGCCAGCCGGATCATCGCGGTGGACACCCTGGCCTCCAAGGAGGACCTGGCCCGCCAGTTCGGGGCCACCCACTTCGTGGACGCCTCCACCGCCGATTCGGTGGCAGCCATCCGGGAGATCGTGCCGTCCAACCCCTCCAAGGTCTCGGGCGGCCTCGGCTGGTTCGGCGGAGTCAACTGGTCGTTCGACTGCGTGGGCCACCCGGCGGTGCTACGGAACGCCCTCGACGTTCTGGACTGGGGCGGCAACGCCCTGGCCATCGGGATCCCGCCCCAGGGGACCGAGGTGGCGGTGGACGTCAACGCCCTGGCGTACGTGGACCGGGGACTCCTCGGCTGCCGGTACGGATCGGCCCGACCGCACCACGACATCCCGCTGATGGTGGAGCTCTACCTGTCCGGCAAGCTGATGCTCGATGAGCTGGTCACGGAGACCCGGCCGATCGAGGGCTTCCGGGAGATCGTCGAGGACATGGAGGCGGGCAAGTTGGCACGGGGGGTCCTGACCTTCTGAACGGCCCGGTCGGCCCATGGTGGGCAGTGGGCGTCCTGTTACAGTCGGCGACGATATGACGGTGCGTCAGATCGAGGGGGAGTTCCGGACGGTGGTGGACGTGCTGCGCGCCGCCGCCTTGGTCAACGCCGACGTCGAGGCGTTTGTGGAGCCGGCGGCGGGGGAGACGCCCCGACGCTCGCTGTCCTACGCCGACTGGGACCGGGCGGCCGACGGGGTGGCCGGCCTGCTGGCCGCCCTCGGGGTGGTCCGGGGCTCGGTGGTCTGCCTGGTGCTCCCCTCCAGCGCCGACTACATGGTCTGTTACGCGGCGGCTGCCCGCCTGGGGGCGATCACCTCCGGCATCAACCCCCGACTGGGGGACGGCGAGGTCCGCTCCATCCTCGATCGGACCCGGCCGGTGGTCACGGTGACCGATGACGGGGCGAGGCCTCCGGACGGTCCCGCCGGCACCGTGGTGACCAGAGCCGATGCCCTGGCGGCGGCCGGCGGACCGCCACCGCTGACCCTTCCGGAGCTGGAGCCGACTGATCCGGTGGCCGTGGTGTGGACCAGTGGGACCACCGGCCTCCCCAAAGGGGCGGTGTTCGACCATCGCCGCCTGGCGGCGGTGGCGGCCGGTACCGACCCCCTCGCCGAACCGGGTGACCGTCGACTGTCGCCGCTGCCCTTCGCCCACGTCGGCTCGATGACCCGCACCTGGGATGAGGTGGCCAAGGCCATCACCACCGTCATCACGCCCACCCCCTGGCGGCCGGCCGACGCCATCCGGGTGATGATGGAGGAGCGGGTGACGGTGGCCCAGGGAGTACCGACCCAGTGGGCGCTGGTGATGGCCCATCCGGACATGACCGGTGCCACGCTGCCCGCACTT
>Ga0302157_10006020_pt1 | contig 12666 bp, 9 predicted proteins | sample I_Bog_N3_3_FD_193502 | JGI IMG/M metagenome (GOLD analysis project Ga0302157, IMG submission 193502) | Peat permafrost microbial communities from Stordalen Mire near Abisko, Sweden - I_Bog_N3_3 | ecosystem: Environmental > Terrestrial > Soil > Wetlands > Peat | place: Sweden: Abisko, Stordalen...
AGTGGCCAAAGAGATCGATTCCGATTTCGCAGAGGAAGCGGATTGCCGCCCCGATTTGCCAGCTGGTATGCCAATTGGTTAGAAAGGATGGTACCAGTCAACGGTAAAGTAGCTTTCGTCGAAGCTGAGTTGTTTCGGCGTCGGAGATTGAGCGAATCGCAACCGGTACATCTGGAGAGGGAAGATTCATTTTGAGCATTTCTGCTGGATTGATCGGGTCTGAACGCGGGCCTTCGCAAAATGAGGGAATCGAGGCTCCGCTGATCCCGGCCGGGCGGCTGTTGCCCTTCGTGGTGGTGACGGCGCTATTCTTTCTTTGGGCTATCCCCAACAACCTGAACGACATTCTGATTCCGCAGTTCATGAAGTCGTTCACCATCAACCGCTCAAGCGCAGCGGGCGTGCAGATAGCGTTTTACCTTGGCTATTTCCTGCTGGCGATACCGGCAGGCCAACTCATGCAGCGATTCGGCTACAAGACCGGGATCGTAACGGGGCTGATATTGCTGGGCGGCGGTTGCCTGATGTTCTACCCGGCGGCTCAGGCGGGGATATACTCATTTTTTCTTGCCGCGCTGTTTGTGATTGCCAGCGGATTGTCGTTTCTTGAAACCGCTGCCAATCCCTTCATCGCGCAACTGGGCCCTTCGGGGTCGAGCGAGCGCCGGTTGAACTTCTCGCAGGCCTTCAACCCATTGGGATCGATCACTGCGGGGTTGCTGGGAACCGTCTTCATCTTTTCAGGCGTGGACTTGACCGATGCGCAGACGGCAGCGATGAAAGCGGCCGGGACGTATCAGCCCTATCTTCATACCGAGACTTTGCGCGTGGTGATGCCCTATCTTGTGCTGGGGTCTGTAGCTCTTTTCTGGGCGATTCTGGTGGTGCTGACCAAGTTTCCAGTGCTGGGGGGCGAGCACGATTCACACAACCCGGACGTTCAAGCCGCGCCGGTGCGCTTGTTTCAGCGGCATTTTGTTCTGGCCGTCTTTGCGCAGTTTCTTTATGTGGGCGCGCAGGTAGGCACGTGGAGCTACTTCATCGCCTATGTTCGGTCGGCCACAGGGTTGGGCTCAAGGCCGGCGGGTTACATGCTGACGGGCACGCTGGCAGCCTTTGCCATCGGACGATTCAGCTCGGCCTGGCTGATGCGGCATTTCCAAGCCCGCAAGATGCTGGGACTTTATGCATTGGTCAATGTGGTTCTTGGCCTGGTGGCTGTGACGCGTGCAAACTGGTTCGGCGTGTGCTGCCTGCTGACGACCAGCCTGTTCATGTCGATCATGTTCCCGACCATCTTTGCTCTGGGACTGAAGGGTATGGGAGCGAAGACCAAGACCGCCGGGTCGCTGCTGGTGATGGCGATTCTTGGCGGAGCAGCGCTGACCAAGGTGATGGGGGTGCTGGCGGATACGCGCGGGCTTCAGGCGGCTTACATGGTGCCGGTGGTTTGTTTTGCCGGAGTCGCGCTTTATGCCTGGTTTGGGGGCGAACACAAGGCTAGCGAGGCAGCGAGTTAGCGCAGAGGCCTCGGCGCGGGGCTTCTCGTGTTGGCAGTAAGGCGGGGTCCGGGGGCGGGAAATCTCTTCCCGCCCTCGGACCCCGCTATGCTTCAATTCGGCAATTGCTAGTTTACAGGCAAATAGACCAGTTCGATGCCCTGGCCGGTCTTGGGATCCTTGTTGCGCGAGTACTGGCGGCTCAGGTCGCCGTCCCAGTGCTCGGTGACGCCGAGGCTGGCTACCGGCTTTCCGTTCTGTCGGTATGCCGTTCCCGACGGCGGGTGATCGGCCAGCGCCTCTTCCTGGAGATAATCGTCGGCGTTCTCGCGGATCAGAATACGCGGGTGATTGTTCTCATCAAGATTGTTTTTGGTTTGCGAGAGCAGAATATCCAGGCCGACCGAGTCTAGCGCGACGCCGTCGAGCGAAGCCAGAATGCTCGAGGGCCAGTCGGTGTTGGCATAAGGCGCAACACGGTTGTTGAACGGGGCATTGGGAAAGTGCAGCGGGTAAGACTGGTGGCGGCGTCCGCAATAGAGGCCGTCGAGCACATAGAGAATGGTTTTTGCTCCAAGGTTCGGCGATGCCGACAGATCGACGATGGGCGAGTAGGCGTGGGGCGTTGCGCCCTGGTTGGTGTTGATTGCCGAGTGCAACTCGGGCGTACCTTTGATCGAACCGAAGTTATTCTTGCCGGTCATGGTGATCGCGGTCTGTCCCTCGTCGCCGCCTTCGCTAGCGGAGTACGGATAGGAATGCGCCTTGAGCAGGGCGAGATTCACGATGTAAGTTGCGTCCTTGATCTGCTGGGGAATGAGCTTGGCGTCGTGGTACGTGTTGGCTGAGTAGCTAACGCCCTCGACCCACTGCGCAGCTTCAAGGCCGTGATAGTTGCCATACGCCGCATTCTTCGGCTGTGCGGGATCGGGCGGGTCGGCCTGGACGAAGCGCACATCCTTGTATTCATTCCATATTTTCGTGAGTAGCCCCGGATAGATGTCGCGGCGCGCGTCGTAGACGATGATGTCGGCCGGCGGCACATGGGCGTTGTTGACGAGCTGGCGCACCATGGCGAGCGCAACGTGGGGCGAGACATTGACGACGTTGCCCGGACCCTGGACGCTGCTGTTATTGAGGTTGACTTTGACGGCAACGATCTCGCCGGCGCGGTATCCGCGATCTTCAACGCCATGGGCGCGACCGTTGTAGTAGGTGAAGATCGTCTTCCAGGCTTGGTCGTCGCTGGATGCGCCTGTCAGCTTGCGCAGAGTTGTTGAGAGCATCGCGTCCACGCGAGCCTGATCGGTGCTCGATTCCATCCACCATTGGTCTGTGGTGGATTCGATGTGACCTGTCCAGTGCGCGGCCTTGGGATCGCGCGCCCAGACTACGCGTCCTGGAAAGACGCCCCGGGCGACGCCGAGGGGAACGTTGCGCTGCTTGGGCTGGAAGTCGTATCGGGTGGCGATCTCAGCGGCGGCTATGGCCCTGGAGTGAGCCAGCCAGACACCCGCGGCCGCGAGCGTAACGGCGCAAAGACTGACGGCAGCCCAGCGATAGCGCCGCACCAACTGGCGGAGAGTGGCGAGAGAGAAAATGCCGGCCATTGAGGCGCAGAGCCACACCACAAAGGCGCTGGCGATGGGGAAAGCCGCCCGCTGGCAGGGATAGGTTGCGCGGCTGGGCTTGGGAATGACGCGGAGCAGAAACCACACCAAAGCCGAGAGTCCCACTATTGCGGCGCTCAAGCGTGCAAGTTTTCCGGCAGTTCCGGGCTTGGCTTCATCGTTGACGGTTTTCATAATCCTCCGAACTCCAGGCAACGCCCGAAATCATGCGAACATGCCGAGTCATGGGTGGGAGGTGACTCGCGTCACAGGGAACCATTCTGTGACGCTGTATGCCCCCGCAGCTACCCTTGCCGCACCTGGGCCAGCACTTTCAAATATGCGCGGGCGGTTTCGGTGATCACCTCGGGATTGCCGGCGTCTACGGCGGCCAGGTTGACCAGGTCGCTGCCGACTCCCAGTGCGCGCGCGCCGGCTTTGAGGAAGCTCTCCGCAGTTTGCAGGGTGACGCCGCCGGTGGGAATGAGCTTGATGTGCGGGAAGGGCGCGAGCAGCGACTTCAGGTAGCTTGCGCCGCCCATTGCCGAGCAGGGAAAGATCTTGACGTAGTCCGCGCCCGCGTCAAAGGCCGTGATGACCTCGGTGGGTGTGAGCGAGCCGGGGATCGAGACCTTGCCTAGTTCGCGGGTCTTGGCGACGACCGCGGCGTGAAAGCTGGGGCTGACGACGAACTCCGCGCCTGCCTCAATGGTGGCCTCGGCCTGCGCGGCTGTGGTCACGGTGCCTGAGCCGAGCAGGAGGTCGGACCCGTACTCGCGCTTGAGCCCTCTCAGCACTTCGATTGCACCGGGGACGGTCATGGTGACTTCAACAACGGTGACGCCGCCGGCGATCATGGCTTTCACAATTGCGTGGGCCTGGGCGGCATTCCTGGCGCGCAGGACGGGAATCAGTCCTACGCGTTCGATGGTTTCCTGCGTGGTTTCGGGCATGTTCTCCTCGGAATGCGGGCTATCGGGCGATGCGCGCCGACCCGCCTTTGATGATGCGTTCCACTTCAGCCAGTGTGGCCATGCTGGTGTCGCCGGGGGTGGTCATGGCCAGCGCGCCGTGGGCCACGCCGCAGCGCACGGCCCAGTCGATGGGCTTGCCGGCAAGCAGGCCGTAGATCAGCCCGGAAGCAAAGCTGTCGCCGCCGCCCACGCGATCCAGGATGTCGATGTCGCGCTGAGGCACATGGACGATCTGATCCTCATAGAGCGCAATCGCGCCCCAGGCGTTGCGGCTGGCCGTGTGCGCGGTGCGCAGGGTGCTGGCGATGAGTTTCAGGTTGGGATAAGCCGCCGCAACTTCGCGCAGCATCTCTTCATAGCCGGCGATGGGCAGCTCGCCGAAGTCGTCGCTAACACCCTTGATCTTGACGCCGAGCATGGCAGAGAAGTCTTCTTCGTTGCCCAGCAGCAGATCGACCTTGCGAACCAGTTCGCGGTTCACTTCCTGCGCCTTGGCCTTGCCGCCGATGGACTTCCAGAGCGAATCGCGGAAATTCAGATCGTAGGAGACCGGAGTGCCGTGCTTGCGAGCGGCGTCCATGGCTTCTACGGCCACTTCGGCGGTCGAGGCGGACAGCGCCGCGAAGATGCCGCCGGTGTGCAGCCAGCGGGATCCGTTCTGGTCGCCGAAGATCGACTCCCAATCGAAATCGCCAGTCTTCACCTGGCTGATTGCGGTGTGGCCCCGGTCAGAGCAGCCGGCGGCCGCGCGCACGCCGTAGCCGCGTTCAGTAAAGTTGAGGCCGTTGCGGACGGTGCGGCCCACGCCGTCGTAAGGAACCCACTTGAGCAGGGAAGTATCGACGCCGCCTTGCAGGATAAGGTCTTCAACCAGCCGGCCAACGGGATTCTCGGCCAGGGCGGTGGCAATGGCGGTGCGCAGGCCAAAGCAGCGGCGCAGGCCGCGGGTCACGTTGTATTCGCCGCCGCCCTCCCAAACCTGGAACTGGCGCGTGGTGTGGATGCGGCCCTCGCCGGGATCGAGGCGGAGCATAACTTCGCCGAGGCTCAGGCAGTCCCAGCGGCGCGGAGAATCGGGAATCACGATGGTATTCATAGGCGAATCCATTTTAGTTCATCGTGGCTAGACCAGTGCGTGATTTGTATTTCGAAAGCAGGGCACTCGCATGAACCCAACGGACTACACAAGGTGCTGCAGTTTTGAAAGGGCACGGCTTCAGCCGTGCCAAATCGAGGCAGAAATCATACCGGCTTTAGCCGCCGAGGGATGTTTGGGGATCTTAAAACCGTCCCTCGGGGGCTAAAGCCCGGCCATATCTTGGAACTCTGGTCGGCACGGCTGAAGCCGTGCCCTTTCAAACCAAGAACATCCCGGATTCTCGCGTTCATGCGAGTGCCCAGCTATCGAAAGCGCGGTCAATCGCACCGGCTTTTCACCAAGAAACAAGCCTGGGCCTTGCAGTGTAGACTGGCACGCGGAGAGAAATATCGATGGACAAGCTGACGCGGAGAAGATTTGTGCAATCGGCAACCGCAGTGGCCGGTGCGGGACTGGTGGCGGCTCGTAATTGGCGAGCCTTGGCGCAGGATCCTGTGATCGACTCGGAGCGTGCCGCGAATCACGTAGGCTATGAAGCTGTGGAATGGAAAGCGATGCCCTTTCCCCTGCGCCAGGTCAAGCTGCTCCATGGGCCGCTGCGCGAAGCGCAGGAGCGGAATCGCGTCTACCTCTGGATGCTGCCCAACGACCGCCTGCTGCACTCTTTCCGGCTGACGGCAGGACGCCCGTCTACCGCACAGCCGCTGGGCGGATGGGAGGCGCCGGACGGCGAATTGCGCGGCCACTTTGCCGGCGGGCACTATCTCTCGGCGTGCGCGCTTATGTTTGCCAGCACCGGCGACGAGGCGCTGCGGCACAAGGCCAACGAGTTGGTGGAGGAGCTGGCCAAGTGCCAGCAACCGGATGGCTATCTGGGCGCGTATCCAGCCAGTTTCTATGACCGGCTCAAGAGCTATAAGCCGGTGTGGGCGCCCTTCTACACCTATCACAAGATCATGGCCGGACTGCTGGATATGTATGTCTATTGCGGCAACACGCAGGGCCTGGTGATGGCCGGGCGCATGGCGGACTGGGCCGCGAAGTGGGTTGAGCCGTTGAGCGACGAGGAGTGGGCCAAGGTTCAACTGGTGGAGCATGGCGGCATGAATGAGGTCTGCTTCAACCTCTACGCCGTAACCGGCGAAAAGAGATATCGCGACCTGGGCTTCCGGTTTGAACACAAGAAGTTCTTCGCACCGCTTGCTGCCGGGGAAGACAAGCTGGCCGGCCACCACTCCAATACCAACATTCCCAAGGCGATTGGCGCGGCGCGCGGCTATGAAGTCTCCAGCGACCCGCGCTACCGCTCGATTGCCGAGAATTTCTGGCATCAGGTGGCCGAGCATCACGCCTATTGCACCGGCGGCACAAGCGCCACGGTGCCATTAAGCAGCGACGACGGAGAGGGCTGGCACACCGCCGACAACTTGGCTAACCAACTGGTTCCCGATGCCGAGGAGTGCTGCTGTAGCTACAACATGATGAAGCTGTCGAGGCATCTGTTCGGCTGGACCGCCGATGCGCGCTTCATGGACTACTACGAGCGGCTGCTGTGGAATGTCCGGCTGGGGACGCAGGACGAGCACGGGATGCTGATGTACTACGTCTCGATGCAGCCGGGATACCCAAAGACCTTCGGCACGGCTTACGACTCATTCTGGTGCTGCACGGGCTCGGGCGTTGAAGAGTACGCCAAGCTGGGCGACAGCCTCTACTTCCACGACGCCGACGGCATTTATGTGAACCAGTTTGCGGCCAGCGAAGTGGAGTGGCCTGAAAAAGGCGTTAGGCTCACACAGCACACGGAGTTTCCTGCCGAGGCGACCACCGCGCTCACCATCCATGCCGCCAAACCAGTTCGCTTTGCCCTGCGTGTGCGCAAGCCGTATTGGGGCGAGCAGATCGGTGTGCGCGTGAACGGCAAGGCGGAGAAAGCCGCCGCCGGGGCCAACGGCTATGCCGAAGTGGACCGCACCTGGCAGCAGGGCGACCGCGTCGAGATCGACTTGCCGATGCGCTTTCATGCTGCGCCGCTGCCCGGAGTTGCCACAATCCAAGCCATGATGTATGGTCCCCTGGTGCTGGCCGGGCTTATGGGGCGCGAAGGACTGACCCCGGAAGCGATTTACGGCCACGAAGGCGCCGGCCGCGCGGGGCAGGTCACCAATGCGGTCATGCCGCGGATTGAAGCAGGCAAGGAAAGCGCATGGGTTCAGAATTCGGGCGAGCCGCTGCGATTCAAGACAGCCGGGCAAACCCAGGCCATGGAACTCAAGCCGCTCTATCAGGTCATCGATGAGCGCTACACCATTTATTGGCAGATCAACGCCAAGGATTGAGCTTGGGCTGTGCAATGGAAGGGGAGGGAATCGATGGCCGTGGCAGGCAAGCTGCGCATGGGAATGGTCGGCGGTGGACCGGGAGCCTTTATCGGCCCGGTGCACAAGATGGCCGCCGAACTGGACGGCAGAATCGAGCTGGTCGCGGGCGCATTTTCGCAATCGGCTGAGCGGTCTCGTGCGGCCGGTATGAGTTTTGGAATCGACTCCGGCAGGGCCTACGCGGATTACCGGGAGATGATCGATGCGGAACGCCGCCGGCCCGATGGAATCGACTTTGTGGCTATCGTCACGCCCAACTCTCTGCACCTGCCAGTCGCCAAGGCCGCGCTGGAAGCTGGGTTTGCAGTGGTCAGCGACAAGCCTGCCACAGCGACGTATGAAGAAGCGCTGGCGCTCAATGCGGCGGTGACCAACTCCGGCCTGCCTTATGCCTTGACGCATACCTATGCAGGCTACTCGCTGGTGCGCGAGGCGCGCGCCATCTGCGCCAGCGGGCGGCTGGGAAAAATTCGCAAGGTTGCCGTCGAGTACTTGCAGGGATGGCTGAGCACACCTCTGGAAGCTTCTGGCCAGAAGCAGGCTGCGTGGCGCTCCGATCCGGCCCTCAACGGGCCCGGCGGCTGCCTCGGTGACATCGGCGTTCATGCATTTCACCTGGTTGAATATGTGACTGGCCTGGACGTGACTAGCCTGAATGCGGCGCTGCGTTCGGTGGTTCCGGGTCGGCTGTTGGACGACGATTGCAACGCGCTGCTTCGCCTTGAGAACGGCGCGAGCGGCGTGTTGATGGTCTCGCAGGTAGCGGCAGGCGAGGGCAACGGGCTGCGGCTGCGCGTTTATGGCGAGACGGGATCGATTGACTGGAAGCAGGAGGACCCCAACAGGCTGCGCGTGAAGGGTCTGGATGGGCTGGAGGAGATTCACCATGCAGCTGGCAGTTATCTGAGCGCGGATGCGCGGGCGGTTACGCGGCTACCCGGTGGCCATCCGGAGGGGTTTATCGAAGCCTTTGCCGTGCTCTATCGTGAGTTTGCCGACGCGCTGATTGCCTGGGGTCAGGGCCGGGCGAATCCGCTTCCATCCACGCTGCCCGGGATTCGAGCCGGGGTGCGCGGGATGCGGTTCATTGAGCGCGCAATCGAAAGCAGCAGTAGGGAAAGCTGGGTGGAGTTTTGAGCGTCGAACCGAGTCGGGCGACAAGGGATCTCGTGACCGTGCTGCGGGCAATTCTTGGCATTGCTGCGGCGCTTCTCGCATGTGGGTGCGTCGTAGAGATCCTCGGTACCTGGTTTTTAGTGCCCAGTTGGCCGGATTGGTCATTGGCACAAAACTTAGGATTCCGCGCTGCCATGACACTAGGTTGGATTGCAGTCGGAATTGGCTGCTTGTTTTCTATTCGATGGTGCTTTAGAGGCCGAGATTCCAACAATGGACCGCAAACAGGTCAGTAGGAGATTTATACAATGATGACGATCAAGGGGCCGGGCATTTTCCTGGCGCAGTTTGCAGGCGATCAAGCGCCGTTCAACACGCTGGCCGGCATGGCCGGATGGGCAGCCGGGCTGGGCTTCACTGGAGTACAGATTCCGAGCTGGGACAGCCGGTTCTTCGACTTGAAGCTTGCCGCCGAGAGCCAGAGCTACTGCGACGAAGTGCTGGGCGTGGTGGCCAAAGCCGGGCTTGCGGTTACCGAGCTTTCGACGCATTTGCAGGGGCAGTTAGTGGCCAGCCACTCGGCCTACGATGTGCTGCTACAAGGGTTTGCACCGCCGGAGCTGGCAGAAGACTTGAAAGCCCGGCAGGCGTGGGCCGCCGACCAATTGCTGTGTGCGGCGAAAGCCAGCCGCAATCTCGGCTTGACAGCACATGCGACTTTCTCTGGGGCGCTGGCGTGGCCGTTTTTCTACCCCTGGCCGCAGCGGCCGACGGGGCTGATCGATGAGGCATTCGCTGAACTGGGCCGCCGCTGGCTGCCGATTTTGCAGGCCTTCGACGAGGCCGGCGTAGACGTTTGCTACGAGCTGCATCCCGGTGAGGATCTGCACGATGGGGCGACCTTCGAGCGCTTCCTTGAGGTTGTCGGGGGCCAAAAGCGCGCCAATATCCTCTACGATCCGAGCCACATGATTCTGCAGCAGATGGATTACCTGGCCTTCCTGGACATCTATCATGAGCGGGTCAAGGCCTTTCACGTGAAGGACGGGGAGTTTCGCGCCAGCGGGCGCAGCGGCGTTTACGGCGGCTACCAGGATTGGATCGACCGGCCGGGGCGCTTCCGCTCGCTGGGCGACGGGCAAATCGATTTTCATTCGATCTTCTCGAAGATGGCCCAGTACGACTATCCGGGCTGGGCGGTTGTGGAGTGGGAATGCTGCCTGAAGCACCCCGAAGCGGGCGCGGCAGAAGGGGCGGTATTTACTCGCAACCACATCATTCGCGTGACGGATCGGGCGTTTGACGACTTCGCTGGGGGCTCGGCGGACGGGGAACGCAACCGGAGGATTCTAGGGCTGGGGACGGCATGAAGTTTCGTCCCATTGAGCTGCGAGGCCTTCGAGCGTGTTGAGATCTGCAAGGATATAGAATCCGAACCGGCGGGGAAGGAAGATGCACCCATCCATCTACTGCAACTCTCGATCTGGGCGTCCGGCCCTTCGCGTTGGGGTGTTGCTGAATGACAACGTCCAGCCGGCATGGGTTGCCGAGGTGCTGGAGCATATCTCGAAGAGCAACTTCGCTCGGCTGGAGCTGGTGGTTTATAACGCGGAGCGAGAGGCGAAGCAGTCCTTGCCGCGCAAAGCGGCAGATGCCTTGCGGGATGAGCGCCAACGGCGCGGACTGCTTTTCCGGCTTTATGCGCGATGGGATCGCCGAAAGATCGCGGGCACCGATCATCCGTTCCGCGAGACGGATTGCAGCCCATATTTGAAGGATGCGGAGTGGATGTGGGTTGCGCCTGTAACCCGGGGGCTTGTGCATCGTTTCCCCAGCGATGCCCTTGACCGTATACGGGGGAAGGAACTTGATGTATTGATCCGATTCGGGTTTAACATTCTGCGCGGAGAGATCTTGCAGGCGGCGCGGTATGGGGTCTGGTCGTATCACCATGGGGACAACGAGTTTTACCGGGGCGGTCCTCCCTGCTTCTGGGAGGTAGCTGAGGGCAACCCAATTACGGGAGCGATGCTTCAGGTGCTGACTGACGATCTGGATGCAGGGAGGGTCTTGCATAAAGGCTTTTTTGCAACCCGCCCCGGAGGGTCGTGGTGGCGGAATCGGCTACAGCCCTATTGGGGCGCTTCCACATTCGTGATTCAGAAACTGTGCGAGTTGCATGAGCAAGGCTGGGAACAAGTGGAGAGGGACATCCTTCCGGCGGCGCCATACCAGGGAAAGCGCAGGATGTACACAACTCCGACGAACCGGGAGATGGTGCGGTGGCTGGGTCCGCAGATGGCGCGGAGGGCGGCTGAGGCAGTGACTGCCTGGCCGCGGCGCTTGTGGATCGAGCATTGGATGCTGGCACTCCACACAGGGAAGAGGACGCGCCTGACGAAGGGCTGTGCCGAAGACTTGAGCCAGTTTCGCTGGGTTCAATCGCCGCGCGGCCACTTCTATGCGGACCCGTTTCTGTTCAGTCACCTGGGCAAGCGGTGGGTGTTCTTTGAGGACTTCGATTACCGGACAAGACGGGGCACGATCGCGGCCGCCGAAACCATCGCGGATGGCGGAGTTTCAAAGGCAGTGCGCGTACTTGAACGGCCTTATCATCTCTCGTACCCCTGTATTTTTCGGGTTGGCGAAGAGGTGTACATGATCCCGGAGACTCGCGCCCATGGAACGGTGGAGATGTACCGTTGCAAAAGTTTCCCGGATAGCTGGGAGCTGGCGAGAGAATTCCTGAAGGTTTCGGCGGTGGATACGACCGTTTGGAGCGAGGGTGGGATGCACTGGTTTTTTGTGACGCTGCGGGAACGGCGCAGCGGAGGGTTGCAGCTTTGGCTTTATTACTCGGCCGGAATTATGGAAGATTGGCAGCCGCATCCGTCGAATCCCATCAGTACAGACATCCGCAGGAGCCGGGGCGGGGGCGCGATTTACCGGGAAGGCGCCAGACTGATGCGGCCTAGCCAGGATTGCAGCGGAAACTACGGCCGCTCCTTCACGTTCAACGAGATCCTGGTCCTCAACGAGCACGCATACGCTGAGCGTCCCTGCGTGACGGTCGAGGCGCCTCGAGGAATGATTGGCACCCACACCTACGGTCAGCTCGACGAGTTGGAGATCATCGACGGTTGCGCTGTTATGCCGATTTTCAAAGTCATGGACACGCGGTCCTTTGTGAGCCGGATCCGGCGGAGGTTGAGGCTGACCTGAAGCCGGCTTCCATGCGGACTCCTGCAGTTTGCGTGGGTTTCAGTTCCACTGCGCCGCGCTGCGACACCCCAGCGGCCAGAAACAGCAGCCCTCCCGACAGTACTCGCTGGGATATTGTCATACTAGTATCGTGCCAATGGCGGCCGGGGTGTCGCCAGTTTTCCAAGTTGAAGGGTATGACGGGGCCGAAACATTGCTGCCAATATTGCATCTAATCCACTATGAAACAACAACATGCACATGGATGGCGGGTTGCCGCCGGACGGTGTTCTGAACAGGGTTTGAGCAATTCTTCTATTGATTTTTGAACAAAAAATACGTACAATAAGAAGCTAGAGTTTCCTCTGGGCTGACAGGTTCCCCCACTTGTTTCCGAGGAAGTACGGGAAATCACCTCTTTTCTTAAGGAAACCAATTCAATGGCAAAGCGTCGTGGAAATCCGAATTGGGGCAAGCCGGAGCCCATCGGCCCGGTTGTGCCCACAGTAACCTCCTTCGAACAGATTGTGAAGGAGTTCAAGCTTAGCCCGGACCAATACATCCGGTCCACCCGCCTGCGGGAGTGGGCTCGGCGGAACAAGAATTCCAAGTATATCCCAGAGGCACTTTTAGAGGCCTGGGGATTTGAGATCGAATCGACGTTGTAGGCCTCTCTCTGCTTTCACTTTCAAAAGCGCCGCCATCGAGCGGCGCTTTTGCTGTCTGGGGCGGTTATTTTCAAGCGGTTGAGGAGATTGCAGGCGATTCCGGGGCTTTGAGGCCAAT
>Ga0302157_10006021_pt1 | contig 12666 bp, 11 predicted proteins | sample I_Bog_N3_3_FD_193502 | JGI IMG/M metagenome (GOLD analysis project Ga0302157, IMG submission 193502) | Peat permafrost microbial communities from Stordalen Mire near Abisko, Sweden - I_Bog_N3_3 | ecosystem: Environmental > Terrestrial > Soil > Wetlands > Peat | place: Sweden: Abisko, Stordalen...
CGTGGCCGCAGTCGCCGATGCCGCACGGCTGCTGGCCTCGCTGGGTCACGACGTGGAAGAGGCCGCGCCGGAGATCGACGGCCCGCTGCTGGCGCGCTGCTACCTGCACATCTACTTCGGCCAGGTGCCTGCCGCGATGGCCCGGGCCTATGCGGCCGGCGCGAAGCGCAGCGAGTTCGAGCCGCTCACGCGCATCATCGAGACGCTCGGCAAGGCCACCTCCGCCCAGACGCTCACGAGTCATCTCGCACTCTGGAACCAGCATGCGCGCGCGCTCGCCAGCTTCCACCAGCACTACGACCTGCTGCTCACGCCGACGCTCGCGCACCCGCCCGTGCGCCATGGCCAGGGCGATCCACCGATGGCCCGGCAAAAGGCGTTGGACCTGCTCGATCGCACCGGCATCCTGCGCCTGCTTGCCCGCAGCGGGCTGCTGGCGGCCACGATCGACAAGATCGCCACCGACAGCCTGCAGTACGTGCCGTTCACGCAACTGGCCAACCTCACCGGCACGCCCGCGATGAGCGTGCCGTTGCACTGGACGGCAGACGGCCTGCCGCTGGGCGTGCAGTTCGTCGCGCCGTTCGGGCAGGAAGACCTGCTGCTGCAACTGGCGGCGCAGCTGGAGCAGGCGCGGCCGTGGTTCGGGCGGCTGCCGGGATGGGTCGCGAACGGTTAGCCAAGCCTATCCCGATTGCGCGCGTCACTTCGTCACGGAAACTGCCGGGCCGTTCTCGGCCACTCGCGTGACAGGGGCCGCCGCATCGGTCCACTTCCGATCGGACATGACCCCTTCGATCTGCCGGGCGGCCAAGGTCCCCATGCGCGCGGCGTCGTTCTCGACCTTGGACTTGCGGTCGCCGAACGCCTTCTTCGCCGCGCCAGTCGCCAGCGAGGTGCTGCTGGTGATGGCCGCGCCTGGCTTCTTGTTGCTTTCGGCGGTCATGTCGAACGCCAGCAGCACGACCGAGCCTTCCTGCGACATCGTCGAGACGGTCACGTGCGCCTTGACGTCGCTGGCGCCCAGCCCGAAGCCGACCATCACGCGCTGCGTCTCGCTGCCCTCGTCCATCGCGACGAATTCACCAGCAACGATCAGATCGGGCGCGGTTGCGTCGCCGCCATCGCCGACGCCGCCACCGACGCCGGAGCGCTTCGCTACGGGAATGTTCGCCTTGTCGAGTTCCGCGACGAGCGCCTCGGAGAACGCCGCTTGCACGTGCTGCGCCAGGATATCGGGCGTCGAATCGACGTCCTGGCCCTTTCGCAGTTGATGGTGTCGATGCAACCGAGCGGCCAGCGAGTCGTCGATCGAGATGGCGCCCGGCAGAACCTTGAAGTCGTCGACTCGCACTTCGCCGGGCTTGGCGAGAGCGGCCGAACCGGCGTACCGATCCACCACGACCACCTTGGCGTCGCCCGTGTAGAAGTTGCCGCTGCTGGTGGGCACGGCACTGGCCGCATCGTCCGCGCGGGCCGTCTGGCCAAGCATGGACGCTGCGGCGACGAAGAGGGCGATGGCTGCTTGTTTCATGGCGGAGTCTCTCGATGCGTTTTCTTGAAGGTCGGGCCGGTCGGTCAGAACGTGAACAGGTATCCGGCGGTCACGCCCGCCAGCGTCCGACGGCCCACCAGCGGGCTGTCGGCGATCTCGTCGCCAAGGCGCACGGCGGTGACGTCCACGAAGCCGGTCTGCCGCGCCGAGAAGCGGTAACTCGCACGTGTGCCGACTTCCAGGTTGACGGTGGACTTGCCGCCGTACGCGTCGCGCGTCGGCGTCACTTCGTCCGGCCGCACGCCGAAGTAGTAGTCGACGTATTTCCCGTCGACCCACTGGGCGGAGACCCGCGGACGAAGCTCGAGCGCGCCGATCTCGAACCCGTGGTCGGCGACGATTCGAGCCTGCTCGCCGTTGCTGTGGTTCGACGCGTCCGCCAGCCATTCGACCGACACGTTCGCGATCGGGTCGTGCCAGTTCGCGACACCGCCGACCCAGACGCTGTGCTTGCGCTCTGCCATGCCGTCGAGGACGGGCGCGTCGCCGGTCTTGTAGCCGTCGAACGAATAGCTGGCGCGGAGCGCGAACGTGACCGGGCCGGCGCTCGGCAGCTTGAGGTCGATGCCGGTGCCGGCGATCTTCAGCCAGTCGTTCTCGACATAGAGCAAGGGCAGCACGCGCTTGCGGGCCTGGTCGTCGGCGTAGGGCAACTGGGAAGCGCTGCCGGCGATGCCAAGACCCCAGCGTGTCGTGTCGTCGCTGGCGTCGCCTGCGAACGCACAGTGCTGGAAGGACAGGACGGCGAAGCCCGTCAAGGCGATGGAATGCAAGTGGAATCTACGTGGGGAGGTCATGTCGTTCTCAGGGTTCGAGGGGGTCTGGATGCTTGACGTCATCTTGTCCGGCACATCTTTCAGGACGGTTGCGCGGGCGATCTCTTTGCGTCACAAGTGAAATCTGACGCGCAGAGGGCGAGGCGCTGAAGATGCCGGCCTGGATCGGGACCGGTCCGTCCCGGCCGGCGGCCCTCGATGCGCGCAGGGGAAGCTCGTGCGGCGCCCCGGGGCGCCGCTTCGATCGCATCAGCTGTTTGCCGCCGCTTCCAGGATCAGGTTTGCGATCTCGTCGGGGTGGGAGATCAACGAGACGTGGCTGGACGCCAGCTCGATCGTCTTCGCCTTCATGCGGGCCGCCATGAAGTGCTGCAACGCGGGGTTGATCGTCATGTCGTTGGTCGAGACCTGATACCAGGTCGGGCGGGTGCGCCACGCGGCGACCGTGGTCCTGCCGCTGAACAGGCTGGTGGACACGGGCTGCTGCACGGCATACAGCTTGCGGGCCTTGACGGGGTCGACATCGCCCGCAAAGTACTTCAGGAACGCCTCTTCGCTCAGCTGCGCGAACCCGTCGGCGGCGACCAGTCCGTCGCTGGCGGGCGGGCGGGGGAAACGCGAGGCCAGTGCCGTGTAGTCCTCTCCGGCGTCGGGGCCGCGCGCGGCGACGTAGACGAGCGACGCGACGTTCGGATGCACGCCGGCCTCGCTAATGATCATCCCGGCGAAAGAGTGGCCGACCAGCACCGTCGGGCCGTCCGGCCGCGACAGCACGCGGCGCGTCGACGCGACGTCGTCGTCGAGCGAGCGCAGGCCGTTCTGCACGGCAGTCGCATGGAGGCCGGCGGCCTGCAGGCGGCCGATCACGTCGAGCCAGCAGGAGCCGTCGGCGTACGCGCCGTGCACCAGCACGACGTTGCGAACGCGCGCCTGCGTGGAGGAACTGGCGCGTGTCGCGGACGCGGACGCGTCCTGGGCCTTGGCGGCCGTGGCGAGAAGAGAGGCTGCCGCGCCGGCGGCCATCGTCGAGGAGAACATGCGGCGAGTGATCATGGGAAGCCCGGGGTTTGGAAGTGGGGATCGACGGTCGTCAAACCGTGGCATCGACGTGGAGCGCGGCAGCCACGTGTGGTCTGCTGCCGCGCCGCGTTCGTCGTTGTCTCCACTATGTCCGTCGGCGGCTGCCGCCCGATGTCAGGTTCCGCAGGGCTTCAATGCAGGCGAAGTCGATCGTGTTTCGGATGAAACACAAGGCGCGGCCGGCGCGTGCTGCGCGGCCTCAGTGGGGAAACAGCGCCGCCAGTCGCGTGGCCAGTTCCTGCAGCCCGAGCGGCTTGTGGAGCGTCGCCATGACGCCGCTGTCGCGCGCACGCTGTTCTTCCGGCTCGCTGATGTTGCCGCTCATCAGGATGACCGGCACCCCGGGCCGGATCGCCAGGATGCGCTGCGCGAGTTCGCTGCCCGTCATGCCGGGCAGCATCTGGTCGGTGAGCACGGCGTCGAAGCGATCCGGGCCGGCCTCGAACGCCGCCAGCGCGGCCTCGGCGCTGCGGTAGCCGACCGGCTCGTAGCCGAGTCCCGCGAGGAGTTCCTCGGCCATCTCCACCAGTGCTTCCTCGTCGTCGACGACCATCACCACCTCGCCGTGGCCCGTCGGCCATTCGGACGCGCGCGGCGCCTGCTGATGCGCCAGTTCGCCTGAGATCGGCAGCCACACCGAGACGGAGGTGCCGCGGTCGCCACGCGCCGCGACGTCGATCGCCCCACCCATGTCGGAGACGATGCCGTGCACGACCGACAGCCCGAGCCCGGTGCCCTCGCCGCCTTTCTTCGTCGTGAAGAACGGATCGAACATGCGTGCGAGAACGTCGGGGGGGATACCTGTTCCTGTATCCGTGACCTCAAGCCGGACGTAGGCCCCCGCGGACAGGTCGCCCTGCAGCAGCGACGTCCTGCCGCTCAACTGGCGCCGCTCGAGCGTGATGCCGAGGCGGCCCTCGTCGCCCATCGCGTGGACGGCATTCGTGCACAGGTTCATCGCGACCTGGTACAACTGCGTCGCGTCGCCGGTCACCGCTGCGTCGCCGGCTTCCAGCCGCGTCTCGACGGCCATGGTCGGCGCCAGCGTCGGGGCGAGCATCGCGATCACCTCTTCGGCAACGGCCTGCACGTTGACTTGCGTCCGCTCGACGACGCCACTGCGGCTGAAATCGAGGATGCGCCGAACCAGCAGCCGCGCGCGGGCGCCCGACTGCATCACCCGGTCGATGTGACGGCGCAGCGCGGTGCCTTCGTCGGCGCGCTGCTGCGCCATCTCGCCGAAGCCGAGGATCGCGCCGAGGATGTTGTTGAAGTCATGCGCAATGCCGCCAGCCAGCGTCCCGAGCGCCTCGAGCCGCCGCGTCTGCTGCAGCCGGGATTCGAAGCTGGCCCGCTCGGACTCGACGCGCTTGCGATCACTGATGTCGATGGCCGAACAAAACAGGCTCTGCGGCTCGCCCGCAGCGTCGCGCAGACAGCGCCCGCGCATGTGGATCCAGTGCCATTCGCCGTCCATCGACTTCACGCGGTAGTCCACCTCGATCGCCCGGGAGCGATCCGCGAGATGATCCTCGATCGCACCCTTCAACGACGCGATGTCATCGTCATGTACGCGAATCCGGCGCTTGAGCTCGCCCGCCGTCAGGACGTCCTCGTGCGCGCCGAGCCCGTGGAGCGCGCGCCACTTCGTGGACAGGAACAGCGCGTCCTTGGCCACATTCCACTCGGCGTGCCCTTCGTTCGCCGCCTCCATCGCCATCGCGAACCGGTTCTCGCTCTCCCGCAACGCGAGCGACGCCGCTTCTTGACGGCGCAGCTGACGCAGGACGCCGGCGATCGTCAGCACCGTGACGAGCGTCAGCAACACGGTCTGGATCGCGGATCGCCACAGCTCTTCGACCCAGGGGCGCAACGCCTCCCCTTCATCGCGGGATATGCCCAGGATCAGCGGCATTTGCCCAATGCCGACCGCCGCGATCAGCTTGGGCCGGCCGTCGATCGGACTGGTCATTCGGTAGATCGGCGCCCCGGCGCGCAGTTGCGCGAACTCGGGGATCTTCAGGTTCTCGGCGAGGCCGCCGGTCTCCGGCAACCGGATCACGAGCGTGCCGTCCGCGCGCGTCAGCAGCACGGTGGTGCTGCCGCCGAGTTCGATCGCCTGGTAGGCGTCGTTGAGGTGCTGCAGCGTCACCGTGGCCGCGACGATGCCGTCGAAACGCCCCGTGGGGCCTTCGATTCGACGCGAGATGACCAGCGCCGCGACGCCCGCCCCGCGCGTGACGACGGGCGCGTTGACGTAGATGCCCGCCGCGGGCTGCTCGCGCTGCACCTTGAAGTAAGGCCGGTCGGAGACGTCGCTCAGCGGCGCCGTTGCCTGGCCGCCGCGATAGACCTGGCGGCCGTTCGCATCGGTGACGGTCAGCGTGCTCACCTGGTTCAGGGTGGCGATCCGCGCCGCCAGCGCGGCATCGATCGCCGCCGTGGGCTCGTGCCCCGCGTTGTCCTCGACCCAGACAGCCGTGTCCCGCAGCAGCAAGTCGATCGACTGCATGCTGCGGCCGACGTCGGTGGACAGGGAGCGCGCCAGGTTGCGCAGCTCGCGGTTGTTCGCAGCCATGATCTGCCGGTGCAGCTGCCAGCTGTCGAACGCCGTCTCGCCGATCAGTGCGCAGATCACCACGGCGCCGATCGCCATGATGCGCAGGTGCAGGTTGCGTTCGGAGGCCATGGTCGGCATTAGAACAGGGCCTCTTGCCGCGCCGATGTCATGGGCCCGGGCTTCGCTTCAGCCTGGCCGGGCGGCGCGAACCGGATCCGGCAAAGGGCCGCGCTATGCTTGCCGACATGACGATCAACCCGCCCCACATCCTCGTCGTCGACGATGACCCGGCCATGCGTGAACTGATGCACGAGTATCTCGGCGAGAACGAGATGCGCGTCTCGCTCGCAGCCAACGGCGAGGCCATGCGGCGCATCCTCGCGGAGTCGGTCATCGACCTCGTGCTGCTCGACCTGCGCCTCGGCGGCGAGGACGGGATGCAGCTCGCCCGGCAATTGCGCGACGGCAGCGGCGTGCCGATCATCATCGTCAGCGGCAAGAAGGACGAGGCCGACCGCGTCATGGGGCTGGAGTTCGCGGCCGACGACTACATCACGAAGCCGTTCAGCAACCGCGAGCTGCTCGCGCGGATCCGCTCCGTGCTGCGGCGCGCGCCGTCGCGCGACCCGACGCCGGCGGTACGCGACGCGTCGCAGCGCCGGGCCTATCGCTTCGCGGGTTGGGAGCTCAGCCTGCTCGCCCGCAAGCTCACCGCGCCGCAAGGCCACCGCGTCGAGCTGAGCAACGGCGAGTTCAACCTGCTGCTGGCCTTGTGCGAGGCGCCGCGGCGCGCGCTGTCGCGCGACCAGTTGCTCGAGCTCTCTCGCCTGCACGGCGCCGAGGTGTATGACCGCTCGATCGACGTCCAGATCCTGCGCTTGCGGCGCAAGATCGAGGTCGACGCGTCGAACCCGCAGTTCATCCGGACGGAACGCGGCATCGGCTACCTGTTCGACGCCGACGTCGAGACGAGCGGCTGAGCCGGATTTCAACTGAAACGCAGCGGTCGCGAGTGGTCCCGGCAGGGTCCGCCGTACGCAGCGATGGCGGATGTCGACCTGTCGCGCTGCCGCCGGGCCATCGCGGCCTGCGAGCTGGCGATGGCCACGCCGCAGATCGACACGACACACAGCCGCAGGGTGCTTCGGGAAGCCGGTCAGCCCGCTGCGCCGACGGCGCCCGCCACGGCGTCGAGCAGCTCGCGCCGCGAACATGGTTTCGAGACGAGCCGGTGCACGCCGATCGCACGCGCCTGGCGCGATTCGCCAGCCACAGTTCGGCTCAGCTGGGTCGAGATGCCGATCAGCGCGGCGCCCGGGTGGAGGGATTTCACGCGGTGGACGGTTTCTGCGCCTTGCCTCGGCCAATTGTGCAGGTCGACCACGACGAGATCGACTCCGGATCGTGCCGACGCGCCGACCTGGGCGCGTGCGCGCACAAGATGTCCGTCGCTCGCGAGCCATTCGGACAGCAGCGTGCGCATGGCGACATCCTCTTCGATCACTTCGACGGTCAACATGATGTATCCGGTCATTCTCCTGGCCCCGCGGTGCCGATGGTTCCCATTGGGACAGACCCATATGCCAAGGCGATTTCCGGGAGCTGCCGGGCGTTTCAACTGCAATGTGCGGTGAAACGATCGAGATCGGAAGCCCATAGGTTCCCCACACGCTCGACAAAGCCGATCGCCTTGCCGCATCGCCGGACCAAATTGCCCCCTGTTTCGACGGAGCGACCAAGAGGTTCTCGTTGTCGACGATGTCGCACTCTGGCCGCCTGGACGCAGACGACGGGCGCAAAAAAGGGGAGGAAATCTTGACAGACCTCCTCCCCTCGTCTCGCTCGACGAATCCGGGCTAAAGGCCGGATCCGCCGATCGGAATCTTTACAGGTTCAACTGACCGCTCCTTAGAACGGAATGTCGTCGTCCATGTCATCGAAACCCGTCGCAGCCTTCGGGGCCGGACGCGGAGAGGCCGTCGGGGCCGGACGAGCGGCCGGGCGCGCCGGGCGCTCGTCGCCACGGTCGCCGCCGTCGACGCCATCGCGCGGGGCCAGGTAGCGACCGCCGCTGCCACCCCCGCCGCCTTCTTCGGCACCACCGCCATCGCGGCCGCCGAGCATCTGCATCTGTTCGGCGACGATGTCGACCGTATTGCGTTCGATGCCATCCTTGTCGGTGTACTTGCCGTATTTCAGGCGCCCTTCGATGTAGACGGGCTTGCCCTTCTTCAGGTACTCGCCGGCGATTTCGGCCAGGCGGTCATAGAACGTGACACGGTGCCACTGGGTGTCTTCGATACTTTCGCCGCTGGCCTTGTCCTTGCGCCGGCTCGACGTGGCGACCGAGACATTGCAGATGGCGGTGCCGCTGGGCGTGTAGCGAATCTCGGGGTCGCGCCCGCAATTGCCGATGAGGATGACTTTGTTGACTGACGCCATGTGCGTGCTCCAGATATTTGGGGGACGGCTCCCCCGTGGCCGGCCGCCGGAAAAAGGCGGCTATGGAATCCGGCGCCGGGCGGCAGCGGCCGGGCTTGCGGCGCCGGCACGCCGTTGCAGGCGTCGGAAGGTGAGAACGGATTATGCCGGGGCGCGCGCCGCGTCGCCTGCGGCAAAACGTGGAATTCGAGCCCGCAATGGCGCGGCCCGGTATCCTTCGGGTTGCATCAACCCGGGTTTGCAATGACTGTCGTCGCCGTTTACAAGTTTCGCGCCACTTTTCGCTCCACTGCCACCACCCTGCACGCGCTGCCGGGCGAAGGCCTCTCGCGCGAAGGCCTGCTGCTGCTGCGCCAGGACACCGGCGAGCGATCGGACGCCGCCGCCATCGCCGCCTGCGCCACGCACGGCGCCCATGACGCGGTGATCGAGCGCTACGCACCGATCGACGTCGCGGGCTTGGACAGGCCGCAGAACCGCGACATGGCGCCGCTCTACAAGACCGCGCTTCAGGACGGCAGCTCGATGATGTACTACACGAACACCGCCCCCGAAGGCGAAGCGCCCGTGATCACCCGCGCCGGCTTCCAGTCGGCCGACAGGCTGCACTGAGGACAGGGCTCAGGGCTCGCCGTCCCAGTAATCGAGGTCGGTGTCGAGCCGGTTCATCCGCGCGAAGCCGAAGTCGTCGCCGGCCACGCGCGCATTCGTCAGCACCTTGCCCGAATCGGGGTACTCCACCACTTCGGGCACGTCCTTGGTGCTGATCGACAGGTACTTCAGCGGCGCATCCGAGGTGTTGATCATCTGGTGCGGGTAGTCCGGCCCCGGCGGCATGAAGACGATGTCGCCCGCCTTGACCGCCAGCATCTCGCCGGCCACGCGCATCGTGCCGCGGCCCTCGATCACGATGAACATCTCCTCCTGCGCATGGTGCAGGTGATACGGACAGCCGCGCTTGCCGGGCTGCAGCACGTCGATGCTGGCACCGAGCTTGAGCGCGGCGGTGCCGCGCGCCAGGCGCGCACCCATGGCGTCGTAATGCGGCTCGCGCACGTCGCGCGTCAGCGCCGCGTCGTTGAAATTGCGGATGAGCTTGTCGCGCAGCTCGTCGGCTTTGTCCGTCATGGCGTCTCCGGTCCCGTTCAGGGTGTTGCAAGCCATTCTGCGATACACACCTTTACCCTGCCCGGTGGTCATCCCTATCAACCACGACGTTGCATGGGCCGTTGAACAGCAAAGAGGCCGCGCCAACAACGAATGACATCTTCCCCATCCCCCCGCCGCGGTTTCCGTCGCGCACGGGCCCGCACCACGGGGCTCGCCAGCGCGCTGGCGGGCGCGCTCGCCGCGCTGGTTGCCTGCGGCACGCCGCCGACGACCGGCAGCGTGCCGACACACCCGCCCGGCGTCGCGCCGGTGATCGCGGTGGCCGACACGCACCAGGAGGCCGACGCCATGCGCGTGAGCACGCTCGACGCCCAACGCGTCGATCGCGCCACCGGCGGCGTCGATGCGTCGACGCTGCAGGCCGTGGGGCGCCTCGGCTATGCACGCTGGGTCGACGAGCAACTGCATCCCAAGCCGTTCACGCTGCCGACCGCCGTCAGCGATCGCGTGTCCCGGATGAAGATCGTGCGCGAGCCGCTGGCCATGCGCCTGCGCGAGGACGCCGCCGTGAAGAAGACGGCCGACGCAGTCGCCGACGACGAGCAGAAGAAGACCGCGCAACAGGCCTACCAGAAGGATCTGAACACCCAGGCCGACGAGGCCGCCCAGCGCTGGCTGCTGGTGGCCGTGAACTCGCCCGACCAGATCCAGGAACGCATGGTGTGGTTCTGGGTGAACCACTTCAGCATTGCGCAGGGCAAGGCCAACCTGCGGCTGTTCGCGGGCGACTACGAGGCCACGCTGCGCCCGCATGCGCTCGGCAAGTTCCGCGACCTGCTGGAGGCCTCGGCGATGCATCCCGCGATGCTGCGCTACCTGGACAACGAGCGCAACGCCGCCGGCCAGATCAACGAGAACTACGCCCGCGAGTTGATGGAGTTGCACACGCTGGGCGTCGACGCCGGCTACACGCAGGCCGACGTGCAGGAGATGGCGCGCGTGCTCACCGGCCTGGGCGTGCGCATCGATGCCGGCGACGCCAAGGTGAAGCCGCAACTGCAGTCGCAGTACGTGCACGCCGGCGCGCTCGAGTTCAATCCGAATCGCCACGACCAGGGCACCAAGCTCGTGATGGGGCAGCAGGTGCCGTCGGCGGGCATCGCCGAAGTCCACCTGATCCTCGACCGCCTCTCGCGCAACCCGGCCACCGCGCATCACGTGAGCGCGCAGATCGCGCAGTACTTCGTGGGGGACGCGCCGCCGGCCGCGCTCGTCGATCGCATGGCGCAGCGCTGGCTGGCCACCGACGGCGACATTGCCGCCGTGCTGAAGACGCTGCTCACGTCGCAGGAATACGACGCGTCGCTGGGCAAGCACTTCAAGGATCCGTGGGAGTACGTGGTCTCGGCCACGCGGCTCGCGTACGACGGCAGCATCGTCATCAATCCGGGCCCGATGCTGAACGCGCTGCGCCAGCTGGGCGAGCAGCCGTTCGGCCACGAGACGCCCGATGGCTATTCGACGGCCGAGGCCGCCTGGGCCAGCCCCGGCCAGATGACCACGCGCTTCGACGTGGCGAAGAACCTGGTGGGCAACAACGGCAACGGCAACGCGAACCTGTTTCGCGTGGACGGCATGATCTCGCCGGCGCAACTGCCCAAGGCGCGCGTCGAAAGCTCGGCGTGGCTGCGCACGCAGGCACCGCGCGCGTCCGAGGCCACGCGCCAGGCGCTCGTCGACACACTGCAGACGCACCCGGGTGACTGGGCATGGGTGGCCATCGTGTCGCCCGAATTCATGCGCAATTGAAGATTCGAAAGGACTCCCCCATGCAACGACGCCACTTCCTCCACGCCAGCGCGGCCGCCGCGATGGCCGGCGGCCTGTCGCTGAACGCCACGCGCACGTGGGCCGCGCCCGCGGGTTCGACGGTGGACAGCCGCCTGCTGGTGGTGTTCCTGCGCGGCGCGTACGACGCGTGCAACGTGCTGATCCCGCAGACCTCGTTCTACGCCGAGTCGCGTCCCAACATCGCGATCGCGAAGCCGGGCGCGGGCGCCAACGCCGCCCTTGCACTGGACGGCGACTGGGCGCTGATGCCCACGCTGCAGGCCACGCTGTATCCGCGCATCCAGGCCGGCGAGGTCGCGTTCGTTCCGTTCGCAGGCATCAACGACCTGTCGCGCAGCCACTTCGAGACGCAGGATCGCGTCGAGCTGGGCCTGCCACTGCCGGGCGAGATGCTGGCGCCAGGCACGCCGCGCCCGGACTCCACCCAGGGTTTCCTGAATCGCCTCGCGCAGGAGCTCGGCACGCGCCTGGACTCCGACCAGCGCGTGATGTCGTTCACCGACCGACTGCCCACCGTGCTGCAGGGCCGACGCATGGTCACCAACACCAGCCTCGCGCGCACCGGCAAGCCGGGCACCGACGCCCGCCAGGCCGCCTTGCTGCAGAAGATGTACGCCGGCACGACGCTGGAGCGCGGCGTCAGCGAAGGCCTGGACACGCAAAGGCAGGTGTCGATGGAGATGGCCGCCGAGATGTCCGAGGCCAGCCGCAACGCGATCACCCCCAAGGGCTTCGACCTCGAGGCCACGCGCATCGCGCGCCTGATGCGCGACCAGGTGCGCATCGGCTTCGTCGACGTCGGCGGCTGGGACACCCACGTCGGCCAGGGCGGCGCCACCGGCGCGCTGGCCAGCCGTATCGGCGACCTGAGCCGCGGCCTGGATACCTTCGCGCGCGAGATGGGCCCGGACTGGAACGACACCGTCGTCGTGGTGATCAGCGAGTTCGGCCGCACGTTCAAGGAAAACGGCAACCGCGGCACCGACCACGGCCACGGCACGGCCTACTGGGTGATGGGCGGTGGCGTGAAGGGCGGCGTGCACGGCGAGCAGGTGGCGCTCACCGGGCCGGCGGCGCTGAACCAGGGACGCGACTGGCCGGTGCTCAACGAGTACCGGGCGGTGTTCGGCGGCTTGTTCCAGCGCATGTACGGGCTGGACGCCAAGCAGCTGCAGCGCGTGTTCCCGGGCGGCGCACCGCGCGACCTGAAGCTCGTCTAGCGCGCGTCGCGCATTCGCCCGGAATCCGGCCCTCGGCACCGGCCGGGTTCACGTGCGCCCTGTACCATGGGG
>Ga0302157_10006025_pt1 | contig 12654 bp, 10 predicted proteins | sample I_Bog_N3_3_FD_193502 | JGI IMG/M metagenome (GOLD analysis project Ga0302157, IMG submission 193502) | Peat permafrost microbial communities from Stordalen Mire near Abisko, Sweden - I_Bog_N3_3 | ecosystem: Environmental > Terrestrial > Soil > Wetlands > Peat | place: Sweden: Abisko, Stordalen...
GCGGCGATTGAGCGCGCGCAGGCCTATGTGGCTGCCGGTGCGGACATGATCTTTGCTGAGGCGGTGACGGAGCTGTCGCAGTACACGGAGTTTCGCAAGGCTGTGGGCGTGCCGATCCTGGCCAATATTACCGAGTTTGGCCAGACGCCGCTTTTCACGCGGGACGAGTTGAAGACCGCGGGCGTGGACATTATTTTGTATTGCTGCGGCGCGTACCGGGCCATGAATGCGGCGGCGCTGAAGGTGTATGAGGCGATTCGCGCGGAGGGTACGCAGAAGAGCGTAATTCCGCTGATGCAGACGCGTGCGGAGCTCTATAAGTATCTCGACTATCACGCTTATGAGCGGAAGCTGGATGAGCTGTTTGCGAAGGGCAAAGCCGAGGAATAGTCCCGTGAATAATTACTCAATGAGGAAGTTAGATGGGGCCTTATAAGGAAAGCTTTCCGAAAGGTTCACAAGTCCGGGTGGTTTCGGCGAATAGGCTTGAGGCCTTCATGCAAGACTGGAAGTATCACCATAAACTTGAGCCGGAGCAGTTGCAGTTTGCCGGTTCAGTAGCAACTGTGAAGTCTGTAAGCTTCTATCATGGAGGCGATCCTCTTTATCAATTGGATATACTTCCCGGCACATGGCATGAAACCTGCCTTGAAGCGTTGGTCCCCGGAGGCCCTCAATGAGCGAAACACATCTCGACCCGGTCAGCACAGCATTCAAACCCAAAAAATCCGTAGCTTTGTCCGGCACGCCGGCAGGCAACACCGCGTTGTGCACGGTGGGCCACAGCGGCAACGATCTCCACTATCGCGGATACGACATCAAAGACCTGGCGCGGCATTGCGAGTATGAGGAAGTGGCGCACCTGCTGATTCATGGCAAGCTGCCCAACGCGCCGGAGTTGGCTGCGTACAAGGCGAGCCTGCGGCCGCTGCGCAGTTTGCCGGCGGCGGTGAAGCAGGCGCTGGAACTGCTGCCGCCCACCACGCACCCCATGGACGTGCTGCGAACCGGCGTCTCGGTGCTGGGCTGCGTGCTGCCTGAAGCCGCGGATCACAATGATGCCGGAGCACGCAGGATTGCGGATACATTGCTGGCGTCGCTTGGTTCGATGCTGCTCTACTGGCACCACTACGCGCGCAACGGGCGGCGCATTGAAGTGGAGCGCTTTGAAGATTCGATTGCAGCGCATTTTCTGCACCTGCTGCATGGAGAAAAGCCAAGTGAAGAGTGGACTGCGGCGATGCAGGCCTCGCTGATTCTGTATGCGGAGCACGAGTTCAACGCGTCCACGTTTACCGCGCGCGTGATTGCGGGCACGGGGTCGGATATTTATTCCTGCATTGCCGGGGCCATCGGCGCGCTGAAAGGGCCCAAGCACGGCGGCGCGAATGAAGTGGCGCTCGAGATTCAGCAACGCTATGAGACTGCCGAGGAGGCCGAGGCGGATATTCGTCGCCGTGTAGCCGAGCGGGAGGTCATTATTGGTTTCGGACATCCGGTCTACACCATCAGCGACCCGCGCAGCGACATTGTGAAGGAAGTGGCGGGCAAGCTGGCGACCGAGGCGGACGACACGCGGCTGTTCCAGGTGGCCGAGCGCATCGAGTACGTGATGCACGACGCCAAGCGCATGTTTCCCAATCTCGATTGGTATTCGGCGGTTGCGTATCACCTGATGGGCGTGCCGATTGATCTGTTTACGCCACTGTTTGTGATTGCGCGGACGGCTGGGTGGTGCGCGCACGTGATTGAGCAGCGGCAGGATGGGAAGATCATCCGGCCGTCTGCGAATTACACCGGGCCGGAAAATCTGACGTTTATTCCGATTGAAGAGCGGGGCTAAGAGCAGCGAGTCAGCAAGTCAGCGGGTCGGCGAGTCAGCGGCATCCATGCTTACGAAATCCCGGGTCTCAGATTCGAGACCTGTGGCACACGAAATTTGACCAGGAGATTAAGTGTCATCCCACATCAGTAATGAGCGCCCGGCACCCGATCAGGTTCTCACCGACATCGCCGACTACGCGCTTCAGTTTGAAGTTACAAGTGAGTTAGCTTACTCCACCGCGCACTATTGCCTGCTGGATACGCTGGGCTGCGGGCTTGAGGCGCTGGAGTATCCGGCATGCACCAAGTTGCTTGGCCCGATTGTCCCTGGCACTGTGGTACCGCATGGGGCGAAGGTTCCGGGCACGGCATACCAGCTTGATCCGGTGCAGGCGGCGTTCAACATCGGCGCCATGATTCGCTGGCTCGACTTCAATGACACTTGGCTAGCGGCGGAATGGGGCCATCCCTCTGACAATCTGGGCGGCATTCTCGCTACTGCCGATTGGCTCTCTCGGACGGGGCTTGCGAATGGCAAGCCGGCGCTGACCATGTGCGATGTGCTCACGGCCATGATCAAGGCGCACGAGATTCAGGGCTGCATCGCGCTGGAGAACTCGTTCAACAAAGTCGGCCTGGATCACGTGGTGCTGGTGAAGGTAGCTTCCACTGCGGTGGTGTGCAAACTGCTGGGGCTGACCCGCGAGCAGACCATTAACGCCATCTCGCTGGCGTGGGTGGACGGGCAGAGCCTGCGCACCTATCGCCACGCGCCGAATACCGGGTCACGGAAGAGCTGGGCCGCGGGCGACGCCACCAGCCGGGCCGTGCGCCTGGCGCTGATGGCGCAGGCCGGCGAGATGGGCTATCCGTCGGTGCTGACCGCGAAGACGTGGGGCTTCTACGATGTGTCGTTCAAAGGCCGCCCATTCAGCTTTCAGCGGAGTTATTCGAGTTATGTGATGGAGAACGTGCTGTTCAAGATCAGTTATCCGGCGGAGTTTCACGCGCAGACGGCGGTGGAAGCAGCAATGAAGCTGTACGAGAAACTGGCCGAGCGCGGGCTGAACGCGTCCGCAATCAAGCAAATCACGGTACGCACGCATGAGGCGTGCTTGCGCATTATCGACAAGAAAGGGCCGCTGGCGAACCCCGCCGACCGCGACCATTGCGTGCAATACATGATTGCGATTCCGCTGATCTTCGGCCGTCTCACTGCGGGCGACTACGAAGACACAGTGGCCGCCGACCCGCTGTGGGGACCGCGCATCGACGCTGTGCGCGATCGCATCACCTGTGTGGAAGAGCCCGCATTCACCGCCGACTACCACGACCCGGAGAAACGATCGATTGCGAATGCGCTGCGCATGGAGCTGAACGATGGAACGGTGATCGAGGAGACGGTTGAGTATCCCATCGGCCACCGGCGGCGTCGTGAAGAAGGAATGCCGTTGCTGATCGAGAAGTTCAAGACCAACCTGCGCCGCCGCTATGAAGAGGACCGGCAGGAGCGGATTCTCGCCGCCTCGCTCGACCGCGAGAAGCTTGCTGCCATGCGGGTGAACGCGTACGTGGATTTGTACGCGCTGTAACTTGAGCGCCGGGGCGCGAGGTAACTTCTTCGAAATGCTCCTTGATCTGCTCTCAACAAATCACAGCGCACAATCGCCGCTTTCCCTCATAATGGTTGCACTAAAATCTGCTGCGTTAGGGAGCCGCTCTGTGCTGATTCGTGTTCGCGCGTTTTCCCTGGTGATTGCCTTCTTCCTTCTTCCTTTTGCGCCACCGCTCAACGCCCAGCGCGGCGCCAACAGCAACGCCTATTACCAGCAACTGCGCGGCCTCTTACCCGGTGGCGAAGTGATTGCGGTCAACAACCTGGAGCTGCGCCGCGACGCGGCCGTCTTCACGTTTCGCCACGGAAACATTGCGTTTTACGGCGAAGTGAACGGCAAGGTGACGGGCGCAGTCTTCCGTGGTGACGGACACCTGCACATTACGCCGCCCACCGTGCAAGAGCGCCACAACCTCTCCATTCTTGCGCACGCCGAGGAGTACAGCGAGGACTTTGACCAGGTGGTGATGCGGTTTACCGATGGCACGGCTGCGGAACTGCACAAGGGCTCCGCGGGCAAGGGCGATGCGGATTCGGCATATACAAAGTCTGCCCAGGAGTTTCAGAGCTTTGCGCGTATGCATCTGCACCAGAACTACGATCTGCGCATCCTGCAGGATGTGCTGAGCCCTACGCCGGGCGGATATTTTATGGCCGCGATCCATGGAAAAAAGAATGCGCACCTGGTGTTTACGTTCGATCCCAACGGCGTTCCCGGCGTTTCTCCTGAAGAGGTCGGGCTGCTGAACTGGAGCGACTGGGGCGAGACGTATCCGCTGGCGTTTCATCGCGCGGCGGAGTACGGCAACGGCACGGCCAGCGGCAATGAGCACAACGCTGCTTATCGCATCCTCAACGAGAAACTCGATGTATCGATTGAAAAGAGCGGCTTTCTTTCCAGTCTGGCCACGGTGGAAGTGCGCGCGGAGCAGGAGGGCGTGGCGGTGATTCCGCTGGATCTCTATCCCACGCTGCGCGTGAGCCGCGCGGAGACAGCGAAGGGCGACGCGTTGGATTGGGTGCAGGAGAAGAAGGAGGACGATCCAAACTTTGGCGTGGTGCTGGCGCAGCCGCTCAAGAAGGGCGAGACCGCGACGCTCAAGATCACTTACGGCGGCAAGGATGTGGTGATCAACGAGGGCAGCGGGAATTACTATCCGGTTGCGCGGGAAGATTGGTATCCAAATGCGAGCCAGGGCCTGGGCGACTACGCCATGTACCAGATGGTCTTCCATGTGCCCAAAGGGTTGCAGTTGATTGCCACGGGGACCAAGGTTGGCGAGAGCACCGATGGACACATCACCACGTCGGAGTGGAAGACCGAGGTGCCGCTGGCTGTGGTGGGCTTCAGTGTGGGCGACTTCACCACCAAGGAAGGGAAGTTCGGCAATCCGCTCAGCGGCGAGTTGACCATTGAGGCCTACGCCAACAAGGAACCTCCAGACCAGTTTCAGAGGTTGCGGGATTCGGGGGGACCATTTGGCACGCTGAGCACCACGCCCATGCTGGCCCAAGAGCTGAACGAGGGCGAAGTGGCCGCGCAGCTTTATACCAACTACTTCGGCGCGCTGTCGTTTGCGCATATCTCGCTCACGCAGCAGTCGGCATGCAACTACGGCCAGAGCTGGCCGATGCTGGTGTATCTGCCTATCTGCGGATTTTTCGATTCAACGCAACAGCACTTTCTGGGATTGCGGGCCGAGGATATGTACTGGAAGGTCGTCACTCCACACGAGGTGGCGCACCAGTGGTGGGGGCAGACGGTTGGTTTCCGCGGCTATCGCGACCAGTGGATGAGCGAGGGGTTCGCCGACACATCGGCGTCCATCTTCTTGCAGGCAACGCGGCCCAAGCCGACCGAGTTTCTTGAGTTCTGGAAGGAGCAGCGCAAGCTGATTACCGAGAAGAACGCCTTCGGCTTCCGGCCCATCGATGTGGGTCCGGTGACCATGGGCTTCCGCCTCATGTCGCCCAAAGCGGGTTGGGATATCTACCAGAACCTCGTTTATCCCAAGGGCGCCTACATTCTGCACATGGTGCGGATGATGATGTGGTCGTCGACGGACGGAGATGCGCGTTTCAAGGCCACCATGCACGACTTTCTTGAGACCCACCGCATGCAGGCCGCCACCACCGAGGACTTCAAGGCGATGGTGGAAAAGCACATGAGCCCGGCGATGGACCTGGACGGCAATCACAAAATGGATTGGTTCTTCAACGAGTATGTGTATGGGATCGAACTGCCGTCTTATCACTTTCAGGGGCAGGTAACCCAGGACGGCGACAAGTCGGTATTGCACTTCACCCTAGCCCAGTCAGGGGTCTCGGCAGGGTTCAAGATGATGGTGCCCATCTACCTGGAATACGCCGATGGCAAGGTTGGCCGGCTGGGCACGGTCAACGTGATTGGTTCCAATACGATCGAAAAGACTGTGCCGCTGGGCAAACTGCCGGAAGCGGTGAAGCGGGTTTCGATCAACGACAACTACGACGTGCTCTCCATCGATAATTAGGATGAGCCAGCATAGGCAGGCGTGCGCTATACTCCGGTACGCAGCGGAAAGAGAGAGGTTTACCATGCGTTTCTCAGCAATTTTGAAGATGGCGGCGGCCGGAGTGATGGCCGCGGCAGTGATGGCGGTGCCGGGCACGGCCGCGGCGCAGGGCAGCGATACGGTGCTGAAGCCGTCCGAAGTGCAAAAGCTGTTGCCCGCGAGCGTGTATTACAAGGGGCAGTCGGCCACCACGCAGTTGCGCAACTCCGGCGGCGTGAAGTTTGCCGACGGCACTTATGTGCTCACAACCCTTGTGGATACAAGCGGATACGCCACCGACGTGGCGGCCAAGTATCAGGCCTACTTCATCACCGAGGTGCCCATCAAGGTGGGCGGGCAGAGCCTGCCGGCGGGCGTGTACGGTGTTGGGTTCATTGCGGATCACAAGTTGGTGGTCACCGACGTGGGCGCGCACGAGCTACTGACCGTGGCCTCGGGCGACGATGCGGGGCTGAAGCGGCCTACGCCGCTCCAGGTCCTGGCTGACCCGGCGGGCGGATTCCGGCTGTATGCGGGGCGGAAGTACGTTGTTTTCAGCCGCTAAGGAGCTACTGACACGCGGCGCCGGGCGATCAATTGCCCGGCGTCTCGTTGCAAACGGGGTTCTTTTTCCTGAACAGGTGTGATTGTCAATACAACTTTTGGGGAAGATTCGGTTCTAATATGTTCATGGAGCCGTGCCATGCCTGATCGAGTTGTCACATTGCCCCCGGATTTGGACGATTTTGTCCTGAGCAGCATCGAGAGCGGACGCTTTGAAAGCACCACGGAACTGGTGCGCGCCGCTTTGATCGCCTTTCACCGCGAGCAGACGGCCCGCGTGGCCAAGAGTCTGGCCCCTGCGATTGCGGAAAGCGACGCGTTCCGGAGCTTGTGGGAAGTCTCTGCGCAGACCTCGTTCTCGCTGTCCCGGTAGCCGTAAACGGCGCGTCGGGTGGAGTGAGTGAGGCGTACGCTGCCGCGCGAATGAAATTCTGTTGGAACCTCTGCCCCTTCCCTAATTGGATGGGAAGTGAAGCCAGCCCCATGGGGCTGGCTTCCGTGTTTGAGGGTTGAAAAAATCCGGGCTTTGCTGAAGTTGGGATTTGTAACTGCCGGTCAAGAATGGCTATTGGGGACCGGGATGATCCCACGCGTCTACTGGAGATGGCGGCTCGCCACCCTGGCGATTGAGAATGCGGCGGAATGCTTCGCGGTCGGCGCGGTTGCGGCGCTCCAGGAAGAACTCTTCGTCGTAGGACTTTGGTTTCATCATTCCCTCATCTCCCGCAAACGATTATCATAAGCTCCCGAGGGTTTGGCCCGGCGCTTTGATCCCGGAGAAGGGTGCGAAGGCCATGAAAGAGATTATCTTTGAGGTCGCGCAGGAGGCTGACGGTGGGTATACAGCCGAGGCGCTTGGCGAGAGCATCTTTACACAAGCCGATAGCTGGGACGAGTTGAAAGCCAACGTGCGTGAGGCCGTGCAGGCGTTCTATTTCGATTGCGCGCCGCCCGCATCCATCCGCCTGCGCCTGGTCCGCGATGAAGTGCTGGCCGTGGCATGAAGCCGCCGCGCGGGATCCTCCGACCGCTTAGAGTAGCGCGCTCTCACCCGTCGCCCGTTCAAGCCGAAATATGGGACACCCGGCAGGACAGTTGGTGCCCAGATTTCCACCGGGCGGGCGCGATAGAATCCGACTAGGTTCGTCCAAGCCCATGGATAATCTCTCCAAGCAAGAGCGAAGCGAGCGGATGTCGCGCATAAAGGGCGTCGATACCGGACCGGAAATGGCTGTCCGTCGTCTCGTGCATAGAATGGGTTTCCGCTACCGGCTTCACGCTCGCGACCTCCCCGGCGCTCCCGATCTGGTGTTTCCAAGACTAGGGAAGATCATCTTCGTGCACGGGTGCTTTTGGCACCAACACCCGGGCTGTGGAAGACAGCCGAAATCCCGATTGAGCTTTTGGACTAAGAAGCTTTTCCAAAATCGGGAAAGGGACCTTCGTAATCAACGGCGGTTGCGTTATTTGGGTTGGCGAATCCTGATAGTGTGGGAATGTCAGCTTAAGCGGGCGACGCTTTCAGCTCGTCTTCTGCGATTTCTGGAGTCCTAAAGGATGCGATCACTCGAATTGTTTGCTGGTGCTGGCGGTCTGGCGCTTGGAACTTCCCGCGCGGGCTTTGAGCACCTCGGAGTTGTCGAATGGAATCATGATGCATGTTCTTCGATGGACGAGAACAGACGCAGGGGCTTGGAGTTTGTCAGGGAGTGGCCCGTTCAAGAGTCGGATGTACGTACCCTTCGATACTCTGAATTCGGAACAGATATTGATTTGCTTGCTGGCGGAGTTCCTTGCCAGCCCTGGTCTCTAGGTGGGAAGCACAAGGGACAAGACGATGGAAGAAACCTCTTCCCAGAGATGATTCGGGCTGTTCGCGAGACTCAGCCGAAAGTCGTGTTGGTCGAGAATGTTAAGGGTCTCCTGCGTCACTCCTTTGCGAGCTATTTTGAGTACATTCTGCTCGGCTTGACATATCCGGAACTGACCGCGAAGGCCGACGAGCCCTGGGACCGTCATTTGAAACGCCTTGAACAGCATCACACCTCTGGAAGGACACGGGGGCTCGAATATAGGGCTGCATTTCGTCTGCTGAATGCGGCCGACTACGGAGTACCCCAAAAGCGGGAGCGGGTATTCATAGTGGCATTCCGGAGTGATATGCCCGTTAAGTGGTCTTTCCCCGACCCGACACACTCGAAGGAGGCACTTGCAATATCCAAGTGGGTTACCGGAGAGTTTTGGGATCGTAATGGAATCCCAAGGCGGAAGCGTCCCAAGGCAACCGAAAGAGACCTCGCCGTCGTGGCGAGGAGCGATTTATTCACGGCTAACCGGCAGCCGTGGATCACGGTGAGGGATGCACTGACCGGACTTCCCGACCCGACGACGCAGGGAACGGAGGCGTGGCCGAATCATATTCTCATTCCAGGTGCCCGCTCCTACCATGGGCACACAGGAAGCCCGCTTGACGAGCCTTCGAAAACTCTCAAAGCCGGAGATCATGGAGTTCCGGGTGGCGAAAACACCGTTGTATTGGAGGGTGGAACAATTCGTTACCTCACCGTTCGTGAGGCTGCCCGGATCCAGACATTTCCCGATGAGTACTTCTTCCCTGGCGCTTGGACCGAGAGCATGAGGCAGCTGGGAAACGCTGTTCCGGTCAAATTGGCGGAAACAGTTGCAAGAAGCATCCGCGAGCATTTATCAAGACATCATGCCAAAACGGAACCAGAAGTCGGAACCAGATTCCTCAAAGCCGTTTAACCCGCTCTCAAAGGCTCAACTTGCCCGGAGCTTGACCGAAGCCTTTCTTCATTCTGCGGTGCACCCGCTGCCGCCCCGTTCAAGCTTCTCAGGTGCTGGAGTCTATGCGGTTTACTACTTTGGAAGGCTGTCAATATATCGTGGCTTAATCGACAGGAACGCGAACAGTGACCCTCCCGCCCCAATCTACGTGGGAAAAGCAATTCCTTCAGGTGGACGGAAAGGTGGGATGGATTTCGAGGACACCCCAGGGCACAGTTTAAACAATCGACTCATTGAACATGCAGAGTCCGTTAGACAGACTTTCAAGATAGAACCAGGAGATTTTAAATGCCGTTACCTTGTCGTCGACGACGTTTGGATTCCCCTCGCTGAGTCAATGCTCATCAGGCGATTTCAGCCTTTGTGGAACGTCCTCATTGATGGGTTTGGGAATCATGATCCTGGCGGAGGTCGGTACAACCAAAAGAAATCGCCGTGGGATGTAATTCATCCTGGTCGCACTTGGGCTGAAAAGCTCAAGCCCTGCGCAAGAACCAAGGAAGAAGTTGAAAGCTCAATTACGGAGTTCTTCCGCGCCAAACACGGCCAGTAATTGCAAATACCAACCCGTTTCATTTCGCACACCCCTCGAAAAGACGAAATCAATTGAACACGAACGCGGACCTTGCGGTCCGCGTTCGTGTTCTCGGGAGGGGTTGAGTTGGGTTTGTGTCCGGGATAAATCCCGGACCTACCGTCCGAGTTATGCCTTAGCCAGCACCCCGCCGCTCAACCGCTCTTTCAGTATCTCGTGAGCATTCGCAAAGAACTCGTCCAACGGAATCTTGCCGGAATATACGTCGGCGAGGATCGCTTTCTGGGCGGCGTACTCCTTGGCGGTAATTGGGCGACATGATACGGGATAGCCATAGCATAATCCCCGGTCACTGGGTCACGATCTCTCCTGTTATGTCTCACTCAGCGGCTGTCCTACTGCCTCGGAAGCGGCGACTTTTTCGTGGGGCGGCGTGATCCTGCTTTATTGGATGTGCGCATACTCCGAACGCGCCTGTTTGAGGACCGGCAGGTCCACGTCGGCATCCTTCCATAGTGCGAAGAGCTTTTCGTACTCATCACGGCTCTCGGTCTTCTTTCCCTCGAGCGCGTAGGCACGCGCCAGGCCCAGGTGCGCCAGCGTGGTGCGTGGAAGGGGTGGATCTTCAAGGCCAGGGTTGGCGATGAGTTTTTTGTACTCGAGTTCAGCCTTGTCGCCCTGGCTGGCGGCAAGGTAAGCCTGCCCCCGCACCTCAATCGCCTCGCAGCGCGCCAGCTCGTAGGGGATGGCCTGCGCCAGCGCGGCGACTGCGGCAGACGGGTCATGATGGTCCAGAGCCAGGAGCGCCTTTAATTCGGGAAACAGGAGGTGCAACTCGATGGCGCCAAACGGCGGCTCTGCCGGCTTCTTGAGATAGGCCTCGCCTGCCGCGTCATTGCCTGCGGCGGTCGCGGCCACTGCGTATTCCAGACTGCTCTTCTCCTTGACCTGACGGAGCATTTCCGCCACGCGGGGTGTGCGTCCAAGCTCGGCGAGAACGCGAACTTCGTCCAGGAGCATCTCATCGGCAAAACCCGGGCTCACCTCGTGCGCGGCGTTCGCGATGGCACTCTTGAACAGCGCTTCCGATTCATGGGCCTTGCCCTCATCGGCCGCGAGGATCGCATGAGATTCAAGGAATCTATACTGTTCAGGCTTGCCCTTGCTCCAGGCAATCTCGCGCTCGATGCTTTGCCGATCGCGCTCGGCGATGGCCATCTCGAACAGGATCCAATGCAGGCGTGGAGCATCCATGTTCTGAGCTTGCGCCTCGGCGATGATTCGCTTGGCGTCGGCGTTGCGATTGGCGCGCATGTAGGCGCGGGACAAGCGCTCATAGCCGGTTGGGCTCCGTGCCACGGTAGTCTTCAGTTCCTGCTCTCCGGCAACGATGGCCTCCTGGTAGTTGCCGAGCTGGGTTGCCGTGTCGGCCAATTCCGCCCAGCCGGTGGCATCGTTGGGATAGATATGCGTCCACTCCAACTGATTCTTCTCCGCCGCGTCGAGATCGTCGAGCGTCATGTAGTAGTAGTTGTTGCGGAGATAGAACTTCTCCAATTGGCTGACATTTCCGCTTAGATCGAATGCGGTTTTGGCAAGCACTCCCGCTTTTGCCCGATCGCCCAGATTAAAGTAGGCGGTGCCGAGGTTGGCCTGGGCCATGGCGAATTTTGGATCAAGATCCACTGCCTTTTGAAGGTAGGCAATACATTCCGGCAGTTTCCCCTGGCTTCCCAAGGCCGTTCCTTTGTTGTAGTCCTGAAGAGCCTCGAAAGAAAAGGTGGTGGCATTTGTCAGCGGCACATCGAATTGTTCGATCGACTGCGGGGACTCACCCAACTCCCTGCGGACGCGCCCGGCAAGCCCATCCAGGGTGTTCAGGAGCGCATCTTTGTTGAGGGCGTCCGCGTGATAGGTCGTCAACGTCGTGCCGGAGGCACAATTCAGCACATCGATCGATAGGCGGTAGCCGAATCTGTCGGATGAGGACTCGATCTTCCCCCGCAGAAGCGCCTGGTAGTTGCTGCGCCGGCAAACCTCCAGCGCCGTGTCGCCCAGCAGAGGCGTATCCGTCGCCTTTTCCATGCTGGTGAGCGCGGTCTGTTCTTCCCCTGCTCCCATGAGTTGAATGCAGGGGGACTGACCAAGCCCAATCTCAAGATCGTTCTTCAGGTTGTGGTCGAGTGAGGGGTCGCCGGCGAGGTTCAGGAACTCACCTACCAATACCTTGCGCAACTCCGGCGGCTTCGCGAAGCGCTTCCATAGATAGTTGCCGGATATGCTCGCCACCAACGCAGCGACCATCCCCCACGCAATCCAGCGACCAGGGATGCGGCGGACAAACAAATCATGCACCGGGGTAGCCGCGGCAACCTGCGAAGTCTCCTCAATCACCACAAGGGTGCGTTCGCGGATGTGCTGGACGATGTAATCCTCGCCTCCTTCGCCTGCCGTCGAAGCGGCATCCGGATGCGGTGTGGATTGCACATCCACCGTGAATTGGTAGCCGCGGCCGGCGATGGTCGCAATGCAGCCGGCCTTGTCTCCCAGAGCCTTGCGCAGTGTGAAGATGTGTTGGGAGAGGTTACTCTCCTCGACAAAGAACTCCGGCCAGACCGCCTTCAGCAACTCTTCTTTGGTAACCACACGTCCGAAGCTTGCGACTCCAGCTACCACGTCTTCATCACGCCCAACGGCGATTCCAAAAGCCTCTATGTCATCTCCAAGACTCCCACCACCTTCGAAGTACGGGAATCCGGCGGCGGAACGTCGTC
>Ga0302157_10006033_pt1 | contig 12642 bp, 9 predicted proteins | sample I_Bog_N3_3_FD_193502 | JGI IMG/M metagenome (GOLD analysis project Ga0302157, IMG submission 193502) | Peat permafrost microbial communities from Stordalen Mire near Abisko, Sweden - I_Bog_N3_3 | ecosystem: Environmental > Terrestrial > Soil > Wetlands > Peat | place: Sweden: Abisko, Stordalen...
CCGCGGCTGACCAGTCCACGGAAGCCGGCGCTGCCGGCAGTACCGAGCTGTCGGAGATCACCGTCACCGCGCAGCGGCGCACGGAAAACCTGCAGGACGTGCCGATTACGATCCAGGCGCTGACTGCTGAGACGCTGACGCAACTTAACGTCACGACGTTCGACGACATCGTCAAGTACACGCCGAACGTCACCACCGCGAGCTGGGGACCTGGCCAGGACCTGATCTTCATGCGCGGCCTGAGCTCCGGCGCCCTCGGCACGCAAGGCAGCGGCACCGACGCCAACTTCCCCAACGTCGCCGTGTACCTGGATGACCAGTCGGCGCAGATGCCATACCGGAACCTCGACGTCTACGCAGCGGACCTGGAACGGGTAGAGATTCTCGAAGGTCCGCAGGGCACGCTGTTCGGCGCCGGCGCCGAGGCCGGCGTGGTGCGCTATATCACCAACAAGCCGAAGCTCGACGTCACCGAGGGCACTGTCAACGCCGGCTACGGCTGGACCACCCACGGCGATCAGAACTCCAATGTTGATGCGACGCTGAACGTGCCGCTGATCACGGACACGCTGGCGGTGCGCGCGGTCATCTACGACGACAACCGTGGCGGCTACATCAACAACGTGCCCGGCACCTTCACGCGCGAGCCCACGGACCTTGGCATCATCCGCTACGTCGGCGGCGCGGTGCCGACCTACCCGGGATCGATCAACAAGATCAACAACGACAGTACGGTCGCCAACGCGATCAACCCGGTCACCTACAAGGGCATCCGCGCGTCGGCGCTGTGGAAGATCAACGACGACTGGAATGCGCTGGTCACGCAGACATTCCAGAACATGGATGCGGAAGGCGTGTTCTACCAGGAGCCGTTCTCGACCGACGGCGTGGCGCTGCCGCCGCTGTCGGTCACCACGTTCAATCCGTCGTATGACAAGGACAAGTTCGAGAACACCGCGTGGACCCTCAACGGCCGCATCGGGTTCCTGAAGGCGGTCTACACCGGTGGGTACCTGGTGCGCAAGGTCGACTCGCAGCAGGACTACACCGCCTATACCCGCGGCATCTACGCCGACTACTACCAGTGCGTGTCGCCCAAGGAGAGTGCGAAGGACGGCGCGATCGTCCGCTGTTATTCGCCCAGCGCCTTCTGGCACGACAACCAGAGGAACACGCACCAGAACCATGAAATCCGCTTCAGCACGCCGGATGACTGGCGCGTGCGCGGGCTGGTCGGAGCGTTCTGGGAAGACTTCGTCGTCGATGACAATACCGACTGGCATTACCGGACATTGCCACCGTGCACCGTGGTCGGGCAGGTCGGTTGCATGACCGAGATCATTCCGGCTCCGGGTTCCACCGCAACCAACCCCAACGTGCGCGACGCCACCGAGTCGTTCCTGGACGATGTGCAGCGCGGTTACAAGCAGTATGCATTTTTCGGCTCGGTCGACTTCGACCTCATTCCCAAGGTACTGACGGTCACCGGCGGCACGCGTTATTACCATTTCAGCAACAACGAGACCGGCAGCAACGTCTATTCGTTCGACACCTACGACTGCGGACCGGTGCCGAAGGGGTCCTGCGAGGACGGCAACAATATCAATGCGCTCGGCCTGCATTCGGTCTACACCGGATTCAAGAGCCGCGCGAACATCACCTGGCACGTGCTGCCGGATGCAATGGTGTACTACACGTTCTCGCAGGGTTTTCGACCGGGTGGTTTCAATCGATCCTCGCTCGGGCCGTACCTGGGCGGCGAATTCAACACGCCGCAGGCTTTCGCTCCGGACACGCTCACCAACAACGAGGTTGGCTGGAAAACCGAATGGCTGGAGCACCGCGTGCTGTTCAACGGCGCGATTTACCAGGAACAGTGGGATAACGTGCAGCAGCAGTTCTTCGATCCGGGTGCCACCGGCAACCTCAGTTACGTCACCAACGGCGCCAACTACCGGGTCCGGGGCCTGGAATTGCAACTCGTAGGGCGCGTGACGACCGGCCTGACACTGTTTGGCGGGGCGTCCTGGAACAGCTCCAGCCTCACCAACTCGCCCTACCTGATCGGCAACGTACCCGGCACCGCTGATTTCGGCATGCCGCTGCTGACCGCCCCGAATCCGTTTGGCGTGAAGGGCAGCTCGCTGCCGCAGTCACCCGCGTTCCAGGGCAACGTGCGCGCGCGCTACGAGTTCTTCGTCAACGACTACAAGCCGTTCGTGCAGATCGGCGGCCAGCGCACCGCGCATTCGCGCTCGCTGCCGGGCAATGTGCCGGCGATCGCGGTCGGCGAGATCGTGACGCAGGAGTTCGATCAGCCCGGCTACTCAACGTACGACGCCTCGGTCGGCGTGTCCAAGGACAACTGGATGGTGCAGCTGGTGGGACAGAACCTCGGCAACACCGACGCCAAGACCTTCATTTCGGCCTCCGAGGCGATCGAGACGCAGACGGTGATTCGCCCGCGGGTGATCAGCCTGAAGGGCGGCTATAAGTTCTGATGACGGCAGCCGCGGCGCAGCCGCCGAAGTCGAGCGTCGAGACCGAGGTGCTGCGCATCCGCGGTCTGCTGCAGCGAAACCAGTTCGCGCCGGCGCTGGCGGCGGCCGAGACGCTGCTGGCGCGGGTGCCTGAGAACCGCGACGTCTGGTACATGCTGGCGGTCAGCCAGCGCTACCTGGGCCGTGTGGCCGACGCGCTGGCGACGCTGGCGCGTTTCGAGGCCATCCATCCCGAGTACAGCCGGCTGTTCCAGGAACGCGGGCACTGCTACGTCGCCGCGGGTGATCCTGGTGGCGCGATCGAGGCCTACCTGCGCGCTGTAAACCTGAACCCCGCGCTGCCGGCGAGCTGGAAGGCGCTGCAGGTGCTGTTCGGCGCCGCCGGGCGGCCAGATGATGCGCAGACCGCCGCCGCACACGTGGCGAAGCTCGCAAGCCTGCCGCCCGCGGTCGTGACCGCCTCGAGCATGTTCGCCGACGGCGAGATCCACGAAGCGGAGCGGGTGGTGCGCCAGTTCCTGCAATCCCATGGCGATCACGTCGAGGCGATGCGACTGCTGGCGCAGATCGGCATGAAACTGGACGTGCTCGACGACGCCGAGTTCCTGCTCGAGAGCGTGCTGGTATTCGCGCCGGACTACCAACTGGCGCGCTTCGACTATGCCAATGTGCTGCTGCGGCTGCACAAGCACGCCCGGGCACTGGAGGAAATCGCTACGCTGATGAAAGCGGACCCGCAGAACCGCGCCTATCGGATCTGCTACGCGAATGCCTGCACTGGCCTCGGCAAGCACGAGGAAGGCGTGCGGGTATTTCGCGAGCTGCTGGTGGACGCGCCCAGGGCGGCCGACGTGCACCTGTCGATCGCGCACGCGCTCAAGACGCTTGGCCGCCAGCAGCAGGCGATCGAGTCCTATCGTGCCGCCGCGCAGGCGAACCCGAGTTTCGGCGACGCCTACTGGAGCCTCGCGAATCTCAAGACCTATCGGTTTTCCGACGACGAATTCGCGACGATGCGGGCGCAGGAGGCGGCGCCCGCCACCAAGCTGGTCGATCGCTACCACCTGTGTTTCGCGCTCGGCAAGGCGTACGAGGATCGAGCGCAGTACGCCGAGTCGTTCCAGTACTACGAGCGCGGCAACGCGCTGAAGAAAAGCGAGAGCCGCTACCGCCCGGAGCCGATCGAGCGCAATGCGCGCCTGCAGGCCGCCGTGTGCACCGCGGAGTTCTTCGCCGCCCGCGCTGGCGTCGGCTGCCCGCATCCGGACCCTATCTTCATCGTCGGCCTGCCGCGCGCCGGGTCGACGCTGATCGAGCAGATCCTGGCATCGCACTCCAGGGTGGAAGGCACGATGGAGCTGGCCGATATTCCGCGGTTGGTGGCGCGGCTGCAGGGCCGGGAAGCCGACGACGCCAGGCCGCGTTATCCGGGTGTGCTGGCGCAGCTTACGGCGGAACAGCTGCGCAGCTTCGGCGAGAAGTACCTGGCGGATACGCAGGTGTATCGCAGCGGCAAGCCTTTTTTCATCGACAAGAATCCGAACAACTTCCGCCACATTGGGCTGATTCACCTGATCCTGCCCAATGCCCGCATCATCGACGCGCGTCGCGAGCCGATGGCCTGCTGCTTCAGCAACTTCAAGCAGCTGTTCGCCGCCGGCCAGGAGTTCACGTACAGCCTGGAGGATATCGCCCGCTATTACCGCAGTTACGTCGAGCTGATGGCGCACTGGGACCAGCCGCTGCCCGGCAAGGTGCTGCGCGTGCAGCACGAGGACGTGGTCGGGGACCTCGAGGGTAATGTGCGCCGCATCCTGGATTTCTGCGGCCTGGACTTTGAGCCGCAGTGCGTCGAGTTCTACAAGACCGAGAGGAGCGTGCGTACGGCGAGCTCCGAGCAGGTACGCCAGCCGATCTTCAAGGAAGGGCTGGACCAGTGGCGGCACTTCGAGCCGTACTTGGGGCCGTTGAAGGCGGCTCTGGGGCAGGTCACCGCAAGCTGATTGAAACAGGTAGTATAACTTGTTATAACATCGCGATGAAATTGACTGTTCGACGCGTGGGCAACTCCCTGGGTGTCATCCTGCCGAAGGATACGCTTGACGCGTGGGCAATCGGCGAGGGCGATCAGTTGGAAGTCACGGAGCGCGGCATTCGACCCCCGGCTCGTGGCGGCCTTTCGCATCAAGCGTTGGATGAGCTTAAACGTTCGATTGCTCTTGCGGTTATACGTAGGTTTACGCCCGGCGAAATCCGCGCCCAGATGTTGGCAAACTTGCATCGCTGGAAGAAGCAGGGAACCTGGGGTCCCGCCTATGTGGAATGGAAAGAAATTGCGCAATCTGAGGACGATGGCGAGCTTTTCTCGGTGATGCTCGGACGCGACGAGAATGCCGTGAGGTTGCGGCAATCGATGCCGTTTGTCGGGCTTCTGTCGCAGGACGAAGTCAGGAAACTGCATGAAGAAGCGGGAAGTTGATCACGTCCTGCGCGCCGCTGGAGGGATTACTGGCGAGAGGCAATTCATAATCATCGGCAGTCAATCGCTCCACGGAAAATACCCAGATCTTCCGGATAGTCTGGTCAAGTCATTTGAGGTAGATCTGATTGCCTCGAAAAATGCCGACCGAACAGAATGGCTGAATGTCATCGGGGTGTACTCGCCGTTTCACGAAAGTTTCGGCTACTACGCCGACCCGGTCGATCATAGGACGGCGACCCTTCCCGAGGGTTGGAAAGGGCGCCTGGTGAATTTGCCGGTCGGGGATACGGAAGGTGTTCAGGGGCTATGCCTGGATCCTCACGACCTTGCGATTGCGAATTATGTCGCGCGTCGGGATAAGGATATTGTTTTCACGCGTGAACTTGCCAAGCGCGGAATCGTGTCGCGCGATCGTTTGGTTGCACTGCTCGACCAGACTCCTATTTCTAAGGAAGTGCGCGACCGAATTCACGCGAACATCGCCAAGGATTTCGCCGTGAAAAATACATGGGGGCAAGTCAGCAGCGCCGGGGGACAGGAATCGACTCAACAGGTGCTGCAGGCGAGGTCAGCCTCGGGCAGACTCAGGCGCAGGCCCGGAAAGACGGGCTGAAATTGCGACAGCAGCAGCGGGGACAATCGCAATCAAGCAAGTCAGATCGTAATGGCGATAGAGGATATGACAATCCGCCAATGAACGACGGTCCAAGTATCGACGACGATATGGCTGAATAGGTCCGTAAAATCTTCGTCGCTACTAGCCGCTCGCTTCATCCTCCAAAATCATCGCCGCGGCGCGTTCGGCCACCATAGTGACCGGCGCGTTGGTGTTGCCTGACGTGATCGACGGAAACACGGAGGCATCCGCCACCCGCAGCGCGTCGATGCCGTGAACGCGCAGCCGTGGGTCGACCACGCTGTGAGTCGTATCGCTGCCCATCGCGCAGGTGCCGATAGGATGAAACACGGAACCGGCGCGCTGGCGAAAGTCCTGCAGCAGTTCGGCGTCGGACTGCAGCGCGCTGCCCGGCGCCAGTTCGCGGTCGATGATCGCGGCCAACGGCGCGGTGGCGGCCAGGCGGCGCATCAGCCGCGCGCCGATCAGCACGTCGTCAAGATCGCGCTCGGTCGACAGGTAATTCGGGAAAATCGCCGGCGCGACGTCCGGGTCCGCGGAGCGGATCGCCAGGTGTCCGCGGCTGGTCGGGCGGCAGGCATTGAACGACAGCAGGAAGCCGGGGAATGGGTCAGGGTTCATGAGCCTGCGGGTGCGGGTGCGGGTGCCGGTGTAGCTGGCCGGATTGAAGTACAGCTGCATGTCCGGTGCGGGCTTGTCAGGCGTGCTGCGGATGAATCCGCCACCCTGGTTGACGCTCATCGACAGTGGGCCGGTGCGCTTGAAGAGGTATTTCAATCCCGCCCTGATCTTGCCGGCGAGCGGATACAAGTCGTTGTTCAGCGTCGGCACGCGGCTGCGATAGTAGTAGTTGATACCCAGGTGGTCCTGCAGATTGCGACCCACCGCCGGCGCCGCGTGCCGCAGCGGGACGCCAAGCCGGGTCAGCAGCGCCGGATCGGCGATACCCGAAAGCTGCAGCAACTGCGCGGAATTGATGCTGCCGGCGCTCAGGATCACGGCGCGTGCGGCGCGTGCGCGGCGCGGTTTGCCGTGCCACAGGTAGGCAACGCCAGTGGCGCGCTGGGCCTCGAATTCGATCTGCCGCACATGGGCTTTGAGTCGCACCAGCAGATTTGGTCGCGAGAGCGCCGGCCGCAGATAGGCGCTGGCGGTGGATTCGCGCCAACCATCGCGTGTCGTGGTCGGATAGATACCTACGCCTTCGGGCTGCTCGCCGTTGAAGTCTGGCGTATAGCGATAGCCCAGTTGCTCGCAGGCCCGCAGGTACGCCTGGCACAGCGAGTGCGCCATCGGGTTCATGTCGGTCACCCGCAGCTGGCCTGGACCACCGTCGGTACGGTTCTCCAGCGCTTCGAACACCGGGCGCACGGCAGCCCAACCCCAGCCCGGGCCGGCGACTGACGCCCAGTCCTCGAAGTCCGACGGCTGTCCGCGCGCATAGACCATCGCGTTGATGGAACCCGAGCCGCCCAGCACCTTGCCGCGCGGCCAGAACCCGCGTACGCCGTTCAGTCCCGGATCGGGTTCGGCCTCGTACATCCAGTTGACGCGCGGGTCATTGAACGTTCGCCCGTAACCAATCGGCACGCGAACCCAGAAGCGCCGGTCCGAGCCGCCGGCTTCCAGCAGCAGCACGCGGTTGCGGCTGCGCGCCGACAGTCGCGCCGCCAGCACGCAGCCGGCGGTGCCGGCGCCGACAATGATGTAGTCGAAGTTCTGCTCGTCATCCATAGGTGTCATTCGTCGTCCATTGCGGTCATGCCCTTGTACCCGGGATCGCCGGGGTTGCAGTATCTACGACATGGCGCCAAGTGTCTGGATCGCGAACGCGCGCATGTACGCGGTGACTGCCGGGGTCGAGGCGGCGTGGCGCGAGCTGCTGGCGCATGTCGCGCAGGATGCGGCGGTGGAGCTCAGCTACGTATCCTATCCGGCACCACAGCCGCTCGAGCGGCTGTGGTCGCGCGCCGACCTGGGGGCGGTGTTCGCCTGCGGCTACCCGGTTGCGCTAAGGCTCGCGCCGCTCATTCCGATTGCCGCGCCGATTCCGCGCGTTGACTGGGCGGCGGCGCGGGCGGTCTATCGCACCGACCTGATCGTGCGTAGGGATGCACCTTACGCCACGCTGGCGGATACGTTTGGCGGGCGCGCCGGCTGGACCGTGGCCCACTCGCACTCCGGATTCAATGCCTGGCGACATCATCTGCTGGCCTATCGCAGCGCGCAGCGTCCGACGCTGTATGCCGAGATGCAAGGGGAGCTGGTGACCGCGCGCAACGTGCTCGACGCCGTGCGCGAAGGTCGGATCGACGTCGGACCGCTCGATGCCTACTGGCACCTGCTGATCCGGCGTCACGCCCCGCAGCTGACCGCGGACATCCGGTTGCTGGAATCCACCGCGCTGGCACCAATGCCGGCATTCGTGGCCGCGGCCGGCGCTCCGGCGGAGATGATCGAAAGACTACGCGCGGCATTCACCGGCGCTGCGGCACGCCCATGGTTTGGCACGTTGTCGGATGTGTTGCTGCTCGACGGCTTCGCCGCGGTTGCCGAAGCGTCGTACGCGACGCTGCTGGATTGGGAGCGCGAGGCAAGAATCGCCGGCTATGATTTGCCGGCGTGACGGCGGTACGTTTCAGCCGTGCCTGGGGACGCCGCCGGTGGGATGCCGCAGTTCATCGTGCGGCCAGAACAGGAAGCGGCGCGCCACATCCAGGTAGCCGCGATAGACCAGCCCGCCATTCTCTGCGATCAGTCGATCGCGCGCAGCGCGGTAGTAACGGTTGTAGTGATACCACGGAATGCGCGGCGCTTCGTGGTGCAGCGAGTGCAGGTTGTTGAACAGGAACAGCGGTCCCAGGATCCAGGAACGCTCGACGATCGCAACCCGCTGGCGTGGCTCGGTCTGTGCGCGATGCTCGGCGAACGAGCGAATCAGCTGGATCGCGTGCGAGGGGATCACCATTGCCAGCAGGTAGATCCACAGCGGCATGCCGCAAACGACTTTCACCCACACCAGCACGGGGATGCACCAGGCAAGGTGCTCCAGCCAGATGGCGCGTGCGCGATGTTCGTTGCGGACCAGCGCGTGCCATTCGAAACTAAGGAACCTGCCGATGCTCCAGTACGGGCCGATGATCACCCGGCCGGCCAGCGTCTGCTGGAATTGCAGCAGCGAGCGGCTGATGGCGCTGAGCTGCGCCCACTGCTGCGCCGTCCAGTAATAGGACTCCGGATCGTCGAGTGGATCGGTCAGCCGCCGGTCGTTGTGGTGCGCCAGGTGCGTCTGCCGGTAGCGCTCGTAAGGCAGCCACAAGGACAGTGGCGCCATCGCCAGCAGTCGGTTAAGGGTGTACCAGCGCGTCGGGTGGCCGTGCACGATCTCGTGCTGCAACGAGCTGTGCAGCGTGATCAACACCACGCCGATCGGGACGACCGCGATCAGCGGCCAGTGGCCATACGCGAGCGTGATGGCAAGCCAGCCGCCATAGACCGCCACGATCAGCAGCAGGGTGGGTAATTCGACCGTCGGACGCCTGGCGCGCGCGATGCCCGCGCCGGCTGCGTGATTCTCGATGGTCGTGATGCTCATCTACCACCAATGGCCTGTAATTATGCTGCTGTGATTCTAGGCACAATCAGCAAGCGCGGCCGTGCCACTGTTCGCATATCCTGATGCGTTTTATGCACAGTACCGGCGCCAGAGTGCCGGACGCCGGTGCTCAATCGATCCGGGTGGACCTCAGGAGTCGCCGCTCCACCGTCGCCATCGCGTCATAGAGCAGGAACGCCATCAGTCCCGTCAGCAGCGCGCCCTGGAGGATGAACGCGGTGTTGTTCGACAGCAGCCCGGCGATAATGACTTCCCCCAGGCCCTTGGCGCCGACCGTTGATCCGATGGCGGCGGTGCCGACGCTGATCACCAGCGAGAGCCGAATACCCTCCAGAATCAATGGCATCGCCAGCGGCAGCTCAACCGACAGTAATCGTTGCCGCGCGCTCATGCCCATGCCGCGGGCGGCTTCCATGACCGCAGGCGGGCAGCCGCGCAGCCCGGTGACTGTGTTTTCGAAGATCGGCAGCAGGCCGTAGCAGAACAGGGCAATCAGCGTGGGCTTGAGGCCAAAGCCGACCAGCGGCACAGCGATGGCCAGCACCGCGACCGGCGGAAAGGTCTGCCCGATATTGACCAGCGTGCGCGACAGCGGCAGGAATTGCGCGCCGCGCGCGCGGGTCACCAGGATGCCCAGCGTCACCCCAACCAGGGTGCTGGCGACCGCGGCACAGCACACCGTTGCGAGCTGCGCCAGCGCGAGCATCAGCAGGTTGCCCTGATCGTATATCGGCGCGGCGCCGTACTGGGTCAGCGGCTCGAAAAGCGGCGCGAAGCTCTGCGGGGTGAGAAGGAACGCAACCAGCAAGCCCAGCGTCGCGAGCCGCAGCAATGTCGCGCCCTGCGGTAGCATCGCGTTGCCCCGATTCAGAAGTGTGGTGGCCCGCGACATCAGCGCGGACGGCCGAGGGCGAGGATCGCGGCGACAGTCAGCTTGCCACTGGGCGCGCCGCTGGCGTCGATGACGCTGGCGGAGTCGGCGCCGCGCCAGACCAGCTCGGACAGCGCATCGCGCAGCGACGCCGATGCCGCGATGGCCGGACCGGTCGAGGTTCCCGGGACGGCTGCCTGCCCGGCGGTCGTCAGCGACAGCAGCCGCATCGCCCGATCGGCCAGTCCGGTCAGCTGTGAGACGAACGGATCCGCAGGCTGCGTGAGCAGCGCCGCGGGGCGGTCGTACTGCAGCAGGCGGCCGCGGCTCATGACCGCGACCCGGCTTCCCAGCCGGAACGCCTCGTCCATGTCGTGCGTCACCAGCACGATCGTGGTACCGAAGCGACGCTGGATATCGAGCAGGTCGTCCTGCGCCTTGGCGCGGATGATCGGATCGAGCGCGCCGAATGGCTCGTCCATCAGCAGCAGTTCGGGCTCTGCGGCCAGCGCGCGCGCCACACCGACGCGCTGCTGCTGTCCACCGGAGAGCTGATGCGGAAACTTTCCGGCGAATTCAGCCGGATCGAGCTGGAACACCGTCAGCAGCTCGGCCACGCGCGAGCGCTGGCGAGCCTGGTCCCAGCCGAGCAGGCGCGGCACGGTGGCAATGTTCTCGGCCACCGTGCGGTGCGGAAACAGCCCATTGCCCTGGATTGCATAGCCGATCCGCCGCCGCAGCAGGTGCGCAGGTTCGTTGGTCGTGTCCTTGCCGTCGATGAGCACGCGGCCGCCGGTGGGCTCGACCAGGCGGTTGATCATGCGCAGCAGCGTGGACTTGCCCGAGCCTGAAGTACCGACGATCACCGTGATCGAGTTGCGCTCGACGGCCATCGACACGCTATCGACCACGATGGCAGAGTCGTACTGCTTGCTCAGGTTTTCGATGCTGATCATGGCAGTGGCTGAGGCATGCCCGATGTGACTGGGGTGATGGGCGTTTTGGTCGAATAGTGGTTGAAACGTGGTCGATTCATGGTTCGCGCGACCTGTGCATCGTTTCTACCAGCGCGTCGAGCAGCACCGCGGCGGTAAAGCCCAGGGCCACCGTCGGAATGGCTCCCAGCAGCACCAGGTCGATCGCGGTCTGGCCGATACCCTGGAAGACAAATACGCCAAGGCCGCCACCGCCGATCAGCGCGGCGATCGTTACCAGGCCAATGTTCTGTACCAGCACGATACGGATGCCAGTCAGGATGGTCGGCAGAGCCAGCACCAGTTCGACCCCGGTGAGGGTCTGGCGGCGGGTCATTCCCATACCGCGCGCCGCCTCTACCGCCGCAGGCGAAACACGCGCCAGTCCCGCAACGGTGTTCGCCACGACCGGCAGCAGCGAGTACAGGAACAGCGCGAGCAGCGCGGGTGCGGCGCCGATGCCGCTGATACCCAGCCGCGCCGCCAGCGGGACGGCCGCCGCCAGCGCGCCGAGCGGCGCCATCAGGATGCCGTACAGCGCGATCGCCGGGATGGTCTGCACCACGTTCAATGCCCCCAGGATGCCGGCGCGCAACCGTGGTACCTGGTGGCAGACGATACCGAGCGGCAACGCCACGACGACCGCGGCACCCAGCGAGCCCAGCGCCAGCGCCAGGTGCCGGCGCAGCTCATGCGCGAAGCGGTCGGCGTTGACCGCGTATTCGCGCATGACCGAGAGGTTATCGAATACACCATGCGCCAGCGCCAGGCAGGCGATCGCGGCAAACAGCGCCAGCATCAGCACCCGCACGATGGGGCGCGGGCGCAGTCGCGTGATCGCGTCGGTCGCCATCAGCCCGATCGCCAGCAGCAGTACCCAGAAGCCCGAGCCCGGAGCGACGCGCACCACCTTGTTGCCGGGAGGCGTCAGCAGGTTGCCAGCCGCGGCAATCGCCGCCGACACCGCGATCAGCCCCAGCAACGCCGCGGCAAGTCGTAGCCATGCGTTGCCTACGCCGAGCGCGGTCAGCGCCACCAGCATCAATACCAGCAGGCAGCCCAGGGTCGCCGAAGGCGGCAGCACCTGCGCCAGTGCATGTGAATCGCCGGGCAGCACGCGGTTCGGCTTGAATACCGCGAATGGCAGCCACAACAGGGCCACCGCGCCCACGACGCTCACCAGCGCACCGAGCGGGTCGATCCTGGGGAGCCGCATCGCGGTGGCCGGGATCCGCTGTGCACGCGTTGGCTGCGCGCTCATTCGCCAAGGTCGCTGCTGACGAGGTCGCGCGTGACGAGGTCGCGCCGGATGAGGCCGCGCGCCTTGAGGTAGTCCTCGGCGACCGCCTGGGCGGACTCGCCGTCGATCTGCACGCGCTCGTTGAGTCGCTGCAGCGTCGCGCGGTCGAAGCTGTCCATCAGCGGCTTCACCAGCGCGGCGATGCCTGGATGCGCCGTCAGGGCCGCCTCGCGGATGATCGGCACCGGTGCGTAGACTGGCTGGTCGTTGCGGTCATCGTCCAGCACCTGCAGGTTCGCCGCATCGATGCCGCCGTCGGTG
>Ga0302157_10006039_pt1 | contig 12638 bp, 11 predicted proteins | sample I_Bog_N3_3_FD_193502 | JGI IMG/M metagenome (GOLD analysis project Ga0302157, IMG submission 193502) | Peat permafrost microbial communities from Stordalen Mire near Abisko, Sweden - I_Bog_N3_3 | ecosystem: Environmental > Terrestrial > Soil > Wetlands > Peat | place: Sweden: Abisko, Stordalen...
GTCGCCCCAGCACGTCGCACAACGGCCTTGATGGCAAGCGCCACTTGTTCGAATTGAACGGGCTTGACCAAGTACATGTCGGCTCCCGCCGAGATGACCTCCTTGAACGTATCTGGCGCCAAGCGCCCTGATACGACGACGACGCCCACGTTCGTGCGACGCCGTAGGACTTTGATCAGGTCGGTGCCGTCCACCCCGGGCAGCATCAGATCGGTGACATAGAAGCCGTAAGCGTACGGATCGGCGTGCGCCAGCAGGTCGTTGCTGTCGGCGAAGGCGTCGACGGCGACGCCTTTTTCGCGGAGATAGCGCGACAGGCCGTCGGAGTACTCCACGTCGTCATCGACGAGGGCAAGGGTCTTGGGAAGCATGGGAGCGGCAATGGACATTTGTTCAGCCTGAATTGGAGCACCCCTGCTCGGTCAAGAACGCCCGACAAGCGTGTGAAATTCCATGCTATTCATGCGAAGCGAAGAAATTCGCTAACGAAGAATAAAGCTGTGCCGATAAGTAGATGACGCCGGTGCGCTGCCAGGGCGCCATGCGATCCCAACCGTTCTACCCGGAGCATTCCCGACATGACCGCCTCTAGTTCCCTCGAAGCCGCAGCGGTGGCCCGCGTGTCGTCCCCTGCTCACGCCGCTGCCGAGGGGGAGTACCTCAGCTTTCGCCTTGGAACGGAAGAGTACGGCATCGACATCTTGCGAGTCCAGGAAATTCGCGGCTTCGAACAGCCGACCCGTCTGGCTGGCGCACCTGAAAGCATGTGCGGCGTCCTGAACCTGCGCGGCGCCATCGTCCCCATCGTAGACCTCCGGATCCACTTCGGGATCGAAGCGCACCACGATGCGCTGACGGTCACGGTCGTGCTGAACATGAACGGTCAAACCGTCGGCGTCGTGGTCGATTCCGTCTCCGACGTTGTCGCGTTCAGTCGCGACCAGATCCGAGCGGTGCCCGCCTTCAACGGCACGATCGACACCGCGCACATCGCCGGCATCGCCACCCTGCGACAGGGCGAGAGCGACCGCATGCTGATCTTGGTGGATATCGAGCAACTGGTGGTCAAGACGCACGTCGGCTTGATCCATTGATTTCATAACGAGGGTAAAGAGATGATTTCCAAGAACATGACCGTTCGTGCCAAGCTGACCGCGGCCTTCGGCATTCTGGCCATCCTGGTGATGGTTGTCGCCGGGCTTTCGCTGAAGTCGCTGGCGGACTCCAATGAGCGTTTCAGCAGCTACGTCCACGGGATCAACGCGCGGGCGATGATGGGAGCGCGCATTCGAACCGCAGTCGATCGTCGCGCCATCGCGGTGCGCAACCTCGTCCTCGTGACTAAGCCCGACGATCTCGCCGCCGAGAAGGCGGCCGTGATGCAAGCGCACGAGGATGTGCAGGCTCGGCTCGCGAACTTGAAGGAGATGGCGCAGGCCCCCGGGGTGCCCGATAAGGTGCGAACCATGATCGACGACATTGATCGCGTGGAGCAGGCCTATGGCCCCATCGCGACAGACATCGTCAAACTCGCCCTCGCCGGCAAGCGCGATGATGCCATTGCGAAGATGAACGACGATTGCCGTCCGCACCTCGCAGCGCTCGTCAAGGCAACTGACGACTATGAGGCTTACACGGTAGTGCGCGCGGGCGAGCAGCTCCAATTGGCGGGTGACGCGTACGCGACGCAGCGGAACTTGTTGATTGCCGCATGCCTTGCGGCGTTCACCGCCGCCGGTGTCTCTGGTTTTCTGATCACCCGCAGTCTCACTCGAGCACTTGGTGCCGAACCGGCCGAACTTGGCGCCGCCGCGCAGCGCGTCGCCGATGGTGAACTGACTTCGATCCCGGGCGCCAACAGTGCACCGGTCGGAAGTGTCCTGGCGTCCCTCGGCGCGATGCAATCCAGCCTGTCGGACATCGTCGGTCAAGTGCGAGGAGCTTCGGAATCCATCGCGACCGGGTCCGCCCAGATTGCGACCGGCAACGCCGACCTCAGCCAGCGCACCGAAGAGCAGGCCAGCGCCCTCCAGCAAACCGCCGCGACGATGGATCAACTCGGCACCACAGTTCGTCACAACTCGGAAAACGCCAAGCAAGCGAATCAGTTGGCCGTCGGCGCCAGCCAAGTCGCAACCAAGGGTGGGGATGTCGTGTCGCGGGTAGTCGGCACCATGAAGGGCATCAACGACAGCAGCAAGCGCATTGCCGACATCATCGGCGTCATCGACGGCATCGCTTTCCAGACGAACATCTTGGCGCTCAACGCCGCCGTGGAAGCGGCACGCGCGGGAGAACAAGGGCGCGGCTTTGCTGTTGTTGCCGGCGAGGTTCGCAATCTGGCACAACGCAGTGCCGCGGCGGCCAAGGAGATCAAGAGCCTGATCACCAGCAGCGTCGAGCAGGTCGAGCAAGGGAGTTCCCTGGTCGACGAAGCGGGCAGGACGATGGAGGAGATCGTCGGCGCGATCAAGCGGGTCAGCGACATCGTCGCTGAGATCAGCGCGGCGAGCGTGGAGCAGAGTTCCGGCGTTTCCCAGGTCGGCCAGGCGGTCTCGCAGATGGATCAGGTGACCCAGCAAAACGCTGCCCTTGTCGAGGAAAGCGCTGCGGCGGCTGAAAGCCTCAGGCAACAGGCGCAGCGACTGGTGGGATCCGTCTCGGTGTTCAAGCTTTCAGCTGAACCTGGCGCTTCCAGAGGCTTCGCCGCCGAGTCCACGTCCAAGCATGGCCAATCGCACAATGCCCCGCGCGATTTGCGCCTTGCACCGGCACCATCCTCGGCCGGAAACGCTGGGCGATCGGGGATGCCCGACCGTGCGGAATGGGCGTCCTTCTGACAAGTGCCCGGGTACGTACGGGTGTGGGGAGTGCGAAGAAGTGGCGGGGATGATTCACCGTTTATTGTCCACGCTGGACACCTGCGGGTGCCTCAGAGACCTTTCGCGCCTGGTCCCTGCAGTCGGTCGCGTGCTCCTCGGGCGGCTTGGTACCTTACGAGCGCTTATCTTGGGCGAGCTTGCAGTTCGCGCCGGCGCGCTGCTGATCCGCCCATCGGGCCAGGTCCGATAGTCCGACAGGTCCTGGTGACCTTCGGGCCGTGTCGATCCAGCAGGCCGTCGCGTGGACGGGGTCCAAGTCCGCCGTCGCCGCCCGCTGGCCCGACAGGTAGCGTTCGAACGCCGGCGCCACCGCGGGGTAGGTGAGCCGCGCGTAGCCGATGGCGAACAGGTCGGCGTACACCTCGCGCCACTGACTCGTCGGCGTGCCCCGCCCGACCTCGTAGAGGCTGGCCACGTCGTGCACGCGTGCGATGTCCATCGGCGCGACGGACTTTGTGTCGATGTGAGGGTCGGTGAACGATGCGGCGTCCCGGGACATGTCAACGCAGTGGCCCAATTCGTGGGTCAGGATCAAACGGAGTACCACACCGTCGTCGATGCCCGCATACGGCTCCTCCGGGAAGCTCCGCGCAACACCCGTCGGCCAGACGCTCACCAAGCAATAGCCCGGCTGCAGTTCGACTTCCGCGGACGACGAGCCTGGCGATGCGTGGGTCGTCTTCAGAAACCCGTCGTCGTCGTGAGCGAGCTCGAGTAGCAGCCCGAAGTGATCCTTCGCAAGGACTTGGAGCGGCCCGAACCCGTTGGGCGCCTGCTCGAACGCATCTCGTTCTGCAATCCAAGCCGCTCGTTGCTTGCCGTTGACCGCGGTGGCGGCCCCAAAGGCGAGAAGGTGCGTCAGCAGCACTGCAATCGATGACCCCAGTGCCACAGCGCCAAACGCCAGCCACTTCCTCGGCCCAACGAATTCGCGAGCGGAGTGTCTAAATCCCACCGCGATGGCGCCGGCAGCCGCCGCGATCACTCCTGCACGCACGAACGCGTGCGAATGGCCGCCAATCGTGCGATACGCGATGAAAACGCTCAGGAGCGAAACGCCCCAGAACAACGCCCCGACGAGCATTGCCAGCACGCTCGTGCTGCGGCTTGGCTCGGCAGGCCGTGCGGGCAGGGGCGCCGTCTGGTTGTCGGGGCGGCCGGGTTCCGGCGACGGCACGTTCACGTCAGGTGGTTGCGTCATGGTGGGTGGAAACTCGCTCTGGTTGTGGGGGTCGGAACGGATAGCGTCCTAACCGGTGCGTTGGTCGCACCAACAACTCATGACCGCAGAGCGTCGGCAAGGTTCCCTGCAGGTTCAGGTCGGACACCGAGCCGGATCTCGCGCAAACCAGTAGCGGGTCGCCGATTTCAGGGCGACGCGATTGAACTCCGCGACCTGGCCCTGGGTCATCTGGCGGTCGGGAACCCCTGCCACCAGGCACAGCGCCGGCGCCACGGGCAGGATGGGTTGTTGGATGAACGCGTCCGGCACGAACAGCTCGAGCCCCGGCGGACATCGTTGAACGCCCCACCGCATCGCGTGCGCACCGGCGAGCCAGTCGCCGTCGATGTCGACTTGCAGCCGGGTCCCGGCGATCACACGCCCAGGGATCGTCCCGTCAGGTCGGACGAACGCCACCCCAGCCTTCTCCAACCGCTCCTGAACATCCAAAGGCAGGTCGCACGGCGTCACGCCCTTTGGTCGGAAGTCCGGCATCGGGTTGCTCACGCGAAGGCAGCGCCGACGCCACAGGAGGTACATCTCGGTGACAGGCGCGTGCATGTCGGCGGTCAGAGTGCCCAGCGAGCCAGCGACCAGGCGATCCGCGATCGCCTGGAAGGGGATTTCAATGGCGCCGCCCACCACGGACTCGCCACGCTGATCCCACGCTCGCTGCGCGCAGAACAGCGGGTCGGTGGGCTTCAACGACAGATTGCGTCGCGTCGTCAAGATGTGGACGTTCACGCGGCCGTCGGCCCCGCAAAACCTCTCGATCGTCTTGCGGGGAAGGAGGTGCTGCCGCACAGTGAGGTCGTGGTGGTTTCCCTTCTGCGGGCGTTCGAACTTGGCCAGTGGCGCCTCCTATGAATCCCGCCCATCACCATCGGGCCCGACGACCTGGCGCCGGCGCGCGAACTTCTGCACCGCGGCCATGCGCTGCCGGTCCTCGGTGGTGACGTAGGCGCTGGTGGTACTCAGGGATGCATGCCCCAACAGCTCCTTCATCGCCACGAGTGGGACGTCGCCGCTGGCCAGCGCGTGGCTCGCGCTGGTGTGTCGCAGCCAATGCGTCGTGGCCCGAGCAAACCGGTCGGCGCCTCGTTCATCGCCGACCTCGCGCAAGGCTCGACCGCAGTCCTCGAAGAAGTCCTTCAACTGCTCCGCCAACGTGGCGGCCGTGATGCCCGGGCGGCCGTCCTGCGACGCCTCCACCAGGTTGGGCGCGCGCAGGTGGCCGTCGACCAGGCGCCCGATCAGGTAGGCGCCCACGTTCCCGATGTTCCGGGGGTCGCGCTGGAGACGGCGTGACACCAGGTACTCGCCCAACAGCGCGATCACGTCGTCAGGGACCGGCAATTTGCGCAGCTTGTCGCCCTTGCCAATCACTTCCAACTCGAACCCTTCCACGCCAGGCTCGTCGTCCTCCCCGAGGTACTCGACCCACTGCAATTGGTCGACCTGCGCGGCGACGGCCCCTGAGATCCGCAGGCCGGTGGCGTAGAGCAGCGCGAGCGCGAAGCGCAGCCGCAGTGTGGCCGACGTCTGCGGCAAGGCGGCCGCGCGCTCGTTCGCGAATCGCCAATGCGCCTGCGTGAAGGCGCGACCCACATTCATGCGCGGTACCGCGCTGGTGGGCACGGTGATGTGCGACCAGGCGTTGCCCACCAGGTACGCCTGGTCCTGCAGGTACGAGAACAAGTTGCGCAGCACCATGAGCGCGCGGCGCTGGGCCACGACGCCCAACGGCCCCTCGAACGGGCGCCAGAGAGGCGACCAGCGCGGCCGCGCTCTTGTGCCGCACCAGCGCGCGCGCGGCTGCGGATCGGCGAGGAAATCCCGGTACTCGATGCAGTCTTCGTGGGTGAGCGAGGACAAGGCCTTGCGCTTCTGAAGCGTGGCCCACAGCATGAACCGCTCGGCTTCCGTGCGATACGCGCGCTGGGTGTTGGACAGTTGATCGAGCCAATCCATCGGCATGGCGACGCCCGTCGACGGCTGGGTGCGACGGGTGGCCGCGCGCGCCTTCTGCGTGGCGGTCGGCCCGCGTTTGGCCCGCAGCCAGGCCAACACCGCGTCGTAGTCAGTCGAGGCCTTCAGGAGGCACTGCGCCTGGGGCCGGCGATAGACGCCCACGCGGCCGTCCAGGTCCATCGGCGGGACGAACTTTTCGATCGGTCGGATGTCCGTGGCGGGCTGAACCACCGCGGCCAGCTCGTGCTTGAAGAGCGTGCCCTTCTGGCGCTCCACGTGCGACCCGACGTAGAACTGCAGGGAGACCTCGTTCTCGCGCAACCATGTGACCAAACGCGCGGCCTTGACGGTGCCGAGCGCACGAACGGAGCCGTGCCACTCCTTGCCGATGCCGTTGATGCGGTCGACCAACTGCGCGAGCGTGAAGATCTCGGCGGCCTCGAGGCGTGCCACCAGCGTCGGATGCAGCCAGGCGGCGACCGCGTCGCCGGCGCGCGGCGGTTGCGCCACCAAGGCCTCGAGCCAGCGCAACGCATCCAGCTGGCGCTCGATGAGGGCCGCGCGCTTGAGTTGGCGCTCTGTGGCAGCACCGTGGGCCGCCTCATAGGCCGCGATCTGGTCGGACTCGCGCTCGTCCTCGAGGCCGTGCTCCTGGGCGAACTCTTCCAGGCTCAGCAAGCGCAGGGCGCGCGCCCCGATGCGTGTCGCATCGAGCCGAAGCAGACGTGCGATGCCGAACCGCAGCTCCTTGGCGGCCGCACGCGCGAACTCGGTGCGGATCCATTTCAAGGTGGACGCCACCAAGCGCGGGTCCGCAGAGTCGCCCTCGATCACCATGTAGCGCTGCCAGTTCTCTTCCAGAGAGAGCCCCCGAGCGAGCGCGCGCATGAAGGCAAAGTGCGCAAGGCCCAGGCGTCGGCGTCGCGCCGGTGACGAGGACCCCGCGACGGCGATTGCGTCCAGTTCACTCACGATTCGCCGCCGTTCTCGTCCGTGCTGATCATCGGCGCACCCTCCTGCCTCTGCGATGCCTCCGCAGGCGCGACCCCCGCGTATTCCTTGAGGTGTTTGCGCAAGTGCGGCGCGAGCCTGAGTGCGCGTCGCTGCAGAGGTTGTGCTCCTGCCGTTGCGATGCGCTCCAACCCCGTCAACAAGATGTCAATCGGCTTGTCGGGAGGCAACAAGCCGGCCAGGTACTCGCCGTGGAAGCAATCGGACTCAGGCGGCTTGTCTTCCGCGGACTCCTGTGGGGCATGGAAGGCCTCGATAACCGCGAGGAGTGTCGCATCGTCGCCAATGGCCGACCGAAACCAAGGCTCGAATTCTGCGTTGTCGACGTGGCGCCAGTAGCCCAACAGCTCCATGGCTCGCGGTTGCGCGAGCAGAGTGCCATCGCGCGCCGCGGCTGTCACTCGGCGCATCGCATGTGCGGCAATTTGTTCGATCGCGTGAGCGTCGAGCCAGTCGGGCAACTCTGCGGCCTGATTCTTCGCTTGCTCAGCCCAGGCGATGTAGCGCCGCGCAACGCGTGTAACGCCAAACAGAGATTCCGCCTCGGCGATCGCTTGCAAGACGTGCGCAAGATGATCGCCTTCAAGTCGATCGACGCAGTGCGTGAATGCTCGCGTCACGACGTCCGACTCGAGGCGACGACCGCCGCCGCTTCGAAACAGTTCATCGCCAACGCGCAGCACCGACTGAACACAGGCGAGCGCAAAGCCAGGCGAAACTTTCCAAAGTGTCACTTGGAGCAGCAGATCGGCGGCTTGCGTGAGGCCGCCGGGCTGGCCTCGCGTCACGAGTGCGACCCATTCGCGCAGGAGCGCGTCGGGGTCCGTGATCGCGAAGATGTCGTCGCGACGCTGATGCGACAACGCCCAGTCTGGCGCGCGCAGTTGGAAGTACACGGCATGCCCCCACGGCGAGGCGACGCGGCCCTGCGTACCGAGCAAACGTGAGTCTTCGAAGGACTTTCGATCCCACCGCAACACGCTCAGGTGCGGAAACAGCAGTTCGACCAGTTGGTCCACATCCTTGGTGCGCTTAGCGGAGAGGTCTTTGCGCCACGTCTCGTGGAAGGCCGCTTGGATTGCCTTGAGCTTGCCGTCGCGATCGAGCCCTCCGAGACCCATGAAGTCGTGGCTGTGGTCGCGTATGGCCCAGAACACCTGCAGCCCCAGGACGCGCAACAAGTCCAACGCTGCCGCGTCTGCCGGGTGAACTTCGCCGGCGATGACGGGATACGTGCATGAGAAGGCGTTGCTGAACCGCGCCAAGTCGCGTGGGCGGCGAATCAGATACGTCATGGCCCTGAGCACGCTGTCGGTGTAGGTGTCGTGCGGCAGGTCGTCGCCAGCAATGGCGCGCACGCACGCCTCGAGGCGCTCGCGCAAACGTTCACGCGTGGGAATGGGCAGCAGAAACGGCACCTGAATGATCTTTTCCAGGTACGGGCCGCCGTCCACCTTGAGTTGAGACTCCAAGGCCTTGGTCACCTGGACGCTGTCGAAGGCCAGGACATAGACGACGTTGGGGAAATCGGCGACGGCCCTGATGACGCTGAACAGCTGGTCGATTTCATTCGGCGCCAAGCGGTCGACATCATCGATGAAGACTACGATGCGGCGCTTGGCCTGGGCCAGTACTTCGGAGATCTCCGACTTGAGTTGGGGTAACGTCTTCTCAGCAGGCTTGAGCTTTCGGAATCCGGCCGCAATGACCTTGTCGGCTCCCGGCACCGGGGTTCCAATTGCGGCGCCAAGCCCAACGCTCACGACCTTCCCGAGCTGGTCGCTGTACTGCGCGATGAGCGCGCCGGCCTTCATGAGCCATTCATTCTCGCGCGGTAACTCCAGGCGAAGCTGTTGCAGGAACTGCTTGGCCAGGTCGTCGCGGTCGCTGAACCACCAGGGACTGAAGTCCAGAAGCGCCGGCCGCTCGGGTGAGTCCGAATCCTCGTTCAGGATCTGCTTGACGAACGCCAACGCGCTCGATTTTCCCGATCCCCACTCGCCGTCGACGTGCAGCACTAGGCCCCGGAGAGCGGGTGCAAGCCGGATCGTGCGCGCGATCGCGCGCACCGTCGGCTCGAAATCGAAATCGTCCTGCGACAACGAATCACACGGGCGATCAGTATTGATCTCGCCAGCGAGCTCCTCGGGCGTTCGGCGCCCGGCGCTCGGCGTTGCGTCCGCTTCGAGAACGATCAACTCTGTCATGGTGTCCTCCCCTTCGTTGTGAGCTGCGGATCTAGGATGCGCCGCCAATCAAGGCGGCACCCCCACAGCGCCTTCGATCTGCTCGAAGCGGCCTCGTCCGAAATCGAAGATCAAGTGGCCGTGTTGCTCGGCGATGCCCGCCGCACCGTAGCGAAACGAGGCGTGGCAGTGCGACGGCACCGCCCCCCCGGAGGTGGGCGACAGCTGCAGCGCTCGAAACTGCATCTGCAGACCCGGGTGCAGCACATGGGTCATGCCGCCGACAAAACCGGCGACGTTACCGGAGCCCAGGGCCGTTCGGGGCAACGCGAAATCCTGGACCTTGCCGCTGCTGGGGTAAGGCGACACGAGGAACGGCGCGTGCACGTCGTAGAACAGCAGATAGGGCGCGACGGCGATGCCGCGGCCTGTGTTTTCCAGCTCCGCGGAGAGCAGCGGGTCGTTGCCGTTTTGGAAGATCGTCAGTTTCAGGGCCGCGTGCGGCCGCCGCCCGAACATGTCGGCCACCATCGAGTGGTCCATCGCCAAGGTCGCGCTGCCGAGACGTCGGAAATAGCGGTGCTTGGCTTCATCGAGCATGGCCATGTACGGACCGCCCTCGCCTGCTGGCACGTACGTGGCCACGAAGTCCGGGTTCGTCGGCGCCCCCTCGATGATTCGATGCTCCAGGCCAGCGACGGGAGGCGATGTCGCGACCGACGCGAGCTCGTTCAGCCGTGCCAGCAGTTTGCGGGCGTTCGGAACCCCCGGGGTGCTCTCGACCTGGTCAATGTCGTCGTCGGCCTTCACGCGGCGCGCATTGACGCCCCACACGAGCACCCCGCCGTCGGCGTTCGCAAAGCCGGAAGCCGCCTTGGCCAGGTTCCGAAGATCGTCCTTGCCCATCTCGGGCCGGCTGAGCAGCTTGAAATCGAGGTGCTGGTCTTCTTGCATCTGACCCGCCCAGCCCACGACGTCGGCGGCGGTCCAGGCCAAGTAGCGATCGCGCAGCGTTGACATGCCAGTCTCCGACTTAGGCGGGCAGCCAGCGAAGCCAGGACAGGCCGCCGAGTGAGGCCCCGTGCAGGATCCCGACGATGACCGCCACCACCACCATCAACGCGACCTTCACGTAGCGTCGATCGCGTGACTCAAGAGCTTTACAGCGTTGCTCGTCGTCCTCGAAGGCCACGTATGGATCATTTTGGTTTAGCTTCACGACGCCTCCTCGAGGTCTTGTTCGTCGACGAGCGTGGCATCGAAGGTCTCGCGCATCGGGCGCAGCGCGTCCGCATGTAGCCGAATCTCCTTAACCCCGTGGGCATCGCGCTCGCTCGGGGGGTGCGAGTAGCGAAAGGCAATCTCGGCGATCGCCGCACGACGGCTGTCGAGATAACTCACGACGTCGGCGTCGTTGGCTTTGGGGTCGTTGATGATGGACAGCACGTCGGCGCGCGCGACGACCACCACCACTTCCGGAATCGGGCGCTCGTCCCACAGCACGGCGTTGGCGCCGACCAGGCGCGCGCGGTTGAGGCACTTGGGCGGCAAGGCGCTGCTGCCGGCCTTGTCGAGGGCGCGGCCGATGCAGGCATAGGCGTCCTCGAGCAAGGCCCAGTCGCGCCCGGGCACGGGGGGCATGTCCGTGCGCTGATAGGCCAGTGGCACGAAGCCGCCGTGGGGCAGCATCGTGAATTCGAGGCGCATGGTGCCGAGCGTGGCGCGGCCGCGCTCGAGGTCGACGTCCCACGGGGTGACCGGGCCGCCGCGCGCACCGATCTTGGCCAGGATTTCCGGCACACGCAGGTCGTAGACGCGGCGACGGGCAGCTGCCTCGCGCTCCTGGGCCCACAGCGGCTGGAGGGTGCAGGTGCTGGCGCGCTGCGGCTGCCACCACTGACCCAGGCGACGAAGCTGGCGCGCCAGATTCAGGGCGATGGCCACGGGTTGTGGGACCGGCGTGCCCTGCTCCTGCGCGTACGCGCGCACGCTGCGCGCGGTCAGCTTCAGGAACTTGGCCGCGTCGGTCTGCGACAGGCCCAAGCCGTCGAGGTGACTGCGCAGTTGCTGAGCGGTCATCTCGCTGCTGTCGTCGGGGGGATCAGAAAGGGAGGTCACGTCGAGCCTCGATAGGAAGTAATGCACAAAGCATAGTGCGTAGACTTCCTACACGCAAGGGAAGACGAAGCAATTTGGCGGCTCTCCCGGTGCCTAGAACTGTACGATCAACAAGCCGCTCGACTTTCCAGCCCGATTCCCTGCCAATGATAACAATACCTATCAATGGCTAGACAGAGTGTGAGCAGATACTCTCAAACTGGGTTTCGTTCGATAGAGGAGCCGGCATCGGCACCCAAAGCTTCGGCTCGGAGAACGCTGGACGTAGTGTGTTGAACGCGGTGGCATGACCCGTTCCCTTGAACGACGAGCGCGGTTTCGAGTAATCTGACGGCATGAATCCTCTATCGCGCGACGAGATTAGCCGCATGAGCACGCCGGAGCGCCTCGCGCTCATCGGTGAGCTCTGGGACAGCATGACCGATGCTGAGTTGGCGATGTCACCGGCGCAACAGCGCGAGCTCACGCGACGGCTGGGCAGCTTCGATCAGGACAAGTCGCAGGCCGTCACTTGGGAAAGTCTCAAAGCGGAACTCGCCGCGCGGGCCTCTTGACGCGCAGCGTCGTCTTCATGCCAGCCGCCCGGCTGGACGTGATCGACGCGCATGCTTGGTACGAGCGACAGGCCCCAGGGCTTGGCGCACAATTCCTTGGCGAAATTGACGTCCAAGTCGCACGGATCGGCGCGACTCCCGAACACTTTCCCGAGGTGCTGGCAGACGTGCGAAGGGCCCGATTGCGGCGCTTTCCATACGGTTTGTTCTTCCGCGTTCAGCCCGAAGGCGTCTTCGTCATCGCGTGCTTCCATTCGAGCCGTGACCCGCTTGTCTGGCAGAGCCGGATTTAGGCCGAGTCGACTTACGTTGACGGCCGCGCACTCGCGCATCGCAGAGGCAGTCTCTAACTCGCACGAGGAGGGAGCCTCGTCGACGCGATCAGCTATCGCCCATTTCGGCTGCCACTTCGAGCAACTGCTCCGGTGTCGGCTTATCCCAATCGTCACCGTAAGCACCGGCCGCGAAATATTTGATCATTTCCTGGATGACCAACGGGTGCTGCCAGCCACTCGTGACCAGGCGCTTGCGGATCGATGGATGCACTTCCCGGGCTTCCATATCCTTGAGTAGGTCGCCAGCGAGCTGCGATTGCTGATCTTGGGACATCGAAACAATGTCGTCGACGAACCTCTCGCGCCGCCGGCGGAGCCACTCCTCGCGCCACTTCGCCTGGCGCTTTGCGTTTGTCTCT
>Ga0302157_10006041_pt1 | contig 12636 bp, 11 predicted proteins | sample I_Bog_N3_3_FD_193502 | JGI IMG/M metagenome (GOLD analysis project Ga0302157, IMG submission 193502) | Peat permafrost microbial communities from Stordalen Mire near Abisko, Sweden - I_Bog_N3_3 | ecosystem: Environmental > Terrestrial > Soil > Wetlands > Peat | place: Sweden: Abisko, Stordalen...
CAGATCGCGCATCCCTGAAATCACGGTGTTGAGGTCGGCCGACCGCGTCATCAAAGGCTGCCGGCGCGCAAAGGCAAGCAGGTGGCTGGTCAAGGTCGCACCGCGCTCCGCCGCGGCTCTGATCGCCTTGAGCCGGCCCACGGCGGCGGCTTGCGGCGCGGCACCGTTGCGCCCGTTCAGCAGCAGATCGACATTCCCCAGCACGACGGTCAGCAGATTGTTGAAGTCATGCGCAACACCGCCGGTGAGCTGGCCGATCGCCTCGATCCGCTGCGCCTGCCGCAACGCCGTCTCGGCCCGTCCGCGTTCGGTCATTTCCGCCTTGAGCTGGGTGTTCGCCAGCTCTGCCTCGGCATGCGCGCTCTGCGCGTCGCTCAGGAACCGTTCGACCAGGCGCGAGCGGTGGGCCAGCAGCAGCAGCAGGCCGACCATCAGGGCGCTGATGCAAACGGCCGCGCCGACAAAGGTCCAGGCCTGGTGCCGCCAGTCGGCCAGCAGCGGTCCCTCGTCGACCGAGACCATGACCGCGAGCGGATAGTTGCGCAGGGCTCGGATCGCGGTCACCCGAATGCTGCCGTCGATCGGGCTGACCATCATCAAGGTACCTGCGTTGGCGTGCGCCAGCACGTCCTTGAAGGGCGGCAGTTCGGCCATCGTCGTGCCGATCGCCTTATCCACGTGCGGATAACGCGCCAGGACGGTGCCGTCGCGCAGATGCAGGATAATGGCGCCGTTTTCGCTGAGTTCGACAGCGCGGTAGAAGTCCTCGAAATAGGACAGGCTGAGCGAGGCGACGACAATGCCCACCAGTTTGCCCATGTTGTCGTGGCACGGCCGGGTCAGCAAGGCGATCCATTTGCCGTCGGGGCCCTGGAATGGCCGGCTGATGTGCAGGTTCGGCTGCGGATGCGCCTTGTGCCAGGCCAGCGATTCCAATCCCGCGGCCGGCAGCATGGCTGGCGCGTCCGGTTCGGTTGCAAACAGAACTCTGCCATCCAGGTCGGCCACCGTCAGCGCGGCAAGCTGCCGCACCCCGTCGATCCGACGCCGCAACAACGCCTCGAACGTGCCGCGCCGCGTCTGCGGCTGGTCCATGTCGTGCAGCGTTTCAACCGCATTGCGCGCGATGAAATCGACGGTTTCGACCGCTCGGCCGGTCTGTTCGGCGAATACCATGTCGAGACGAGCCATCTGGCGTTCGGTGTCGGTGACGATCGCCTGCCGCACGGACATCAGTTGCTGCACCGCCGCGGCCATGATCAGAACCAGGACGGCGATGGCCAATGCCTGCAACGGGCCGCTGACCGAGGGCAGCCGGGGCCGTGGCGTCGCCTTGTCCTGGCTCTTCATACCGTTGCGGTCCGCGCCTCTGCTGGAAAAATTGCGCCATCACGCTATCGCCAAGCGGCCGGTCCGCGCAACGCGCCAACGAAGCACGGTTTCGTGCGCGGGGAAAGTCTGGTTACATGGCCGGCCATGACGGGGAACCATGCTCATGCTGCAACGTCGAAGCCTTCTGGCCGGTGCCGCCATCCTCGCGGCCCCGGCGATCGGCCGGGCCCAGGGTAGCGCACCCATTCGGATCGGCGAGATCAACTCCTATTCCGCAATTCCGTCCTTCACCCTGCCGTACCGCAACGGCTGGGAACTCGCGGTGGCGGAGATCAACGCGGCCGGCGGCGTGCTGGGGCGGGAGCTGGCGGTGATCAGCCGCGACGACGCCGGCAAGCCGCAGGATGCGGTCCGCCTGGCGGGGGAATTGCTGGACGAGCAGAAGGTCGATCTGCTCGCCGGCGGCTATCTGTCCAATGTCGGACTGGCGCTGTCGGACTTCGCCTTGCAGCGCAAGCGGCTGTTCGTCGCCGGGGAGCCGCTGTCGGACGCGATGGTGTGGGAAAAGGGCAACCGCTATTGCTATCGGCTGCGGCCCTCGACCTATATGCAGGCGGCAATGCTGGTGGAACAGGCCGCGTCCCTGAAAGTGACCCGCTGGGTGACGGTGGCGCCGAATTACGAATACGGCACCTCCACGGTGAAATGGTTCAAGGCGCTGCTGACGGCGAAGCGGCCGGATGTGCGCTTCGTCGGCGAGCAATGGCCCGCGCTGGGCAAGATCGACGCCGGCGCCACCGTGGCGGCGCTAGCCGAGACGAAGCCGGACGCGATCCTGAACGTGACCTTCGGGCCCGACCTGACGAATTTCGTGCGCCAGGGCAACACCCGCGGGCTGTTCGACGAACGCGCCGTGGTCTCGGTGCTGACCGGGGAGCCGGAGTATCTGGCGCCCTTGGGCGACGAGACGCCGCAGGGCTGGATCGTCACCGGCTATCCGCAGGCGCAGGTGCAAACCCCGGCCAACCAGGCCTTCATCGCCGCCTACCAGGCGAAGTTCGGGGCGCTGCCGGGGATGGGATCGGTGGTGGGCTACACCTTGCTGACGTCGATCGCCGCGGGGATCGTGCGGGCCGGCAGTGTGGAGACGGAAAAAATGGTGGACGGCTTCGCCGGCGTGACGTTCGATACGCCCTTTGGGCCGGCACTCTATCGAACGATCGATCATCAAAGTACGCTGGGGACCTTCGTGGGCAAGACCGCGTTGCGGGACGGGAAGGGGATCATGGTGGACTGGCACTATGCCTATGGCACCGCCTATCTGCCGACCGATGCGGATGTTATGAAACTAAGGCCGGCCGGTTGATGCACGCCAGCGTGACCGGCCGCCGTCAGGAGGGTTCACCATGACAATGACACCCGTCACCATCCTGCTGACCGCGGCGGTCGCGCTTGGCTGTTATCTGGGGTGGCAGTATCTGAAAGGGCAGGTGCGCAAGCCGGCGCTGACCGCCACCCATCTGCTGCTGGGCGCGGGCGGACTGGAACAACTGGCGGTCGGGACACAGGGGTTTCAGGCCGATGCCTCCGGGTCGTCGGGTGCGACGGCGGCTGTTTTGATCGGTCTGGCGATGCTGACCGGGTTTCTGACGCCGTTGTTCGGCCGGGAATCGCGGCAGCGGGCGAATACCCTGCTGATCACCCATGTCAGTGTCGCGGCGGCCGGGTTCCTGTTGTTTCTGGCCTGGGTGTCGAAGCGGTGACGGCGCGCGGCGCGGTTCGGCGTGCCGACCCGCCAGGTTGCGAACGTTTCACGTTTCCCTGGCACCGAACGGCTTGCCGGGTTGCGGCATTTGCGCCATAGATAAGACCCCGGACAAAGGTGGAGAACCGACGCCGCACATACTGACCCGGATTGAAGACACCACCCAGAACGCGACTGGCGCGGTGAGCGGCCTGAAGCATAATGGTTTCGCGGACGACAAGATAACCGTGACCGCCCCGGACGATAGCGGCGGCACCTGACAACGGTTCGCCCATCTTTCGGTTTCGCTGCGAAGGCAGCCGCCATTCCGGACAGCTACAACCCCGCCTCATCGGGCATCGTGAAGGATGAAGTCGTGACACAAACAGAGACTGATTCGACCCAACCAACCGCGAAGAGTGACGCCACCCCGCTGTCGTCAGCGCTTGGCTGGGCCGTGCTGCTGGATGACGCCACCCCGCTGTCCTCATACTTCAAGTGGCGCGTGCTGTCCGACAAGGGACCGTCCTTCGCCGCGAATCTGAACATGTCGGAACTGTCGCAGCAGGCCGCGCCGCTGTCCGCCAAGTTCAACGTCAAGACATTGTCGGACGACCCGACCCCCTTCTCGTCGAAGTTCGATCTCAAGACGATTTCCAACAATCCGACACCGCTTTCGACCCGTTGGAATTGGCGGACGCTGCTGGACGATCCGACCCCGCTTTCCACGGCGCTGAACATTCGGACGCTCGCGTAACCAGTCGTCACGTCCGGAGCCTGTGTTGACAGGCGCCCGCCGCTCAGCGGCGGGCGCCTGTCGCGTTTGGACTACAGCAGGTCGGCGGACCCGCTCTATGCCGCGGCGGCCAGCCGGGCCCGAACCGTCCAGTGCCAACCGACGACCGCCAGCGCGATGACAACCGGGGGCAGCAGAGTCAGGTTCAGTGCCTCCCACCCATAGGTCATGTGAATCGCACCCGACGACAGCGCCGTGCAGGCGACGCTGCCGAACACGATGAAGTCGTGCGTCGCCTGCACCCGCACCCGTTCCTCGGGCGCGTAGGTGGTGCTCAGAAGCGTCGTGCCGCCCACGAACATGAAATTCCACCCCACGCCCAGCAGCGCCAGCGCGATCATGAAGGTGGCGAAATAGGGCGCGAATTCCAGGTTCACCGCAACGCAGGCCGCGGTCAGCAGCGCACCCAGGCAGATGATGCGGTGGACGCCGAACATCTGGATCAACCGTCCGGTGAAAAAGCCCGGCAGGAACATCGCGATCGAATGCGCCCGGATCACGTCGGCGCTGGCACCGACCCCGAACCCGCACAGCAGCATTTGCAGCGGGGTGGAGGCCATCACGAGGTTCATCGTCCCGTAGCCGACCAGTGACGCCACCACCGCGGTGACGAAGGTCGGACGGGCGAAGATCCGGCGGAACGGCACCGGCACCACGACCCGCGGCGGCGCCGGCGGCAGCTTGGTCCAGCACAGCAGGATCGAGGCCATGATCGGCAGCACCGGCAAATACAGATAGGTGGCGAGGAACCGAAAATCCGGGATCAGCCCGTTGGTGCGCTTCACCATCTCCGGTCCCACGATCGCCGCCAGCACCCCGCCCGCCAGCACCAGGGAGATCGCGCGCGGGCGCGCCTCGGGGGCGGCGACCTCGGCGGCGGCAAAGCGCAAATGCTGCGACACGCCGAAGCCGAGGCCGGCGGGCAGCGCGCCCAGGCAATAGATGACGAAATTGCCGGTATAAACGCCGGTCGCGAAGGTCAGGCTGCCGCACAGCGCGATGGCGCAGCCCATCCAGAAGCCGATTCGCCGCCCGTAGCGGGCGAAGACGAAGCCGGCGGGGATGGAGGCGGCCATGACTCCGATCTGCTGGATCGCCATCGGCAGGGTGTTCAGCGCCGTGCCGCCGGAGAGCTGATGGCCGATCAGGCTGGCCATGATGACCTGGCCCGACATCACGGCATTCATCAGCGCCTGACAGGAGAACAGCAGCCAGACGTTCTTGTTCATGCTCTTGGACGTGCCTTCCGTGGTCAGAAGTGGCTCCAGCCTCCCTTCTTGAAAGCAAGGGGTTTCCTGCCGGAGCCAAGAACCATGACCGCGGGGGCACCGGGATGGAAGGCGCCGATCCGGGTAACAGCCATGCCGGCGCGTGAGGCGGCCTGGCGCAGGGCGGCCTCGCGGGCCGGGGGGACCGCCAGCAGCAGCTCGTAATCGTCGCCCCCGGTGAGGCAGGTTTCCAGCCAGTCCCGCCCGGCGTTGCGGGCGGGATCGGACAAAGGGACCTGCTCCGCATCGATGGTGGCGGCCAGGGCGCTCGCTCGGCAGAGGTGGCCGAGATCCTGGACCAGCCCGTCGGACACGTCCATGCCAGCGGTGGCGATGCCGGCGATGGCGAGGCCGACCCGGGGCTGCGGCAGGCGGTAACGGTCGAGCAGGTGACCGGTGGGGTCGGCGAGCCGGCCGAGGGCAACGGCCAGCCCCAGCGCGCCGTCGCCGATGGTGCCCGTGACCCAGATCGCGTCGCCGGCCTGGGCGCCGAACCGGTGCACGGCGGTACCCGGCGCGACATGGCCGATGGCGGTCAGCGACAGCGAGATCGGGCCGGGGGTCGAGGTCGTGTCGCCGCCCAGCAACGTGGCGCCGTACCGAGCCTGGTCGACGGCCAGGCCGGCGGCGAAGCCCGCGTACCAGGCCTCCGGGGTGTCCCGCGGGGTCGAGACGGTCATCAGATAGCCCAGCGGCGTCGCGCCCTTGGCGGCGAGGTCGGACAGGTTGACCCGCAGCAACTTGCGGCCAATGAGGTCTGGCGGATCATCGGGCAGGAAATGCACGCCGGCGACCATGGCATCGACGGTCAACACCAGCTCGCGGCCGGGGGGCGGGGTCAGCAGTGCCGCGTCATCCCGCAGGTCCAACGCCCCGGGGCCGGCGAGCGGCCGGAAGTGGCGGGCGATCAACGCGAATTCGGGGGGAAGATCGGTGGCAGGCATCGTCAGGGGGGCGCCGGCGCAAGGCCGTGCCGCTCGCCCGCCGGATCGCGCACGGTTCCGTCCTGGTCAAGGTAATCCGGCCCGATCGGCACTTTTCCGAACCCGCCCGGAATGTCCAGCACATAGGTCGGCCACGCCAGCCCCGTCACCCGGCCACGCAAGGCGGCCAGCAGGCGGCGGCCTTCCGCGACCGGTACGTGGAAATGCGCGGTGCCGGGCGCGGGATCGAGCTGGTGCAGATAGTACGGCTTCACGCGCGCGGCCAGCATTGCGCGAAACAGCGCCTCCAGCGCGGCTTCAGTGTCGTTGACGCCGCGCAGCAGCACCGACTGGCCGAGGACGGGGATCCCGAGACCCTGGACCCGGCGCAACGCGCCGCGGGTCGCTGGGGTGAACTCGCTTGCGTGGTTGGCATGCACCACCAGCCACATGGAGCGATCGGTCTCCAGCGCGGCGGCCAGAGCATCGGTGAGCCGTTCGGGGTCGGCGACGGGCACGCGCGTATGCACGCGCAGGGTCTCGATGTGCGGGATCGCGGACAGGGCCGTGACGATCGCGCCCAGCCGGCGGGGCGACAGCATCAGCGGGTCGCCGCCGGTCAGGATCACCTCGCGGATTGCGGGACGGGCGGCGAACCAGGCGTAGGCGGCGTGCAGTTCGGTCTCGGTCAGCAGGCCGCCATCGGGGCCGACATGGGTTCGGCGGAAGCAGAAGCGGCAATAGACCGGGCAGATCAGCAAGGGCTTCAGCAGGGCCCGGTCGGGGTAGCGGTGCACCACACCTTTCAGCGGCGACTTTGTGTCGTCACCGATCGGATCGGCGCTTTCGTGCAAAGCGGTGCGCAGTTCGGCGGGGTCGGGGACGAACTGGCGGGCGATCGGGTCGTCATGCGCCTGGATCAGCGCCTGCATGGCGGGCGTGACGGCAATGGCATAGCGGCGGCCGACCGCTTCGGCGGGCGCGCGCTGGCTGGCGGGCAACAGGCCGGCGGTGATCAGTCCATCGGCGTCGCGCAGGGTATGGGGGGAGGCCTGCATGGTCGGGAAGGATTACAGGCGATCGGGGGCCGCGGCAAACGGGGCTGGGGAGGGCCTTCCCCCCCGCGTCATGGCGGGCGCAGGCCCGTCATCCATGACTTGCGTGCTTCGGAGACGACCCGATAAAGCAACGACGTGCGGAAACTACGACGGCGCGCCCTGGATCACATCACCGAACAGCACCCAGGTCTTGCCATCCCATTTCTCCAACTGCATCGCTCTGATCGGATGGTGGTTGGTCGGGCTGGTGTTCAGCTTCAGCCCCGGCAGCAGCACCGGACTTTCCACGTCGTGCAGGTTGTTCGCCTGCGCCATGATCGTCTCCCGCGAGAAATCACCATTGCATTGCTGCAACACCTGCAGGATCGTTTTGCTGAGGCCATAGGCTGTGATGTAGTTGTTGTCCGCCTGGTCCGCGGTCGGCATGTACTTGTTCATGAAGGCCCGCCACTCGTTCATGCCGGGATCGTTGGCCCAGGTCGGGTCCGAGGAGTCCTTGATGAAGGCCGCGCTGATGATCCCGATGCCGTTCTCCGGCCCCGCCGGTTTCATCACCGCGCCCACCGAAATCGAAACGTTCGACATAAAGAACATGTCCGGTTTCCAGGCAAGGTCGTGCACCTTGCGGATGGCCTGCGCCGAGGTCCTGGGCAGCGCCGCCACCAGCAGCACATCCGCGCCAGAGGCCTGCAGGATCGTCAACTGGCTGTCGATCGTCGGATCCGTCGCCTCATAGGTCGCGGTGGTCACCATCTTGTCGAACTTGTCGCCAAGCACGTCCTTGAACCCCAGGAAGTAGTCCTTCCCAAAATCGTCGTTTTGATACAGCACCGCAATTTTCGCGCCAGGCTTTTCCCGCAGAATATACGTCGCATAAATCTGCGCCTCGGTCCGGTAGCTCGGCTGCCAGCCGATCGTCCAGGGGAAGGTCTTGTAGTCGCCCCATTTGTCGGCCCCGGTCGCCAGGAACAGATGCGGCACCTTCTTCTGGTTCATGTAGCGCACGATGGCGCTGTTGGTCGGCGTGCCCAGGTTGGCGAACGTGAAGGCGACGTTGTCTTCTTCCACCAGACGGCGGGTCTGCTCCATCGTCTTCGGCGGGCTGTAGGTGTCGTCGAGCGAGATGTAGGTGATCTTGTGTCCGGCGACGCCGCCCTGTTCGTTGACCATGCCGAAGAAGGCACTCTCCAGCCGGCCCAGCGCACCATAGGTGGAAGCCGGGCCGCTATAGGGGCTGGTGTTGCCGATCTTGATTTCGGTCGCGGTGACACCGGGCTGGTCCGCCGCGCGCACGGCGGCGGCGAAAACCAAAGCGAGTGCGCCGGCTGCGACCAGGACGTATCGTTTCATCTGGAAGTCCCCCATGGCGGTGGGACCTTCGGTGATTTCCGGCGCCTCGTCAACGATCGCGCGGCGATCCGTCAGGGGATCAGCGGTAGTAGCCGCCGCCGCCGAACGCCAGGATCAGCAGGACAATCACAAACAGCAGGAACAGCCCGCCGCCATAATGCCGCCCGCCGTAATATCCCGACCGGTAGCCATAAAAGCCGCCGCCGCCGAACAGCAGGAATATCAAGACAATCACCAATATGAGGCCCATGGCGGACGGCTCCTTGTCATCAGGTTCGGCAATGATATGGGGCGGCTGTGCCACGCGCGGTGACGCCAACGGGCCGGATGCGGTAAACATTCCGGCATGACCCGCCCGACCTGGCATCCCGACAGCTTCGCCGACCGGTTGCCCTTCCTGCGGCGGCGATCGTCGCTGACCAGCGCGACCCGGTCGTTTTTCACCGAACGGGGCTATACCGAGGTGGAAACCCCCTACGCGGTGCCCGCGCCGGGGGAGGAGGTGCATCTGCGCGCCTTCGCCACCGAACAGACCGATCCGGACGGTTCGGTTCGCCCGCTGTGGCTGCACACCAGTCCGGAATTCGCCATGAAACGCCTGCTGGTGGCCGGCGCCGGACCGATCTTCCAGTTCGCCCGCGTCTGGCGCAATCACGAGGGCAGTGCGCTGCATGCCCCCGAATTCACCATGCTGGAGTGGTACCGGCCCGGCGCGACGATGGACTCGCTGATCGCCGAGACCACGGACCTGCTGCGCGCTGTGCTGCCGCCGGCGGTGACATGCCGCGGTGTGCGCACCGACCTGTCCCGGGTCGAGCTTCTGACCATGGCGGACGCCTTCCGCCGCGATGCCGGCGCCGATGTGCTGGCGACCGCGGGTGATGCCGCGGCGCTGGCGGCGGCTGCCGGTGTGCGGCTGCGTGACGGCGAGGCGTGGGAGGATCTGTTTTTCCGCCTGTTGCTCGATAAGGTCGAGCCGCGGATCGGACGCGCCCACCCGACCTTCCTGACGCACTGGCCGGCGGCGCAGGCCGCGCTCGCCCGCCGCGATCCGGCCGATCCGCGGGTGGCGGAACGGTTCGAGCTGTTCGTTTGCGGCATCGAACTGGCCAATGCCTTCGTGGAACTGACGGATGCTGTCGAGCAGCGGGCCCGGTTCGAGGCCGACCGGTCGCGCCGGCACGCGCTGTACGGTCCTGACTGGCCGCTCGACGAGGACTTCCTGGCCGCTCTGGCCCACGGCATGCCGCCGGCGGCCGGGATCGCCATGGGGTTCGACCGGCTGGCGATGATCGCCGCGGGGGCCGACCGGATCAGCCAGGTGATGTGGCTGGGGTAAGCGGGGCAGGGGGCCTGAGACGAAGCGTCACGCGGGGCGTGCCCCCATGGGCATCGCGATGCGCGGGCCACGGAACACAAAGTCGTCGCCCTATCGTCATGGCTGGCGGTGACGGAAATGCCTGTGATGCCGCCTGATGTTAGCGCCCATGGGGCGGCGGCCGGGGTTTATCGTCCGGCCGGTCTGGCGGACCGGCTGCCGATCACCACGACGATACGGGCTTTCCGTCGAGGTTTGACCGGTTCTGGCCCTGCGCCAATCGCCCGCTGTTGCGGGCAATTGGACCTGGCGGGCTACTCCCCGGCCAAACGCGCTGACATCATCGGCGAGGCCAGCCGCATCAGGCTGGAGACGTCCGCCGTGCGGTCGATCGCCAGCACCGCATCCGCCAGGGTCGCGGCCCGCTCCGAGCCGAGGACGGAATTCGCCAGGCTGGCGAATTTGGCGCGCAGTTCGGCTTCGGTCAGGAAGTTGGATGGCTCGCCCTTGGGGACGACGATTTTTTGTTCGAAGCGCCGCCCGCGCGCCTCGATCGTGAGTTTACCGGACATGTTGGTGGGGAATTCGGCCTCGATCTCGGGGTCGAACTCGCAGCGGACCTTGGGCAGCAAAGCGCGGATCGTTTCGTCCTGCAGGAGCGCATAGCTGTCCCAGCCCATCGCGCCGGTGGCCAGCGCGGACGCCACGACGAAGGGGCCGCTGAACTGGCCGTCCACCACGTTTTGCGGGTTGGACTTCTTGTCCGGCGGGTCGCCGATCAGGATCATCCCCGATTTCGGCAGCCCGAGCCGGACGGACGTGATCTCCCGCGGCTGGAGGTCGTTGGCGGCGCGCAATGCCAACGCGGCGTCGATGCCGGCGTGGCCGTAGCGGCAGGACGGGTAGGGCTTCACCGCGGTGTGCATCAGCTCGAACACCTGGCCGAGGTCCTGGGTGACCCGCTCCGGCTTCGGGTTGGGGGCGTAGGCGCGCAGGAAGCCGTGCTTGCCTTCCAGCGCCTCGGCCGCACCCTTGAAGCCTTCGCGCACCAGGGTGGCGGCCATGAGGCCGTTCAGCGCCGCCCAGCCGACCTGGAAGCGCTTGGTCCAGGCGCCGTTGACCAGGAATTGCAGGCTGCCCGCGGCCTGGCTGAGCACTGTGCCGAGGGCGCCGGCCACGCCATCGGCATCCAGGCCGAAGACGCGCGCGGCGGCGGCGGCGGCCCCGAAGGCGCCACAGGTGGCGGTGGGGTGGAAGCCGCGGTCGTAGTGCTCCCCGGCCGGCAAGGCGAGGGCGATGCGGCAGGTGACCTCGTAGCCGGCGATGATGGCGGCGAGCACGTCGGCGCCGGAGGCTCCGGTCATTTCTCCGGCGGCCAAAGCGGCGGGGATCACCGGGGCGCCGGGATGCAAGGAGCCGGCGGCATGGGTGTCGTCGAAGTCGAGCGAATGGGCCAGCGCGCCGTTCAGGAACGCGGCGCCGGCGGGGGTGTAGCGCGCGGCGTCGCCGAACACGCCGGCATTGCCCGCCGCCATCCCCATCGCGCGGACGGCGCCGAGGAAGGAGGCGGTGCTTTCCGCGTCGTGGCGGGCGCGGACGATGTTGCCGACCAGGTCGAGCACCAGGAAACGGGCGCGATTGACGACCTCGGGCGGGAGGCGGTCGAGGCGGATGCTGGCGCAGAAGTCGGAGAGCTGGGTGGTGACGCCCATGGCCGGTTTCCTCCTGGATTTGCGGGGAGTGTGCCTGAGTTTTGGGCGGAGGCCAAGGTTGGGGATTTGCCGGGTCCGGGTGGTTTGGTTAGTTTGTCGCGATGGGAAGGCGCTTCCGAGCGGGCCTGCTCGCGGTGACGGGCCAACGTCAGTGAACCGATCGGACGCTTGCTCGTCAACGGCCGCTGTTTTCGCCGTAGATAGGCGCTACGGCACTATGCCCAATCGGGTGGTTGGTGGCGCACCGATCCTGATCTTTTGTGGCTTCGATCTGCAGCGGGTTGCGATCCTGTTGATCGGCGGTAATAAGATAGGCCGGAACAACTTCTTCACGAGGCTGATACCGGAGGCGGACCAATGATGCGACGAACGCCGCGCAACGATTTCGGTCGAGACAGCGGGGGAGAGCACGACTTTGGCGGGTCGGCACACTTTCGACCGGTTGCGCGCCGGGCTTTCGGCCGAGGCCTTGGGCAGCGCGATGAGACGATTGATGATGCAGTACGGCACCAAGGCGTGCATCGCGGTATGGGTCATTTGGGTGGCGATGGTAGGCACAAGCGGCTACCTCTTTGTGTACGGGAGCGGCTTTTTCACCCCGTTCATTTGTGGGTGCATTGTTGCGATCTTGCTATATGTTCTTCGCAGATGCCACCGCTTGACATATGGTCTGCTAGAGTTTTTGGCTGGCGTGCTTCCGTGGGCCAACGCCATCTACGCCGGCTCCGGACGAGGGGCGTTTAGCCCCGCATTCAGCGCCGCGTTTGATCGTTTCGACATACGCGCCATAGTGCTGCAATCATATGGTGGTTTGTTCATCCTCGTTCGCGGGTTGGATAACATCTGTGAGGGATGGGCTGAGTTGCGGAAGCGCCAGCGGTGAGCCGCACGCGCCAAGGCAAAGGCGGCGGTTGCTAAGGCCCGTCAGGAATCAACCGCTCCGCCGGAGCGTTCGGACGGCTTGATTGTGTCGTTCCATTCCCCGTGAAACGCCGCGCGGCCCGCGTCCAGCCTTGCAAGGCGCTGACCAGCCTGGAGGTCAGTGATGTTAATGGTGACGCGGCTTGTTCATCTTGCCGGCTCGACCCGCGACCAGAAGGATTCCCTTGCTCAAATATCCCGGAGAGCGCGAGAG
>Ga0302157_10006052_pt1 | contig 12609 bp, 14 predicted proteins | sample I_Bog_N3_3_FD_193502 | JGI IMG/M metagenome (GOLD analysis project Ga0302157, IMG submission 193502) | Peat permafrost microbial communities from Stordalen Mire near Abisko, Sweden - I_Bog_N3_3 | ecosystem: Environmental > Terrestrial > Soil > Wetlands > Peat | place: Sweden: Abisko, Stordalen...
GCTGAGCCGTGACGGGCGCGTCGACCGCTGCCCTGTTTGCCCTCCTGATCGCGATGGGGGCGCTGACCGGCGCCGTGGCCGGCTCGTTCGCCGGAGTGGTGGGATCGCGCGGCTGGCGCGGGGCGCTCCGCGGGCGTTCCCATTGCCTCGGCTGCCACCGGACGCTCCACTGGTACGAGCTGGTGCCGGTCGCCAGCTACGCCCTCCAGGGCGGCCGCTGCCGCGCCTGCCGGGCCGAGATAGGACGCGAAGCCCTGGTCGTGGAGATGGTGGGCGCCGCGGCCGGAGCGGTCGTGGCCCTCGGCTTGGTGAGCTTGGTGGTGCTGGCCGGCTGAGCGGCGATCCCTGCGGCTCAGGCGGGCACGGGCAGCCGGACCACGGTGGCGACACCCTGATGGACGGAGAACGCAGCAAACATTGGGGGTGGCGCAACACTCCCCTGTGGTAGCCGGTGCCCGCGGGGTCAGCCCCCGGTGAGCTCCCGGACGGCGTTGACCGCGAGCCGGTCGACCCGCTCGTTGCCCGGGTTGCCGGCGTGGCCGCGCACGTGCTCAAAGGCGACTCGAGCGTCGACCAGCGGGTCGATCCCCGGGAAGAGGTCCAGATTGGCGTGGCGCTTCCAGCGCCGGGTCAGCCAGTTGACCGCGCCCAGGCTGTCGGTGCGGACCACGATCCGCCAGCTCGGGTCGTTCCCAATCCGGCGGCGCACGGCGCGGAGCGCCTCCCGGACGGCCTTGAGCTCCTCGCGGTTGTTGGTGGTGGCCGGATCCGCCCCCGCCGCCTCCTCCAGGCCGCCGTCGGGCCACTCCAGACGGTACGCCCAGGCTCCCGGTCCGGGATTGCCCGAGCAGGCACCGTCGGTGTAGGCGACGACGGTCCCCGGGGGGGGAGGCGCCGAGGGGCCCGGGTCCGGACGGCTCACCGCACGACCACGCGGTCGCACTTGCTGCACTGGACGAGGCCGTCACCGGAGCGCACCTGGTTGGCCTCCCGGATGCCGAGCGGGAGGTGGCATCCACCACAGGTGTCCCCCAGCAGGTGCACGACGGCAGGCTTCCAATGGGCCGCGACCCGCTCGTAGATGCGCACATCGCCGGGCAGGGCGGCGGCGGCGGATGCCGCGCGCACCGCGCGCAGCTCTCCGAGCTCGGTCCGCGCGAGGGCGAGACGCTCCCGGCGCGGCGCCTCCTGGGATCCCCGCTCCGCCTCGCGCACCGCGACCACGGCGCGGGCACCGGCCACGGCGGTCTCGGCGCTCTCGCTCGCCTCCATGCACTCCAGGAGGCTCGCCTCGAGCTCATCGAGCCGCGGCTTGAGCGCCGCCAGGTCGCGCTGCATGCCGAGAAGATCCTGCGGATTGCGCACCGAGCCGTCGTAGAGGCGCTTCTCCAGGCTGCGCGCCCGCTGGCGGACGACGCTCAGCTCGCGCTCGACTCCCCGGCATCGCTCCTCAGCCCCCTGACGATCGGCCTCGTCCGCTCGCTCGGCCTCGCGGAGGCGGTCCAGCTCGGAGTCCCCGGCGAGAGCCGCCTCCAGCACCGCGATCTCGGTCTGCAGCTGGGCGATCTCCTCGTCCGTCTCCTGCACGGTGAGCAGGTGCTCCCCGCGGGAGATGGCCCGCTCGCCGGCCTCTCCCCCACCGTTCATGCCGCCGCCTCGGTGGAGACCCGGACGAGCGTTTCCAGACAGAGCTGGGCGGCGCCCGCATCGAGCGCCCGCTCCGCCTCCTCCATGCCCGCCTCGATGCTGGGCACCCGCTCCGCCGCGAAGAGGGCGGCTCCGGCATTGAGGATTACGCAGTCACGAACGGGACCTCGCTCGCCGCCCAGCACCGAGCGCATGCGCGCCGCGTTGGCCTCGGCGTCCCCGCCGGCGAGCGCCTCCGGAGGGGCGGCGGCGATCCCCAGGCGGGCGGGGTCGATGGCGGTCTCCTCGATCACGTCCCCGTTGACGACCCAGGCGTGGGAGGGGGCGTGGAGCATCAGCTCGTCGGTCCCGCCCGGCCCCGAGAAGACGATCGCGCGCCGGAGACCGAGGCGGCTCATCACTCCCGCCATCTTGGCAGCCAGCCCGTCGGACGGCGTGCCGATCAGCTGATGGCGCACGCCGGCAGGGTTGGCCATCGGGCCCATGATGTTGAAGGCGGTGCGGATGCCCAGCTCGCGGCGCACCGGTCCGACATGGCGCATGCCGGGGTGGTAGACGGGGGCGAGCATGAAGCCGATCCCGGCCGCCTCGATGCAGCGGAGGACCCCCTCGGGGGGGAGCGAGATGGCCACGCCGAGGGCCTCGAGCACGTCGGCGCTGCCGCAGCGCGAGGACTGGGCGCGGTTGCCGTGCTTGGCAACGGGGCAACCGGCTCCGGCCACCACCAGGGCCGCCGCGGTCGAGATGTTGAAGGTGCCGGCACGGTCGCCGCCGGTGCCGCAGGTGTCGACCGCGGGAGATCGGAGGACCACCCGGAGCGCGTGGTGGCGCATCGACTCCACCATCCCGGTCAGCTCCTCGACGGTCTCGCCCTTGACCCGCAGCGCGGCCAGGAAACCCCCCATCTGGGCGGGGGTGGCCACCCCTTCCATGATCTCGTCCATCACCGCCCGTGCGGTCGCCACGTCGAGATCCTTCCCGTCGGCGACGCGGTTGAGAGCACCCACCAGAAACTGGGTCATGGCAGGCGCACGGTACCATCCCAACTGGAGTCGGCATCATGACGGCACGCAGCGACGCGCTCTTTGACCCTGAGGTGGTCAGCCCGTGGCGAATCGGCGAAGGCCGCCGGGGCGTGCTGCTCCTGCACGGCTTCGCGGGGACGCCGCCGGAGCTCCGCCGCCTGGGAGAGGCGCTCGCCCGCTGCGGATGGCGCTGCTACGGTCCTCTCCTCGCCGGTCACGGGACCACGCCGGAGGAGCTGGACCGGACCCGGTGGCAGGACTGGGCCGAGTCCGCGCAGGCAGCGCTCGCCGAGCTGCGCACCACGTGCGACGAGGTGATGGTCGCCGGCCAGTCCGGCGGGGGCAGCCTGGCCCTCCACCTGGCCGCCAACGACCCGGGGATTGCGGCGATCGCCTGCCTGGCGGCCCCCATCTGGCTGGGCGGCTGGAAGCCCCGGGCGCTGCCCGTCATCAAGCACCTGATCCGCTGGGATCGCCCCGAGGACGACGTCGACCTCTACCGGCTCGAAGGGGCGGCCGAGCTCTGGTCCTACGATCGCCGGTCGCTGAACTCGATCCACGAGTTCACCCGGCTGCTCGCCCGGGTCCGCGACGAGCTGCCCTCGATCCGCGCCCCGGTGCTCCTCATCCACGGGGAGCGTGACCGGGTCATCAACCCGGCCAACTCCGTGGAGATCGAGCGCCGGCTCCTCTGCAGCGCCGCGGTGGAGCGGCGCACCTTACCGCGCAGCGGTCACGGCATCTCGGTCGACATCGACCGTGACCTCGTCAACCGGCTTGTTGCGGCCTGGTTTGACAGATTCTCGCGAGCAGCGGCCGCGCCCGCTCAGACCTCAGGGCCGGCGGCCTCACCCTCCAGCAGCTGACGCAGACGCGCGGCGGTGCCGTCGTCAAGGACGAAGTTGTCCGGCTGCCCGCCCTCGGGGAGGGGCCGGCGGCGTGGCGGAGGCTGAGCTCGCGACCGCGCATCGTCGTCCTGCGGCTCCCCGCGAACCTGATTGCCGCAGCCCCCGCAGCGGAGGACGCGCACCGACCGCCGCCCGCCCAGGTACTCACGGTGAGAGAGGCGAAGCTCGCCGCCGCAGAGGAGACAGGTCCGCTGTGAGCGCACCGTCACCGGTCGTGGCAGCCGCGTGCCCGATGACACTTCCCCGGTCCCATCACCCACACCTCCGGAAGCATACGAGGAGACCACGAGGACGGATGCGAGGAGGTCCGAGCGCGGCCGCCGCGGCCCTCGCCGCATAGTGGGATGGTGAACGTGCAGTTGATCGATCGGCTGCGCCACGCCTTCGCGACGCCCGCGCCGGAGGCCCCACCACCGGCGGGGAAGCGTGAGGCGGCGGTCCTGATGCTCTTCGACCCGGCCCGTGACGGCCTCCCCCTCCTCTTCGTCCGGCGGTCCGAGCATCTCCGGCACCACGCGGGCCAGATCGGCCTTCCCGGCGGCTCGCGGGAACCCGAGGACGGCGATCTCGTCGCCACCGCCCTCCGCGAGGCGGGCGAGGAGGTCGGCCTCGATCCCACCTGCGTCGAGGTCCTGGGGGCGCTCCCACCCCGTCTCACGCACCGCTCCGATCTCTGGCTGACCCCGATCGCGGGACTGCAGACGCGGCCCTTCAGCGTGCGTGGCGACGGCAACGAGGTGGCGGAGTGGTTCTGGCTCCGGCTCAGCGATCTGCTGACCGCGCCCCATCGCGTCGAGGAGTGGATGGCGGAGGACGGCGAGCACCGTCAGGTCCACTACTACGAGGCCGAGGGACGGACGGTCTGGGGGGTGACGGGCTGGATCGTCCACGACCTGCTGGAGCGCCTCGGAACCGCCTGACCAGAGGCCCTGCGCGCCCGTGACCTCAGCGGAAGGTCGGGTGGCGGACGAAGGGGTTGCTCCGCATCTCCTCGCCGATGGTGGTCGCCGGCCCGTGGCCGGGATGGACCACGGTCTCCGGCGGGAGGGCGTAGAGGCGATCCTGGATCGAGAAGAGCAGGCTCTCCCCGGAGCCACCGGGAAGGTCCGTCCGTCCCACGCTGCGCCGGAAGAGGGTGTCGCCCGCCAGCAGGTCGATCCCGACCAGGAAGCAGACCGATCCCGGCGTATGCCCGGGGGTGTGGAGCACCGCGACCTCCAGACCCTGCCAGGCGATCACCTGCCCGGCGCTGAGGTCATCCTCGCAGACCACCTCGGGCAGCCCCGCCGGGATGCCGGGGAAGGGTCCCGGGTCGGCGAGCAGCCAGCGGTCCGCCGGATGGATGGCGGCGGTGCAGCCGAGGGCCGCCTTCATCGCGGGCACCCCGGCCAGGTGGTCGAGGTGGCCGTGGGTGAGCAGGATGCGGTCGGAAGCCAGCCCTGCCCCCTCCAGGAAGCGGAGCGCGGCGTCAGCCTGCAACCCCGGGTCGACGACGAGGCAGCGCTGCGTGTCCCGGCGCCGCAGGACGTAGCAGTTCTCGTCGTAGAGGGGATCGGTGAAGACGTGGAGCTGGAGGAGGTCGCGCAGCACGTCCATCAGGCGCGAGCCATCAGTGGGAGCGTTTCGATGCCGGCGACGATAGCGGATCAACCAGCCCGGGCAGACCGAGGGTCGCCGGCGGCCGGGAGCGCCGCAGTGACCAGGCGGGCTGACGCGACACGAATTCGTAGAGGGCCGCCGGGCGCCCGGGAACGCCCTTGGCGACCAGTCCGGTGGCCTGCACCAGGCCGCTCCGCTCCAGCTCACGACGGAAGTTGCTCGGTTCGTAGCGGACGCCGCTGATCGCCTCGAAGACGCCGCGCGCCTGGGGCATGGTGAAGCGCTCCGGGAGCAGCCCGACGCTGATGTTCGACCACCAGAGCTTGCCCCGCAGCCGGTCGACGCCGTCGCCGATGATCCCGCCGTGATCCAGGGCCAGGGTGGGCAGGTCGTCCACCGGCCACCAGCGCGCCTGGCTCTCGTCGGCCCGCAGCACGACCGCGTCGATCAGGGCGAGATAGGCGACGGTCGGGATCCATCCCCGGGGATCGCGATGCGGGTCCCCGTAGGACTGGAGCTGCTCCAGGTAGACGGCACCCACCCCCGTCTTCTCGGTGAGCTTGCGCTGCGCGGTCTCGGCGGGGCGCTCGTCACGGCTCATGAAGCCGCCCGGGAGAGCCCATGCGCCGGGGTCGGGGGGATCGTCGCGACGAACCAGCAGGACGTGGAGGCGTCCGCCCAGAGGGGCCAGCACCACGGGCACGGCGGTCATGCCCGCCGGCGCGTCGAATCCTGCCGAATTGCGAGCGGTCAAGGGCATCAGGGCGACGCTATCAGGTCCGGCTCCCGACCGCCTCAAGGGCGCGACGACCGCGCCGCCGCGAGCAGGCGGGCCGGCCCGCTCACCCCCTGGGGCGCGAGGAGCCCGACGGCCAGCCCGAGGTGGCGTTCACCGACCGGGAGGGAACGTGAAAGTCGTTCCGCCTTTCGGCCGGCGGTGGGACGGACGGGGCAGCCTGTGGCTTCCAGTCCTCGTGCCGCCGCACTTGGTAACCGACGTGCTGGGGCGTCCTCGGGCAGTCCAGCGACGGTGCCGCGTAGCCGGCAAAGGTGCCCCCCTGCCGGTGCCCGGGAAGAGTTCGCCGCCTGGGTTGGAGGCGGAAAGCCCAGCGAACCTGGTTGAGCAGGAGAACGCAGGTGGCTCCGGCGGCCGCGACCAGGGGCAGAGCGGCGAGACTGGCCCCGTAGGCGAGGGCGATCGTGGTCAGCACGATGGCGCACGCCTCGATGAGAAGGACACCGAAGCGGGCGATCCGCCGGCGGTCGGCGAGGCGGTAGACGAGGTCCAGCTCCACCACGGAGACGGCCGCGACGACGAGCAGGACGGTTCCGGAATTCAGACCACCCAGGGGCAGCTGCACGGCATGGGTGGAGTCCAGGGTGAGGACGACGGAGGGGAGCCGCGCCGGGAGCAGGCTGACGAGGAGCAGCACGCTGAGGATGCGCACCACCAGGAACGTCTGGCAGGCGGCGATGGCCGTGCCCACCCGGCGCTCGATGTCGGCGGCCTGACGGTGCCCTCCCTCGAGGGTCACCACGTTGCCGCACTCGGAACCGGGCGCGTAACTCATGCGCGATTGACGTTAGCGAGGGGATCGTCACCCTCAGTTGCGAGGACGTAACAGGCGGGATACAGCGCACCGAAGGCCGGCCCCGCCCGCCGGGCAATCACGACGACGGCCCCGCCCCGGCGGTGAGGCTCCCCCATGCCGCTCGTGCCAGACTGCGGCCCGGACTGGCATGATCGCTACCGCGATTGAACCCAGGGGATGAGGTGAATCCTTCCGAACCCACCTTGAGCCCGGAACAGGCCGAGGCGCACCGGCACCTCATCCTGTTCCTGCGCGGGCTGAGCAAACTCGACGCTGCCCTCGGACTCTGGCGGCCGGACTACGGGCGGCTCCGGGCGTCCGCGGCAGCAGCCAGCTCACCGGCGAGCGAAGCCGACATCGCCGAGGCACACCGCCTCTATGCGGAAGGCCTCGGCTACTTCGCCGATCGCCCGGGAATCGCCCGGACGCTCAGGATGGCCGCCGCCAGCGACATCGCCGCCGCCATCGAGGACTCGATCATCAGGTTCGGCGCGCCGATCGCGCCCGTCGAGTGGCTGGTCTCGCCGGCGGCTCGCGCCGGTCTCCAAGCCCCGGGTGGGCAGCCCCCGGGGGTTCCGATCTCCGAGGCGGACATCCTGGCCGCCGGCGGCCGTGTCGCCCTCAGCCCGTGGGACGTTGAGCGCTCCACCGCGACCCCGCCGGCGGGTAGGGGGGCACCAGTCCGGAAGGCCCCTCCACCACCACCCCGAGGATCCGCACCTGCCGCGGCTCGCCAGCCCGCCATGCCCCCGGTCCAGCGTGGACCGGCCACCGAGAGCTCCCCGGGACAGCACGGCAGGAGGGTATTCCTGATCGGCCTGGGACTCGCCGCTCTGCTGGTGATGATCCTCCTCGTCGCCGCGGTCTTCTTCAGCACCAGGTACCTCCTCGGCGCGGGCCCGACGGCGCCCGCCGCGGTGGCATCGCCGGCCCAGGCGACCCTGCCCCCCTCCGACCTGCCGAGCGGCTCACCGGCGAACGTCCTCGCCCCCGTCGCCGCCTGCACCACGCTCCCCTCCGGGAAGCTGCCCACCGGGCTCACCCTCGCCTCCACGACGAGCGGCATCGGCACCGAACCCGCGACCGGGTACTCCTACCCCTTCATCACCATCCAGTTGGGCGGCGCCGTCCAGTCCTCCACCCCCGCCATCAGCTTGATCGCAGCGGTCCTTCCCTTTGATGCGACGGCGCCCGCCAGCGCTACGGCGTCCGCGCCCAGCGGACCGGTCGACCGCGCCGGCACCCTCCAGCTGATCGCCTACTGGAATGGGAGCCAGTGGTACGGAGCGCTCCGGAGCTGGTCGGGGTCGGCCTGGTCCCTCTCGGTCGACACCGCCCCCGGGGTCGACACCCCCTCCGGGGTCGACGTCGTCCAGAACGGGCCCGCGGTCACCCTCTACTGGGAGGGGCTCGCCGCCGGGGACAAGTACGGCGTGATCGTCGCCAGCTCGACCGGCTGCGCCGACCTGGGGCTCAGCTCCACGCTGGCCCCCGAACAGACCTACGGCACCACGTCGACGCCCTGAGGCGCCGGGTCTCAGCCGGCGGGGATGGGCCGCGCCTGCGGCGTCCAGGCCCAGGCGCCCTCGGCGCCGCGGAACATGGGCAGCTCCTCGGCGGGACGCGCCCCGCTGAAGAGGAACCCCTGCCCGCCGTGGCAGCCGAGATCGCGGAGGATCGCGGCCTGCGCCGCCGTCTCGACGCCCTTGCCGACGCAGAGCCAGCCCGCGGCGCGGACCTGGGCGGCGATCCCCGCCACGCGCGCCCTCCGTTCGGCGTCGGTCTCGATGCCGTCGAGCAGCCCCATCCGGAGCTTGACCATGCGGATCGGAAGGTTGCGCAGCTCGTCGGTCATCTGACCGTCGTAGTCGTCGGCGACCAGGGTGATCCCGAGGGCGGCGAGGTCCCGGAGGATGCTTCGCGCCGAGAGCGGGTCGCGAGCAAGCAGCTTGAGGGGGATCTCGAGGATCAGCCGGCCCGGCGCCAGCCCGACCTCGGCAAGGATGTGATCGACACTTCCCACCAGGTTGGGGAGAAAGTACTCCTGGGGAGAGAGGTTGACCGAGAGGGCCGGCCCCGACGCGCTGGCGACGGGCCACCTGACCGCCTCCGCGGCGGCCTCGTGGAGGATGGTCTGGCCGATCCGCGTCATGAGACCGCTGCGCTGGGCGGCCTCGACGAAGCTGGCTGCGTCGAAGAGACCGACCTGAGCCCGCTGCCATCTCATCAGGGCTTCGAACGAGGTGAGGGCCCGGGTCTGCAGCTCGACCACGGGCTGGTAGAAGACCCGGAACTCGTGATTGTCGACGGCGTAGCGGAGAGCGATCTCAGTCTGGCGCTGCGCGGTCACGCGGGCCTGCAGGGCGGTGTCGGCCAGTTCGTAGGCGGCACGACCCCGGTTGCTGAGGCGGGCCGATGCCCCCCGGGCCTCGGCGAGAAGCGCAGCGACTGTGGCACCGGCCTCGGTCACCCGCCCGCCGCGCGCGGCGATGCCGATGGCGATCGTGATGGGCACGCTCTCCTCGGTGACGACGAGCGGCTCGCGGCAGGCACGCAGCAGGCGATCGGCGAGCGCCGCGATGGCCAGCTCGTCGCCGTCCCGGCGGGCGATAACGAGGCTGCGGTCAGCGGTCCGGGCCATGGTGTCGCTCGGCCGGAGCACCGGCCGGAGCCGGATGGCGAGCGCGAGCATCAGCGCGTCCACGTCACCGTGGGCGTAGCGACCGGCGAGTGTCTCCAGGTTGTTGATGGCGAGCACGAGGACGGACAGCGGCCACTCCTCATCCAGCAGTCCGAGGAGGTCTGCCTCGCTCCGAACGGCGATGGCGTCGCCGACCGCCCGAGCCCGAGCCCGCTGATCGGCGGCGGCGAGCACGGCCTCTCCGGCCGACTTCCAGTCCTGGGCGAGGTTGATGATGCCGTCGGCACCGGCGTGGGCGGCCACCTCCGCGCGTGCCTCCCCCACCTGGTCGTCGAGAACCAGCAGGGCGGCGTCCGGACAGGCAAGCCGCACGACGGCGACGGCGTCGTGCAGGGCGAGCAGCGAGAGCCCGCTCCGGCAGAGGACGACCGCCCGGGTCCTTCCGGACTCGGTCAGAGCCGCCAGATCCTCGGCCCGGGTGACCTCCCGGACGCGGAGGAGGGTGCCCGCGGTCAGCCGCTGGCGGACCGGCGCGGAGGCGGCGTCATCGTCCCGGACCACGACCACCTCGTCATCGACGGGCGCCACCTCGTCGATGTTGGCCTGAGCCAGCTTGCCGATCAAACCGCTCCCGCTTCCCCGGGATGTGGTCTTCCAGGTCATGGTTCCTTGATCCACCCCTGAGATCGCCGCGAAGTGCTGGGCGCCGGCGGGCACGTGCAACCGCGTGCGGAGGCGCCGCCCGCCAATGGTGGGCACTCGCGGGCGGTGGGAAGAGCGCCGTCGATAGGGAGTGACACCGTCGATTGGCCCTGTCACATTCCCGTTGCAATGGGGTCAAGGGGACGGGGGCCGGCCGGCGTGATCGGCCAGGCGTCGTGCGCGCCTCGCCGGGGTACTGTGGGAGGGCGAGCCCACGATCCGAGGACATGGCAATGAACGAGAGCACCCATCCCATGAACCTGACCGAGGCCGAGTGGCGTGCCCGGCTCTCCCCCGAGCAGTACTCCGTCCTGCGGCAGAAGGGGACCGAACCAGCCTTCACGGGAAGCTACTGGCAGAACCACGACACCGGTGCCTACCACTGCGCCGGCTGCGGAGCCCAGCTGTTCCGCTCGGACACCAAGTTCGACTCGGGATGCGGGTGGCCCAGCTTCACGGAGCCCGCCGACCTGGAGGCGGTCGACTTCCATGTCGACAAGAGTCACGGGATGACCCGCACCGAGGTGGTCTGCCGGAGCTGTGGCGGGCACCTGGGCCACGTCTTTGACGACGGACCAGGGCCGACCGGGAAGCGCTACTGCATCAACTCCGCCTCGCTCGAGATGATCGCCGAGAAGTGACGGGATCGTCGGCCCGGCCACCGGCCGGCATGGGGACAGGGGCGTCCGGAGAAGTCGTTCGCGGGCGCGGCGGGATCGCCGTCCGGCCCGTCCGCCCCGACGAGTGCGCCGAGGCCGGCCGCCAGACCCGTGCCGGCTTCGCGGCACTGTTCGGCGAGGCTGACGCCGAATACCTCGACGTGGTCGCCGACGTCGCCGGGCGCATCGACCGCACAACCGTCCTGGTGGCCATCGACGGCAACCAGATCGTGGGCTCGATAACGGTCGAGCTCACCACCAAGCTCGATCCTGAGCAGCAGCAGCTGGCGCCGGGCGAAGCCCACCTGCGCATGCTCGGCGTCGCCCCGGCGGCCCAGGGGCGCGGCGCTGGACGTGCCCTGCTGGAGGGGGCGGCCGCGGTGGCCCGGGCGGCCGGGAAGAGCCGGCTCACGCTCCGCACCCTGCCGGAGATGGCGGCGGCCCGGCGGCTGTACGAGGCGATGGGCTTCGAGGGCGGCGCGCCAGAGGAGCACGCGCCCGGGCGCATCCACTACAGCTACGAGCTCGGGCTGAGGCCGGACGAGCCCACCATCTGAGCTCCGCCCGACCCCACGCGGGCCCCCAGGGCGGCGAAATACGGCACATCGGGCTCCGAGGGGACTCTGAGCAAATTCACAGGTTCGGGTGCCACCATCGGGAGCATGGACGGTTCTGAGGCCGCGCCCACCCGAGTGCTCGTGGTCGATGACGAGCGCAACATCACCGACCTGGTCACCATGGCCCTCCGCTACGAGGGCTTCGCGGTGGAGAGCGCCGCAACCGCCCGTCAGGCCCGGGAGGCGGTGCTCGACCGCCGGCCGGACCTGATCGTCCTCGACGTCGGGCTCCCCGACGAGGACGGTTTCAGGCTCACCCAGCGCCTCGTCGCCGAGGGTCACCGGGTGCCGGTGATCTTCCTGACCGCCCGCGACGCCACCGAGGAGAAGGTGCGCGGGCTCACCGTCGGCGGCGACGACTACATGACCAAGCCCTTCAGCATCGAGGAGCTGGTGGCCCGGATCCGAGCCGTGCTCCGGCGCTACCAGGGCAGTCCCGGCACGACGTCCACGCGGCTCACCGTCGCCGACCTGGAGCTGGATGAGGAGAGCCACGAGGTCTGGCGCGCCGGCAGGCCGATCGAGCTGACCCGCACCGAGTTCCGGCTGCTCCACTACCTCCTCGCCAACGCCCGCCGGGTGCTCTCTCGATCCCAGATCCTCGACCATGTCTGGGACTACGACTTCGGGGGGGATGCGGGAGTGCTGGAGACCTACATCAGCTACCTCCGGCGCAAGGTGGACTTCACCGACCCCCCGCTGATCCACACCGTGCGCGGGGTCGGCTACGTGCTCCGGCCTCCCCGCCCGGCGTGAGATGACACTGCGGGCGCGACTGCTGCTCGCCCTGGTGCCGCTCTTCGTCCTCTGCCTGGTGGCGGCGGACGCGGCAACCTACGCCGAGCAGCAGTCTTTCCTCTACGGGCAGCTCCAGCAGCAGGCGCAGAGCGGCGCCAGCCTGGTGGCAGGCTCCGCGCCCGGTGGCGGCGGGCAGACGGGCCCCAAGGGTGGCGGCCCCGGAGGGCCCGGATCACCCCCGGGAGTGGTCTGGGGCGAGGTGCTCTCCGCGACGGGTGGCGTGGTGGACAGCCCAGAGTTTTTGGGCGTCCCGACGCAGGATCGATTGAGCGCCACCGTCAACCACCCTGAACTGCCCGGACCGGTCGCCTCCAAGCCCGGCCAGTACATCACCGTGAGCGGGGTGGGCAGCTACAGCCAGTACCTGGTCTACATCGAGCCGGCGGGCGGCGGCAATGGCGACATCGTCGTCACCGCCGTT
>Ga0302157_10006058_pt1 | contig 12604 bp, 6 predicted proteins | sample I_Bog_N3_3_FD_193502 | JGI IMG/M metagenome (GOLD analysis project Ga0302157, IMG submission 193502) | Peat permafrost microbial communities from Stordalen Mire near Abisko, Sweden - I_Bog_N3_3 | ecosystem: Environmental > Terrestrial > Soil > Wetlands > Peat | place: Sweden: Abisko, Stordalen...
CGTTCACCTGCGCATTTACCAGCGGTCGCAAATTCGTCATGGTGATCGGAAATTCCGCCATCCGCGCGAGCTTGCAGCTGCCGGCGAACACCGGAAGCGCGGGCACCGACACTGCGACCATGGCGACGACGAGCTTACATGGCGGCATGGAGACAAGGCAGCATGGAGATAACGTCCGTGTTGGTGCTTCGCGAGTGTGCGCCAGAGTCCGGGGACGGGTCAAAGGCCCTCGGCGCGCGCCTTGGCCCGGCGGGTCGCCCATATTATAATTGCATGCCCCCGCTGCCCATGCTCAACATCCAATTCTCGAATCGGCTCGAAGTGCTGCGCGATGCCCTGCTTGCGCGGGTCGCGGAATTCCCTGCTTCGCCACTAAGCGCGCCACAGATCATCGTGCCGAGCGGCGCCATGCGCCGCCACTTGACGCTGGCCATGGCGGATCGCGACGGCATTTGCGCGAACGTCGACTTCCTCTACCTCGCCGAGTGGCTGTGGCGGCAGATCGGCCACGTCGTCGAGTCGGTCGAAACCGATTCGCCTTACGCCACGCCGGTGCTGACCTGGCGCATCTTTCCGCTGCTGCACGATGGCGGCTGGACGAGCCGCTTTCCGCGACTCGCCCGGTACCTCGCGCAGGCCGACGATCCCGTGCGCTTTGATCTGGCGGCACAGCTCGCGGCCCTGTTCGAACAGTACATCACCTACCGCCAGGATTGGATGAGCGCGTGGCTCGCGGGCACCGTGGCCGTGCTGCCGCAGGCATCCAAGGCCCAGTCGGACGACCAGGATTGGCAGGCGGAGCTCTTCCGTCGCGTCAGCGCCGCCATGGGCGCGCGCCGGGAACATCCTGCGATGAGTTTCTTTCGCGCCATGGGGGCCGCGGCGGCCGATGCGCCGAACCCGTTCGGCTTGCCCGGGATCGTGCACGTCTTTTGTCTGCCGGCGATACCGCCGCTGTACATGGACTTGTTGACCGGACTGGCTCGGTGGATCGACGTGCGACTCTATGTCTTGAACCCCTGCCGCGAGTACTGGTTCGAGATCGTCAATCCCAAGCGGCTCAGTGCGCTCACCGTGCGCGGCGCGGCGGCCTATCAGGAAACGGGCAACCGCTTGCTGGCTTCCTGGGGCGCGCAAACCAAGGCGCAAATCGAATTGCTGCTGGAGGGAGCCGAGCATGCGCCGGTCGATGACGGCGGCTATCGCGAGGACTTCCCGGACAGCCTGCTCGGCCGGCTGCAGCGGACCATTCTCGATCTGACCGAACTGGCGCCAGGCAGCATCCGCGTGCCGGCGGCGGATCGCAGCATCGAGATTCACGTGTGTCATTCCCTGACGCGGGAGCTGGAGGTGCTGCAGGATCAATTGCTCGCGCTGCTGGCGGCTCCGGCGCCGCCGACCGCCGGCGACATTCTGGTGCTGACACCGGATCTCGAGGCCGCCGCACCGCTCATCGAGGCGGTGTTCGGCAACGCGCCGGCCGATCGCCGGCTGCCGTTCGTCGTGAGCGGCCGCGGGCGTAGCACCGTCAACGCGGCAGCGCGGGCCTTACTCGGCTTGCTCGCGGTGCTGACCTCGCGTTTTCCCGCGAGCGCGCTGATCGAACTGTTGCAGCAGCCGATGATCGGGCGCCGCTGCGGCATTGCGCAGGATGAGCTGCGGAACATTCAGGGCTGGATGCAGGAGAGCGGCATCCGTTGGGGAATCGACGGGGCCCACCGGCGCGAGTACGGCCTGCCGGAACTGGAGCGCTTCAGCCTCGAGGATGGGCTGCATCGGCTGTTCCTGGGCTACGCGCTGCCGGAGCGGGTGTCGACTCCCACGCTCGGCCGTGTGCCCGCCGGTAACGCCGAGGGCTCGGCGGCGCTCGACCTCGGCCGCTTCGCGCATTTCGTCGGGCGCCTGGAAGCGCTGCGCAGCGACCTGCGGCAGCCGCGATCGGCGGACGCGTGGCTGGCCTCGCTGCACGGCGTGCTCGATGAGTTTCTCGCCGCGAGCGGCGAGGACTTGGATGCGCTCGCCGAAGTGCGCGAGTCCATCCGCAGCTTGCACGCGCACATGGTGGGCGGCGACCTTGCGGCGGAGGTGCCGCTGCAGGTGCTGCGCGCGGCGCTTGCCGCCGAGCTCGACGATCCGGCGCGCGGCGCGGTGCCGTCGGGCGCAATCACGTTCGCGGCGATCAGCAGTCTGCGCAACCTGCCGTATCGGGTCATCTGCGCGATCGGACTCAATGACGGCGCGTTCCCGCGGGCCGCGCGCGCGAACGAGTTCGATTTGATGGCCGCCGCCCCGCGCCGCGGCGACCGGCAGCGCCGCGCGGAAGATCGCGGCGTGTTCCTGGATCTGCTGCTGGCGGCACGGCAATGCTTGTACTTGAGCTACACGGGCCGGAGCATTCGCGACAACGCCGTGTTGCCGCCGTCGGTGCTCATCGCGGAGCTCATCGACACGCTGCGGCCTGCCATCGCCGCCGATCCCCGAGATCCGGAGGCGCTCGCGGCAGCCTGCCGGAAGCTCGTCGTGGAACACCCGCTGCAGGCGTTTTCCACGCAAGCTTTTGCCGCCGACGCCGATCCCCGGCTGCGCAGCTTCGATCGCGAATTGTTCGACGCCCTGCGGCATTCGCCGCAGCATGTCAGCGCACCCACGCAACCGCCGCCGTCGCCCGACGACACGCCGGCGGACGACGACGACGAGAAATCGGAGGGCGCACGCGCGGGCGCCTTTTTTGCAAAGTCGCTCGCGGCGCCGGGTCCGGAGTCGCGTCGGGTGTCGCTCGAGCAATTCCTTGGGTTCTTCCACAATCCCTGCCATTTCCTGCTGCAGAATCGGTTGGGCATTGCGTTCAGCCGCGAGGAGGAGACGCCAGCGGACGATGAACCGTTCCTGCCGGATTTCGATGCGCGCCGGGCGCTGGCCGAACGGCTGCTGCCGCAAGCCATGCAGGGCCTGGATCGCCAGCAACTCGAAAGTCTCGCTGCCGCGGGCGTGGAATATCCGCCGGGCACTTTGGGACTAACGCTGCTCGACAGTGAGATGGGGACGCTGCGCCGCTTTGCCGATGCATTCAGGCAGGCCACCGCGGCCGCCTGCTTGGCGCCGGTCGCGGTGAATCTCGCGTTCGACATCGAGGGCGAGGATTGGGAACTCGCGACGGTATTTTCCGATTTGCGGCCGGGTGGCCTCGTGCGCCACCGCTACGATGACGCGCGCCCCACGGATTACCTTGCAGGATGGCTCACGCATCTCGTGATCTGCGCCGCGCCCGCCGTGGGCATGACGCTCGCAACGCAGTGGATCTCGCGCGACGGCAGCTACCGGCTCGCCGCCTGCCCCGAGGCGCGCACGATCCTCGAACGCCTGCTGCGGCTGTACCGCAGCGGCTTGTGCGAACCGCTGCACTTTTTCCCGAAAGCGGCATGGGAATACATTCTCACCGGCCGCAATCTCGGCAAAGCCCGGGCAAAATGGCACCCCGCGTACGATGCCGCCCACGGCGAGGATCGACACGCGGCGTATCAGCTCGCATTGCGCGGCAAGGCCGACCCGATCGATGCCGACTTTGCACATTGCGCCGAGGTGGTGTTCGGCCCCGTCGAGGCATACATCGACGACGTGCGCCTCGACCTGCATCAGGCCCGGGCGAGCCGTCCCCGATGAGTGCGTCCGACCAGCTGGATGTGGCCCGTTGCGCGCTCGATGGCGTGAACCTCATCGAGGCCTCCGCCGGCACCGGCAAGACCTGGACCATCTGCGAGTTGTACCTGCGGCTGTTGCTGGAACGCAAGCTCAGCGTACAGCAGATCCTCGTGGTGACGTTCACCAACGCGGCCACGGCCGAACTGCGGGATCGCATCCGCTCGCGGATCGTGGAGAGGCTCGCAGCGTTGCGCGCGGAACCGCCGCTGAGCGCGGAACCACTGCCTGGAGCGCAACCGTCCCCGGGCGCGGAACGGCAGGGTTGGGCCGACCGCCTGCAACTCGCGCTGCATGCGTTCGACGAGGCGTCGATCTTCACGATTCACGGCTTCTGTCAGCGGGCGCTCGCCGACAATCCGTTCGCGGCCGGTCTGCCGCTGACGCTGGAACTCGTCGAGGACGGTCAGGAGTTGTTGATGGAGGCGGTCAACGATTTCTGGCGGCGCCACGTGGCCGCCGCCACCGTGGCGCCCGAATTCGCGCGGTATCTGCATGAGCGCGAGGATTCGCCGGAGAAGTACGCCAAGTTACTGAAACGGCACCTGGCCAAGCCGTTGGCGCGGCATCTGTGGCCGGCGGATGACGGCACGGCGCCGATCGATGCGGCCGCGCTCGCCGGGCCCTACCGGGCGGCGCGCGGCGCGTGGCTCACCGACCGCGACGCCATCATCGCGCTGCTGCGGCGTTCGCTGCCGTCCTTGCATGGGACGACGTACAACGAGTCGAGCATTCACACCGCCGCGGAGCGCTGGGATGCGATCTGCCGCGACGACGACCCGCTCGTTCACATCGACACGCGCGGCGCGACATCCAACTCCAAAGAGAAGGCGAATTTGCTGCGCGCAACCACGCTGACGTTGCGGCAAAAGAAAAATTGCGTGGCGCCGACCCATGCATTCTTCCAGCTTGCGGATGCGTTTCTCGATCTGCGCGTACGGCTCGCGGCCGGCCAGTTGCGCGCGCGCGCGCGCCTCCTCGGCCGCTTGTTCGACGAGGCCGGCAGCCAATTGCGGCTGGAGAAGCGTGCGCGGCGGGTGGTCTCCTTCGACGACATGCTGTCGAACGTGCGCGAGCGGCTGGAAGATCCCGCCTACCCGTGGCTGGCGGCGTCGATCCGCGCGCGCTTCCCGGCAGCGCTGATCGACGAGTTTCAGGACACCGATCCCCTGCAATTCGACATCTTCCGCCGGATTTACGCGACGCGGGAGGCCGGCGTGTTCCTGGTCGGCGATCCGAAGCAGGCCATCTACAGTTTTCGCCACGCCGATCTGCACACCTACCTGCGTGCCAAGCGCTGGGCGCAGCGGCAATGGTCGCTCGCGGACAACCAGCGCTCGAGCGAGAAGCTGTTGCAGGCGCTAAATACGCTGTTCGCGGCGAACCCGCAAGCATTTATCCTTCCCGACCTCAATTATCGACGCGTCGGCTACGGCAAGAAGCTGCGCAAGCGCTGGGTGGATCAGACCGAAGCGCGTGCGCCGCTGCAGGTGTGGCAGCTGCCGTCGGGCGCGAATGGACCCTTGTTGAAATCCGCGGCGAAGCGCGCTGCCGCCGCGGCCACGGCCGGCGAAATCGCGAGGCTGCTCGAGCAGGCGGCGCTGGGTCGGATCACGTTGGACGGGGAGCCGCTGCATCCGCGCGACATCGCCGTGCTCGTGCGTACGCACGCGCTCGGCGGCGAGATCAAGCGCGCGCTGGCGGCACTCCACGTCGGCTCCGTGGAGATCGGCCGCAGCAACATCTTCGGCACGGTGGATGCGCGCGACCTGAGCACGGTGCTCCTCGCCATTGCAGCCCCCGCGCGCGCTGCCCTGGTGCGCGGCGCATTGGCCACCGACCTCTTTGGCAAGGATGCGGCCGAGATCGAGGCGATTGCGGCGAGCGAAACCCTGCTCACGGCGCAGATTCGTCAATTCACCGAATACCGTGATCTATGGGTCGACCGCGGTTTCGGCGTGATGTACCGCAGGCTGCTTGGCGAGGAAACCGTGGCGCGGCGCCTGCTCTTGCGGCCCGACGGCGAGCGCCGGCTCACCAATTTCCTGCATCTGGGCGAGATCCTGCAGCAGGCTGAGGAAACACACGCGTCCCCGGAGGCGCTGCTGCGCTATTTCCAGGCCGCGTGCGCGGAGGAGAACTCCAGCGAGGCCGCGCAATTGCGCCTCGAGTCCGACCACAACCTCGTGCAGATCGTGACGATTCATACCTGCAAGGGACTCGAGTACCCGGTGGTTTTCTGTCCTTTCCTCTGCGAGGGGCGCGCCAAAACCGGGGGTCCCGCGCTCGAGGGCGATGAATACCACGACGCGGAACTCGAGCCGGTCATCGATTTTCGCGACTTGCCGCCCGATGATCCGCAGCAGTTACAGGTTGAGGAGAAGATGCGGCTGGAACAGGCGGCGGAGTCCGTGCGCCTGCTCTATGTCGCTGTGACGCGCGCCGTGCACCGCTGTTATCTGGTGGCGGGCGTGTACGTCGCGAGTCAATCCGTCAAGGAAAGTACCCGCAGCATGCTCAATTGGCTCGTGGCGGGAGGAGGTCAGTCGATCGAGCAGTGGTTGGCCGGGACACTCACCGCGGCCGAAGTGGATGCGGCCTGGCGGACGCTCGCCCGGGCGGGCGGCGGTGCCATCGACGTATCGGCGCTGCCCGCGGGCATCGCCACCCCGGTCACGCGCAGGCTTGCCGGCGCGGCGACCTTGTCCTTGCCCGCACCGCCGCCGGCGACGCCGGTCGACTGGCGCCTCAGCAGCTACAGCGGTCTTAAGTTTGGCGCGCAGAGCGAACGGGCCGCCGGTGATTACGATGCGCGCATCCTGGCCACCCCGGCGGCGCTCGCGCCGGCGGCGGGAATTGCCGCGGACGACATTCTGCACTTTCCCCGCGGTGCGGCTGCGGGGGAATGCATTCACGCCGTGTTCGAGACCGTGGATTTCACCGACCCCGCGGGCTGGGAGCGGGCGATCGCCACTGCACTCGCGACGCACCCGCCAACGCTCACGGACAGCGCGGATCCGCTGCCGCCGCAACGACTCGCGGACATGCTGCGGAATCTGCTCAAGGACGTGACCGCCGCGACGCTGATGCCGGGCTTGCAGCTGCGTTCGATCCCGACCAGCGCCCGCCTGACCGAGCTCGAATTCAACTTTCCGGTCTCACGGGTGACGGCGGGGGCGTTGAACGACACGCTCGCCGATCTGGGATATCGTGTCCCGAGCCTGAAGTTCGGTCAACTCACGGGCTATCTCAAGGGATTCATCGACCTCATCATCGAACATCGGGGCCGGTACATCATCGTTGACTGGAAGTCGAACCACCTGGGCTTCAGCGCCGCCGACTATGCGTCCGAACCCGTGGCGCGCGCGATGGCCGAACACGGCTACCACCTGCAGCATCTGCTCTACACGGTCGCGCTCGATCGGTATCTGCGGCTGCGGCTGCGCGACTACCGCTACGACGCGCACTTCGGCGGCGTGCTGTATCTGTTCGTGCGCGGCGTGCGGCCCGCGTGGGCCGGCGGCGACGGCGTCAGTTCCGGGGTGTATTGGCACCGCCCCCCGGCGACGGCCGTGCGATTGCTCAATGAGACGCTCGGCGCCGCCGCGGCGCCTGCGGGAGCCGCCTGATGCCCGCCGCGCCGATCACCGCCGAGCGGGTGTTGGCCGACGCGTTCGGCGACCGGGTGCGACGCTGGGCCGAAGAGCAGGGCGCCTCGGCACAGGACAGCGCGCGCGTGGGCGAGGCCGCGCGCGCGCTCAGTGCGGCGGTCTCGGCCGGACAGGTCTGTCTGCGCCTGCAGTCCCTCGCGTTTTCAAGCCACGCCGCGAGTGCGGACCGCGACGCTAAGCCCGGGCAGGATCGCGATGTGCCGGGCTGGCGCGAGTCCCTACGCGCATCGCCTCTCGTGGGGTCGCCGGCGGCGCCCGGCGCCTTGCCGCTGATCTTGGACGACGCGGACCGGCTGTATCTGCATCGCTATTTCGATTACGAGGTGCGCCTGGCGCGCCGGCTCGAGCAGGCGCTTGGCTCCGATGACACCAGTGAGGGTGCCGCCGCCGCGGCGCAGATTCCACCCGCGGCCGCGGCCCTGCTCGCGCAGCTCTTTGCGGCGCCTGCGGCCGCGCCCGCCGCTGCCGCCGACTGGCAGCAAATCGCGGTGGTCACGGCCATGCTGGGCCGCCTGACCCTGATCAGCGGCGGTCCGGGCACCGGCAAGACGACGGCCGTCGTCAACCTGCTTGCCTGTTTGCTCGCGGCCGATCCACACTGCCGGATCGCGCTCGCCGCGCCGACCGGCAAAGCGGCGGCGCGGATCACCGAAACCATTCGCGGCCGTGTGGCGCACCTGCCGGCGGCACTCGCGGCGCTGCTGCCACAGGAATCCTTCACGATCCACCGCCTCCTCGGCGTGCTGCCGAACGGCGGCTTCCGCCATCGGGCGGGCAACCCCTTGCCGTTCGACGTGCTCATCGTCGATGAGGCGTCGATGCTCGACCTCGCGCTCGCGACCCACCTGTTCGAAGCGCTGCCGGACCACGCCCGCGTGATCCTGCTCGGCGACAAGGACCAGCTCGCCGCGGTGGAGTCGGGCGCCGTGTTCGCCGAACTCAGCGCGCATCCGCAGTGGAGCGCGGCGCGCGTGCAGGCGCTTGCACGGATTTGCCAGCTGCCGCCCGACGCCATCCGCCGCGCCGAGCCACGAGCCGACGCTGCGGAAACGCCGAGCCCGCTCACCGACTCGGTCGTGTGGCTCACGCGTAATTACCGCTTCGCCGGCGATTCTCCGATCGGCCGGCTCGCGACCCTGATCAATACAGGCGCGGCGGCGGCGGCGCTCGAGTGCATGCGCGACCAAACCGGCTCCTCGCTCACCTGGCACGATGTCGGCGCCGGCGCGGCCGCGGTGTCGACGTTTGCCGAGAACACCATCGCGGATTTTTATGGTGAATACGTCGAGGCGGTGCGCGCGGCGGCGGGCGGCGCGCCGGATCCGGTCGCGACTACGCGCGCGTTCGGCCGGTGCCGCGTCCTCTGCGCCGTGCGCGAGGGCATTCGCGGCACGCACGCGATCAATGAACTGCTCGGCCGGTCATTCCGCCGCGCGCTCGATCACCCACGGGACCCGGGGCCACAGTCCGATTGGTATCCGGGCCGGCCGGTGATCGTGCTTCGCAACGACTACGTCCTCAAGCTGTTCAACGGCGACATCGGTATCGTGCTGCCGGATGCGGACGGGGAATTGGCGGTGTACTTCCCCGATCCCGACGCCGGACTGCGCCGCGTGGCGCCGATGCGCCTGCCCGAACACGAGACGGCCTTTGCGATGACGGTGCACAAGTCGCAGGGCTCGGAGTTCGACGCGGTGATCGTGTTGTTGCCCGCCGAAAACAACCGCGTGCTGACGCGCGAACTGCTGTATACGGCGGTGACGCGCGCGCGGGAACGGGTGACGATCGTGGGCAGCCGGGACGTCGTGCAAACGACCATCGAAGCGCGGACCGACCGCGATTCAGGGCTGCTCAGCCGATTATTACAGCGCTGACGGAACCGCGAGCGGCCGGCGCTGTCATGACGGCAGGGAGCAACACGTCGTGGGGACCCGCCGTTGACCAGCCTCGTCATACGCGACACGCGGCCGATGATCCTGCTCGCGGTACTGGTTGCGCACATGGCGGTCATCCTGGTGCTGCTGCGGGCATCGCGGCCGGTGTTGCCGCTATCGACGAGTCCGCTCGAGCCGCTCGTGCTGCTGTTTTTGCGCGATCAGCCGCCGGCGGCGGAGCCCATGCCGGCCCCGGCCCCGGCGGTCACGCGCGGCCCCACGGCGCGCGGGTCTGCGATGACGCGCGCACCCGCGCCCGCGGAGCCAGCGCCCATAGCGCCCGCGGCGCCCGCGGCGCCCGCAGCGCCTGCGCCACCACCGATCGACTGGCAGCACGAAGCCGAGGTGGCCGCGCAAAACGGCATGGCCGAGGCACTGAAGCAAAGGGACTATCGGGATCTATCGGCGCTGTCGCCCGCGCAACTGAGCTGGGTAAGGCAAAATCACCTGCAGCCCGCGCCGCCGGGCATCGAGTGGCACCATCCGCGCTTCGAGTTCGACCGCTCCACCGGGCTTCCCATTTTTTGGATCAACGATCACTGCGTGCTCGTGACCGTCATGGTGTTTTGCGGGATTGGGCACATCGAACCGAACAGCCATTTGTTCGACCACATGCGCGATCCCGAAAAATAAAGCGGCGGTGTTATAATCCGCGCCCGCCAGGCGGGATCCGCCCACGGCGTGTGCAGGGCAGCACACAATCAATAGAGCAGCAAACAATCAATTGGGGGAGTCACTCATGCGCAAATTACTACTGCTGGTACTGGTGATGCCGACGCTCGCCATCGCGCAAAGCGCGTTCGACGGCACCTGGAAGACACGGCTCGACTCGGTGCAATTCTCGGGCAAGCCCGACAAGTTCACCCTCATCGATGGCGTATACGCCTGCAAGAGCTGCGCGCCGCCCTACAAGGTCAAGGCTGACGGCACGGATCAACCGGTGCCCGGACACGCCTACATCGATCATGAGGCGGTGACGATCGTGAGCCCGACATCGATCAAGGCGGTCGACAAGAAGGGCGACAAGGTCATCTTCGAGCAGACGCTCGAGCTGTCCGCCGATGGCTCGAAGCTGGTGGGCAAGTTCACGGGGTACACCGGCGACAAGCCGGCCAGCGGTTCGTACACCGAAAAGCGGGTGGGCCCGGCACCCAAGGGTGCGCACGCTATATCGGGAAGCTGGATGCAGGACAGCATGTCGGATATGTCCGATACCGCACGGACCGTGACACTGCAGTCGACGCCCAACGGGCTCAAGATCATGTGGAACGGGCAGACGATCGACGCGAAGTTCGATGGCAAGAAATATCCGAACGTCGGCGATCCCGGCAAGACCCTGGTCGTGCTGAAAAAGGTCAGCGATACGGAGGTCGTGGAGACCGATCGGCGCCAAGGCAAGGTGTTTGACATCGTCACGTGGAGCGTGGCCGCCGACGGCAAGACGATCAACCTGCAGGACGTCGATCCGGTGCATGGAACCAAGACGACGCAGGTGCTCGAAAAGCAGCTCTAGCCGCTTCCTGGCGCGCTCGACCTCAGTCGTACGCCGACGGGTCGAGCGCGGGGCGCCAGAGGTGTGCGCCCCCGTGTTCGACGATGTCGACGCGGGTGCGAAAGGCGGCTGAGAGCCAATCGCCGGCGAGGGCCTCGGCGACCGAGCCATGGCCGATCACGCGTTGCTGACCCAAGACGATGAGGCGGTCGGCAGCGAGCGCGAGCGACAGATCGTGAATCGCGCTCACGACGCAGACGCCGCAGCCGTGTGCCTGCTCGCGCAGCAGGCGGGCGACATCCTCTTGATGGGGCGGGTCCAAGTACGTGGTCGGCTCATCGAGCAGCAGCACCGGCGCCTCGACGGCGAGCACGCGCGCGAGGTACACGCGTTGCCGTTCGCCGCCCGAGAGCTTCGTCACCCGCCGTTCCGCCCAGGCGAGCGAGCCGGTCGCGCGCATCGCGCGCTGGATGGCCGCGTCGTCATCGCTCTGCCGGTGGGTCAGCCAGCCGCCGTGCGCGAAGCGGCCCAGGCGGACGACCTCGGCCGCCGTGAGTTCCGTGGCGGCCGAGGTCTGCGCGAGCCAGGCGAGCTGCCTTGCGCGCTCGCGCCGCGGCCAGGCGGGTAGCGGACGCCCGCGCAGTGAAATCGTTCCCAGACGCGGTGCCGCGAGGCCGGCGAGAGCACGCAGGAGCGAGGATTTGCCGGAGCCGTTCGGACCCACGACGGCGGTCCAGCGGCCCGCGTGAATCTCGAGCGACACGCCCTTGAGCACGGTGTGCGCGCCGTAGCTGATCGACACGTCGCGGCACGTCAGCGGCGCGCCGACTGGCTCCGCGTCACCGCTGCGCGTCGCGTCAGCGCTGCGTATCGCGTCGCCGCTGCGTATCGCGTGACCGTTCGTTGTCCGGTCACGCATCGCGGTTCCGGCGCCATAACAGGACCACGAGGTACACGCCGCCGATGCAGGCGGTGACGGCGCCGACCGGCAGTTCGGCCGGCCGGATGATCCAGCGGCTCAACAGGTCCGCGCCCTGCAGCAATGCCCCACCGCACAGCGGCGCACCGATGAGCAGTTGCCGATGGTTGACCTTCAAGGTCTGGCGCACGAGATGCGGGGCGACCAGGCCGACGAAACCGACAATGCCGATTTGACCGACGGCGGCGGCGGTGGCGAGGGTGACGACGCCGAGCAACGTCAAGCGCAGCCACGGCAGCGACAGGCCGAGCGACTGCGCCGTGTCGTCGCCGAGCGTCAGCGCATCGAGGCCGCGCGCGAACAGCGTCGACGGCACCAGGCAGACCAGGAACACGATGCCGAGCAGCAGCGCCGAGGACCAGCCGATGAAGCCCGTGCTGCCGAGGAGAAACACCTGCATCACGCGCCACATCTCGGGCCGGGTCAACAGCAGCAGCGACGTGAGCGCCGACATCAGAAACGCGATCACGATGCCGGAGAGCAGCAAGCCCGCGGTCTCGAGCACGCCGCGCGACAGCATGATCGTGAGCAGGATGGCGGCGCACGCGCCGACGCAGGCTGCACCCGTGAGCCCGAGTTGCCCGGCCCAGGCGAGTCCGCCGATCGCCGTGTCGGCGGCGAGCAGACTCAAGGTGACGCCGAGCGCCGCGCCCGACGCGGTGCCGAGCAGGTACGGCTCGGCGAGCGGATTGCGGAACACGCCCTGGGCGATGCCGCCCGCGAGGCCGAGTAGTGCGCCGGCAAACCATGCGCCCACGGTGCGGGGCAGGCGAATCTGCCACAGCACCACCGAGGACTGGGCGTCGGGCGACAGCAGCCAGCCCAGCGAGGT
>Ga0302157_10006068_pt1 | contig 12593 bp, 11 predicted proteins | sample I_Bog_N3_3_FD_193502 | JGI IMG/M metagenome (GOLD analysis project Ga0302157, IMG submission 193502) | Peat permafrost microbial communities from Stordalen Mire near Abisko, Sweden - I_Bog_N3_3 | ecosystem: Environmental > Terrestrial > Soil > Wetlands > Peat | place: Sweden: Abisko, Stordalen...
GAGCGTTGGAGTCGTCATGGCAGAAGCTCCGGTTGGCAAGCTGGGCTAATCTTGTTTGAGCGCGATGGATTGATGGTCACACATCGCGCCCCCTCGCGGCCGGCGACGCCAGCCGAGCACAGCTCAGCCCCTACGCGTGGATCCGAGGGCTCCTCATGATGACATCGACCATCGCTACGCGTCGGTACCCTTGCGCACCAAGTGATGGGCCAGTCGTGCCGCATCAACAGTCATTGATCACCGCCGCCGCCTGGCCTGGCTGCGCCGCCCTCAACAGCTCGGCGATCTCCGGGCGGGTGAACTCGGCCGGCAGCGGCTCGCCCTGGACGAGCAGCTCGCGCACCCGCGTCCCGCTCAGCACCGAGCGCTGCTCGGCGGGATGCGGGCAGGTCCGGGTCGACGCCATCCCCCCGCAGGCCCGGCACCAGAACGAGTGCTCGAAGCGCAGGATCTCGATGCCCAGCTCGCCGGGCTCGTATTGGTCGAAGATCCGCTGCGCCGCGTAGGTGTCGTAGTAATTGCCAACTCCGGCATGATCTCGTCCCACGATGAAGTGGGTGCAGCCGTAATTGCGCCGTATCAGGGCGTGGAACACCGCCTCCTTGGGGCCCGCGTAGCGCATCCACGCCGGGTTGGTGGCGAGCAGCACCCGCTCCGACGGGAAGTAGCCGGCCAGCAATTCCTCGTAGCAGGCCATCCGGGTCGTCGCGGGAATGTCGTCACTCTTGGTCTCTCCCACCAGCGGGTGCAGGAGCAGCCCGTCGATGTTCTCCAGGGCCACCTTCTGCAGGTACTCGTGGGCACGATGCACCGGGTTCCGGGTCTGGAAGCCGACCATCGTCACCCACTCCCGCTCCGCCTTGGCTTTGCGCACCTCCAGGGGAGTGAGGTCGTATCCGGGGAAGCCGGTATCGGGACGGCGGAGCGCGGTCACGCCGCCACCCACCGCCCAGCGCCCGGAGGCGCGCAGCAGGCGGACCCCCGGATGCGCGTCATCGCCGGTCCCGTACACGGAGACGGCCTCGGTATCGGCGTCGGTGCGATAGATGTCCTCGACATCCACGACCGCGATCACCTCGCCCTGGTGGCGCAGCGCCACCCGCGCCTTGCCCCGGATCCGCTGCACGCCCTCGTCGTCCAGTCGCAGCAGTACCGGGATGGGGAATGGCTGGCCCCCCGAGAGGCGCCCCGATCCCACCACGTCCCGATAGTCGGGGGCGGTCATGAAGCCGGACAGCGGCGAGAGGGCTCCGGTCCCCAGCATCAGCGCGTCGGCCGCCTCGTGCGGCCCGACCTCCACCACCGGCAGGCTCGCTGACTCGGCGCGGAGCGCCGCCCCTTCCTCACCTTCCAGGAGGCGGGGCCGCACTCCTCTCCAGATGTGGCCCAGCCGCTCCAGCCGGTCGAGAATCCGCTCCACCGACTCCTCCACCGTCTCCTGCGCGCTGTCCACGATGATCTCCGGGTTGAACGGCGCCTCATACGGGTCGCTCACCCCGGTGAAGTTGGCGATCTCGCCCCGCAGCGCCTTCTCGTACAGCCCCTTGGTGTCGCGCCGCACCAGCTCCTCGAGGGTGCAGCGCACGTACACCTCCACGAACTCCGGCGTCGCCGCCCTCACCTCGTCCCGGATCTCTCGGTATGGCGAGATCGCCGCCGTGATCGCCACCCCCCCATGAGCCGCCACCAAACCCGCCACATACCCGATCCGCCGGATGTTGGTGTCCCGGTCCTCCTTGGAGAATCCCAGTCCCCTGGAGAGATGCGTGCGCACCTCGTCACCGTCCAGGACCGTGACCTTGCGCCCCAGCGCCCTCAGCTCCTGTTCCAGTCGCGTCGCGATCGTCGACTTCCCGGCACCGGACAGTCCGGTCAGCCAGATCACCAGCCCTCGGCTCATCCCTCTGCTCCTGATGGGGCCGCGGTGGCGGCGGTGGACTCCGCGCCGGCATCCGCCCGGCCCAGAGCGGTGGCAACAACCGCGGCGGGCCCGGGCCCCGTCAGGACCGGGTGCAGGCCGCACTCCTTGATCGAATCCCCTTCCCACCACCAGCGGCCGGCGCGCTCATCCTCACCGGGGCGGGTGGCCCGAGTGCAGGGCGCGCAACCGATGGACGTGTAGCCGCTCGCGTAGAGGGCGTGGCTGGGCAGGTCGCGCGCGCGCACACGGGCCCAGACCTCCTCGTGGCTCCAGCCCACCAGTGGCGCCACCTTGGCGATGCCGCCATGCCCCTCATCGCGGGAGACCACCGGGGTCGCCCGGCGGGTCGCCGACTGCTCGCGGCGCAGCCCGGTCACCCAGGCGCCGTAGCCCGCGAGCGCACGGGCGAGCGGCCGCGTCTTGCGGACGTCGCAGCAGGTGTGGCGCAGCTCCGGGGAGAGATAAAAGAGGTTGACACCGTGCGCGCGGGACATCTCCGCGAGCTCCGTAGGATCGGGGCTCACCACCTTCAGGGTCACCGCGAATCGGTTCCGCACCGTGTCGATGAGATCGTGGGTCTCCTGGGGGAGGCGGCCGGTGTCCAGGGTGATGACGTCGACGCCCGGGCGCAGCCGGCTCGCCATGTCGATGAGGACCACCGACTCGGCCTGGAAGCTGGCGACGACCGCGACCTGTGGGAACCGATCGAAGGTCCAGGCGAGGACCGCCTCGGCGCCGGCGCCCTCGAGGTCGCGGGCAGCCGTTTCCAGGTCGTCGGCCGGGATGCGCACGGTGGGCGGCCTACAGGCAGGCGCAGGCGACGCGGCGGACGGAGTCCATCTGACCCCAGCGGGAGAAGAAGATGGGCATGGAAATTCCGTTCCGCATATGTTGTGAGTATAGCGACAAAGCGTTCTCTACGTCAAATGGTTCGACTGCGGGCAAGGCCGAGGGCCGCTCCTCACCCGGGTGGCCGGGGTGGCTACAGCCCCGGGATGGCAAGCCCGGGTCCGAGCAGCGTGGGGAGATCGGCAATCGAATCGATCACCGCCGCCACTCCAGGATGCCCCTCCCCCGCCGCTCCGCCGCGAGAGCCGAACTTGCCGGTGCGCACCAGGACGCACGGGGCGCCGACCGCGCCAGCGCCGGCGGCGTCGGTCTCGGGGTCGTCCCCCACCACCAGCACCTCCGCCGGAGCGCAGCCCAGGTCGGCCAGGGCCATCTCGAAGAAGCCGGCCGACGGCTTGCCGAAGCTCCGGGCCGTCTGCCCCGAGGCGTGTTCGAGGAGGGCAACGAACGCCCCGGTATCGAGCGAGGGGCCGTCGGCCGCCTGCCACCAGCGGCCACGCTGGAGGGCGAGCAGCCGGGCCCCCTCCATCAGGCGGCGGAAGGCGGCGTCGAGCTGCGCGTACCCGCCGACCTCGCGGCAGTCCCCCACCAACACATAGCCGGCTGCGCCGGTCCCGGCGTCGTGGGCGGCGAAACGTGCGGCCAGCTCGGCGCTCAGCAAGAGGTGGCAGCGCTCGGCAGGATGCTGCCCGAGGAAGCGCAGGGCGGCGACCACCGGCGTGAAAACGGCTTCGACCGGGACCTCGATGCCGGCGGTGTCCAGCTCGCGGCAGACCGTCTCGGGAGTCCGGGAGTCGATGTTGGTGAGGAGCCGGATCTGGATGCCGCGCTCCCGCAGCCGGCCGAGCGTCGCGGCCGCGCCGGGGATGGCCGCACCGGCCGACACCAGGGTGCCGTCAACGTCGAGCAGCACGGCCCGGACGGGGACAGCCGGCGGCGTCACGGAGCAGGCTCGAGGGGGGCGGACGGCGGCGGTGTCAGCGGTCGACCTCCAGGGCGCGCCAGAGGTACCAGCTGGCCACGGTGCGGTACGGCGCCCAGCGCTCGCCGCGCCGGGCCATCTCCTGGCGGGTCGGCATGGCCTCGGTTCCGAAGGCCGCCTGAAAGCCGCGGCGGAGACCGTAATCGTCAGCGGGAAGGACGTCGGGCCGTCCCAGCGTGAAGATCAGGAACATCTCGGCCGTCCACCGCCCGATCCCGCGCACCCGGACCAGCCTCTCGATGATCGCCTCGTCGTCCATCCCCCGGGCCTCCTCGAGGATCGGGAGCTCTCCCTCCACCGACCGGCGCGCCAGGTCGTGGAGGGCGCGCTGCTTGGCGCCGGAGAGCCCGGCGCCGCGGAGTGTCTCCTCGGAGGCGGACTGCACCTGCTCCGGTGTTGGGCAGCTCGGCGCGCCGGGGAAGAGTCCGCAGAACCGCCCGAAGATGGTGGCCGCAGCCTTGGGGGAGAGCTGCTGATAGACGATCGCCTCGGCCAGCGCGGCAAAGGTGCTGGACTCCTCCGGCAGCGTCAGCCCGAAGGCGCCGACGCGATCGATCAGCCGCCCCAGGTCGGCGTCCGACGCGCGCAGGTGGCCCAGGGCCCGGGGGGTGTCCACATTGAGATCCACGGAGCGACCTCCACCATCAGCTGTGCCGACTCGTGAGGGCATTGTGCGGGACCCCTCCCGACCGGCGTGGCGACCAGCGCAGTGGGGACGCCCTGACCGCCGGCGTGTGGCGGCGCCGTCGCGGCGGTCAGACCGGCGGCTTCGCCGGACCCGGGGTGGTGACCTTGGGCGCGCGGTTGTCGCGCATGGTGAGCTTGCCCTTGTTGATGACCGCGGTCCGAGGGGCACGACGGGCCACCTTGGTGTCGTGGGTGACCAGCACCAGGGTCATGCCGCGCTCCTTCCAGAGCTTCTCCATCAAGGCGACGATCTCCAGGCTGGTCACCTCGTCGAGGTTTCCGGTCGGCTCGTCGGCCAGGATCACCTTCGGCTCCTTGACCAGCGCTCGAGCGATCGCGACCCGCTGCTGCTCACCACCCGACATCTCCGACGGGAAGTGTCCGGCACGATCGCCCAGTCCCACCTCGGTGAGGGCCGCGATCGAGCGGGCTCGCCGCTCCGCGGTCGGGATGCCGAGCGGCACCAGCGCCGCCTCGACGTTCTCCTCGGCGGTCAGTGTGGGCAGCAGATTGTAGTTCTGGAAGATGAAGCCGAAGTTCTGGGCGCGCACGTCGACGAGCTGGGACTCGGGCATCGCCCCCAGGTCCTTGCCGTCGAAGATGATCTTCCCGGAGGTCGGCTTGTCCAGGGCCCCGAGCATGAGCAGGAAGGTGGTCTTGCCGTGTCCGGTGAGCCCCTGGACGGTGATGAACTCACCGTCCGGGATGACGAGATCCACGCCGCTCAGGGCTGCGACCTTGCCTCTCCCCTTGGGGTAGACCCGGGAGAGCTTCTTGAGTTCATACATGCTGGGTCTCCACGGACAGGGCATTCTGAGCTGGGGCAGGGACTGCGGCCCGCGATGGGAGCACGGCTTCGGTGGCCACCCGGGTCACGGCTGCGGCCGGCATAGGGGCCGGCGGTCGAGCAAACACGGCCATCGGGCTATTCCACCCGCCGCAGGGCCACGGCCGGCTGCAGACGGGCGGCTCGCCAGCCACCGATGGCGCCGGCGATGATCGCTCCCAAGATGGCCAGACCAACTGCGACGCCGAACACCTCGAGGCTGAGCGGCGCAGTCATGTGCAGGGTCACGCTGTGGTTGCTCGCGGTGAAGGTGTGCGCGAACCCAGGTCGAGCGCTGGAGAACGCGCCCGGGGAGGCACCTCCGAAGAAGCCTCCGCCTCCGCCTCCGCCGAAACCACCGCCACTGAAGCCCGCGGGGGTCGAGCTGCCCAGCCCGGTTGCCCCGACCGTGGCGGTGAGCGGCCCCGAGAGCTTGGTGACCAGGAAGGCACCGAGCACGCCGAGCCCGATCCCGACCGCACCGCCGATGATGCCCTGGACCAGTGTTTCACCCATCACCTGACCAACGATCCGGCGGCTGTGCCAGCCGATCGCCTTCAGGGTCCCGAACTCCCGCACCCGGCGGGTGACCGAGGCGATGGTGAGCAGGACGGCCAGGACGAAGGCGGCCAGCAGGACCGCGATGGAGAGCCCGAGCCCCAGCGAGTTGGCCAGGTTGGAGGCGGTGCTGAGCGATCCGGAGATGTTGCTGGCCTCGTCCGAGGCGCTCGTCACGGTGACCGATGGGAGAGCCTTCTGGATCTCGGTCTGCACCGTGGAGATGGCATTGGATGTGTCGGCGGTGACGTAGATGGTGTTGACGTCATTGGTGTCGCCGGTCAGCGACTGGGCCTCACCGAGAGAGATGTAGATGTCAGCCCCGTCCGACTCGGTGACGGAGACCACCCCAAGCACCGTGAAGCTGGTGCCGGAGATGCTGACGGTGGAGCCGGCCTTGAGCGAGTTCTGCTTGGCATAGGCGCTGCTGACCAGGGCGAGGGTCTGGTCCGAGGCGTTGCTCGACTGGACGTCGGTGAACCACTGGTCCACGGCCGATGCCCCCGAGGCGATGTTGGGTCCGCTCAGCAGCCCGAGGCCCGGCTCGGTGGGGTCGATGCCGTCCACGCTGAAGGTGGAGATGCCGAACCCGCTGCCAGCAGAGGCGCTGGGGCTGGCCGAGGCTGTCGGAGTGGGCGTGGCGGTGGGTGTGGGGGTGGGGGTCGGCGTCGCACTGGCTCCCGCGCCGAACCCGCCGAAGCCGGTGAAGGTCCCGGTGATGTGAACCGAGTTGAGCACCAGCGCACCGGTTGCCCCGGCGACACCCTTGAGCTTCGAGACGGAGGTCACGTCGCTGTCGGAGATGGTGGTCAGACCGGCGGCCGAGGTCAGGTGATCCTGAGCAAAGCTCTGTCCCGCCTGGGCGCTGCTCGACGGGGTGCCGCTGAAGCGAAACCCGCCCCCGGTTCCGGCGGTCGCCGGCTTGGTGACGGTGAGATCGGTGCCCACCCCATAGAGAGAGGAGAGAACCTGCCCCTGGGCGGCCTTGACCCCGGCGGCGTACGACGTGACGGTGATGACGAGGCCCACCCCGAGTGCCAGGCCGATGGCCACCAGGGCGGCCGAGCGCGCGCGGCGCCGGAGTTCGCGTCCGAGATAGCGGAAGTACAACGTCTGCTCCTGTGGTCCAGGCTGCTGTCAGGTCCCCAACCCGGGCCGGAGTATAGGCGGGCCTCCTGGGACAACCCTGGGAATGATCTTGTGAAGCGCTGAGTGTCGCCGTGCCGAGCCGGCGCGACGCGGTGCTGCCGGCCCGCGTGAAGACGCGATGGTGAACGGTGTCAGGTCGCCGAATGGGGTGGCGATCCCGCGTGCGAGGTGCGACCATGAGCCCGGCATGCCGCGGAGCAGGTTACCCGCAGCTCACGTCCCAGGCCGATGCCCCGCGGTCATCACAGGAGGTGAGTACCGTGGCCCAGTCAACGCTTGCGATGGCGGCAGAGGCGGTTGAGGACCCCTGGCTCAATGCACAGCGGCAGTACGACGCGGCGGCGGATCTTCTCGGCCTGAAGCCGGGGGTCCGCGCCTTCCTGCGGGAGGCCCAGCGCCAGCTGATCGTCGCCTTCCCGGTGAAGATGGACGACGGGTCATTCCGCATGTTCGAGGGGTACCGCGTCCAGCACAACTTGGCGCGAGGGCCGGCCAAGGGCGGGATCCGGTACCACCAGGGGGTGACCCTGAGCGAGGTCAAGGCGCTGGCCATGTGGATGACCTGGAAGTGCGCCGCGGTCGGCATCCCCTTCGGCGGGGCCAAGGGCGGCGTGGTGGTCGACCCCAAGAAGCTGAGCATGGGCGAGCTGGAGCGGCTCACCCGCCGCTACGCCGCCGAGATCTCGGTGCTCATCGGGCCGGACCGCGACATCCCCGCCCCAGACGTCAACACCACCCCCCAGGTGATGGCCTGGATCATGGACACGATGTCGATGAGCGCCGGACACTCCATCCCCGCAGCGGTGACCGGCAAGCCGATCGCCGTCGGGGGCAGCCAGGGCCGCAACGAGGCCACCGGGCGAGGGGTGGCGGTGGTCGCCCTCCGCGCGTGTGAGCACCTGGGACGCGACCCGCGCCACTCCACGGTCGCCGTCCAGGGGTTCGGCAATGCGGGGAGCATCGCGGCCCGGCTGATGGCGGCGGATGGTTTCAGCATCCGCGCGGTCTCGGACACCGGCGGCGCCATCTGGAGCGACAAGCCCCTCTCGGTCCTCGAGGTCCTCGAGCACAAGCGGACCACCGGATCGGTGGCCGGCTTCCCGGGGACGCGGGCGATCAGCAGCGCCGAGCTGCTCGCGGCCCCGGTGGACGTCCTGGTCCCCGCGGCGCTGGAGAATCAGATCACCGGACGCAACGCGGGAGCGGTCCAGGCCTCGCTCATCCTGGAGGCCGCCAACGGCCCGGTCAGCCCCGAGGCCGACGACATCCTGGCCCGGAAGGGCGTGACCCTCGTCCCGGACATCATCGCCAACGCCGGCGGGGTGACCGTCTCCTACTTCGAATGGGTGCAGGATTTGCAGTCCTTCTTCTGGGAGGAGAAGGAGATCAACGAGCGGCTGGAGCACATCATGAACGCGTCCTTCGAGGCCACCTGGCAGGCGTCGCAGCACCTCGGTGTCCCGCTCCGGCTGGGCGCGTACACCATCGCGGTGCAGCGGGTCGCCGAGGCCACCTCGGCACGCGGCATCTACCCGTGACTACGGGGTGACCGTGGCTCCGGTGTTGACCACCTCGAACAGCACCTGGCCCGGAGCGATCGGTGCCGGCTGCCCATCGGCGAGGGTCAGCACGGGCGGGCCGGTGACCCCCTGCGTCCACGTGATGCTGTAGAGCTGACCGCCCACCGCGAGCTGACCGCTCCCGCTGGCGCTCGGCCCGATCCCGAAGTCGAGACCCTCTGTGTAGCCACCGCTCGGGTTCTCGTTGTCCGCAGCCACCGGGATGGTTGGAGCCTGCAGGACCACGACATTGGGCGTCTCCCAGGGGGCACTGATGTTGGCGTCGTTGAGAACGCCCGTTGCCGGGTATTCGGGGGTCGCCGGTTCGCTCCGCTCGTACTCGCCCGCGGCGGGCTGGTAGGTGAAGATCGGCGTCTCCTCGGCCGAGATCGGCACCGTGAAGCTGCTCACCGCGGTGCCACCGGTGGGAAGCTGCGCGATCGGGGTGCGCGTCCAGAGCTGGTAGCTGACGGTGCTGAGATTGATGCTCTGGTCAAAGCTGGCCAGATCCGCTCCGTTCGTGTAGAGGTTGTGAGGGGCGCCGTACCTCGCGGCCGGGGGCGGCACCGAGGTGCGGAAGAGCGGCGGCTCCGGGTCGTCGTAGTGCTTGCCGCTGGCTGCGCTGGCCTGCGCCAGCACGTAGTTGCTGGCCCCCGAGTAGATGAGTGCGCCGCCGTAGATCTGGAGCAGCCGCAGGCTGATCAGGCGTGCGCTCCGTACCGGGCCGACCATGTCGGCGCTCGGAGGCTTGGTGAACCAGATGCCCGTGAAGCGGCTGATACCGCCCTCGGTCTGGTACTCGTAGACGACGTCGGCGCTGCTCAATCCCGACTGCGGCCGCGCCTGATACAGATTCTCGACCTGGATCAGCAGCGGCTGGCTGAGTGCCGCTGGCGCCGGCGTCGGCGTCGCTGTCGCGCTGGGAGAGGGCGAGGGGCTGGCCGTCGCGGACGGGCTCTTGGCGGGATGGGACGCCCCGCCGCAAGCGGCGACCGCCACGACCACGCCGGCGAGGAGGGCGGAGGCCCGGGTCTTACAGGGGGGCATGGCACCACCGCATGAATCGCTCAGATTGATGCCTTCGACGCGCCGAGGCATAACGGCGTATTGTGCCCCAACCGGCCACCATCTGGTTTTCGTGCCCGCGCCAATCACATCGCCGGATGGCGGCGCCGCGCGCGGCCCATGTGCGGCCAGCCTCGCCCGCACGGCCCGTCCCGAGAGGCGACCATGGTCCCTGGTTTCCGCCCGCCGTGCGGGATGATGGTCGTGCGCGGGCGTCGAGGCACGAGAGAGCGCGAGGAGCGAGAGCGGTCACGGAGGAGTCGGGTGATGGTGCGGAAGCTGACTGACGAGGCGAGGTACCGGGCCAACCGCCAGGGCGAGTTCGACTCGTCCGTGGTGTACCGGGCGATGGCGAAGGCCGAGTCCGACGCCCGTCTCGCCTCCGTCTACATCCGCCTCGCCGAGGTCGAGGAGCGCCATCTTGGCTTCTGGGAGGATCAATTGCGGTCATTGGGCCGCGACCCCGGCCCGCGGCGGCCATCATGGCGGGCGCGTGCCATGCGGCTGCTGGCCCACAGGTTCGGGGCGCAGCTCGTCCTGCCGACCGTCGCCACCCTGGAACGGGCCGACCAGGAGAACTACGACGACCAGACCGAGACCGAGGGCACCGGCATGCCCGACGACGAGCGTTCGCACGCTCGGGTGCTCCGCTACATCTCGGGGGGATCGCCGGCCGGGGTGGCCGGGGAGACGCTCGGCAAGCTGGAGGGGCGCCACCGCGCTCCGGGTGGCAACGCGCTGCGGGCAGCCGTGCTCGGGGCCAATGACGGCCTGACCTCCAACCTCGCGCTGGTGATGGGGGTCGCGGGCTCGGGCCTGCCCCCCAAGGCGATCCTGATCGCCGGGATCACCGGGCTGCTGGCCGGGGCGTGCTCGATGGCGATCGGGGAATGGGTGTCGGTGCAGAGCACCCGGGAGCTGTACGAACGCCAGGTCAAGACCGAGGCCGCCGAGCTCCGCTCCGTCCCCGACGAGGAGCGCGAGGAGCTGACCCTGATCTACCAGGCCAAGGGGCTCTCGGTGGCAGAGGCCGAGGAGGTGGCGGGGCGGCTGATGGCCGACACCAAGAACGCCCTGGACACCATGGTGCGCGAGGAGCTGGGGCTGGACCCGTCCGACCTGGGCGGGTCGCCCAACAGCGCGGCGGGCGCCTCCTTCGTCCTCTTCTCGATCGGCGCCATCCTGCCGCTCATCCCCTTCTTCTTCGCCACCGGGGCGCCGGCGGTCGGGCTCGCCATCGGCTGCGCGGCTCTCGGGCTCTTCCTCGTCGGCTCGCTGATCACCCTGCTGACCGGGCGGAGCGTCCTCTTCTCGGGCAGCCGGCAACTCCTCTTCGGGATGCTGGCGGCAGGGGTCACCTTTGGCCTGGGGAGGCTGATCGGCGCCGCCGTTGGGGCGTAGGCGCCCCGGGCCGGCGGGTCAGAGTTTGCTGAAGGTCTGCACCGGGAGCATCAGCGCGTCCTGGACCTCGAAGAGCGCCGATACCCAGTCGGCGATCGGGACGACCCGATCGTCCGGCATCACCCGCGCACCGACGAGGTCGCTGCGGATGAGGCCATTGGCGCGCCGGGTCAGCTCACCGGGGACGACCGATACGCCCGCAAGATTCAGCAACTCGAACTCATTGATGACCTGGTCGATGAGCCGGATCCGGTGGCGACGCGCGTAACGGACCCGGCGCGCGTCGTGGTCCTGGGTCCTCAACTCGTCGACCGTGCCGCTGGTCTGGTCAAACAGAGCCCGTCTCCCCTGCGCGAAAGATGCTCGTGCAGCCGTCCAGCCCGCGGCGAACGCCGCTGGTCCCGCTCACCTTACAGGTGGTACCCGTCCCGGGCGGATCCGAAACCCCGGCTACGGGCAGGTGCGGAAGCACCCTGCTAACGCGAGCAGACGGGCCACTCCCCCGATTCGCCGCTCGCGAACATGGTGGCGGCAATCTGCGCCTGCTGGGCCGGGTCCCAGATGTTCGTGCCCCCATGGGCCCGGAAGGTCGAGGGAAGGAACTGGAAGAGTCCATCGTACGGTCCCGCCCCGTTGTACGCGTTGGGGTTGAGACCGGACTCGCACTCGGCGGTTGAGATCAGCCAGCTCGGGCTGACCCCTGCCGCCTGCGCAGCCGCGGTGATGATCGCCTCAACGTCGCCACCAGACGAGCTCGTGCCTGTGGATGCCACAGCCGGCGCGACGGCACGCACAACCGGAGCCGGCGTCGGGGTCGGAGGCGCGGTCGGAGGGATGCGCACGATCAGGACAGGCAGCGGAGTGGGGACCGCCGGGGCCGCCGTGAACGTCGACGCGGCAGTCGCGGCCGGAGTCGATGCGCCGGTCGCGGCGGGCGCCGATGCCCCGGTCGCGGCGGACGCCGATGCCATCTCGCGCGCGACCGCGAACGAGTCGACGCGGGGCCGGCCATTCTGCAACACCGGTTGCAACGCCGTGAGTGCGATGAGACCCATCAGAGCAAGGCCCGTAAGGCCGACGCCGTACGCACGAAAACGACCACGAGTAATCAGACGACGCATGAAGAGCAATCTCCGCAGTCGGTGTCTCGTGCCACGCCCGGCTCAATCGCTCGGTCAAGGGCAGGCGACGATTCACCTGGGCTTCAGTTCCACCGCAACAAAGGGCGGTGGGCCGCAGACCGGTGAGAGATCTGGCTCTCACCGTCGCTCGCTTGTGGACCTGGACGATCCGCGACGACGGGACCCTACCATGCCACCGCCCAACGGTGCAACTTCCTGACATCTTTGAATACGAAACGGCTTTGTGCCGAATACGAAACCGTCTTTATGCCAAGACGTAAATGGCTTTTTGTCGAATACACGAATGGGTTTCAGTCGAATACGCATACAGCCTTCTGCCGAACCCGGAAGTCGGTTTCCCCCGAATACGAACCCGACTTCCCGCTGATCTCGGCGCCCAGCCTCGCTGGCGGACGGTTCGTGCCAATCTTGTCATCGCGCGTGGGGACGGCTACGCCACCGGCCAGTCGACCCC
>Ga0302157_10006070_pt1 | contig 12587 bp, 9 predicted proteins | sample I_Bog_N3_3_FD_193502 | JGI IMG/M metagenome (GOLD analysis project Ga0302157, IMG submission 193502) | Peat permafrost microbial communities from Stordalen Mire near Abisko, Sweden - I_Bog_N3_3 | ecosystem: Environmental > Terrestrial > Soil > Wetlands > Peat | place: Sweden: Abisko, Stordalen...
TCGGTCGCGGTGACGACTTCGCGCAGGTTCAGCAGCGACAGCGCCCGCAGCCCGCGTTTCAAGGAGCTCAGGTTGTCGCGTGAGGACACGCTTTACCTGCGCGCATCCTGAGGCAGCGGGTCCGGACCCGGATTTCCGAGGGCGGCGCCGCTGAGTCCCTGCAGCGCGAGTCCGTGGCCCACCTCGCGGACCACGAGTTCCTTGAGGCGCTGGGCGGTCGCGACGCGCATGTAGCGCAGCGTCAGTGTGGGCAGCTCTGCGAGCTGGCGCGCCAGCGCATGGGCGCGCGGCATGAGCCCTTCGGGGTCGAGCACCTCGTTGACGACGCCGAGACGCAGCGCTTCGTGCGCCCCGATTTTCTGCCGGGTCGCGAGAAAATATCGGCCGCGGACCGGGCCCAGCACGTGCGGCCACAGCACGTGCACGCCGTCGCCGGGGGTAAGTCCGAAAGCGAGGTGGGGCAGGTCCTGGAACACGGCCGTGTCGGCCGCCAGCACGATGTCGCAGGTGAGAATGTACTCGCTGTGTACCAGCGCGGGCCCGTTGACGGCCGCGATCACCGGGACGTCGATGTCGAGCAGATTCTGCAGGACCTTCTTGCCCTCCCAGTAGACCCGGTCCCAATTCCTGGGCACCGTGAAATCGTCCTTGGGAGTGGCCTGGGACTCGTCGAATGCGGCTATCCAGCTGTCGCCGGTCCCGGTGAGGATCATGACCCGCGTGTCGGGATCGCGGCTGATGTCGTAGAACGCATCGACCATGTGCTCATGCGTGCGCGGGCCGAACAGGCACGGACCGCCGCGCGTATGCAGGCGGACCTCGAGAATGCCGTTCTCGTCGCGCTGCATGTGGACTTGTTCATAGCGGGAAAAATAGGCGGGCTGCATCGCGACCTCCGGAGTTGCTCGGTGGACTCGACGCCATCTTAGGGGGTCGCGATCACGCTGTCGCCCCGACCGGCCGGATAGTGGCCAGTTGGCGCGCGCCGCGCCGCGTATCTTGCTAGAGTCAACCGCGTCGCTTGCCGGATTCGAGGCTCCATGAATCGCAAGTCAATTTCGCGACGGCGCGTCTTGCAGGGCGGCGCTGCGTCCCTGGCGGCGGTCGCCCTGCCGGGTTGGACGCGCAATTCGTCGGGGCAGCGGCCGCCGCTCGTCGATACCTTGATTCTGGGCGCCGGGATCTCCGGCTTGCACGCCGCGCGCTTATTGCAGCAGCAGGGCTTGTCGGTGCTCGTGCTCGAAGGCAGTCCGCGCGTCGGCGGCCGCTGCTGGACGGCCCGCAACGTCAGCGGCAGCCCGGAGCTCGGCGCACAGCAAATCGGCTTCGGTTATGGGCGGGTCCGGGGCAATGCCTCGGACCTGGGAGTCGAGCTCATGGATCCGCCCAAAGGTTCGATGGCCGAAACCCGCATGCCGCCGCTCGCCGTCAGCGTCGACGGCGCGGCGCCGACCAAGGATTGGGCCGCCTCGCCGATGAACCGGCTCGACGCCGACGAGAAGGCGCTGCCGCCGACGGCGCTCGTGCCGCATTACCTCCTCAAGAACAACCCGCTCGTCGCCCTGACCGACTGGCAGAAGCCCGAGAACGCCTACATCGACGGACTGTCGATCCGGCAGTACGCGATCCGCGGCGGCGCCTCGGCGGAAGCGTTGCGGCTCATGAACGTGGGCGTGGCGGCGCGTGACCTGGACGACGCCAATGCGCTCGATTTCCTGCGCAAGAACTACTACTACACCTGGGAGGCCAAGAACGGTCCCTACAGCATTTTCCGCGACGGCACGAGCGCACTCACCGATGCGATGGCCGCCTCGCTGCAGCGCCCCGTTGCGCTCAATCAGATCGTCGTCGCGATCGACGCGCAGCCCGAGTCGGTCACGGTGACGTGCAAGGATGGCGGCAGCTACCGGGCGCGCACTTGCATCACGACCATTCCGCTCTCGGTCATGAAGGACATCCGCATCACCGGAGCGGTGCCCCGCTTGCAGCGCGAGGCCTGGACGGCGCAGCGCTACAGTGAAACCGTGCAGATTTTCTTGAAATTCCGCACTCCCTTTTGGGAACAGGATGGGCTGCCCGCCAGCATGTGGACCGACGGCCCGATCCAGTTCATCGCGCACATTCCCTCGCGCGTGGACCCGCGCGGGATCCTGGTGGTGTTCTGCCATGGGCGCGCGATGGATGACTTGAACCGGCTGACCCCGGCGGCATTGGGTCGCAAGGTCGTCGAGGAAATCGTGCGGCTGCGGCCGGCGGCCGCGGGCCAGCTCGAGGTGGAGTACATCCACAACTGGTCGACTTATCCGTTCTCGAAAGGGCATATTGCCTACTTCGCTCCAGGTGACATCGGCCGATACGCCGCCATCGTCGGGCAGCCCGTGGGCGCGCTGTATTTCGCCGGTGAACACAACTGCCGCGTGCATGCCGGCGTCGAGGGCGCCTGCGAGGCGGCGGAAAATGCCAGCATCGCGATCCTGGAGAAGCTCAACAAGGCCTGAATGGAAGCGTCCCCAACGGCGGCCTTCGATGGCCGCGCGGTCCTGGTGACCGGCGGATCCGGCGGAATTGGGACGGCGATCGCACGACTCCTCGCGACTCGCGGCGCCCAAGTTTACCTCGCGCGGCGCCCGGGCTCCGGCATGAAGGACCGCGCGATTGCTGATCACGCGCCATTGGCCGCGCAGGTGCGCCATCTCGAACTCGACGTCACCGCGGAAGCCGATTGGGTACGGGCCTTGAGCCTGATCGAGTCGGCGGGGGACGCGTTGTACGGCCTCGTCAATAATGCCGCCGTGCTCGAGCCCGCGATTGATTTCCTGGATCTCGATCTTGCGCAGTGGCGCCGCCATCTGTCAGTCAATCTCGACGGCAGCTTTCTGGGCTGTCGCTGCGCCATGCGCATCATGGCAAGCAGCGGCGGCGGCGCGATCGTCAATGTGTCCTCGGGCGCGGCCTTGCTGACGGTGCCGGAAGCGGCGGCTTATTGCGTCTCCAAGTCCGCGGTCCTTGCCTTGACGCGCCTCGCGGCCAAGGCCGGCGGCCGTCACGGTGTGCGCGTCAACGCCGTGCTGCCGGGCGCCATCGATACGCCGATGCTCTGGCGCAACGTGCGCGAGGGGGAATCACCTGCGGCCTTCGTTCAAGCGCTGACGCGCGTGCACCCCATTGGCCGCATCGGCACAACGGCCGACGTGGCGGCAGCGGTTGCGTTCCTGCTCGATCCGGCCAACGACTTCATGACCGGCGCCGGCTTGAGCGTGGACGGCGGACAGGTCGTTCACTGAACCGTCTCAGGGGACCGCCGGCGCCGACGGTGTGGGTGCCGCCGATGTCGGCGCCGCCGGTGCGGTCACCGGCGCCGGTTTCTGTTCGCGTGCGTAGTGTTCGAGACTCGAGTAGTTCGGCCCGTACCAGGTCGTCGGCGCCGTCATGTACTGCGGGTAGCGCGAGCGGATGCGCTCGAGCACGGGCTCGGGAAAGAATCTGGTGTCGCGGAAGGTGCGAAACACGCCGTCGTACAGTACGTGGCCAGGCGACTGGCCCATGAGCATCCACGGCAGCCAGGGCTGGACGCGCACCCAACTGCCGTTGGCCGGTACGTGCGTCTTGCCAGGGTCTTCAAGGTCCGAGCGCTTGATGAAATAGCGGAACAGCTCGGAGGCTTGAATCATCTTGCCCGCCGATTCGCGCGGCCAGATCTCGGGGTCCAGGCGATTAGGGTAGTACACGTGGCCATCGCGCGTCATGATGATCGTATCGTCATCGAATGTCGTCCAATCGAGCAAATAGGGCTTGCCGCCGGGGACGGCTTGGCCGGTCGTGACGATTCCCGGCATCGCCGGCGGCTGGACGGTCGAGGCGATGATCCAGTTATAGGGGTCGTTGGCCACATCGACAACCTTGACGCGTTCGCCGGTGTAGGGGTTGTCCCATTCATCGAGCATGGCGCCGGTCTTGGGATCCGCGTACAGAATCGTCTCCTTGGTCATGCGTTGATAGCTGCCGTCGGATTGGCGCAGCACGCGGATCGTGCTGAATACCTCGAAGCGAAACAGCGGCCGCACGGCTTCCGCGGCCCGCACTCCGCAAACGATGCCGCTGCAGCGCCCGAAAACCTGTGAGCCGTTCGTGTCCGCTTCGAGCCGCGCGTTGGCTTCGCGGTTCCAGACCGGATCGTCGAAGCGCACCTGCTCGCGCCGCTGTGCAGTTGTCGTCGTGGCGCCGGCGCCTGCGGCGAGGCCGACACCGGCGGCCGCGAGCGTCGCGCCGAGGACGCGGCGTCGTGAGATTGCAGCCTGGGAATTGCGTGCACGCATCGGCGGGCTCCTATTGGGTTTCGAGATACGAAATGATCGCCTGCCGGTCGGCGGTCTCGGGGATGCCGGCGAACGCCATGGCCGTGCCGGGAGCGACGGCGTTCGGATTCGTGAGCCAGGCGTCGAGATGGGCGGCATCCCAGACGAAGCTCTGCGACTTCAGTGCCGCGGAGTACTTGTAGCCCTCGAGGCTCGCGACTTGACGGCCGACGATGCCATGGAGGTTCGGGCCAATCTTCGCCGACGGACTCGGGCCCGCGTCATGACAGGACGCGCAGCGTAGAAAGAGTATCCTGCCCCGCTGCGGACTTGCGGCGGCTGCCGCGAGCGGCGGCCGCGCATCGATCAGCAGGAAGCACGCAATGGCGAGCGCGAGCCCGGCCGGCGATGACTTGCTTATCCTCAATCCGATGACCTCAATCCGACGACCTCATGACGATGAGAACTCGAACACCGAGACTGGCGCATATTGCCATCGACCGCCAACGAAACGGCTGCATTCCCGCATAGCGGATGATCATGCACGCCGCGGCGGCTGCCCGCATACCGGTTAGGCCGATCGAAGGCGCTTCCCATCGCGGTCCGCGTCGCCGATCGTGAGCGGGGATTTCCACGGCAACCGGAGGCTATGACGATGACTGGCGATACCGAGTTCATCACGCGAAGAAACGCGCTCACCGGTGCCGTGGCCGCGCTGGGCGGCGCGCTGTTGGCGCCGCCGCTGCCGGCGGCGACGGCGGCCGGGGATCCCAGGGCACAACCGCGCCGGGAGCTCCCGCGCTTCGACGATCCAGTCTGGAACCGGGAGCAATCCGCGCGGCTCGAGGCGCATACCGATGGCCGGCAGGTCTATGGCCGCGCGACCGGCGCGGTCAATGGCGTGCGGCCCGGCGAAGCGGTCCGGCATCTTCTCGATTTCGAGGTCTTCAGCACGACCCGTGTCGTGCGCCGCCCCGACGGCAACTACGATCGCATGTCCAAGGAGGTCGTGTTCTATCTGGATCCCAAGACGGGCGAGATTCTCGACGAATGGGAAAATCCCTACACCGACGAACGCGTGAAGGTCGTGGACATCGCCAACGATCCTTATAATTGGGTGATCCGCGATTACGCGGCGCCGCCTGCGCTGCCCGGCACCGATACCCACGACATGCCGGAGCCGGAACACAAGCAGCCGTTTCTCATGCAATGGACCGAATTCAACAAGAGCACCGTGGTCGTGCAAGCGGGCGGCAGCGCCTGGTACCCCAATCGCCTGGATCCCGCCAAGTGGCCGCGTGAGTCCGCGGGCAGCATGGTGCAGGCCTCGGAATTTTTCCGCTACTTCATCCGGCGGGCGGACCTCGAGGATCCGGCCAAGACCCACCTCGATCACAACGGTGTCTGGATTCGCATCACGCCGTGGCTGCCGTGGATGTTGCTGGGCCAGATGCCGGGCCACATTCTCTACAACGGCATGTTCACCTCGGGCGATACGCTCGAGTATTTCAACCCGGCGGTGCTCGAGCGGGTGCGCAAGCGCTATCCCCAATACATGACGGCACCCACGCGCTGGTATGGGCCGAGCCTGTCGAGCATCGAGCACTACGCCTCGGAGCAGCAACCCGCCCCGGTCAAATGATGCCGGATACCGGACGGCGGCGTTATTGCGCTGACATTTCCGCGCCGTGCTCTATATGTTTGTGCTCCTGCGGGAACTGCGGCTTGGATTCGGCAAGGTGGGCAAATGACTTACAGACTGGGCGTCGATGTCGGCGGAACCTTCACGGATTTGTTCCTCGTCGACGAGAAATCGGGGCGGACCTTCACCGCCAAGGTGCCGAGCACGCCGGCCGACCAGTCCATCGGCGTCTTGAAGGGGATTGAACGCGTCTGCCTCAAAGCCGGCATCGACGCGCTCGCGATCGACCACGTGATGCATGGGACCACGGTTGCGACCAACACGGTGCTCACGGGAACCGGGGCGCGCTGCGGTCTCGTGACGACGAAGGGCTACGCCCAAGTCCTGCAAATCGCCCGCTCCTACGTGCCGGGCGGCCTCGGCGGCTGGGTCATCTACAACAAATCGCTGCCGATGGCGCCCTTGGCCTGCACGATCGAAGCCCGCGAACGAGTCGGCGCGAAGGGCGACGTGGTCCTCGCGCTCGAGGAGTCGCAACTCCGTCAGGGTCTGCGTTCCTTGAAGGCAAAATCGATCGAAGCGCTGACCGTGTCACTGATCAATTCGTTCGCGAATGCCGCGCACGAGCGGCGCGTCCGCGAGATTGCCCGCGAGGAGCTGCCCGGCGTCCCCGTGTCCCTGTCCTCGGACGTCGTGCCCGAAATGCAGGAATACGAGCGCACCGTCACCACGGTCGCGAACTCCTATGTGCGGCCCAAAGTGTCCAAGTACATCGAGAATCTGCGCGGCAAAATCCGCGAGGTTGCCGAAGACGTGAAACTGCACATTCTGCGTTCGGATGGCGGACTCGCCGGCACCGAGGCGGCGATCGAGTATCCGGTCAATCTGCTCATGTCCGGGCCCGCGGGCGGCGTCACCGGTGCGCTGTGGGTCGCGGTGCAGGCGGGCTTTCCGAATCTCCTGACCGTCGACGTCGGCGGCACGTCGACGGACGTCGCGCTGATTCAAAACGGTGAGCCGCGGCTGCGCCGTGAGACGACGATCGGCGACGTCACCGTGCGCGCCTCGTCGGTCGATATTCGCACCGTCGGCGCCGGCGGTGGTTCGATCGCCCACGTGCCTGAACTCACCAAGGCCTTGCGCGTGGGTCCGCAATCCGCCGGTGCCGATCCCGGGCCCGCGGCTTACGGCAAAGGCGGCGCGGAACCCACGGTCACCGATGCCAATGTCGTGCTCGGCTACCTTCCCGCGCAGCAGAAGCTCGGTGGCGACATGATCCTCAACCGGGAACTCGCGGTACGGGCCGTGCAAAAAGTCGCCAGTTCGCTCGAGTTGCCGCTCGAGGACGCAGCGCGCGGCATCTACGACATCGTCAACGAAAACATGGTCGGGGCGCTGCGGCTGGTTTCGGTCGAACAGGGCTACGACCCGCGCGACTATGCGCTCATTGCCTTTGGCGGCGCCGGTCCGCTGCATGCCAATGCGCTATCGCGGCTCCTGGGGTCGTGGCCGGCGATCATACCGCCGGGTCCCGGCGTGCTCTGCGCGCTCGGCGATGCGACCACGTCCGTGCGCGACGAACGCTCGCGGACGTTCGTGAAGAAATTCTCCGACACCACGCCAGAGGAACTTGCGCTCATCCTGTCGGAGCTCGCCGACGCAGCCACGCGCTCCCTCGAAAACGAGGGCGTGAGCCGGCGCGACATCACGACCACCTACCAGGTGGATCTGCGCTATCACGGCCAGGGTTTGCGGCTCACCGTGCCCATCGCGCTCGAGGACCTCAAATCCCGGGGCTTGAGCGCCATCTCGGCCGCATTCGACGCCGAGCACAAGCGGCTGTTCACCTTCGCGCTGCAACTTGAGCACGAGCTCGTGACGCTGCGCGCCGCCGTCCAAGGCCGCGGCATCAAGGTCAAGCGTGAGGGCGTGCCCAAAGGCACGGCGAATGCGCGGGCCGCGATCGTCGGCAAGCAGCGCAGTTACATGGACGGCAGGCGGGTCACGGCGCTCATCTACGATCGCGCCGGGTTCAAGGCCGGCAACGTCATCCGCGGGCCCGCGATCATCATGGAAATGGATTCCACGACCGTGGTTCTACCCAAGCATCATGGCCTGGTCGACGCCTTGGGCAACGTGCTGATCTATCCCGACGGGTTCAAGCGGCCGAAGCAAAGGCCCGGGCAGCCGAAGCAAAGGCCCGGGCAGCCGACGCAAAGGTCCAAGCCCAAGCCGAAGTCCAAGTCCGGGCCCAAGGCCAAGTCCAAGGCCAAGTCCAAGTCCAAGTCCAAGTCCCAGTCCCAGTCCGGGCCCAAGTCCGCGAAGTCCCGTCCGTAACGGAGCGCCACGATGTCCGCGAAAATCATTCAAGGCAATACGAAGCGACTGAAGAAGGTCAAAGTCGACACGGTCACGATCGATATCATCGAGAGCGCGCTGCGCAATGCCCGCTTCGAAATGGATACCGTCTTGTTCCGTACGGCGATGTCGCCCGGCATCCGCGAACAGCATGATGAGTTTCCGCTGATCGCCAACGTCGAAGGCAAGATGGTGGTCGGGCAGTTCGGTTCCTTCATCTGGGGCTTCATGCAGGGGTACGACGGCACGATCGAGGAGGGCGACATTTTCCTCACCAACGATCCCTACTCGGTGCGCGGCGCGATCAGCCATGCGAACGACTGGCTGATGTTGATGCCGATCTACCGCCGTGGCCGCCATATCGCCTGGGCCGCGATGTTCGGTCATATGACCGACGTCGGCGGCAAAGTGCCGGGCTCGCTGCCCACGGATGCACGCACGATCCACGAGGAGGGCGTGACCACGCCGCCCGTCAAGATCTTCAAGAAAGGCGTGCTCAACGAGGACGTGCTCAACATCCTGCTGCACAACTGCCGCCTGCCGCATTGGAATCTCTCGGATTTCAACGCGATCACGGCGGCGCTGCGCACCGCGGCCACGCGCTGTATTGCGCTCAGTGAGCGCTTCGGCGACGACGTGTTCTATTCCGCGATGGACGAGATGCTGGCGCGCAACGAGCGCGCGATGCGCCAGTTGATCCTGCGCACCGTACCCGAGAAGAAGCAGTACTTCGAGGATTATCTCTGCGATGACGGCCTGAACATGGGCCCGTACAAGATCGCCTGCACCATGTGGCGCGAGGGCGACAAGTGCATCTTCGACTTCACCGGTACGGACCCGCAATCGATCTCCTCGATCAATTTTCTGCTGAACGAAGAGATGTTCAAGATGTTCGCCGGCGTTTACATGATCATGGTGTTCGACCCGCAGATACTGTTCAACGACGGATTCTACGATTTGATGGAGGTGCGCATACCCGCGGGCAGCCTCTTGAAGCCCTTGAAACCCGCGGCCTTGTCCTGTCGGACGCACGCGCTGGGGCGGATCTTCGACATCCTTGGCGGCCTGTTGGGCCAGGGTAACCCGCAGTTCATGTGCGCGGCCGGCTTCTCGGATTCGCCGCACTTCATGTATTCGGGCTACGACCAGAACGGCGATTGGTATCAGCTGTACCAGATCACCTTCGGCGGCATTCCGGGCAAGCCCTTCGGCGACGGTCCCGACGGGCATTCGCTGTGGCCTTCGTTCACGAATGTGCCGAACGAATTCCTGGAGAGCTACTTTCCGCTGCGCATCGACATCTACGAGACCATTGCCGACACCGGCGGCCCGGGCAAGAATCGCGGCGGAAATGGGCTGCGCATCGGCTACCGGTTCCTGGAGCCGGGCGAGATTTCGATCCATGATGACCGCTGGCTCACCTATCCCTGGGGCGTCAACGGCGGTCTTCCGGGCGCGCGCAGCCGCAAGCTGCTGATCCGTGCCGACGGGACGCAAGAGTTGCTGCATTCGAAGCTCGACCACGTCAAGGTACAACCGGGCGATCTGCTGCTCGCCGACACCTGGGGCGGCGGCGGTTGGGGCGATCCTTTGGAACGCGATTCGGAGTTGGTGCGCTTCGACGTCGAGGCGGGGCTGGTCACGAGCGAGGGTGCGAAGCGCTACGGCGTCGTGCTCGACGCCCAGGGCGCGGTCGATGCCAACGCCACGCAAAAGCTGCGGACGAGTCTCGCGAAGAAGCGCGGCAGAGTGAAGCTCTTCGATCGCGGCTTCGAGTCCCTGGAGGAGCTCAAGCGCCGTTGCCTGGCCGAAACCGGTCTCGAACCGCCGGTCGCTCCGCAGTTCAGCAAGTGGGCCTTGAAGGCCGTTGGGGCGAGCCGCTAGCGCGCACCCGGCCGCGCGGGCCTGGCTTCTAGCCCTTCAATTCCAGCCAGGCGCCGGGCTTTTTCAGAGCGATCGCGACCGCCTTGATCTCGGTGTAGAGCTCGACGCCCTCGCGTCCGAGTTCGCGGCCCCAGCCGGATTGTTTGTAGCCGCCCATCGGCAGGTCGGGGCCGCCGGCATGGTGGGCATTGACCCAGACTTGTCCGGACTTGAGCTTGGCTGTCAGGCTATGCGCCGTGACGAGGTCCCGGGTCCAGATGCTCGCCGCCAGGCCGTAGGGCGTATCGTTCGCAAGACTCGCGATCTGATCCAATCCCAGGTCGGCGAAGCTCGAGATACACAGCACCGGTCCGAAGATCTCCTCGCGGACGATGCGCATGCCGGGGTGGACGTCGGCAAACACGGTCGGCGTCAGGAAATAGCCGTCTCCGGGCAGGCGCTTTGCGCCGGTGACCAGGCGCGCTCCCTCGTCGAGGCCGCTGCGAATGTAGGCCTGCACGCGCTCGAGCTGTGTCTGTGAAACCAGGGGACCCACCTGGGTGCCGGGCTCGAAGCCGGGGCCCACGCGGATCGCCCGCGCTCGCGCGGCGATGCCTTCCGTGACGCGTGCCGCGAGGCTCTCGTGCACGATCAGGCGTGAGCCGGCCATGCAGGACTGGCCGGCGTTGAAGAAAATGCCGGGAACCGCTCCCGCGATCACGGCCTCGACGTCGGCATCCGGCATGACGATCATCGGCGATTTGCCACCGAGTTCCAGCGAGACGCGCTTCAAGTTGCCCGCGGCTGCGGCGAGGATACGGCGGCCGACCTCGGTCGAGCCCGTGAAGGCGATCTTGTCGATGTCCGGATGCGCTGTCATCGCGGCACCGGCGGTCTCGCCGTCACCGGTCAGGATGTTGATGACGCCTGGCGGAAATCCGACTTCCAAGGCGAGCGACCCGAGCCGTAAGGCGGTGAGCGGCGTCTGTTCGGCGGGCTTCAACAGGAGCGTGCAACCCGCCGCCAAGGCTGGGCCGATTTTGAGCAGCGCCATGAGCAACGGAAAGTTCCAGGGGATAATCTGGCCCACGACCCCGATGGGTTCCCGCAGCGAATACGCCTGAAAGTCACCCGGGTCGCCGATCTGGACGCTCTCGCCCTTGAGTTTGGTGGCCCAACCGCCCATATAGCGCAGCAATTCCGCGCCAACGGGAATGTCGATCGCGAGCGTGTCGGCAAACGGTTTGCCATTGTCCAAAGTTTCCAACTCGGCCAGCACGCGGGCGTCGCCGGCAAGCCGGTCGGCGAGAGCCCAGAGGAGTTTGGCGCGGCCCGCGCCGCTCATTGCGGGCCACGGTCCTTGCGTGAATGCCCGGCGCGCGGCGACGACGGCGTCGTCCACGTCCGCCGCCGTCGCCGCCGCAACCGTTGCGATGCGACGCGCCGTGGCCGGATCGATCACGTCGATGCGGCCGCCCAGGCGCGGCGGAGCCCAGCGACCGTCGATGAGCAGATCGTGGCGCTGGGCGAGGAACGCGCGCGTGCGCTCGTCCACACGGTAGGCGTGCAATGCCAGAGCGGTATCCAAGGGCGAAGTTCCGGAGCGGCCGGTCAGGTGCTGAGCAATGGCGCCTTGTCGGCCATCGCGATGCCCGGCTGGAGATCGCGCTGATAGCGCCACGCCGGAATCAGGCTCAACAGATAAACCAGACCGTTGATACCCACATAGGTCATCGCGATGGCGACGATCGCCGATCGAGGCTCGGCCGTGGCGATTCCGCCCGTGCTCTCGACGAAGCCGCCGGCACTCAGCATCAGGCCGACGATCAGCGCGCCGAGCGCAAACGCGACTTTTTCGCCCGCGAGCCAGATGCCGCTGTAAAGGCCTTCGCGATTGACTCCGGTTGCCGCCGCATCCGCGACGATGGCATCGGCGAGCATGGACAACGTTGCGCTCAACAAGGCGCCGGCGGCAATACCGGCCTGCAGACCCAAGGGAATCAGCAACCAGGTCGGCCGGTTGTCCATCGCCAGCCACAAGAACAGGTTCAGGACCCAACCCAGGACCCCGACGGTATAGACGCCGGATCGCGGCCAACGCCTGCTCAAGATGACCCACAAGGGCTGGCAGACGATCTGGCCGATTGTCGCCACCAGCACGACCAGGCCCATCGCGCTCAAGGGTTGATGAACGACATAGATGCAAAGATAGGCGAATGAGCCATACCCCAAACCTTCGCCGAGTTTCTGCAGGAAGCCCACGAGCAACAGCTTGCAGTAGGGTTTGTTGCGCCAGACGATCCTGAAGCTTAAGCCCAAGCCGATGGGTTGATCGTCGGCTTCCGAATGGCGGGCGGTGCCCGTCGCAAATACGGTGAACAGCATCGTGCCGAGACAGATCGCGCCGAGTATCGAGGCCATGATGTGAT